>Ga0116141_10005900_pt1 | contig 10210 bp, 8 predicted proteins | sample AD_UKC097_MetaG_FD_89744 | JGI IMG/M metagenome (GOLD analysis project Ga0116141, IMG submission 89744) | Active sludge microbial communities of municipal wastewater-treating anaerobic digesters from USA - AD_UKC097_MetaG | ecosystem: Engineered > Bioreactor > Anaerobic > Digestate | place: USA... | reverse complement strand
TCTCGGTTTACAAAAAAGACCGGCTCTCGGTGCTGAGAACATTCGGGGCAGTGATCACGGGATTTTTTGTGATAACCTCACTCACGTTCTTCTTCAAGGACTATGCATTTTCCCGTGGAGTGGTTCTGATACTCTACTTCACGCTGCCGTTCACACTCGGCGGATGGAGGATATTCGCGAAATTGTGGTTCAAAGCCGGGGTTTCGGGTGATGTTTCATTCCGGAAGAAGGCTGCGATAGTCGGTACAGGCGAGGAGGCGATAAGACTTGCGAACAAGCTCCTGAAGAAAAAAGGAGGTTCGAGGATAGCGGGACTTATCGGAACAAAACGCATTCAGATCGGGGAGAGGATCGAGGGTTTTGAGGTTATCGGAAGTCTGGATAATATTATACGTGTGATCAGGGAGCGGGGGATAGAGGAGGTAATTTTTACCACCGGTGAGCTGAGTTACAACGCGATAATCGGAATTGTTGCCGCCTGCCGGCGTGAAAACGTTGAGTTCCAGATAACCGGTGGTGAGAGTGATTTCATGGTAAGTAAATCTGAAGTTTCGATCCTTAATGAGATCCAGCTATTCGAAGTTAACTACAATATCGGCCTTCCGCTTCACCGGGTTATAAAGAAATCCTTTGATTTTCTCTTTTCCCTTTTTATCTTGATTTTCTTATTTCCGTTTCTTTTTGTCGTGAGGTTGATAACGGGGCGAAAAAGCGGACTTTACCGGTTTACAAGCGGTCTTTCACGCGTGTTAACGGGTGAGTACAGCATTGTTGGCCCAAAAACCGGGGCATCGGTTGGCGAACCGTGGCTGGGGAAGAAGGGCCTTACAGGCTTCTGGTTCACGGATATTGATGAGGATGAAGACTCAGCGAAATCAGACATTTTTTACGCCAAGAACCAGAACATCTGGCTCGATCTTGAGATCATTGGCAAGACATTTAATAAACTAATAAACGAAAATTAACATGGCAAAGACGATACTGGACTTTGAAAAACCGATCATCGAACTCGAGGAGAAACTCGTTGAGATGAAGAGGGCATCGGATGGACTTCAGATCGACGGCGAGATCGCCAAGATCGAGGAGAAGGTCAGACAGCTTAAAGAGAACATCTACCAGAGCCTCACACGGTGGCAGAAGGTACAGCTTGCCCGCCATCCGGACAGACCATACACGCTCGATTATATCTACAACATGACCAGCAGTTTCATGGAACTGCACGGCGACCGCACATTCGGTGACGACAAAGCCGTGGTGGGTGGTTTCGCGAAGATCGGTGACTTTAAGGTGATGATCATCGGGCAGCAGAAAGGCCGTGACACCAAGAGCAACCTGTACCGCAACTTCGGAATGCCGAACCCTGAAGGGTACCGCAAGGCACTCCGTCTGATGAAACTGGCCGAGAAGTTCAACCTTCCCGTGGTTACGCTTCTCGACACTCCCGGTGCATTCCCCGGTCTTGAAGCTGAAGAACGTGGTCAGGCTGAAGCGATCGCACGGAATCTACTTGAGATGGCAAGACTGAGGGTGCCGATCGTGGTAGTCATCATTGGCGAAGGAGCCAGTGGAGGCGCGCTCGGAATGGGTGTGGGCGACAGGATACTCATGCTTGAGAACGCCTGGTACTCTGTTATAAGTCCAGAATCCTGCTCCAGCATCCTTTGGAGGAGCTGGGAATATAAAGAGCAGGCTGCCGAAGCACTGAAACTGACAGCGCAGGATCTGTTACCTCTTAAGGTGATCGACAGGATCATTCCTGAACCCCTTGGCGGCGCGCACAAGAACCACCAGGAAATGGCCGATATCCTGAAAGGAACATTGGTTGAGGAGCTTACAAATCTCGTGAAGATCAAGCCTGATAAGCTGGTTGATTCCCGCATCGAGAAATTTGCCGGCATAGGAGCGTATCAGGAGTAAAGATGGTCTCCAATAAAACAACCATCCGTATCCGGTACGCGGATACTGACCAAATGAAGTTCGTCTACAACGGTAAGTACCTCGAGTTCTTCGAAGTGGGGCGAACTGAAATGATCCGTGAGATGGGAGTGTCTTACAAGGAATTCGAAGAAGCGGGATTTATGCTGCCTCTTAACGATGCTTATGTAAAATATCACTCACCCGCATTTTATGATGATGTGCTCGAGATCGAATCGCGGCTTGAATCGAAGCCGATGGCCCGTCTGCGGATCGATTACACCATCCGGGTCGGGGAAAGAGTGATAGCTACAGGCTATACCCAACATGCTTTTTTAAGTGTTGAAACAGGCAGGCCTGTAAGATCCCCTGAGATCTTTAACAAACTTATTGAGAAATATTTTAAGGAATAGTTTCTGAAACAGGTAGATCGAATAATTGAGTCGGCGCTCGAAGAGGATATCAAGAGCGGCGACATAACAACCGAAGCAATTTTAAAAGATCGCCGGCTTGCTACCGGCATTTTCAGAGCAAAGGCCGGTGGCATCCTTTCCGGTGTTGCTGTGGCCCGCCAGGTTTTTGAACTTGTCGACGAAACGGTCGAGTTTAATGCCTTTCACGAGGACGGTTCGGAGATCAAGGCCGGCGATGTGCTGATCGAAGTGGAGGGTAACGCCGCTTCGATCCTTACCGCGGAGCGTACAGCTCTCAACTTCCTTCAGAGAATGTCTGGCATTGCCACGTTGGCTGCTGCATATGCCGATGCGGTTGAAGGTACATCCGCGAGGATACTCGATACACGCAAAACAGCTCCCGGACTGAGGCTCACTGACAAACTCGCCGTGAAAACCGGCGGCTGCCTTAACCACCGCACAGGTCTTTACGACATGTATCTCATCAAAGACAACCACATTGAGGCAGCCGGCTCGATCGCCGCAGCAGTAAAGGCCGTGAAGGAACATCAGCTCGAGAATGAAACCTCGTACAAGATCGAAGTCGAAGTGAAGAACCTGGAAGAGCTTCAGGAAGCACTTGCCAGTGGTGTTGATGTTATCATGCTCGACAATTTCGAGGTTGCTCAGATCAAAGAGGCGGTTGCGATCACCAACAACACCTGTCTGCTCGAGGCTTCCGGCGGTATTACACTGAAAAATGTTAGAGAAGTGGCAGAGACCGGGGTTGACTACATTTCCGTGGGTGAACTCACTCACTCCGCCAGGGCGCTCGATATCTCACTCGATCTGAAACTGAAACCCCTGGAATGATCGACAAGCTAAAACAACTTTCAAAGGAAACGGTGATCTACGGAATATCGACCGTGGTGGGCCGTTTCCTTAATTTTGTTTTGGTGCCTTTCTACAGCAATATATTCAATCCGAACGATATGGGGGTTGTGGCAAACCTCTATGCCTATATGGCAGTGTTCAATATCGTTTTTATTTACGGGATGGACTCGGCATTTCTGAAGATGGGTTCACTCCCTGAAAACAAGGGTTCCAAGAAGGTATTCACCACTTCTTATTTTACCGTGCTTTCTACCGGTGCTTTGTTCGCGCTTGTACTTTATCTGATAAAGCCCTCTCTTGGGGTTGCGATCAGTATCGATCCCGCTGTTGCCGCTAATTACCAGCATCTTATTTCGTATTCGATCAATATACTCCTTCTCGACGCGTTGTCTGTGTTGCCGTTCATTGCCCTGAGGCTTGAGAACAAGGCGATCACATTCTCCAAGATCAGGGTCATAAACATTCTTATCAACATTGGGTTGAATTTTATTCTGATCCTGGGTTTTGATATGGGTGTTGAGGCGGTTTTCATCTCGAATCTTATAGCATCGGTTTATACATTTTTGGCACTTTCGCCCTATGTGTACGCGAACCTCTCGCTTGAGCTCGAGTTTCAGTTGCTGAAGAGGCTGATGAAGTTCGGGCTTCCTTTCCTCCCGGCGGGATTCGCGGCGATGCTTATGCAGGTTGTCGATAAACCGATAGTTGAGAGATTGACCGATCTGAACACGCTTGGTATTTACAACGCGAATTATAAACTCGGGATATTTATGATGCTCTTTGTGAGCATGTTCCAGTTCGCGTGGCAGCCATTCTTCCTTAAACATGCATCGGATGACAGCGCGAAAGACCTTTTTGCCAAGGTATTCACATATTTTACAATTGCCGGCAGCGTGATAGTTGTCAATCTCACCCTTTTTATTGAGGATATCACCGGGTTCGGTTTCGGAAGGATACACTTCCTTGGTGAGGCATTCTGGTCGGGGCGCGATATCATTCCGGTTATACTTCTGGGATATCTGTTCTACGGGTTTTACGTTAATTTTAATGCATCTTTTTACATCAAAGAGAAGAGTATCCCGGTACCGGTACTTCTTGGTATTGGAGCGGTTGTCAACGTGGTTCTGAATTTAGCGTTGATCCCCGTGATGGGAATAATGGGGGCGGCGCTTGCCACGCTTGGGGCATACATGATAATCGCTTTTTCGTTCTTCTATTACGGACGGAAGCTGTTTGAAATTAATTATGAATACAGAAAGATAGTCACGGTGCTGATCCTGATAACTGCGGTGTTCGGGATATACTACGAGTTTATTGAAGGAGCGGGAGTTTCAATTTTTATAAAGATCATCCTGGCTGTCCTTTATCCGGCCGCGCTCGTACTCACAGGAGTGGTTAGCACGCGTGAGCTTACGATAGTCAAGGAAACAATTTCAGGAAAACTTCGAAGGAAATAATACGAATGAGCAACTATCCGGTATTGAAATTCAGAAGAATTGATCAGACGATGAGCGATATTCCCTTACCTGAATATCAGACCGAAGGGGCGGCAGGGATGGATATCAGGGCCGGGATCAGTGAACCGCTGGTGATCGTGAAAGGTGGATTTGCCGCCGTTCCAACCAACCTTCAGGTTGAGATACCTCACGGTCACGAGATACAGGTACGCCCCAGAAGCGGACTTGCCTTCAAGAACGGAATCGGAGTTCTTAACGCCCCCGGCACGATCGATGAAGATTACAGAGGCGAGATAAAGGTAATCCTTTTCAATTTCGGTCCGGAAGATTTTGTGATCAACCGCGGTGACAGGATCGCGCAACTGATCCTTGGCCGTGTCCACAAGGCGGAAATAATAGAAACTCATGAACTCAGCGATACAGAAAGAGGAGCCGGCGGATTCGGCTCAACAGGGAAGGGATAGGAATGGGTAATTTCGTACATTTACACAACCACACACACTACAGTTTACAGGACGCGGCCTGCACGGTTAAAGGTCTGGTGAAGGCGGCGGCTGAGTTCGATATGCACGCTGTTGCATTAACTGATCACGGAGTGATGTATGGCATTCCCGAGTTCTATAAAGCGGCCAAGGGGTCAGGGCTCAAACCGATACTCGGAATGGAAGCTTACATCACGATCGAGAACAAGAGCAGGTTCGACAAAGCCCTCGACTTTGAACCCGTGACCGGGAACAGGAAAAAGGTTTACCACCACCTCATACTTCTTGCAAAGAACAACCAGGGGTTCAAGAACCTCATAAAGCTTTCATCAAGGGGATTTCTTGAAGGTTATTACTACAAGCCGAGGATCGATCTCGAACTGCTGCGGGAATACTCGGAAGGACTCATCTGCACTTCAGCTTGTCTTGGAGGGATCGTCTCCTTTTACATCCGGAGGCGTGACTACGCGACGGCGAGGGAAGTGGCGAAGCAGTACCACGAAATTTTCGGTGACGATTTCTATCTCGAGATTCAGGACCATAAGATGCCCGATGATCCCCTGATCCTTGAAGGGGTGCCCCGTCTCGCCAAAGAACTGGGGATAAAACTGGTTGCAACCAACGATTGTCACTACATAAAAAAAGAAGACGCGATCGCGCACAATATTCTCCTTAAGCTCTCGGAAAAGGGGGGGGATGAGGATTATAAAAAACTGAGATACGGTACAGATCAGATCTACTTCAAGTCGCAGGAAGAGATGATCGATCTCTTCAAGAAGTGGCCGGAATCGATAGCCAGTACTCTTGAAATTACCGACAAGTGTAATGTTGACCTCGATAAAAAGGAATACTTTTTCCCGAACTTCCCAATACCTGATGACTCACCTGACAAAACACTGGATGGTTACTTCGAATATCTGTCGCGAAAAAGATTTGACGAGATATTTCCAGGTGAGAAGAGCCAGGAACTTACCGAGCGGTTCGAATATGAACTTAAAACGATCAAATCGATGGGCTTCGCGGGTTACTTTCTGATCGTTCAGGATTTCATTAACGCGGCAAAAGAGATGGGAGTTTCAGTGGGGCCGGGTCGTGGTTCCGCGGCGGGATCACTGATAGCTTTCGTGCTGGGGATCACGAAGATCAATCCGCTCGATTACGACCTACTTTTCGAGCGGTTTCTGAATCCTGCAAGGAAGTCGATGCCTGACATCGACGTTGACTTCGCCGACGAAAAGCGTGGTGAGGTGATAGAGTATGTGAAGAGAAAGTACGGCTCGGAATCGGTCTCACAGATCATCACATTCTCGACTCTGGCTTCAAAGGCGGCGATCAAGGATGTGGGACGCGTGCTTAACGTTCCGCTATCAACTGTGAATCATATTACCAAATACATCCCTTCAATCTTCGGGAAGGTTTACAGTATCGAAAAAGCTTTGGCTGAGGTGCCGGAATTGAAAAATTTCCAGAATACCCCTGATCCAAAACTGGCTGAACTGTTCAAATACGCGAAGACACTTGAGGGAATGAACAGGAATGCCTCGAAGCATGCCGCGGGTGTGGTGATAGCCCCGGGGGATGTGAGCGATTATGTGCCTCTGGCGGTGGTTGATGCCTCCACGATGGAAGTGGTGTCGCAGTACAACATGAAAGAACTTGAGGCTGCGGGGCTCCTGAAAATGGACTTCCTCGGCCTACGCACACTCTCGATAATTGAAGACACCCTGGCCATGGCGCGGCAAACACGCCCTCAAGATGAATGGGTCCACGATATCGACGCAATACCGCTCGATGATCAGCTGACTTACGATATCTTTGCCGATGGTAAGACGACCGGGATATTCCAGTTCGAATCTGTTCCGATGCGCAAGCACCTGAAGAGGCTGAAACCGCAGTCGATCAAAGACCTTGCAGCGATGAACGCGCTTTACCGTCCGGGTCCGATGGAAAACATCGACGACTTTATCGACCGTAAATACGGCAGGCAGCAGATCACATATCTCCATCCGAAACTTGAGCCGATCTTAAAAGAGACCTACGGCATCATAGTTTATCAGGAGCAGGTTATCAGGATCGCGAACCAGCTCGCCGGGATGTCACTCGCCGAAGCGGATATCCTCCGCAGGGCGATGGGCAAAAAGGACGTTGAAGCAATGGCGAAGCAGCGGAAAATTTTTGTTGACGCGGCCACTGCTCACGATATCGACGCGAAGATCGCCGGTGAGGTTTTCGACCTTATCGACAAGTTTGCAAACTACGGATTCAACAAAAGTCACGCGGTGGCATACTCGTATCTCGCATATCAGACGGCCTACCTTAAAGCGCACTTCACCGAAGAGTTTCTCGCGGCGAACATGACGCACGAGTTTGGAAAACAGGAGAAGGTCACCCTCTTCCTGGAGGATTGCCGCAAACTCGGCATAAAGGTGCTTTCACCCGATGTGAACAGACCTGCCAAATTTTTCACTGTTGAGAATAAAATGATCCGTTTTGGCCTCTCAGCGATCAAGAATGTGGGTGAGACCGCGGTAGACAGTATTACCGCAGCGAGGAAAAAGCTCGGACGTGACTTCAGGAGCGTCTTCGAGTTCGCTTCCCTCGTCGACCTGAGGCTGGTGAACAAGAGGGCGATGGAAGGGCTGGTGATGGCCGGGGCGTTCGACTCAATAAACAGCAACAGGAGATCGATCTTCGAAGCAATCCCGGAGATAATTGTATTCGGGCAGAACGTTCAGGAAATAAACGACGACAGCACAGAGAGTCTCTTCGGCGAAGAAGCACTTCAGGAAACGATAATTGAGCCGAAACTACCGGTAATTGAAGACTGGAGCCTGAAAGAACGCTTTGCAAAGGAACTTGAGGTTACAGGATTCTACATATCAAATCACCCGATGTCTGCTTATGATATTGAAGACAGGGCGTTTTCATTTACATCCAATGTCGAAAATTTTGAGACAATAAACGACAAACAGGTCGGCATTTGTGGTGTGATCAATGAGCTCGAATCGAAGATAGGCAATAACGGGGCTGCGTTCGCAACATTTACGGTGAACGGTCTTGGCGGTATGTTCGAGTGTACAATGTGGGCAAGGGCTTACGAGAGACACATATCGTTAATGGAAGAGGGAGCGGTGCTTTATCTCGCCGGCAAGGCTGAGTTAAACGGAGACTCGGTGAAAATTCTCGTCGAGTCGGCACTTCCTATTGAGCAGTGTGTTGCCAAATTCACCAAGCGGTTAAAGATCACCATCGATCCGGCCCGATTATCAGTCGAGGCTCTTGAACAGATAGTTGATCTGGTTTCGGCGAGTCCAGGAAGTGTCGAGTTGTACTTTGAATATCTTCAGCGGGAGAACGGAAAAATATTTCCGAGGATGTTCAGATCGCAGAGTTTCAGGATCGGCGTTACAAGGTCTGTTATCGAGAGGCTCGCAATCATAGTCGGTGAAGAGAATTTGATGGTCGACAGATAGCCCGAATAACTATGCAATAATATTAATTCAATTTTTGTATTATTGCAATTCAACTTTCAACAAAATCCACAACAAAGGTAGCATCTATGAGCAATGGATCCACTGACAAGTACTATGCGCTGATATTGGGAGCTTCATCCGGATTTGGTGGGGCGACAGCGGTCAGGCTTGCAGAAGACGGATACAACATAATCGGTGTGCATCTTGACAGAGCAGTCAATATGCCGCTGGTGAACGGGATCATTGATAAAATAAAGAGTTTCGGCGTTGATGCACGTTTCTTTAACATGAACGCGGCCGACGAGAAGAAAAGACAAGAGATAATCGAAGCACTGCTTTCAGAAGAGACTCATCCAAAAATTAAAGTCGTAATGCATTCTCTCGCATTTGGTACACTTTTGCCATTCGTACCGGCTGAAGGTGAAAAATACATTACCAAGGCACAGATGGAAATGACCCTCGATGTAATGGCACATTCGCTTGTATACTGGGTACAGGATCTTTTCAAAGCGGGCCTTTTGGCGAATGACGGCAGGATATTCGGGATGACCAGCTCCGGCGGGCACTCGATCATACCGTCGTATGGGGCTGTTTCAGCTGCAAAAGCGGCACTCGAGTCACATATCAGACAATTGTCTGTTGAACTCGGTCCGTTTGGAATCACCGCAAACTCGATCATGGCCGGTGTTACGGATACCCCTGCATTAAGGAAGATCCCCGGCAGTATCCCGATGCTCGAAGTGGCCAGGAGGAAAAATCCGGGCTGCAGATTAACCACCCCTGAAGATGTGGCTGACACCATTTCACTCCTTTGCAGGCGCGAAGCCCGCTGGGTAAGCGGTGGCGTCATTAATGTTGACGGTGGTGAAGACATCGTAAGTTATGTAGGACAAAACAGCGAAACTATCTAAAGAGAGAAGGCAAATGAAACCTGTAACGATAACAGACCAGAATTTTGAAACTGAAGTGTTAAAATCTTCTCAGCCCGTCCTTATCGATTTTTGGGCGGTTTGGTGTGGCCCGTGCCGCGCTATCGCCCCTGTCGTGGAGCAGCTTGCCGGAGAATATGAAGGCAAGGTAAAGATCGGAAAGCTTGATGTGGATGAAAATCCCGAAACCGCCGTAAAATACGGTGTGAGAAGCATTCCCACTCTCCTGTTGTTCAAAAACGGACAGGTAGTCGATACGATTATCGGTGCTGTTCAGAAGAATGTAATAGTACAAAAAATGACCCCGTACATATAATTACCTTTCAAAAAGTTATAAAAATCAGTAATTAGTGCCGTGAAAGCGAAATATTGGTGCTAAAAGAGCAGATTTCCCGAAAATTTTAAAAATTATTGTTGCTTAAAAAAAATTAAATAAATAATTTCCGTTTCTCTAAATCGGTTTTTTTAGACTGAAGAAGAGAAACAATCTTGTTATTTGAAAGTCATCATTTAACCGGGAGTTAGTGCATTCGGTCACTTTAAACACGGCCTGGCAATAAACTTCTTGGAAAAGTGGTAAAATCTGATTAAAATAAAAACTAGATTCGTAGTTTTTTGCTAACTTTTCTAAATAACAATCCAAAACCAATCATTAAATAGGAGTATCCT
>Ga0116141_10005898_pt1 | contig 10211 bp, 6 predicted proteins | sample AD_UKC097_MetaG_FD_89744 | JGI IMG/M metagenome (GOLD analysis project Ga0116141, IMG submission 89744) | Active sludge microbial communities of municipal wastewater-treating anaerobic digesters from USA - AD_UKC097_MetaG | ecosystem: Engineered > Bioreactor > Anaerobic > Digestate | place: USA... | reverse complement strand
TCTTGACCGTCACGCGTTCGTCGGCGTTGCGGATTTCCAGCGATCCGGCCGCCTTGGTCAGGATCCCGACTATCTCGGCCGTTTGCGCCGCGAACTGTTCCGGCAAGGCGAACGTCTTGTTGTTCAGCGCCGCCCGCAGGGTGTCCAGCACCTTGCCCTGCCCGTCCACGAATCCCTGGTCGCGAAGGTACTGCCAGATTTCACGGCTGGCCTGGATTCCAAGCGGCGTTTCCGCACGCCCGTCACGCACACCGACTGCCGCGAAGCCATCCTTGCCCACATGTCCGAACATGAACCCGGTGTCGCGTTCAATTTCCTTCTGGAGGTCGTGGGCGAACTCCTCATAGCTTCCGGTCGCGACCACCGTCAGCACGTTCGTGTCTGTGTCACGCACCCGCTGGCCGTCCTGGGCAACGCACAACCGCAGTCCGCGACCGATGGTCTGGCGACGCTGCATTTCAGACTTCATGTCTCGCAGGGTGCAAATCTGGAAGACATTCGGGTTGTCCCAGCCCTCACGCAGGGCGGAGTGGGAAAATATGAACTTCAATCTGGTGTCCAGGGACAGCAGGCGTTCCTTGTCCTTCATGATCAGGGCATACGTATCGTCGTCGGCCTTCGTTGCCCCGGTTGTGTCCTTGACGAAGTCCTTTCCGCCGCGCCGGTCAATCGAAAAGTACCCGTCGTGAACCAATTCCGGTTCCGTTTCGACATCGGCCCCGCCGAAAAGGTCGCGGTAATCGGGGTGCTTCATCAGCTTGCGATATTCTTCTTCGAAAAGCAGGGCGCATGGCCCCTTCTGTGCGTTGCCCGATTCGTCGTACAAACGGTAGTCCGCGACCGCCCCCAGGAAGAACAGGCTCAACACCTTGATCCCACGCGGCCGTAGCCGCCTTTCCTTATCCAAGTGCTCCCGAATCGTCCGGCGAATCAACTGGCGCGTTACCGCATCCTGGTCAACATCGTTGATTGCTTCACCAGGGGTCAACCACTGTTCGGTCCCCGGAATGCGAACTTCCATGAATGGTCTCGTCCGGTCGGCACTGATTTCGCCGATTATGTGGTTGGCATACACGGCCCGTTTCGTGACCTGTTCCAGGTCGTCGCCGTCGGACACCGTCTTTGTGGCGCGCAACGCGCCGCCCGCCCCCTGCACATCCAATTCGACGCTGGCCGTCACCCGGCCGCCCTTGTTAGACGTGGCCAACAACTTGATGTAAGGCTTGTTGAAGCCGCCCTCGACCGTGGCCGACGCGACCTCGATCTGTTTGACCAGCTTGCGGTTGTAAGCATCGATCGCGTCCAGCCGGTATACCATGTTGAACTTCTGCTGGTGCGTCGCGGAATAACGAAGGGTGCAAAGGGGATTCATCGCGCCCAGGGCTTCCTTGCCGCGTCCCTCCAGGCCGCCGTCAACGCTTTGCGGTTCGTCGACAATCAGGATCGGCCGAGTTTCGCGGATCAAATCGATCGGACGCTCGCCGCCGGTCTTTTCGCTTTCCTTGTACAGGTTGTTGACGTCCTTTTTGTTGATGGCGCCAACGGTCACTACCATGATGCGAATGTGCGGGCTGGTGGCGAAATCGCGCACCTGGCCCAGCTTGGCCGAGTCATATACGAAACAGTCACGCGGAGGGTTGTCATACAGCCCGGCGAAATGCTCATCGGTAATCTGCAACGTCTTATACACGCCTTCCTTGATCGCGACCGACGGCACGACGATGACGAACTTCGTGAATCCAAACCGACGGTTCAGTTCAAAGATGGTCCGCAGGTACACATACGTCTTGCCCGTGCCCGTTTCCATTTCGACAGTAAAATCCATGGATTCCAGCTTGTCGGCAGGCGGCAGTTTGTTGCGGAACTGAACATCGCGCAGATTGGTCAGCAGTTCGTCATCCAGGATTGAAAGCCGATTTCCGATCCCGAGCCCGTTGTCGCCCGCCTGGAGTAACAGGCTTTCATCCGTCTTCCACGTCACGGTGAATTCGGTCCGGCAGCGTTCCTGTCCCCGGAACAGGTCGCAGACCGCGTCGACAGCGTCCCGCTGAAAATCCAGATTCGGTTCAAAATGCAGTTTCATCATTTGTCGAGCCTTCCCACGCCCCGCACGAATCAGTCATTTCCAAAATGGAAACAACTCAGTTGTCCGGAAAAACCGGACAACTGAAACAGCCACAATTTCAAACAGTTCCAACTATCCGGAATATCCGGATGGTTGCTGAAGCCGACAATATCGTTCGTCCATCATTCATATACTCCGAATCCGAATGTCCTTCTTGCGGCCTTGGAAGGTCTGTTCAAGGATGGCGGTCAGGTTTGATTTGGCCACGTCGTCGGTGAAGGCGCTGTCCCGGAAGAACACCGTGGTTTCACCGGCCGGAGCCTGTTCGGCGTGCCAGGCGGCGATGCCCTTTGCCAAGTCTTCGACAATCGACGCGTTGATTTCCTTTTCCAGGCAGGCCATCAGGGCTCCGTTGCCGATGGATACAACCTTCTTGCCCGCGATTGTGCGTTCGGCCATCGGGGCAGCCAGGTCCAGGCCAAGCTTCAACAACATTTCGTACAAGATGTCATCATCGTCGCGGTCCGGCAGAACGTGTTCGGCATTGGCAAGCAGTTCTTCGCCGAGCCTGGACGGATCCGGGTTCCAGACACGGATGTTGCTGGTTTCGAGTTTGAATACTCGGAAGCCTAGGTCGGGCATGACGCGTTCAGGCGCCGGTTTGTCCTCACCCGACTCAAACAGTCCGGGCCCATTTGATCTTTTCGCGGCTTCGGCATCTTCCGCTACCCACTTGGCGAGAAGTTCTTCACGAACCTTCCTACTGGCACGACGCAGCCTTTCTTTGGTGAGTTCTGCGATCGTGCGGGGGCCGCACAGCGTGCCACAAAAGTCAGCGGCGCTTCTCTGAACTTTGTCCGATAGATCTAGTACCTCCGGGAGTTGAACGAGAATATATCGCCGATTCCTTCCATCATCGGCATTCATTTTCATAGTTGCGTGTCCCGTTGTCCCTGACCCAGCAAAGAAATCCAGAACAATATCCTCATCCCTCGAAGTTGAACCGACTCGAATCATTCGCTGAACAAGGGAGACGGGTTTTGGGGTATCAAACACATCAGGCTGTCCCATGAGTGAATTGATTTCCTTCTTGCCCTCATCATTTGAACCGCTATCCGCCGAGTCCCATAGCGACGGAATTACCTGACCATCAGATTCGCCCAAGAACTTTTTTATTCTCGGAATATTGTTGCCGTCACGTCCAAACCATATTCGATTGTCTTTACGCAACTCAATGAACGTTCTCTCCGCAAGCCCCCAGCTTCTTCCTTCTGGCGGCCTGATGATGCGGCCACTGGGTAGCGCTATGTTGAAATACTGATCCTTTGTGGCACGTCCGGTCATGCCTGTCATGTCAACAGAGGCCCAATCACCACGGGGATCATTATCTGGATTCGCATAAGCACCCACCCGATCTTGGGAAAGTGGCAACTTCCCGAGGGCATCCTTAATGAACTCCCTGTTCTTTATGTAACAAAGCAGATAGTCGTGAACGGAGCCAATTGAGTCACGGGCATCAGGTGAAGAACGCTTTTTCCAAACTATCTGTGCGCCCAGGTTCTCCGGACCAAAGACTTCGTCAAGAAGTAAGCGTGCATTTCCAATTTCCACATCATCGAGGCTCATGAACAAAACCCCATCGTCCCTCAAAAGATTCCGGGCCAGCTTCAGGCGGGGGTACATCATGTTCAGCCAGTCGGTGTGGAAGCGGCCGGATGATTCGGGATTACTGGTCAGCCTGCGGCCCTCGCCGTCGACCTGGCCGGTCAGTTCCAGGTAATTACGGATGTTGTCGTGGAAGTTGTCCGGGTAAACGAAGTCCTTGCCGGTGTTGTATGGCGGGTCGATGTATATCAGCTTGACCTTGCCCGAAAAGGACTTCTGCAGAAGCTTCAGGACTTCCAGGTTGTCGCCCTCGATCATCAGGTTTTTCGTGGTGTCCCAGTCCACGCTTTCATCGGGACAAGGGCGCAGGGTTCCCAGTGATGGGGTCAGGGCCAGTTGACGGGCGCGGCGCTTCCCCTTCCAGTTCAGGCCATATTTTTCGTCTGGCAGGCTTGCATCGGTCGGTTCGTCAACAACCAGATCGCCGACAAGCTGACGCAGAATCTGCATGTCCAGGTGGCCTTCCGAAAAAGCCTCGGGAAACAGTTCCCGCAGACGCTGGAAGTTATCACCCGCGACGTCCGCGCTTCTGCCCATTGGATCATCCACATCAATCTTCTTCATACTGATTCCTTACCGCCATCGTGGGCCATTATGGCCCGCATCCGCTCGGCCGCCGCGATATACCGCGGCGTAAGTCTGCCAATTTCGTCGTTGAGTTCAACCCGTCGGCTGATCTGCGATTCACGTTCGGCCCTGGACTGAAGTGCCGAAATTTCCAGTGAAAGCGATTCGAATTCGGCCAGTGTGGCAACAAGTTCGGACGCCAGGGCCGAATCAGCCGGAATCCCGAACACACCGACGGCCGCGGCCGCCCGCATCGCGGAAACCCGGTCCCATACGGCCTGGTACATGACATAAAGGTTTCTGGTCGGCAGTTTCAAAATGTCCAGCGACGCAAGAAACGCCGATTCAAGGGTGACCGACGCGCCCTTCCCCGAAAGCGTGACCGAATTCGTTGATTCGACCACCATCCGGCCCTGATTGTTCGCGGGGTTCCGCTTATGCGCCAGCGATATGAACACGCCGCCTGACGGCACATCAAACGCGGCAATCAATGGGTACGGTATGGCGCGGTGCAAAACGGCGGCGATCCTGTCGGCAACGGCCAGCGATTTCAGCGACGCACGGGCGACCAGAATTTCCAGGTATTCCCTTACATCGTCGGAGTACGCGGGAATCATGAATTCGGCGGGACGGATGGTCGCAACCACCCGAAGCTCGGTAAGTCCGTCTTCCAGGGCGCGCATGTCACCCGGCGGCAACGTCGTGTTGTGACGGAAGACCGTACGCCCGATAACACGGGTCGACACCTTCAGACGGTCGGGAATTCGAAGGGCTTCGACCACGGTCAGGGAGTTCATTTCGCATCCTCCGGCAGAATGACCAGATATGCGACGACCTCGAAATCGTTGATGCCCGCGAACGTACCCTTCTGAAGCAGGGTTCCGCCCGGGTTGAAGATGCTGGCCGTCGCGCGTTCTTCGTGCTTGCCGGTGACGGCCGCGACAGCCGCCGACAGCATGGACGCGATCGCCGACATGTCACGCCCGTTTCCGGTCGCGGCATCGAACCTTTCAAAGGCAGTCAGGTCCGGAAGATCGCGGCCGACGCAGAGCTTTTTAAGGCGGTCAAGAATGCGGCGGGTCTGCATGTAATCCAGAACAACGGTCCTGTCGTCCCGGACATGAACCATGTAATGCGGCGCCAGCGGATAGCGGGAATCGACCGCGGTCAGGCTGACGTCCGCCACGGAGCGCAGACAGAATATTGCGCCGGGTTCGATATCGTCCGCATCGATGTCCGCCACGGTCGTGACAGCCATCATGCCCGGGTACTGGCCGTCCAGAATTCCCTGGTGGTCGCGCACGAAGCCGGCCAGATCGATTCGGAAGTCGCCCAGGGTCGAATCGGCGATGGAAATGCCGTTGGAAAGATCTTCCAGGTCGATGACGGCATCCTGCAGTTTCAGCAACTGCTTGCGCCGGTATTCAAGGTCATTCATCTGTTCAGGCGAATCGCTGTCGATCAGGTTTTCTTCACCCGTGGCAGACACGTCCAGGAGGGCCATCCTGCCGGTGACGCGGCGCTCCAGGCCGATGTATTCCTCGATTTCCATGTTCGGCCAGAAATTCACAAGCTGAACGCGATCGTTTGTCGAACCAAGCCGATCGATACGGCCGAAACGCTGAATGATACGCACGGGGTTCCAGTGGATGTCGTAATTGACCAGCGTATCGCAGTCCTGAAGGTTCTGGCCTTCCGATATGCAGTCGGTCGCGATCAGCAGGTCGATTTCGCCTTCAGACGCCAGTTCGGCTGGGCGTTCTTTCGACCTGGGCGAAAACGCGGTCAGGATCGCGTTGAAGTCGGCTTTCAGGCCTGGCAGTGTTGATCTGTTGGCGCCAGCGCCTGTCAGCAGGCCGGCATGCAGACCAAGTTCATCGCGCGCCCAGGGCGCCAGGGACCGGTAAAGGTATTCGGCCGTGTCGGCAAAGGCGGTAAACACCAGAATCTTGCGATTTCCGGGGTTGATGGGATTGGCGGCCTTGTCCGCGACAAGACTGCGCAAATCGGCCAGCTTGGCGTCCCTTTCATGGGTGACGCGATCGGCCATCATTTTCAACGTGTGCAGGCGGTTGCGATCCTCCTGCAGGGCCTGACGCCATTTGATCAGGTCGATATCCTGCAAAAGGACCTTGACCTTGCGTCCGACAAGCTGGGACTCGAATTCGGGTGAATCGATATCCTGGATGTCGTCAAAGGAAAGGCCTTCAACTTCGCCCGGATTGGCGGCAATCCGTTCAAGCATGCGGTCGACTTCTTCAAGCTGACGCGAAACGGTCAGGCCGAACGCATGGACCGAACTTTCCATGCGTTTCAGCATGTTCACACGCATCAGGTAGATCAGGCTTTGTTCACGGTCCTTCTGCGTGAACTTGCGATCGCCGCTTGCCAGGACGGTGCCGTACCGCGATTCGTACTGCGGCAGTTTCCTTTCAAAAACATAGGTAAGTGGCGAATAGGCACCGAGCGTCAGGCGCCGGATTTCGCTGTTAATGCCGGCGACCGGCGGGAATTCGGAAGTCAAGTCCACATCTGGCTTGAAGTTGATCGGCTTCAGCCGTTCGGGAAACACACCCGTTTCGGCGGTGCCGTAATACTTGACGATGTGCTTGCGGGAGCGGGCGATGGTCAACAGGTCAAGCAGGCGCGTGTAATCGAAGCCCAGGCGTTCGACCAGCGATTCCGTGGACTTTTCGTCGCCCGGAAGGCGCAGCCACTTGTTGAACTGGGCCTGTGCCTGATCGAGGGTGATTTTGATGTTTTCGATACCCCACGGGGCCAGTGCGTGTTCGTTGCCTTCGGTGATAAACGAAATCTGGTTCCGCAGGTAGGACAGACGGTTGTTGACCGGGGTCGCGGTCAGCATCAGAACCTTGGTTTTGACCCCCTGCCGGATGATTTCACGCATCAGGCGCTCGTATCGGGTGATGCGGTCGCGGTGGGGCGGGTTGTTGCGGAAGTTATGCGATTCGTCGATCACGACGAGGTCGTAATTGCCCCAGTTGACGCGGGACAGGTCGATATCACCGGAACGCCCGTCGGCGCGGGACAGGTCGGTGTGATTCAGGACGTCGTAATTCAGGCGGTCGGCCGCCAGGACGTTACGGACATCGTTCGCCCGGTACACGGTCCAGTTATCGCGCAGGCGCTTGGGGCACAGAACCAGCACGCGGTCGTTACGCAGCTCGTAATACTTAATGATCGCGAGTGCTTCAAAGGTCTTTCCCAGGCCGACGCTGTCCGCGATGATGCAACCGCCGTGACGTTCCAGTTTGTCCACGGCGCCGACAACGCCGTCGCGCTGGAACCGGTACAGCTTTTTCCATACGACCGTATCGCGGATACCTGTTGCGCGATGAATGATTTCGTCCTCGACCAGGGGGCCGCCGGTCGAAGCAAAGATCGCCTGAAGAATCATGTTGTAGATCAGCGCCGGGGCCCTGGGGGCGATGAGGTCCTGAAGCTGGGCGGCCAGCGCGGCGCGGGCGGATTCGGAACTTGGGGCGGCATCATCCCAGACATCGGCGAACCAGGCGGAAAGTTCATTCAGGTTGTCGGCATCTGAAAATTCGAATATCTGTCCCTTGCGACTACCCGGCGTGAGGCCAAGGCCCTGCGTGGTGAAGGGACAGTTGCCGGTGATGACGTGAGCGGGCGCGGTCGGGGCCCTAACTACGATCGTGCTTTGTGGAAGCGGTTCGACGGGGTCTCGGACATCCGCCCGGCGATTCAACCATTCAAGGCACTGACGGGCGATCCGCCGCGATTCAAGTCGGTTGCGGTAGCGCCTGTCCCCGTCGCCGCCCAGCAGACCCGGCACACCGCCGTGGACGAACGACAGCAGAAGCCGGGTGCGGTCGATACGGTTCAGCAGGTCACGCAGTTCATCAAACGCAAACAGCGAAAAATCCGACGTAGCGATATCGATGGCTGGCCGCACGCCGGGGATGGACCCGTCAAGGTCAGCCCAAACCTTGCGCAGCCTGTCAACGACCCTGTCCGTACCAGCATTCCGTATCAAGGCCATTTCGACACCACCATTACCGGCAGGCGCAAATATATCCCGAAATGGGTCAGCCCGTCAGCGACAAATCGGAGCAGAAATCCGGCGCCGTTTGAACAAAAGCAATATCCCGGTGCCGGAAATCCCGGGGGCAAGTTTTTCACATTCAGCGGCATTATTCATGCCGATAAACTCAAAAAGTTGGCACATCTTCAGATATTCGTCCAGCCACTTACTTTTCGAGGTCCTGGGATTGACTATCTTGAATTGTGCTTCTTAGATTTCTTCTTCGATGACGGCGTCAGTTGGATGCAAAGGTAACCGATGCCGAAGATGATGGCCATTGGAATACCGGCGGCGATAAACATCCGCGCGAAATAGCCCAACATTTCGCCATCCGTCAGTGCGTCACCCATCGCCCCGGCCATCAAACCGATGTCTCGAAATCCCTGAATAACCCCTTCAGATAAACTAGTTGGGTCACCCGGACCTGTCATCACTGGCCCCCATAAGGTTTGTTGTTTAAGGCTTCACCATCCTTTGGACGGTTTGGCTTCATGGATTCACCTTCGCACTCACTCCGTGTCTGCCAACATCAAGTTGCCCCATATCGCCAGGCGCCCTGGATTCCGGAGGCAGACACCCCGGACAGTAATACTGGCCAGAGCCTTCCGACATCCAGCAACCTTCTTTGGAAAATTCCTTGTGACACTGATAGCAGTGTACCTTCTGGTGTTCCCAGGATGCGGTGAGCCGCCTGAATTTTTGCCCCCCTCGACATATCGTCGTGGGCATATCCGAATGACCCGATTCATCCCAGGCGCTTGCGTTTCCGGCGGCAACAGACCCGCCAGAACCATGAGCGTCCGCATCCGGGTTGCTATCGCCATCTGCTTCGGTGAAGCCCGGGTGAACAGAAGAACGAAGCCGCCTTTTTGGCGGAAGGAAGTCCGTACCTTTGCATATGGGACAGCGCTTGACGGAAAACTTCGTGTCAAGCCACCAGGAGATGATGAAAACAACACTCGGGGGCAAAATGAAGCCGAACAATAGCAGGAGTGCATTTTCCCCTGGGTGCTGAGTCATCGCCTCGCTTAGGGTTGGTCCTGCGGCGTGGAAGTAAGCCCAAATAATCAGCACAAACACACCGCGGAGAATGACGGCACCAGCACTCCAATTATCATCCTGTGGAACCACGTTCTGTTCACAATTTCGGCACCACTTAGTTTCGTTGCTCATCAAGGAACTCCACTGCTGGAGGTAGCTGTGTCAAGAATCCGAACGTCATCACGCAATAGCACACCTTCCGGCAAGGTTCCTGCCGAAAAAGCACAAAAGCATCGGTGATTTTGAGCCCAACCGAAAAACGCCATCAGATCTTATCCCACTTCCTCGCCGTCCCCCTCGCCTTCTCAACCGGGTACTTGGCCCTGTTCCGTTCCAGCTTGTCTGCGACGGCCTGGTCGGGGTCGATGCCCAGGTCGTGGTAGAGGTACGACAGGATGATGGTGACGTCGGCGAGTTCGGCTGCGATGGCGGCGCGCTGGGCGGTGACGGTTTCCTGCATTTCGGATTCGCGGGTCCAGCGGAAGATGTCCAGCAGTTCGCCGGCTTCGACGGACAGGGCGGCGGCGAGGTTTTTGGCGGTGTGGAACTGTTCCCAGTCGCGCTCGCGGCGGAATTCAATCAGGCGTGCCAGAAGTTCGGGTGACAGCATCGGGGGCCTCAGCGTTGAAAGACGTTGTTGAAGTGCCAGTCCAGGCTTTCCCGGTCGGGGCGCAGGCCAAGGTCGTCGGGCATGGTGGTCAGGGGCTGGTCGTCCAAGCGGTAATACACCTTGCCGTTGTAGTACTTCTGGCGGATGCGGGGGCTGACGTGAATCCTGTAATCCGGCGACACGCTGACCAGGCC
>Ga0116141_10005897_pt1 | contig 10212 bp, 12 predicted proteins | sample AD_UKC097_MetaG_FD_89744 | JGI IMG/M metagenome (GOLD analysis project Ga0116141, IMG submission 89744) | Active sludge microbial communities of municipal wastewater-treating anaerobic digesters from USA - AD_UKC097_MetaG | ecosystem: Engineered > Bioreactor > Anaerobic > Digestate | place: USA... | reverse complement strand
GGCTCTCCGGAATAACTTGTGGAACAGGTGACCATGCAGTATCCTCCTGAGTCGGATTTTCGTGTGGAAAGGAAACCAAGTGAAACTGCATCCTAAGACCGCCGCCCTTGTGGACCGGTTCGCCGCAGCTCTGAAGGAAAAACTCGCCGCCGCAGAGGAGAAGTACGGCTACTCCGACGGGTGGGCGACTGACGACTGGATGGGCGAGTGTCGCAAGGAACTGCGGAAGCACGTTGCAAAAGGGGACCCACTGGATGTGGCGGCCTACTGCGCATTCCTGTGGCATCACGGCGAGGCGACCACCGGCCCATGTCCGCACGCAGACTACTGCAACGAGACGGGCTCCTGCGCGAACGGATGCGATGACCGGATGCCTCGGCTGACGGACCAAGATGTGGCCGACTGCTTGGGTCGGTCGTTCGATGCGGCGGGGAATATCCTGCCCAGCACCTTCGCACGCGAGGTTCTCCGGGCGGCTCAAGTCTTGGTCCGAGAGAAGTGAATTGACTGCCTTTTTCTTCATCTGCGCAGCCCTGTACTGCGCGTGGTTCATCCTGAGGTTCCTGCTATGAACGAGAATTACGAGGGCGCGCTGGCCAAGATTGACGCTGCAAGGAAACTGGCCCGGCAGACGATGGCGAAGCATGGCAAAGAGGAGGTGTGCGACCCGCCAATGGGCATCGACACGCCCCAGAGGCCGGCGCTGCCGGCTTGGCAGGACGTGTTGGGCGCTGCCGAGCAGCTCGTCCGGCAGAAGCCCGCCTTCCCCAAGTACATCAAGGGCACGGTCTTGGAGAACGATGTGCCGGTGTGGATTGCCACCTTCACCCAGCAAATGCTGGTGCGCGAGCTGTCTCGCATCCGGGCTGTCATCGCTTCCGACCGCTGTGACGGTGATACCGACTACGCAGCGGGAGCCAACGCCGCCCGAGCCAAGTACCTCGCCGCCATTGACAAGCGGTGACCCCATCCACACGACAATCCGGGGATGACGGACATCCTCGACCTGAAGGGCTGGACGGTGCTGGGTCGCACCGAGGAGGACGGGGCGGACGTGCTGGAGGCGGAGTACCCGCTGCCCATGCCTACCGCCTGCCCAAAGTGCGGCACCCTCGACTGCATCTACCGGCACGGCACCAAAGCTACTACTTACGTCGACATTCCGATGCGCGGGAAGCCGGCCAAGCTGCGGGCGAAGGTCCAGCGATACCGGTGCACCTCCTGCAAGGAGACCTTCCTGCAGCCGCTGGGCGGCATCTTGGAGGGCCGGCGCATGACGGAGCGCTGCGCCACCTACATCAAGGCCCACAGCCTGCGGGACACCTTCACCCGCATCGCGGAGAACGTGGGGTGCGACGACAAGACGGTCCGGACGCTGGGGGCGGAGTACATGGCCGAACTGGAGGCCAGCCACCGGCCGGAGATGCCAGACTGGCTGGGCATCGACGAGACCCAAATCGACGGGAAGATGCGCTGCGTCCTGACGGACATCGGGGAGCGCCGCATCCTCGACATGCTGCCGGACCGGGACAAGGCGACCTTGGCGGGGTGGCTGCACCGGTTCAAGGACCGGCACTGGGTCAAGGGCGTGGCCATCGACATGTGGCGGCCGTACCGGGACGTGTCGCACCAGATGTTCCCTGGCCGACCGGTGGTCATCGACAAGTTCCACGTCGTCCGCATGGCGAACTACTGCATGGAGCGGGTCCGCATCCGGCTCCAGAAGCAGCGCAAGGCTGGCGAGCGGCGCCTGTGGCTCCAGTCCAAGGCGATGCTGAACATGCGGTACGCCAAGCTGGCCGAGAAGGGCCGGTTCAATCTGGACATGTGGCTGGCCAACGAGCTCGAGCTGGCCGCCGCCTACGGGCTGAAAGAGGCGTTCTACAACATCTACGACCTGCCCAAGGCGCAGGCCGTGGCGGCCTTCGACGCCTTCCCGGGGACCATCCCAGCCAGCCTGAAGGCGGACTTCAAGACTCTCACGACCGCCATGAAGAACTGGCGGACGGAGATTCTGGCGTACTTCGACCACCCCATCACCAACGCCTACACCGAGGCGCTGAACGGGGTCGCCAAGACCATCAACCGGCAGGGCCGGGGGTACACCTTCGAGGTGCTGCGCGCCCGTCTCCTGTACGGCAAGGGGCCGCTGGAGCCGTGGCGGCTGGCGACCGTCTACCCTGCCAACCCCACCCAGTTGCAGCTCCTGAAGCGGGAACAGGGCAACCGGTGCCAGAGCTGCGGCTGCGAGCTGGGACGGACCAAGGACGACAAGGCGAACGTGGTCGTTCTGGTGCGCGGCAACACCCGCCGGCAGCAGCTCATTTGCGGGCTGTGCAACGTCGGTTTCCACACGGAGGCACTCAATCACCGGAAGCCTCCTTCAACACAGAAATCCGGATAGCCCAGATGCCGAGCTGGGAAAGCGTGCTGCGCGCCGCCGACATCATGAGCGTCAACCGCGTCTCGATCGACATCGGTCCCACGCGCCACGGCATCACCCAGGGCACGACGATCTACTTCTTCGACCCCAGCGGCAACCGCCTGGAAACCTTCTGCGGCGGCTACGACCATTACCCCGACATGCATCCGGTCACCTGGAGCTGGGAAGAGGTCGGGCGCGGCATCTTCTACCACGACCGCAAGCTGAACGACGCCTTCCTGAGCGTGGTGACCTGAGGCGCGCCGATGGCACGACACAGCGTCGAACAACGCGCCATCACCGCCGAGGCGGCGCACGCCGCCGTGGCGGCGGCGGTGGCCAAGGCCGGCGAGCTGGGCATTCGCATCAACGTCGCGGTGACCGACGCCTCGGGCGTGCTGGCGGCCTTTCTGCGCATGCCCGGCGCCTTTCTGCACTCGGTGGACATCGCCATCGACAAGGCCTACACCGCGGCCGGCTTCGGTTTTGCCACCGGGCAGTGGGCCGGTATCTTGCGCGGCGACGAGGCGCTGCGCCTGGGCATGCCGGTGCGGCCGCGCAACGTGGTGTTCGGCGGCGGGTTGCCGATGCGCGAGCAAGGGGTGCTGATCGGCGGCATTGGCGTGTCCGGCGGATCGGCCGAACAGGACGAGATCTGCGCCCGCGCGGGCCTGGCCGCGCTGGGGCTGGAGGCCGCGTGAGCGGCCGAGCTTCCAGGAACAGAGAGCACCCATGAAAGAGTTTTTGAATTTCATCAACGGCCAGTACGTCAAGAGCGCCAGCGGCAGCACGTTCGAGAACCGCAACCCGGTCAACGGCAGCCTGATCGGCATGATCCATGAAGCCGGCAAGCCCGAAGTGGACGCCGCCGTGGCGGCCGCCAAGGCCGCGCTCACGGGCGACTGGGGCCGCATTTCGGTCACCGAGCGCTGCAAGCTGCTGGATGCCGTGGCGCTCGAGATCAACCGGCGCTTCGACGACTTCCTGCAGGCCGAGATCGCCGACACCGGCAAGCCGCACCACCTGGCCTCGCACGTGGACATCCCGCGCGGCGCGGCCAACTTTCAGATCTTCATCGACACCATCAAGAGCGCCTCCACCGAGTCGTTCAACATGACCACGCCCGACGGCAGGACCGCGCTCAGCTACGGCGTGCGCGTGCCGCGCGGCGTGATCGCGGTGATCTGCCCCTGGAACCTGCCACTGCTGCTGATGACCTGGAAGGTCGGCCCGGCGCTGGCCTGCGGCAACACGGTGGTGGTCAAACCGTCCGAAGAAACCCCCGCCACCGCCACCCTGCTGGGCGAGGTGATGAACGCCGTGGGTGTGCCCAAGGGCGTGTACAACGTGGTGCACGGCTTCGGCCCCGGTTCGGCGGGCGAATTCCTGACCCGGCACCCCGACGTCAACGGCATCACCTTCACCGGCGAGACGCGCACCGGCGAAGCCATCATGAAGGCCGCCGCCGAGGGCATCCGCCCGGTGTCGATGGAGCTGGGCGGCAAGAACGCCGCCGTGGTGTTCGCCGATTGCGATCTGAAGGTCACCATCGACACGCTGCAGCGCTCCTGCTTCGAAAACGCCGGCCAGGTCTGCCTGGGCACCGAGCGCGTCTATGTGGAGCGACCGATCTACGAGCAGGTGGTGGCGGCGCTGAAGGAGCGCGCCGAGGCCATGACCCCCGGCGAGCCGTTCGACCCGGCGACACGGATCGGCCCGGTCATCAGCAAGGAGCATCAGGCCAAGGTGCTGTCCTACTACCAGAAGGCGCGCGAACAGGGCGCCACCGTGGTGACCGGCGGCGGCGTGCCCGACATGCCGCCGCACCTGAAGGACGGCAGCTGGGTGCAACCGACCATCTGGACCGGCCTGCCCGAGACCGCCAGCGTCATCACCGACGAGATCTTCGGCCCCTGCTGCCACATCAGCCCCTTCGACAGCGAAGAGGAGGTGCTGGGCAAGGTCAACGCCAACCGCTACGGACTGGCGACGGCGATCTTCACGCAGGACATCGGCCGCGCCAACCGGGTGGCGCAGCGCATCCACGTCGGCCTCACCTGGATCAACTGCTGGTTTCTGCGCGACCTGCGGACCTCGTTTGGCGGCTCCAAGGCCTCGGGCATCGGCCGCGAAGGTGGCATACACTCGTTCGAGTTTTACACCGATCTGCGCAACGTGATGGTCAAGTTCTGAGCGATATAGGCTGCTCGCGCTTGACTGGCAAGCGCGAGCAGCTCTCATTTTGATAGTATTGAAACCATGGACAAGTCACAGATCGAGCAGTTGGGCGACCGCCTTTTTGACGCCCTCACGCAGTGCACCAGCGTGCCGCCGCTGACCAGCCAGCACCCCGACATCACGGTGGACGATGCCTACGCCATCCAGCAGCGGCTGATGCAGCGCCGCCTGGCCGCCGGCGAGCGGGTGGTGGGCAAGAAGATCGGCGTGACCAGCCAGGCGGTGATGAACATGCTGGGCGTGTTCCAGCCCGACTTCGGCTGGCTGACCGACGGCATGGTCTACAACGAGGGCGAGGCCGTGCCCATGAGCCGGCTGATCCAGCCCAAGGCCGAGGGCGAGATCGCCTTCGTGCTCAAGAAGACCCTGCAGGGCCCCGGCATCAGCGTGGCCGACGTGCTGGCCGCCACCGAAGGCGTGATGGCCTGCTTCGAAATCGTCGACTCCCGCATCCAGGACTGGAAGATCAAGATTCAGGACACGGTGGCCGACAACGCCTCCTGCGGCGTGTTCGTGCTGGGCGATCGCCTGGTCGATGTGCGCGACGTCGATCTGACCACCTGCGGCATGGTGCTGGAAAAGAACGGCGAAATCGTCGCCACCGGTGCCGGCGCCGCCGCCCTGGGCCACCCGGCCAACGCGGTGGCCTGGCTGGCCAACACCCTGGGCCGCCATGGCATTGCCCTGGAGGCGGGCGAGGTGGTGCTGTCGGGCTCGCTGGGCATCATGGTGCCAGTGGCCGCGGGCGACAACCTGCGCGTCACGATCGGCGGCATCGGCGGCTGCAGCGTGCGGTTTGTTTGAACGACGAATGACCTTGCTTCGCGTCCATGACGGCGCTGTACGCCCTGACCGAGGCCGTCATTTCGTCTTTGAAGCCGCGCGAGCGGTGAAGTCATTTCATCATTGGAAAGCATGGAAATGAGCAAGAAAATCAAGTGTGCCCTGATCGGCCCAGGCAACATCGGCACCGATCTGCTGGCCAAGCTGCAGCGCAGCCCGGTGCTGGAGCCGGTGTGGATGGTGGGCATCGACCCCGACTCCGACGGTCTCAAGCGCGCGCGCGAGATGGGCATCAAAACCACCGACCAGGGGGTCGATGGTCTGGTGCCGCACATCAGGAAGGACGGCGTGCAGATCGTGTTCGACGCCACCAGCGCCTACGTGCACGCTGAAAACTCGCGCAAGGTCACCGAGCAGGGCGCGATGATGGTGGACCTGACGCCCGCCGCCATCGGTCCCTACTGCGTGCCGCCGGTCAACCTGCGCGAGCACGTGGGCAAGCGCGAAATGAACGTCAACATGGTCACCTGCGGCGGCCAGGCCACCATCCCCATGGTGGCCGCCGTCAGTCGCGTGCAGCCGGTGGCCTATGCCGAAATCGTGGCCACCGTGTCCAGCAAGTCCGCCGGCCCGGGCACGCGCAAGAACATCGACGAATTCACCCGCACCACGGCGGGCGCGATCGAAAAGGTGGGCGGCGCCCGCAAGGGCAAGGCCATCATCATCATCAACCCGGCCGAGCCGCCGCTGATCATGCGCGACACCGTGCACTGCCTGGTCGAGGGCCAGCCCGATCAGGCCGCCATCACCAAGAGCATCCACGACATGATGGCCGAGGTGCAGAAGTATGTGCCCGGCTACAAGCTGGTCAACGGCCCGGTGTTCGACGGCCAGCGGGTGTCGGTGTTCCTGGAGGTCGAGGGCCTGGGCGACTACCTGCCCAGGTACGCCGGCAACCTCGACATCATGACCGCCGCCGCCGCACGCACCGCCGAGATGTTTGCCGAAGAGATCCTGGCCGGCTCGCTCACCCTCGAACCCGTCGACGTCTGAAGGAGAACCGGCCATGAGCATCCAAGGCAAGAAGATCACCCTGCATGACATGACGCTGCGCGACGGCATGCACCCCAAGCAGCACCAGATGACGCTGGCGCAGATGAAGTCCATCGCCCAGGGCCTGGACGCCGCCGGCATGCCGCTGATCGAAGTCACCCACGGCGACGGCCTGGGCGGCGCTTCCGTCAACTACGGCTTTCCGGCCCACAGCGACGAGGAATACCTCTCCGCCGTCATCCCGCTGATGAAGCAGGCCAAGGTGTCGGCGCTGCTGCTGCCCGGCATCGGCACCGTCGACCACCTGAAGATGGCGCGCGAGCTGGGCGTGCACACCATCCGCGTGGCCACCCACTGCACCGAGGCCGATGTCAGCGAGCAGCACATCACCATAGCCCGCAAGATGGACATGGACACCGTGGGCTTTCTGATGATGGCGCACATGAACAGCGCCGAGGGCCTGGTCAAACAGGCCAGGCTGATGGAAGGTTACGGCGCCAACTGCATCTACGTGACCGACTCGGCCGGCTACCTGCTGCCCGACCAGGTCAAGGAGCGCATCGCCGCCGTGCGCGCCGCACTCAAGCCCGAAACCGAGCTGGGCTTTCATGGCCACCACAACCTGGCCATGGGCGTGGCCAATTCGATCGCCGCCATCGAGGCCGGCGCCAACCGCATCGACGCCGCCGCCGCCGGCCTGGGCGCCGGTGCCGGCAACACGCCGATGGAGGTGCTGGTGGCCGTGCTCGAACGCATGGGCGTGCACACCGGCGTGGACGTGTTCAAGATCCAGGATGTGGCCGAGGACCTGGTGGTGCCGGTGATGGACTTCCCGATCCGCATCGACCGCGACGCGCTCACCCTGGGCTACGCCGGGGTGTACGGCAGCTTCCTGCTGTTCGCCAAGCGCGCCGAAAAGAAATACGGCGTGCCGGCGCGCGAGATCCTGGTCGAGATGGGCCGCCGCGGCATGGTCGGCGGCCAGGAAGACATGATCGAGGACACCGCCCTGACGCTATCAAAAAAGAAGCTGGCGGCGCAGGTTGCAAGCCACTGAAGGCCAATTGAAGTTCACAACGCCATGACACTCGACCCGAAGACGCTCGACCAGCTGGCCGAGCACCTGCACGCCTGCCAGCGCGAGGCGCGCGACACACTGAAGATCACCGACCAGCACCCCGACATGGACTGGGACGACGCCTACGCCATCCAGGACCGCATCCTGGTCGCCAAGCTCAAGGGCGGCGCGCGCGTGGCGGGCTACAAGGCGGGCCTGACCTCGCACGCCAAGATGCGCCAGATGGGCGTGACCGACCCGGTGTTCGGCTTTCTGGTCGACGAGTTCACCGTCGCCGACGGCGGCGAGGTCAGGGTGAGCGAGCTGATCCATCCCAAGGTGGAACCTGAGATCTGCTTCGTCACCCGCGCCGAGCTGAAGGGCCCCGGCTGCCACATCGGCGCCGTGCTGGCCGCCTGCGATGTGGTGCTGCCCGGCATCGAAGTCATCGACAGCCGCTACCGCGACTTCAAATTCGACGTGAAAAGCGTGATTGCAGACAACACCTCGGCCGCGCGCTTCGTCGTCGGTGGTCGTGCGGTGGACGCGCGCCGCGTCGATCTCACGACCTGCGGCCTGGTGCTGGAGAAAAACGGCGTGCCGGTGGCCCTGGGCGCCGGCGCCGCCGTGCTGGGCCACCCGGCCGCCGCCGTGGCCATGCTGGTCAACCACCTGGGCCGGCGCGGCCAGAGCCTGCCGGCCGGCAGCCTGGTGCTGTCGGGCGGCGCCACCGAGGCGGTGTCGGTGCAGCCGGGCGACCACGTCAGTCTGCGCGTGCAGGGCATGGGCAGCGTGTCGCTGCGCTTCGTCTGAAACTCAGCCCCGGGCGCCGGCCAGACAGGCGCCCATCGACCGACGCACCGGAGACCTTCATGAAACGACGCGACTTCATCGCCGCGGCGAGCGCCGCCACGCTGTGCCACGCAAGCTGGGCGCAGGACGCCTTTCCAGCCCGCCCGGTCAAGCTGATCGTGCCGTTCCCGCCGGGCGGTCCGACCGACATCATGGGTCGCACCGCCGCCAAGGCCATGGGCGACAGGCTGGGCCAGCAGTTCGTGGTCGAGAACAAGGCCGGCGCCGGTGGCAACATCGGCACCGACGCCGTGGCCAAGGCGGCGCCCGACGGCTACACCATCGGCCTGGCGGCCATCAGCAGCCTGGCCATCGCGCCGCACCTGTACGGCAAGCTGCCGTTCAACGTCGACAAGGACCTGGCGCCGATCTCGCTGGTGGGCACCACGCCCTGCGCCATCATGGCCGGTCCGCAGGCACCGTTCTCGGACCTGAAGGGCCTGATCGCCTACGCCAAGGCCAACCCCGGCAAGCTCAGCTACGCCACCTCGGGCATCGGCACCAGCAACCATCTGGCGGCGGAACTGCTGCAGTCGGTCGCCGGCATTCAGTTGACGCATGTCCCCTACAAGGGGTCGAGCCAGATCGTGCCCGACCTGATCGCCGGCACGGTGCCGATGAGCATGGAAAGCTCGCTGGCCACCACCTTGCAGCATGTGCGCTCGGGCAAGCTCAAGGCCATTGCCGTCACCTCGGCCCGGCGTGCCAAGGCCCTGCCCGAGGTACCCACGGTGGCCGAGTCCGGCTATGCGGGGTTCGAAGTGGAGACCTGGTTCGGTCTGATCGCCCCGGCGGCCACGCCTGCCGCCATCGTGTCCCGTCTGCAGGGCGCCTGGGCCGAAGGCTCGCGCGGGGCCGACGCCCAGAGCGCGTTCGACAACATCTCGGCCAACCTGCGCGTCACCACGCCGGCCGAGTTCGGCGCCTTCATCCAGGCCGAGCACAGGCGCTGGGGTGAGCTGATTCGCAAGCTGGGCATCAAGGCCGATTGATGGGGGGTGCCGCGGGCCGGCATGTGCCAGCGCGTCGCCTGGGCCGCGCGGCCTGCGCGGCGCTGCTGCTGTCCCTGGGTGCGTTGCGGGGTGCTGCCGAGCCCGCGCGGGCGCTGGGCGGCGAAGCAGCTGCCGCCGGACCGTCCTGGCACGCGCGTGTGGAGTTTGTCGTGGATGGCGATTCGCTGTGGGTGCGGCCGGAGCGCGGCGGTCGGCGCGCTCGGCTGCGCCTGCAGGGCATCGACGCGCCCGAGCTGTGCCAGCCGGGCGGCGCGTCGGCGCGTGCGGCCCTGCAGGCGCTGGTGCGTGGCGAGCGGCTGCGCGTGACCGTGCATGCCCGGGACCGGTTCGGGCGTCGCCTGGCGAGCGTGCAGCGCCAGCGCGACGGGCTGGATGTGGCGGCGGGCATGGTGGCCCAGGGCTGGGCCTGGAACGACCGCCAGGGCTGGCGCCGCGGCCGCTACGCACGCGAGGAGGCGCAGGCCCGCGCGGCCCGGCGCGGCGTGTTCGCCGCCGCCGATGCCCAGTCGCCGGCCGACTTCCGGCGCCGCCACGGACCGTGCGGGACCGCGCAGGCTGGTGCCGCGTCGACGTCCAGATAGCTATAGAAATAATAGCTCCTGGCGCTGATCCGGAGCACCGTTCTACGCCAATCGATGCCCAACACCGGCGACCGGCGACCGGCGACCGGCGACCGGCGACCGGCCACCGGCCACCGGCCACCGGCGTCAAGGCGCGAGCTGCAAGGACGAGCGCAGCGTCTGGGTCTCTGACGCGCAGTCCGCGGCCGGCGGCACCTGGCCCGCGGCGCGGGC
>Ga0116141_10005892_pt1 | contig 10216 bp, 9 predicted proteins | sample AD_UKC097_MetaG_FD_89744 | JGI IMG/M metagenome (GOLD analysis project Ga0116141, IMG submission 89744) | Active sludge microbial communities of municipal wastewater-treating anaerobic digesters from USA - AD_UKC097_MetaG | ecosystem: Engineered > Bioreactor > Anaerobic > Digestate | place: USA... | reverse complement strand
CATGAAACAGGTGTTTCTCATGTCATTGTGATTGGTCCGTCTCCTCTTTGGAAAGGATCGCTGCCAAATTTGCTGGTCAGGGATTTACGCAGAAACCGGTCGGACCAGGTGCCGGCCCGAACATACAAATACTTTGACGAAGAGGTTATCCAAACGGAAGCCCTTCTGAAAAAACAAGTTCAAAACATGGGCAATGTTGTTTATTTTTCAGCATTGGATGCTATGTGTACCTCCAGCGGCTGCCTGACCACGGTCAATGGACAGGCTGACGGGCTTACAACGTGGGATGAGGGGCACTTTACTACGCAGGGAGCTTTGTATTTGGCCAAGCGGCTGGATGAAGCAACGGGGGTATTGAGTTCGGGAAGAAGTCATTCCTTGGGCTTAAAATGAATTCACTTACCACCGGACTGACAGGGTAAGAACATTTTTAAGGAGTAGGCCTTTCCAAGCTGGACCGGTACCTCATAGACTTGGTCCAGACAATAAAATTTTTCGACAAGGGATTCATTTTCAGGGTTGATGATCAATGCAAAATTCCTTTTTGCGATTTCCTCGTCAATGTCTCTGAATTTGAAATGGAGGGTTTCTGTAATGCCATTTTTGATATTGAGATATCCAAGGCCTTCCCGGTGCAGTCTTTTTCCTGTTTGAATAGCTAAAACGGCAGTGGCGTCATCTGTAAGAATTGGATCTTGGACGCATTCAAAGATATTGGCAATCGGCTTCCATTTTGCGGCAAGTTGGTCTGAGGGGAAAAACATCCCGTTTTTGATGGTTTCTGAAAGGATCATTTTGTTGGTCATCAGGCAGAATAAGAGAAGCAGCATGGCAACTCCGACAGGGGATTTTTCCCTGTTCAGTTCTCGATTGAGAACGTCGAAACCGGCCACAGTCAGTGCAGGAATCACTGCATACCAATAATAGGTTTCTGCGCCGGTATTCAAAAGTAAAAAACTGAAAATGGGAATGCCAACGATGATGGCTATCCAGAAAATGTTGATTTCGCGATAGCGAAAATCTCTTTTGATCACCGAATAGAGGATCAAGATGAAGAACGGCAGGAAATACTTAAGCAATCCGGTTAGCGCGTCGAGCAGATGTTCAAGAGAATAAGTGACCCATTTAGACAGCAGGACGAACGTAAAAAGATGATAGAGGCCTTTTGTTTGGATGTTTATTGCCGCGACAGATACGAACAGCAGCGTTGTCCCGGCCAGAAAATATAATACAGCCATTCGCCGATCCCGGTGAAAAATCCAGTAGTTCAGAGGCACAAACAATAATCCCAGAACAAAATAAACCTTGGTAAAGAAAGCGAGAAGGATCAGAAGCAAACCTGCCAAAATCGCCATCCTTTTGTATGGATAAAGCCAGTGTACAAACAGAGACGCAAATAGCAGCAGGCCTCCCAAGCTGTCCGGTCTGCAGAGCAATAGCCATTGAACCCATGATAAAATAAACGAATTCACCCCGATGGCCATCACAACGTAAAGCCATTGATGGGTAAGGCGATAAACCGCAGCGGCGACAAGCATCAAAAGGATCATAAAAGAAAGAAAGGACAACAAGCGAGGGCCTGCAAGGTTTTTCCCGAATATTTTGATGACACCGGACAAGAGAAAAGGATTTACGGGGCCGTACGGTTCCAGAACGACGGGTGGATCAGGGTGGAGGGAATAAAGCGATTTTCCTTCGGACAGAAGAATACCGTGGTGAAACTGCAGCGCTTCACGCAGTTCCCACGGGTATGGATAATTTAAAAGCCGGTATTCAAAGAAAAACAGACGAAAAACTGCCAGCAGAGAGAGGACGACCAGCAGGCACAATAATATTTTTCTTATGGATGTCAGAGAATTCCATTTCATGAATTAGAAAGTGCTCCCGTAGCAAATCATCGGTTACCTTTTGCATCATTTCTCGTTGATTTCATCTTTTTTTACGAATCAACATTGATAAAATGTCCTGACGGCGGATATTACCCGCTGGACGTCTTCCTTTTCCATTTCGTAATAGAGGGGCAAACGGAGCAGGCGATCGCTTACGTGTTCAGTGACGTTCAGGGTTCCGCTGATTCTTCCATACTTTCTTCCCGCGGGTGAGGAATGGAGAGGGACATAATGGAAAACGGCGGTAATTCCCTGTGTATCGAGAAAATGGTTTAGGTCGGTTCGTTCCTTGAGCGATTTTGTTAAAATGTAAAAAAGATGCCCGTTACACCGACTGTCTTCCAGGACCAGGGGGAGTTGGATTCTGCCCGCCTCGGCCAGCGGCTGGAGTCCTTCCATATACAAATCAAAAATGAGGTTTCTTTTGACAATGATTTGTTCGGCATTTTCCATTTGGGCGTAAAGAAAGGCCGCCAGAATATCGCTGGGCAAAAAGGAGGATCCGATATCGACCCAGGTGTATTTATCCACCTGACCTCGGAAAAACTGGCTTCGGTTTGTCCCTTTTTCTCTAATAATTTCAGCACGCTGAATAAGTAGAGGATCGTTGATCAAAATCGCGCCGCCTTCTCCACAGATCATGTTTTTTGTTTCATGAAAACTCAGACAGATCATTTGTCCTTCCGCTCCAACACATCGCCCTTTATATTGAGATAAAAGAGCCTGAGCGGCATCTTCAATAACGACAAGTCCCTTCTTTACGGCAACCTCCGTGATTGTATCCATCCGGCAGGGAACACCGGCATAATGAACCGGCACAATCGCTCGAGTTTTGGCGGTTACGGCGTTTTCGATTAACGATTCGTTAATATTCAAAGTATCAGGGTGAATATCAACGAAAACTGGAATGCCGCCGCGCAAAACGAAGGCATTTGCCGTGGAGACAAACGTAAAGGAGGGCATGATGATTTCGTCGCCCGGCTGAATTTCGGCCAGTATTGCCGCCATTTCCAGGGCAGCCGTGCAAGAATGTGTGAGCAGAGCCTTCTTACAGCAAAGGGAAGCTTCCAACCATTCCTGGCATTTCTGCGTAAAGGGACCATCTCCCGCGGTATGACGGTTTTCTATTACCGCCTGTGCAATATAAAATAGCTCCTTACCGGCTATGAATGGTTTGTTAAAAGGGATTTTTTCCATAAATGGCCTCATAAATAATATTTATTGATTCTTATCTGTCTTGATCGCCACAACCATCCGTGTGCCTCCTGCCGGAAAAGAAGCGCCCAGACGGATCATGCCCAATTCCAGACGCAGCAATTTTTCAAAGATCCGGTTCAGCAAGGGGTGAATGTTTAGCCCTTCATGCGGATTAAACGTATTTTTCTCCCCACGCTGCAGCAGTCGATAGGCCAGCATTGCCGGCAACAGGCTGACAATAAAAGATGTACTATACAAAACAAAGAAGCCTGCGCGTCTTAACTTGGCATGCAGCTCTCTTGCGGTATAACGCCGGACATGGCAGGCGTGGTCATCTACAGCGCTCCACAGCCAGCGGTGTTGCGGTACCGTCAGGAAAAGAAGACCGCCAGGCTTTAGAGACTGACCGATCTGTTGAAGAACCGTTTCATCGTCATCAATGTGTTCTATGACATCAAACGCACCGATCGCATCGAATTCATGAACGTAAGGAATCTGGCAGGCGTCCATTTGTAGGAATTCCCCTCGGGGGATTCTTTTGGCGGCAAAAAAGATTCCCTCGGCAAAGATCTCGCTTCCCACAAGACGTATGTCCGGAAAGCGATGAGCAATTCCTTGCAGCACAAAACCTGTGCCGCAACCGATTTCCATAAAGGAAGAAATGTTCGGCCCAAATTTCTCGAGTGTCCAGAGAATCAGTTCATTACGCGCACGAAACCAGAAATGTCCTTCTTCTTTCGCTGCCAGGGGTGCAAAGTATGAAGCTTTAAAACCACTGTTGTTCCGCGCAAGATCAGGGGCAAATACCGGCACTTGTCCGATTTGTCCAGGTTGGTGTTTGCAATCCGGGCAGCTCCAATGGATGCCTTCAAAGGCCCGGTTGCATTTTAAACATCGTTTCATAATGAACGCTCACAAGGAACTGAACTGTCCGGCGTCCGGAAAACCCAGAATTTTTGCGCCACAAAGAGCAGCAATGCAATAAACACAATGGCAATCGCTTGCACAATCAGGTGTGAATAGCCCAAAAAGCCGTTAAAAAATTTAAGCATGGCCACGTTCAGCAAATAACATCCCGCATAGGCAATCAGGTATCTTATAGCCGATGCGGAGAGGTGTCCGTGAAATCTGAATGACCACTTCTTATTAAAATAGAAGGCGATTCCGATATGAAGGGGATAGAAGATACTGATGGTCAACACCGGGCTGACGCCAACTTCCGTAAACAGGGCAAAAAGCAAAAAACCGAATAAATTCGCAGCGACACCGACTGCGGCATAACGGATAAATTCCTTAGGCCATTTCAAAATGTTGTTCCTATTCTGCTTTGATCATCCATCATTGCATTTGCTTGCGAAAGCTTTAGTTTTTTGCGGGGATGACCGCGTTTCTTTTTATTTGCGTCTGCATACCAAAATCCATACCTTTTGATGGATCCCCCAGAAAAGATCATTGCAGTACCCGATATCGAAATCATGGAAAAACGGGGAAAAGACTTTCTGAATTTCCCTTCTGGAACGAAAGACGCGAAAAACCGTGCCGTTCCTCAATCCGTAAGGATCGTTCGTAATCTCATAGTGACCATCCGGAAGAATCTTTGCATTTTTCAGAATATAAGACCCCATCATCGGCAGGGAAGCGATAAGCCATCCGCCGGGTTCCAGAACACGGGCGATTTCGGCAAGATTGGTGGCGAACTGATCACCCGGTTCCACATAATAACAGGAATGGCAGGCTAAGACATAATGGAAATAACCATTGTCATAAGGAATATGCGCATTGGAGCCCACTTTCAGATCTGCTTTGATTCCCAGCTGCTCCATTCGTTTTTCGACATGTCGGTTAATATCCGGCGCAATTTCCACACCGTGGATTTTCATTTCCAGATTGTTGAGCAGGGGCATGTTCCGGCCGTCACCATATCCCAGATCAAGAATATGCCGGCCTGAATATTGGTTGCGCGGCATTTGCAGATTTGGATAAGTACCCAGAAATGCTCTTACTACAAATTCCACGGGATAAACGGCGCTGGTTGCATCACGAGTGTATCGGGAAGCATATTGATGACTGATTGACATAAAAAAATTCATCCTTTCTTTTTATAAAAAGAAGATTAAATTCGATCGGCATTAAAAATGCGTTTGTCATTCTCCTGATTTTGATTATCAGGGCGGTATTCGTTGCGGACAATGACGTAAGGTCTGTTCTTCGTCTCAATAAAGATACGGGAAATATAGAGTCCTACCAGACCAATGCATAATAGAATCAAGCCGCCCAGACTCCAGACCGAAACCATGACGGATACCCAGCCGTCCAGAACATAACCGGTCAGCCTGCGCATAATCAGTCCGGCAGTGACCAGAAAGGATATGAAGCAGATTGCGAGTCCCAGAAAAAAAACACCATAAAGGGGAACCGGACTGAACGAGGTGACCGAGTCGAGAAGCGAGCGTAATCGCTTGCCGAATGTGTAAGAGGATTCGCCACGGGACGCCTTGTCAAACAGCAGACCCTGTTGACGGAATCCTGTAAGTACCCACAGACCGCCGATAGCCGTCATTTGCTCCTTGTGTCGGATCAGTTGCCGGACGTAATCCCGGCGCATCAGGCGTACCGTGGAAAGATTGAAGGGCATATCCACGGGAACCAGCATCTGGATAAGCCACCAGCCGATTCTTCCTCCGACCTTTTTAATAAAACCGCCCTTACGTTCCTTTTGAACTCCGTAAACGACATCCCAGCGGCCATTTTCCATCTCATGAAGAAAGGCGGACAGCAATTCCGGGGGTTCTTCAAGATCGACATCAATGAGGAAAACCAGATCGCCCCGGGCGGATTCGAGGCCGGTCATCATGGCCTTGTGATGCCCGAAATTGCGGGACAATTCGATAATCCGCAGATGTGGGTCGGATTCACCGAGCTTAAGGGCTGTATCCAGAGAGTTATCCGGCGACCCGTCATCCACCATGACAATTTCATAATCATGGGTGATTTTTTCCGCTTCGGCGCGAATGCGCCGTACAAATTCCTGGATAAACGGAGCCGACTGATAGAGTGTCGTTACGATGGATAGTTTCATGGAGAATCCTTTATCAGAACAGCCAAACCGAAGCCAGTTTTTCCATACTCATTGCCGCAGTATATCATGTATCTTTCGCCTTTGAGATCGAAGACGCACGGGTAGCATACCATATCAGAATCCCATTCGCCCGGAGAAACGTCAAGGCCTACTTCTTCATCCAGACGTGTGAACGTCTTTCCATTGACCGATTCAGCATATCCGATTCGGTATTTTTGTCCGCGATAGGAATACCACATTTTGTAACCATCTTCGTCCTTCAACACACAGGGCGTGGACACCACATGATCGGCGTCTCGGTGACCGACTGCCGGAACTTTTTCGCGCCGCCAGTCCAATCCGTTTCCCGATTCGGCGTATCCGATATGGCAGGCAACCGCCGGTTTTCCGTCTATCCATATCCAGGGTTCTCCGGAGGCAAACCACATTCTGAAGATATCGCCGTCCCTGAGCACACAGGGTGTCGCACAGAGATTGGGAAATTCTTTCGACCGGTCCATCATGGGACCCGGATACAGGCGCATGAGTATGGTGCCGTCTTCGGATAATTCTGCAACACCGATGGAATTTCGAAACGGCACCGTCACGCCAAGATTCCATCCGTAATAATAGAATCGCTTCTTCCCGTTCAGCGTCATAATTGACGTGATGTTCACACCGCTGTCGTCAAAATTTCCCAGAGCGGCTTTTTCTATGACGGGTTCATGATGATTGTAGAGAATTGAAAAATTCTCTCCTTTCAGAGTCGCATCCAGATAAGTGGGAAAACCGTAATTGGTCCGGTCCCTGTGCGTGTAATAAATCCGGAGAAGACCCTCGGCGTCATCCGTCACATCCACGACGGGAAACATGGCATGGGTATATTTGTCCGTATCCGACGGACAGAAAACCTGTCCAAGTTTTTTCCATTTCATCGAATTTCTCCTTTCTGTGACGGCTTCATTCCATCAAGCGCCGATTTTTTGTCCTTTGTTCAGACCCTTGTAAAAGTATTCGTCAAAGCCGCATTTGCTCATCTTTGCTGCAATACGGTCGATGTCATAAGCGACTCGTTTCAGATAAACTCTTTCCCCGTCAAATAGGGCAAAGGCCGCGCGTGGATCATGATCTCTGGGCTGTCCCACCGAGCCGGGATTGCAGTGGCAGATGCCGGCCAGAATTTTGAGGGATTGAACATGGGTATGGCCGGAGAAAAAAAAAGCAGCTGGCTCATTTTTAAAGTAATCCGGGCTTACCTCCGTCAAATACTCATCAAGCGGATCCCGCCAGCCGCCGTGAACCAGAGACATTCCAAAACACTCAATTTTTGATGATGAATTCCTGAGCCATTCCAGATGCTCCGGCAAAATATGCTCACGCTGATATTGCAGTAAAATGTTTGCCGCGTTCGAACGCGGGCAGGGCTTGTTGAAGGTCAGGTAGTAATCATGATTTCCCATGATATTCGGTATTTCTTTCCTCCGGAGTAATTCAATACACTCATTAAGCTGGCAGTAATATCCGGCGACATCTCCCAGGGATACGATCTGCCTGCATCCCTCTTGTTCAATTTCCTGCATTACGGCCTGCAGGGCGGGAAAATTTCCATGGATATCCGAAATAATAGCCATCATATGCGGTTCACAATGTCTTCGATGTATCGAACGGCTGTTCCTTCTGTAATGATTGCCGGTTTTGGCGGAATATTTTCCCCGAAATAGTCGATACACATTTCCGGTTCATTAAAACCGAATGCTGTCCGCAAGGAAAGAGAAGACGAAAAACGTGGATTCACTTCCAGCAGCAGATAAGCTCCTTCATGATGCCTGAACTGGTAATTGGTAGGTCCTACGGGTTTCAATAAAGCCGTCAGGCGCCGGACTTCTTCATCCAGTTCGTCAATGTGGACTGTGCGGGCTTTGACGGTTGATCCTTCACGACTCAACTTTCTTGCGAATGCAATGGACTGTGAAAAAGTTCCATCTGCCAGACCAAAAACACCTACCGTATATTCATGCTCGTCATCTGCTATGATTTCCTGCACCATAAAATTGTCACCCAGTTTATTTTTCCAATAGTGAAAATCCTCCTTACATTCAATGTGAACGATGCCTTTAGAAGCGGATGATCGGCGAGGTTTCAGCAAAAAGGGCAGTTTCAATTCCTGAACGATCCAATCAAAATCTCCTGCAATATAAGTTTTAATGGTTCTGATGGCATGCTGATGCAAATAATCGTATAAATGCCATTTATCTCTTGATATTTCAATCAGTTCCCGATTGTTTAAGATTAATTTCCGGAAATCTCCGGGAAACGGTTGTTTTGTGCTGCAAAGACGGTAAATCTCCGGTTCCAGGCCCGGAAAAACCAGGTCGATTCTGTATCGATCGATTATGTCGGCGACAAAGTCGCAGTAATCCGGGGCCGAGGCCCAGGAGGCTTGTAAAAAAGTGTCGCACCAATGCTGACCGGCTGCGTCCGGGTAAACATCCATACCCACAATGTTTACATCATAACGGCACTTCCTTAAAGAACGGACAATTCCATAGCCAATGATGGCGCCGACACCGGTCACCAGTAAGTTATACTTTTTCATGTTTCAATCTGACGTCGTCCATGTCCAGCAGACGATCAAATTCCTTTCTGTCCAAAAGCGGAAGCTGGTCTTCCAACGGACGTCTTGGCGCAGGCTCCGGAATCACTTGGGTTTGCGGCGAGAGGACAACCTCAAAAAGGTGGGGCCCGCCGTATTGATTTTCTCGTCCAACCTGTTGAAATCCTCGCAGGTGCTGATCCTGGTATAAGAAATGTCGAACGCATAGGCAAGTTTTTGAAAATCCGGATTGGTGTAGCCTATGGCGGACCCATAGCACCGATTGCTGAAATATTTTTCGTGAAAAGTGCGGATCATTCCGAGGGAGTGATTATTCATGATAAAGATTTTCAGCGGTATTTTTTCTCGGGAAACGGTTTGGAGTTCCTGAATATTCATTTGGATGCCGCCGTCCCCCATCACACAGATAATCTGTCTGTCGGGCAGGGCGAAAGAAGCGCCGATTCCAGCGGGCAGAGAATATCCCATTGCGCCGTGACCGGCGGAACATAACAACCGCTTATTCTTGTTCAGGCAAAAGGATTGTGCAACCCACATCATATTTTGCCCCACATCAGCACAAACCACGGAATGGCTGGAGACTTTCTTGCTCAAGATATGCATGAATTCATTCGGATCAATTTCTTTGGCATCAACAGAAACCCCATAAGATGGATAGCTGGCTTTCCACCGGTAAATGTGTTCCAGCCATGCTATGTGATGAAAACGCCTGTCACCCAATTCTGTTATCAGTTTTGTCAGAAATAATTCAAGATCGCAGCAAACGCTAACGTCTTCACGGAAATGATGGTTCAATTCATGCGGATCGATGTCGATATGGATGATCTTTGCGCCTCTGGCGAAAAGAGTTCTGTTATCGCCTGTCTGCCGCTCATCCAGCCGGGAACCGAGGACAAGCAGAAGATCAGATTGCGCTATTGCAAAATTGGCATACCGGTTGCCGTATGATCCGATAAAGCCGCAAAAATGATCGTTGTCATGATCTATGGAATCTAATCCTCTCAAAGAACAAACCACTGGCAGATCGCAGGTGTGAATCAGGCTTTCCAATAATCCCTTGCCCCTGACGGACGTCATTCCCCCGCCGACCAGAACCACAGGTTTTCTGGATTCCTCCATCATGGCGATGATTTTTTTGAAAACCGGATCTTCCGGCTGTTGTCCGATCTTGATTTCGGATGTGGATTTGTCCGCATCAAAGAAACCAGGCAAGGTTTGAGGGTTGATTTCCGCTGCCTGAAGATTGTGAGGAATATCAATTAAAACGGGCCCTGGTCTTTCGGACTGCGCAAAATAAAAAGCTTTTTCCAGGATGTAGCGAATGTTTTCCGCCTCCAGAACGGTGACGGCAAATTTTGTGATCGGCCGGACGATCGAGACAATGTCGGTTTCCTGAAAACCCTGCTGGCGGACAGCCGGATTCGTTTTCATTGCATGAACACTTACCTGTCCGGTAAT
>Ga0116141_10005891_pt1 | contig 10217 bp, 14 predicted proteins | sample AD_UKC097_MetaG_FD_89744 | JGI IMG/M metagenome (GOLD analysis project Ga0116141, IMG submission 89744) | Active sludge microbial communities of municipal wastewater-treating anaerobic digesters from USA - AD_UKC097_MetaG | ecosystem: Engineered > Bioreactor > Anaerobic > Digestate | place: USA... | reverse complement strand
TCGCACACGGGGCTGCTGAAGAAGTTCATCTTCTTCGGCTACGACCCGGGACAGCGCAGCGTGGTGATCGGGCCGACGCGCCTGGACCGGCGCGGGCGCGGCGAAGCGCCCTCGCTCCTGGAGTACGGCGGGCAGACAACGCTCGTGCGCCGGGGCAAGCGCGAGCGGGCGGCGTACAAGGCGAGGCCCTACATGGGCCCCGCGTTCGCGCAAGAACAACCGAAGCTGCCCGCGATGTGGCGGGACAGCGTCAGATAAGGAGAACGAGACATGGCAACTGAATTCGCATTGGGCATGAACGCCAAGCTGTACTACGGCGCGGCGGGAGCTTCGGCAGCCACCGAGATGGGCAACGTCAAGGACGTGACGCTCACCCTCGAGGCGGGCGAGGCCGACGTCACCACCCGCGCCAACTCGGGCTGGCGGGCGACCGCGCCGACGCTGCGCGAATGCACCGCCGAGTTCGAGATGGTATGGGACCCGACCGACGCCGGTTTCACGGCCATCAAGACCGCATTCCTCTCGGCAGGCATGGTCGCGCTCAAGATTCTGGACAAGACAGGCGGCCAGGGGCCGGACGGCGACTTCGCCATCACTTCGTTCAGCCGGAACGAGGCGCTGGAGGAAGCCATCACGGTGAGCGTCACGGCCAAACTCGCGGTGTTCCGCAGCTGGGTGTAACCATGAAAACATTCACAGACGCAGCAGGACGGACCTGGACGCTCGCGTTGACCCTCGGCACGGCCATGAAGGTCAAGGCGAAGCTGGACATCGACCTGCTCCAGCCCGAGGCGGGCGACCCGCCGCTGCTGACGCGGATCGGGACCGACGAAATGCTCCTGGGCGAGGTGCTCTGCGCCATGCTCGACGGGCAGTTCGAGGCGCACAAGGTCACCGACGACGACGTGCGATCCAGTTTCGACGGCCAGACGCTGCTCGCGGCGCAGAAGGCCTTCTACGAGGAATTGATCGCTTTTTTCCGGTCGCGCGGCCGCACCGACCGGGCCAAGGCGGTCGCCAAGCAGATGGCCCTGATCGAGGCGGCAGTGGCGGCGGTGGAGACGCGGATCGACGCGCTCGACATCGACGCGACGATCCGGGGGGCCATGACCCCTGGGGAGACATCTGGCGTATCGCAGGAAGCGTCGGGGTCGACCCATGCCCCCTGACGCTGCGGCAGCTTCTCTGGATGGCCGAGGGACTGGGGCGCGAGCGGTGGGCGCACACATCGCTGCTCTGCGCGCTGGTCGCCAACGCCAACCGGGACCCGAAGCGGTCGAGACCATTCAAACCGGCGGACTTCGACCCGTACGCCCGCCAGGACAAGCGGGAGCGGGTGATCGTGGACGACGAATCGTTGGCAATGCTGAAAGAGGCCCTCACGGGCCGGAAAGGAAATGAACATGGACGGTAGCACTATCATCAACGGCATCTGGACGTTCCTCAACTCCGGCGTCGGCTTCGCCTTCATCTGGGCGGCGCTGATCGGGTTCTTCATCTTCCTGGCGAGCCGGTTCAATCCGCTCCAGGAGAAATGGAAGAAGTACGAAGGGAGCATCATCACCGGCATCAGGCTGGCGGAGAAGCAGATCCCGGACGACACGCCCAACGCCGGTCTGGCCAAGCTGGATGCGGCGCTGCGGTTTGTCCTGGACGCCTATGCCCAGGCCAACAACGGCAAACAGCCGCCCTCCGATCTGGTCGAGCAGATCAAGCAAGGCATCCAGATCAAGCACCTTGAACTGGATCGCTGGGGCGGGCTCTCGAAGCCCAAGGCGGCGGCGGGGTGAAATGGCTCATCGCCATCCTGACCGCCCTGTTCCAGGCGCTCCTGCCGTGGCTCGCGAGGCAATCGCGGCCCACGGCGGAGAGCGCCGATCCCGACCGGCGGACGCGGGATCGGCTGCGCGACAGGATTCGCAAGCACTGGGGGAAGCCATGAGGCTCTTGAAACACCTGATCCCGTTCCTTCTGCCGTTCGTGCTTCTGACCGGCTGCGTGCGGACGATCTACGTGCCGCATGGCACACCGGTGCGCCTGCGCGAGACGGTCAAGGACACCAAGGTCTGGGTCAAGGATGGCGACGGCCAGGCCGTCGAGGGCCGGATGGACTTGCCGGAGGGCTGGTACGCGCTGCCAGACGACGGAAAGGACTGACGACCGTGTCTACCGCGTTCGCCATCGGGGTTCTTGTGGTTGTGGCGGCCCTGATCGCGCTGGCGATCCTGGTCGACAGGAATGGACTTTTGTGAGGAGGAACGATGGCAACTGCGCAGGGAATCCGAGCCGGACGCGCCTTCGTCGAGCTGTTCGCCGACGACAGCAAGCTCGTGCGCGGCCTGCGCCAGGCCGAACAGAAGCTGAAGGCGTTCGGCGATTCGATCCGCAATCTTGGCTTGAAGGCCATCGGCCTCGGTTCCGCGATTCTTGCGCCCCTCGGGGCGGCAGCAAAAACCTTCGCCGACATGGGCAGCCGGATGTGGGACATGGCCAAGCGCACGGGCGTCTCCGTCGAGGCCCTGAGCGCCTTGAGCTATGCGGCCGAGCAGTCCGGCGCGGGCGTGGATGCATTCGAGAACGGCATCCGCCGGATGCAGCGGACCCTTTACGACGCCGGTCGGGGTCTGAGCACGGCAACGGACGCGCTGGGTGAACTGGGGCTGACGATCCAGGACTTGGAGGGACTCTCCCCCGAGGCGCAATTCCGCCAGCTGGCCGACCGTCTGGATCGAATCGAGGACCCCAGCCGCAAGGCCGCCCTGGCCATGACGATCTTCGGCCGCTCGGGCACGGAACTGCTTCCGATGCTCGAAGGCGGCGCGGCCGCCTTGGACGCCTACGAGAAGCACGCCCGCGACCTCGGCCTCATCATGAGCACCGAGGATGCGGCGGCGGCCGACGTGTTCGGAGATGCGCTCTCTGATCTGTGGAAGGTCCTGAAGATGTCGGCCTTTGCCGTCGGCGCGGCCTTGGCCCCAACGCTCAAGGACCTGTCGGAAAGGATCGTGCGAGCGGCAAAGACGGTCACCGAGTGGGTGAAGGAGAACCAGGGCTTCATCGTCAGCGCGCTCAAGGTCGCCGCCGTGGTCGTGGCTGTCGGCATCGGCCTGACGGTCCTCGGCACGATCATCTCGGGGCTGGGCACGGCGTTCGGGGTGCTCGCGACCATCGTCACCGCCGTTATGGCCGTGTTGAAGATTCTGGCGGCGGTGATCGCGTTCCTAGCCTCGCCGGTCGGCCTGGTCATCGCGGCCGTGGTCGCGCTCGGCGCGGCGATCCTCTACGTGACCGGAGCCGGAGGCAAGGCGCTGGCCTGGCTGGGCGAGCGGTTCAAGGTGCTCAAGGAGGACGCGCTGGCGACCTTCGGGGGCATCGCCGACGCGCTGGCGGCGGGCGACATCTCGCTGGCGGCGAAGATTCTGTGGCTCATGCTCAAGATGGAGTGGACGCGCGGCGTCAACTTCCTCGAGAAGGTCTGGCTCAACTTCCGCAACTTCTTCATCAAGACCGGGTACGACGCCTGGCACGGCCTGCTGGCCACGGTAGAGATCGTCTGGCACGCGCTCGAGGTCGGCTGGATGGCGACCGTGGACTTCTTCGCCCGCCTCTGGGACGGGTTCACGGGGTTCTTCGCCAAGACCTGGCAGAACATCAAGGCCGGGGCGCAGAAGGCCTGGAACTGGATCAGAAGCCTGTTCGACGACTCGGTCGATCTCCAGACGGAGAACAAGATGGTCGAGGACCGAAAACAGGCCGCCATCGCCAGCATCGATGACGAGCAGAAGCGCCGGGCCGCCGAGAGGGAAGCCGAACGGCAGCGGGCAAGCGAGCTGCACGAGGCGACGCTGGCCGGGATCGGCCAGGAGAACCTCGACAAGCACGCCCAGCTCGACGCCGAGTACGCCGAGCGCATGGCCGAGAACGAAGCCGATCTGGCCAAGGCCCGGCAGGAATGGCGCGAGGCCGTCGACGCGGCCAAACAGAAGCGCGCGGAGAAGGAAGCGGGCGCGTTGGAGGGCCCCGACGACATCACCCAGAAGGCTCGCGACGCCCTGGCCGGTCTCGGCGACATCGGCGACCTCGTCCAGGCCGAGGCGGCCAAAGTCGGCGTGCGGGGCACGTTCAACGCCTCGGCGCTCCAGGGACTGGCCGCCGGGAACGCCGCCGACCGCACGGCGACGGCGACCGAGGAGACCGCCAAGAACACCAAGAGGCTCGTCCAGGCCGCCCAGACCGGCGGGCTGACGTTCGCATAGGAGGACACGTCATGGCCATCGTTTGCACAGAGAAGATCGATTCCCGCCAGGTCACCGACGGCCAGTCGGCCGAGCTGATCTACAAGATCACCGGAACGGCCGACGATGCGGCGGCGCTGTCATCGCTCAAGTCCACCGCCCCGGCGACGTTTTCGGGGATGAAGCGACAGCCGGTGACCGTTGAACCCGTCCACGTCGACACCGCGCGGCCCGACACCTGCATCTGGACGGGCACGGCGACCTATGCGCCGCTCGAAGTGGAGCCGCCCCCCGAGACGGGCGAGTCGGTGTTCAACTTCGACACCGGCGGCGGCACGCAGCACATCACGCAATCGCTGAACACGGTGGGACGCTACCCGGGCACCGCCCCGGACTTCAAGGGCGCAATCGGAGTCACGCACGACAACGTCGAGGGCGTGGACATCACCGTGCCGATCTACACGTTCAGCGAGACCCACTACGTGGCCTCGTCGAGCGTGACGACCGCCTACAAGAACACGCTGTTCAACCTCACGGGCAAGGTCAACAACGGCTCGTTCAAGGGCATGGCGGCGGGTGAGTGCCTGTTCCTGGGGGCGAGCGGATCGAAGCGCGGCACGGACGACTGGGAGATCACCTTCCGCTTCGCCGGATCGCCCAACCGCACCGGCCTGTCGGTCGGCCCCATCGGCGGCATCAGCAAGAAGGGCTGGGAATACCTCTGGGTGCGCTATGCCGACACCGAGGACACCGCGAGCCACACGCTGGTCAAGCAGCCCGTCGGGGCCTATGTCGAGAAGGTCTACGAGGAAGGCAACTTCTCGTCGCTGGGGATCGGCACATGAGCGATGCGCTGAAGAAGGTCCAGTCGGGCCAGCCGCTGGTGATTCCGGCCAGCGCGTACAACGCCTTCATCGACGCGGCCATCGACTTCCGCCAGCGCACGGCGCACATCGGCCAGGGGGCGCAGCCCGCGTTCCAGCAAGCCACCATCGTCCTGGTGCGCAACGATTCCGGGGCGGACCGGCAGCGGTTCGAGGTGCTGGGCGTGGACGGCCCGGTGATCGACCCTTCGTACAACGAGGAGGAGTTCAAGAACCGCATGGCTCTCGCCTGCGTCTCGCCCGTCGTCGACACGCACGAGGGGCGGTTCGTCGTCCTGGCCGAGCCCGTCGGCAGCGGCAAGATCGGGCGGGCATTTGCCGCCGGGGTGTGCGCGGTCAAGATCAACGTGATTGACGAGACGGAGGAACCGCACTTCGTTGAAATCGCGGGCGGCACGACGGCTAACCTGGCGGTCAACCGCCGGGGTTCCGCCGGAATCCTGTGGCGCGTCGGCGGGACGGGCGTGCAGTGGGCCGTCGTCCGCCTCGGCAAGCCGATCCCGCTCCACGTCTTCCCCGTGAACCTGAGCCAGACCGGCGGGTCGCAGGGCGACGAGTCCTATGCGGCGTCCTGGACCTACAACGTCTATGACATCAAAAGCGGCAATCTGCTGGAGAGCAGCGTGGACCCGACCTCGACGCCCCACAAATGGAAGCGTCCGTCCATCGGCCAGATGATCGCCGCCGACTTCGGCTATGCCCACTACCAGGACGACGGCTCCGGCGGGGAACAGCTCGTTCTCGGATGGATCAACGAGATGGTCGATCAGGAGGCCTGCGAGACATCTGGTTCCGGGTCGGAGGCGTGACATGGGCGCACCCGGCAAATCGGTCGTGATCGAGGGCGGAAAGCGCGGCGTGCTGCTGGGCGGCAAGTCGGCTGTCTACAACGCCGAGGAGACCTGTCCGGCCTGCTGCATCGAGTTCTCGCGCCGGTGGTCGTTCACCGACCAGGGATTCATTGACGGCGGCCAGGACGGGGCCTATCGCGCCTACGACAACCCCGATGACGTGTCCGCCAGCCCGTGGTACGTGCTCGATGAGGGGCTGGGCCTCCGGCTGGACTGGGAGGACGACAACAACTGCCGCTATCACAACCCCTACACGCAGAACGCGACGGCGACCTGCGAGATCACCGTGCCCAAGCGCATGCTCATGACGGTCAACTGGTCGGGCGTGGGCGAGGTGCAGGACCCCGGATTCGATGTGATGAGCCTCTATGTGGACGGCAATCTGGTGGGATCGGCCCACGCTCCGGGCGGGAGTCAAGGCTGCTCGCCCATGGCACCGGTCGTTTCCGACCCGCCGCCGCCCCAGCAGGTGATCCTGGAGCCGGGGCCGCACACACTCTACATCACGGCCTCGACCAACGATCCGCTGTACCACTTCGAGGCGTGGTATCAGTTCGCGCTGACGTTCGTGCTCGCGACGTAAACCTGGAGGACCCAACCATGCCTGACACCCTGATTCCGAAAGCCAAGAAGTGCGGCAATTGCCCGCCGCTGGTTGTGCCCCGCCGGGCCTACACCCCGAGCCGTCCGAGCTGCATCGAGTGCGTGGAGAAGCATCTGGGCGCGGCCTACGTGCTGCTGACCGAGGCCCGCGAGGGCTACGCCTACCGCCTCCGCGCCGTGGGGCATCTGTTCGAGGCCGAGGATGAGGCCCAGGAGTGGCCGGAACTGCACGCCGCCATCCGGGACGCCCGGACGCATTACCAGGCGGGGGAGCAGATGCCGGATTGGAAACAGTTGGACGACATGCTGGCAGCCGAGCGCGAGAGGGTTCGGCGCGGCGCGGAGTGACTATGCCTGCCCTGTCTGGCTATCGGCGGCCACGCCTTTCCACAACCGCCGCTGCTTGCGCCACTCGATCTCGGCGGCGATGGGGCGGACATGGCGCTCGCGGATCGGGTCGCGGCCCTTGACGGTGCGCGGCAGGAAGAGGATCGCCTCCTGAATCTCCGGTGCGAGATGGAGCAGGTTCATGATCTGGGTCACGCGGGCGCGGCTGACGTTGCCCAGCCGCGCCAGGTCGGCCTGATCCGTGATCTCGCCTTCCTTGATCAGCCGGTCGAAGCGGATCGCCAGGGCCATCAGCCGCGAGATGCGCGGGATACGGCCCTCGGGCACGGGTGGCTGCTCCGAGGGCGGTCCTTCCTGGATGACCTTGCGGGTGCGCCGCCCCAGCGTGAAGTGTACCTGTTTCTCGATGGTCAGGCTTTGCATGTCGTCGTCTCCTGTCGTTTGAGTTCGTCGGCCAGCGTCTTGATGCCCGTCGGGTGGAACGTGATCGCCACGGTGCCCTTGGGGCCGTTGTAGTCCACGCGCTCGACCAGCAGGTGCAGGATGCGGGCCTGCTCGCGGGCGCTCAAGGTCTCCCAGAGAGGATCGAACAACGCACAGGCCTCGCCGACCTCGCGGGCGTCCACCAGCTCGCGGGAGAGGGCCAGAATCTGCTCGCGCACCTCCGTGGCGCGTTGTTCGGCGTTGCGGATGCGGTCCTGGATGTCGGCCATGCGGTCGGTCGCCTGGCCGTCCTTACCGGCCAGTTTGCGAAGCTCGGCGTCGTGGCGCTGGAGCTCGCGCTCGAGCGTGCGCTTCTCGACCTCCAGCCTGCCGATGGCATCCTCGCGCTGGCGGCGGCATTCCGTCAGCGTCTCGGCCAGCAGGTTGGTGTCCCGTCCGATGCCCTTGGCCTGCTCGACCACGAACCGCTCCAGTTCGGGCGCGGGCACCGACGGCGTGGGGCAGACGTGCCAGCCGCGTTTCTGGGCGTTCGAGCAGCAGTAGTAACGGTAGACCTTGCCGCCGTTGTCGGAGAGGCGCTTGACGGTGTGCGACGGGACCATCGCGCAGTCGCAGGTCACGCAGCGCACCAGGCCCTTGAGGAGCGCCCCGTGGCGGTTCTTGACGTGCGCCCCGCCGGTGCGGCCGTTGCGCTTGAGGAGAAGCTGGACGCGCTCGAAGATCTCCGCGTCCACGATGGCCGGGTGCTCGGCGTCGTAAATCTCGTCCTTGTAGGTCATCTTGCCGAGGTAGATGCGGTTCGTCAGCAGCTTGAAGAGGGTGTTCTTGCCGAACCGCTTGCCGCCCATCTCGCGGCCCCGCGTCGAAACCCAGTGCTTCGTTCTCCATCCCCGAGCCTCCAGGAGCGCCGACGTGGTGAGCAGCGACTGGCGGTCGAGGTACATCTCGAAGATTTCGCGCACGCGGGCCGCCTCGTCCTCGTTGACCCGCAGGCGGCCGCCTTTCTCGACCACGTCGTAGCCCAGCATGGGGCAGCCGCCCGTCCACATGCCCTTGCGCCGCGTGGCGGCGATCTTGTCGCGGGTGCGCTCGGAGATCATCTCGCGTTCGAACTGGGCGAAGGAGAGCAGGACGTTAAGCATCAGCCTGCCCATCGACGTGCCCGTGTTGAACTGCTGGGTGACGAGACGAAGGCGACCTTGTGGCGTTCGAACACGTCCATGATCTTGGAGAAGTCGATCAGGCTGCGGCTCAGGCGGTCGACCTTGTAGACGACGATGCAGTCGACCTTGCCCGCCTCGATGTCGGCCATGAGGCGCTGGAGCGCCGGGCGCTCCATGTTGCCGCCGGTGAAGCCGCCGTCGTCATAGCGGTCGGGGAGCGCGATCCAACCCTCGGACTTCTGGCTGGCGATGAACGACTCGCCCGCAAGCCGCTGGGCGTCCAGGCTGTTGAACTCCTGTTCCAGGCCATCCTCGGTGCTCTTGCGGGTGTAGATCGCGCACCGGACGGTCGGCGGGGTTTCGGTTGTCTTACTCATCGGCACCTCCATCGCGTTTCAGGTTGAAGAAGTGGTAGCCGTTCCAGTGGGTGCCGGTGACGGCCGTGGCGACCGCCGAGAGCGAGCGGTAGATTGTGCCCTCGTACTCGAAGCCCTTGGGACGGACGTACACGACGATGTCGCGGCCCTTGTACTGGCGCGTCAGGCGTGCGCCCGCCATCGGCAGCCGCGACCCGTGCGCGAACGGCAGCGCCGCCCGGACCGTAACCCCGGCCTCGCTTTGAATCGGCTTGGCCTTGGGCGCGGTGGTGCGCAGGTCGGCGTCGTTGGCCAGTTCCTCGGCCCGGCGTCTGGCCTGGCAGGAGATGTCCCCGTGGGCGTTGGCCTGCAACCGCCAGGCGATGCGCTTGACCAGGTACTCCTTGTTGCCGGTGCGCGTCGGCTCCCCGAAGGCATCGATGTGTTTGGATCGCAGCTCCGAGACCGTCATGCGGTCCAGGGCGGCGACCTCTTTGGCGACGTTCAGCGTCATGGTCTGCGTGCTCCTTTCATGTGTTCGGTCGCTGTTTCCCGCGCCTGCCGAGAGGCTGGCGTCGTGAACACATGAAGGCTCGTTATCTGCCCCCCATCAAGGGCTTCCGGGCGGAAGTTCGAAGATTTTTCGGGGGTGCGGGAGGGACGCGAACCATGCGCGCTCTCGGCGCTTCGGCGCAGGCGCAGGACGCCTCTGGCGAGGATGGCCGCGACCTCGCGGCGGCGCTGGTCGGGCGTCATGTCGGCGGGGTCGCGGGTCGCGTCGTGGACGACGGACGCGAGTCGGTCGGTCGCTACGGATGCTGGCATTGCGGGCTCCTTTCGGGCTTGCCCACAACGGCCTTCGCCTGGCGACCGGTCCGATGTCTGGCGGGTTGATGCTGCTCGTCTACAGGTTACATACCCGCCGAAGGTTCTAAATGGCGCTGGGTTCCGGTACGAACGAACCTGTTAACCACTGGCAGGCTGTTCACCAGAGAGTCCGAGAGTTCGAGGGGTTGCTCTCGGGGTCCGGTCGTGAACATATACGTTCGCGACCGGGACCCAGTTTCTCGGTTTCGGAACAGAGAATCCGGCCGAGGCGGCGGGATCGCCGTAACCCTTTGGAATCAACGGAAAACGCGAACGCCCGGCCAGATGCCTGGTCGGGCGTTCGAGTTAACCGGATGGTACGGCGACCTTCCGAAAAATAAAATGGCTCCCCGGGCAGGACTCGAACCTGCAACCTAGTGGTTAACAGCCACCCGCTCTGCCGATTGAGCTACCGAGGAATGGTCAACGGTGTACCTTGATAGCCGTGATTTGGGTTCTTGTCAAG
>Ga0116141_10005890_pt1 | contig 10217 bp, 10 predicted proteins | sample AD_UKC097_MetaG_FD_89744 | JGI IMG/M metagenome (GOLD analysis project Ga0116141, IMG submission 89744) | Active sludge microbial communities of municipal wastewater-treating anaerobic digesters from USA - AD_UKC097_MetaG | ecosystem: Engineered > Bioreactor > Anaerobic > Digestate | place: USA... | reverse complement strand
GGCGCGTGGCCTGATGCGCGAAGGTTCCCCGCTGGTGCACCAGGTGCCCGGCCGGGCCGGCTGGGAGCTGCGCCTGGTGGTGCAGGGCGGCCTGCGCATCCTCGACAAGATCGAGGCGCTGCGATACCGCACCCTGAAAACCCGCCCGCGCCTGCGCGCCTGGGACCTGCCGGTGCTGCTCTGGCGGGCGCTGTGGATGTGACAATCGGGCTTGTCACCGGCCCCAAGTCACCGGTGACTTTCCGAACCCGTTCATGACGCCTGAAGCCTACGTCCAGCAGAAAGCCGCCGCCTCGGGCAGCAGCTTCTACTACGCCTTCCTGTTCTTGCCCAAACCCCGGCGTGCGGCGATCACCGCGTTCTACGCTTTCTGCCGCGAGGTGGACGATGTGGTCGACGAGGTCAGCGACCCCGGCGTGGCCCGCACCAAGCTGGCCTGGTGGCAAAGCGAAGTGGCCAAGGCCTTCGATGGCCAGCCCAGCCACCCTGCCTTGCAGGCATTGCAACCGCACTGCGCCACCTACGGCATCGAGCCGCGCCACCTGCTGGCCGTCATCGAGGGCTGCCAGATGGACCTGGAGCAGACCCGGTACCTCGACTACCCGGCGCTGCAACGCTACTGCCACCTGGTGGCCGGAGTGGTGGGCGAAGTCTCGGCGCTGATCTTCGGCCAGACCGACCCGGCGACGACCGCCTACGCGCACCGGCTCGGGCTGGCGTTCCAGCTCACCAACATCATCCGCGACGTCGGCGAAGACGCGCTGCGCGGGCGCATCTACCTGCCGATCAGCGAACTGCAGCAGTTCGACGTGAAGGCCCACGAAATCCTCAAGCGCAACCATTCGGAACGCTTCGCCTCGCTGATGGCCTTCCAGGCCCGGCGTGCCCACGCGCTGTACGACGAAGCGCTCGCGCTGCTGCCGGCCGCCGACCGGCGTTCACAGAAACCCGGCCTGATGATGGCCAGCATCTACCGCACGCTGCTGCGCGAGATCGAGCACGACGGATTCCAGGTGCTGCACCAGCGCGTCGCCTTGACCCCGCTGCGCAAGCTGTGGCTGGCGTGGCGGGTGCAGGCGCTGGGAAAGCTGTGAGGGTTGCTGTCATCGGCGGTGGCTGGGCCGGCATGGCGGCGGCGGTCACCGCCGCCCGGGCCGGGCACCGGGTCACCGTGTTCGAGGCGGCAAGAACCCTTGGCGGCCGGGCGCGCGCGCTGCCCCTGACGCTGCCCGACGGACGCGAGATCGTGGTCGACAACGGCCAGCACATCCTGATCGGCGCCTATGCCGAATCGTTGCGCCTGATGCGCCGGGTGGGCGTGGACCCCGATCAGGCGCTGCTGCGTCTGCCGCTGGACCTGCGCTTTCCCGACGACACCGGCCTGGCCCTGCCACTCGGCCGCCCACCCTGGGACGCGCTGGCCGGCATCTTGCGCGCCCGGGGCTGGAGCTGGGGCGACCGGCTGTCGCTGCTGCGGGCCGCAAGCGGCTGGCGGCTCGGCGGATTTCGCTGCGGGCCGCGAATCACCGTGGCGGAACTGTGCGCGCCACTGTCCGCGCGATTGATGCACACCTTCGTCGAGCCGCTGTGCGTCTCCGCGCTCAACACGCCGGCGGCGGCGGCCAGCGGCGCAGTCTTTCTGCGCGTGCTGCGCGATGCCCTGTTCGGCGGGCCCGGCGGCTCGCACCTGCTGCTGCCGCGCACCGATCTGGGCGCGCTGTTTCCGCAGGCCGCAGCCGACTGGTTGCTGGCACATGGACACGAGGTGCATCTCGGCTGGCGCGTGCGCGCGCTGACGCCAGATGCCCCGGCGGAATCGACAACCTGGCGCGTGGACGGCGGTGAGGCCTTCGAGCGGATCATCCTCGCCGTTTCAGCATCGGATGCAGCCAAGGCCAGCGTCGAATGGTCACGGCACGCTGCGGAACCGATTGCATCGAACCTGGCCAGATGGGCCGCCACCGCACAGGCGCTGCGCTTCGAAGCCATCACCACGGTTTACGCCGTGGCCGATGCCGGCCTGCCCCGTCCGATGCTAGCCCTGCCCAGCGGACCCGCGTGGCCCGCGCAGTTCGTCTTCGACCGTGGTCGCCTCGGCGGGCCGCAGGGCCTGCACGCCTTCGTGGTCAGCGCCAGCACCGGCGAGCGCGAGGCGCTGCAGGCCCAGGTGGTGGCCCAGGCGCACGAACAGCTCGGTCTGCGCATCCGGCCCCTGCGCAGCATCACGGAAAGGCGCGCCACCTTCGCCTGCACGCCCGCCCTGCGCCGCCCGGCGATGCGGATCGCGCCCGCCCTGCTGGCCTGTGGCGACTACATCGAAGGCCCCTACCCGGCCACGCTCGAGGGCGCGGTGCGCAGCGGCGTGGCCGCTGGCGGCTTGCCCTGAATCAACAAATCGCCTCGCCACGGTAGCCGGCCGGGGGCGCGCAGGTTTAGCATGCCATTGAGGTGAGGCGCGTCCGGCGGCTCGCCCGATGTGGAAGGAGACCTGAGATGGACAAGAGCACCCTGCACAGCCTGTTTCAAAAGATGGTTGACACCGATGCGTCGGACCTGTTCCTGACCACCGGCGCGCCCCCGCACATCAAGGTCAAGGGTGAATCGTGGCCGCTCCAGATGCCCGCGCTGGCCTCGGGTCAGGCGGGCGCCGCCGCCTACTCGATCATGAGCGCGCAGCAGATCGCCGACTTCGAGCGCCAGCTGGAGGCCAACCTGTCGTACAACGCGCCCGACATCGGCCGCTTCCGTATCAGCGTGTACCGGCAGCGCAGCGAAACCGCGATGGTGGCGCGGCTGATCCACTCGACCATCCCCGACTTCGAAACCCTGGGCCTGCCGCCGGTGGTGCGCGATCTGGCAATGCTCAAGCGCGGCCTGCTGCTGGTGGTGGGCTCGGCCGGCTCGGGCAAGAGCACCACGCTGGCTTCGATGATCGACCACCGTGCGCACCACAGCCAGGGCCACATCCTGACGGTGGAAGACCCGATCGAATACCTCTTCACCCACGACCGCAGCACAGTGGACCAGCGCGAGATCGGCACCGATACCCACAGCTTTGCCGACGCGCTGCGCAACGCGATGCGCCAGGCGCCCGACGTGATCATGATCGGCGAAATCCGCGACCGCGAGACCATGGAACACGCCATCGCCTACGCCGAAACCGGCCACCTGTGCGTGTCCACCCTGCACGCGGCCAACGCGAGCCAGGCGCTCAAGCGCATCATCAACTTCTTCCCTGAAATCCTGCACCCGCAGTTGCGCCTGGACCTGTCGCTGAACCTGCAGGCCGTGGTGTCGCAGCGCCTGCTGCCGGGCCGCGAAGGCGGCCGCGTGCTCGCAACCGAACTGATGCTGCACTCGGGTTACGTGGCCGACCTGATCTACAAGGGCGCAGTGGACGAAATCCGCCACGCCATCGAGAAGAGCACCGGCGTGGGCATGCACACCTTTGACCAGGTGCTGCTGGAACTTTTCAAAGCCGGACGCATCGACGAGGAGACCGCGCTGGCCAATGCCGACTCGCGCACCGACCTGCGCCAGCGCATGCTGGTGCGATCGGCCTACGATCCGCACTGAAGTGACGTGACCACGCCGTCCGCCCCCATCGCGACCTACGTCGCCACCTTCCCGCCCGAGGTGCAGGCGCGCTTGCTGGCGATGCGCGAGGCGACCCGCGCGCTGGCGCCAGGGGCCGAGGAGCGCATCAGCTACGGCATCCCGACCTTCTGGCAGGGGCGCAACCTGATCCATTACGCGGCGTTTGCCCGCCACATCGGCCTGTACCCGGGTGCGGCGGCGATCGAGGTGTTCGATGCTGAGTTGCAGGCTTACCGCCACGCGCGCGGCAGCATCCAGTTTCCGCTCCAGGAGCCGCTGCCGCTGGCGCTGATTCAGCGCATCGCGGCCTGGTGCGTCGACAACAACAACGCGCAGCCGGTCACTGCATCGCCTGCGCGGCCAGGTCGAGCGAGCGCAGGCGCAGCGCCGGGTCGAACACGTCGCTGACCAGCATGAACTCGTCGGCCTGCGTGGCCTCTGCCAGGCGCGTGAAGCCCGCGCGCACGGTCTCGGGCCCGCCGATCACCGCGGCGGCCAGGAAGTCGTCGATGGCCGCGCGCTCCTGCGGAATCAGCCCGGCCATGAAGCCTTCGACGGGCGGCTGCAGGCGCTGCCGGTCGCCCGTGAGGATGCCCAGCACGCGCTGGTAGACGCTGCTGGCCAGGTACTCGGCCTCGTCGTCGGTGGGCGCGGCGATCAGCGGCACGCCGATCACCACATAGGGCTTGGCCAGCGCGGCCGACGGCCGGAACAGCCCCCGATACAGTTCCAGCGCCTGCAACAGCAGCCGCGGCGCAAAGTGCGAGGCAAAGGCATAGGGCAGCCCGCGCTCGGCCGCCAGGCGCGCCGAAAACAGGCTGGAACCCAGCAACCAGATCGGAACCTGCGTGCCCGCACCCGGCATGGCGACGATGGGTTGTTTGGGGCGCGGCGGCGCCAGCAGCTGCTGCAGTTCGGCGACGTCGCGCGGAAAATCGTCTTCGGTCTCGACGCGGTCGCGCCGCAGCGCGCGCATCGTGAGGCGGTCGGTGCCGGGCGCGCGGCCCAGGCCCAGGTCGATGCGGCCGGGGTACAGCTCGGCCAGCGTGCCGAAGGCTTCGGCCACCACCAGGGGCGCGTGGTTGGGCAGCATCACGCCGCCGGAGCCGACGCGGATCGTGCTCGTGCCGCCCGCAATAAAGCCCACCAGCACCGCGGTGGCCGAGCTGGCAATGCCGGCCATGTTGTGGTGCTCGGCCAGCCAGTAGCGCTTGAAGCCGAGCGCTTCGGCGTGTTGCGCGGTGCGCAGCGCGATGGCCAGCGCCTCGGCCACGGTGCCGCCCTCGCGCACGGCGACCAGGTCGAGCATGGACAGGGCGATGTCGGAGAGTTTCTGGGTCATGACGCGCATTGTCGCGCCGGGGCTGTCGCGCCGCCGGCGCCCGGGTATCGCGGCTGCCCCGGCTCGCGGCGCGGCCAGGGGATCACAGCGTCCGGGCTGAACGCGCCCACGGCCGGCCCAGGCCCGACCACCACGACGCCAGCGCCCGCGACAACGCACCGCCGTACAGGATCAGCGCCAGCGCCCCGAAGATCAGCGGCAGCGCGGCCCAGACCCAACCGGTCAGGTGCTCGCCGCCCAGCAAGGTGCCCACCCCCAGCGCCACCGCCGGGTTGACGAAGCTGTAGCTGCCCGCCAGCGCCGGCGCCGTGTGCTGGAGCAGCCACAGGTAGGCGTTGAGCGCGACCAGCGTGCCCAACACGAGCAGGTAGGCCCAGGCCAGCCAGGCCGTGGCGCTGGCGTTGATCAGCGGCGCGGGAGACTCCACCAGGGTCGCCGCCACGGCGCCCAGCAGGCCGCCGGTGAACCACTGCACGCCGGCGGCCATGGCTGGCGCGGGCTGCTCCAGCCTGCGGCTCGCGTACGAACCGAGGCTCCAGGCGAGCGGCGCGCCGAAGGCCATCAGGCCGCCGGCCACCGTGGCCGAAAAATCGCCCTCGCGCGCCAGCAGCAAGGCGCCGGCCACGCCCAGCGCCAGGCCGGCCCAGCTGGTGGCGCTGACCCGCTCGCCGCTCAGGCGGCTCCATAGCGCGAGCCACATCGGCATCGTCGTCACCACGGTCGCCATCAGGCCCGAGCCGATGCCCGCGCGCTGCGCCAGCACCACCAGGTTCATCGCGGCGAACACCATCAGTGCGCCCACCAGCGTGGCGTGCGCCCACTGGCGCGGGGTGGGCAGACGATCACCGCGCCACAGTGCCCAAGCCATCATCAGCACACCGGCCACCACGAAGCGGCTCGCGTTGAGCCACAGCGGCGGCATTTCGCGCAGGGCGATGCCGATCGCGAAGTAGGTGGTACCCCAGACGATGTAGACCAGCAGCAGCGCCAGGGCGATGCGGGCCCGCAGACCGACCAACCACGCTCTATTGAAAAACATCTGAATCATGGCGAGAATTCCGTAAATTTTCCGGGTGACGTCCGGTTTTTTCGATTTTCAATCAAATCTGGCCATGATGCAAGCAAATATTCAGATCGATGAGATGGATGCCAGAATTCTTTCGGCCATGAGCTCAGACAGCCGACGTTCCTACGCCGACGTCGGCAACGAGGTGGGGCTTTCCACGGCCGCCGTGCACGAGCGGGTGCGCAAGCTGGTGGAGCGCGGCGTGATCCGGCGCTTCTCGTTGAGCGTAGAGCCGCAGGCGCTGGGCCTGGCGTTCACCGCGTTTGTGGCGATCCGCAACGACGGCGGCATCCACTGCCGCGAGGTGGCGCCGCGCCTGCGCGAGATGCCCGAGGTGCAGGAACTGCACAGCGTGGCCGGCGAATACGACTTTCTGGCCAAGATTCGCACCACCCACGCCCGCGCGCTCGAAGACGTGCTGTACGCGATCAAGTCCATCCCGGGCGTGGCGCGCACCACCAGCACCGTGGTGCTGAACACCGAGTTCGAGGACCGGCCGCTGGCGCTTCAGCCGCCCGCCCCCTGACGCCCGGGCGATGCGAGGCGGCGCCAGAAGACTCCTGAAATCATAGCTGCCTGTGGCCGATCCGCGCCGGGATCAGGCCGATCTGATTCAGAAAAAGGCCTGAAAAACGGTGTTTTCAGCCGTCGCTGCGCAGTTTCTTGGACGCCGGGCGCTCCAGGCAGGCCTGCAGCCATGCGTCAATCCGGGGATGCGCCGCTATCAGCCCGCGCGGCGTGGCCGGGTTGAGGCTGCCGCCATCGGGACGGCCATGGTGGCGCGCGAGGCGGTGATGCCGTAAAGGGTCAGACTCATGGGGCACCCCGGTGGATGGAGAAAACAGGCACCAGCGTCAGGCCAGCAGTTCGCACAGGCTGCGCAGGTCGGCCACGGTCACGTGCGGCTGGTGCACCGGATGCTCCCAGGCCAGCCCCCCGCGGTTGACCCAGGCCATCTGCATGCCGGCGTTCAGCGCGCCCACGCCGTCGAGGTGCGCGTCATCACCGATGTGCAGCACCGCGTCCACCGGGGCGCCGGCCGCCCGCGCGCCCACCTGGAACATGCGTGGATCGGGCTTGCCGACGCCCAGCGTGGTGGCGCTGAAGGCTGCGCAGAAGTGGTGGTCGATGCCGACGCGCCGCACGTCGGCGTTGCCGTTGGACAGCGCCACCACCGGGTAGCGGCTGCTGAGGAACTCCAGCGCCGCCAGCGCGTCGTCGTAAAACGTCACCTGCTGGCGCGCGGCGAAGAAGGCGTCGAACGCGGGCTCGGCCAGCGCGGGGTCGTCGCCGGCGCGCACCAGCATCACGCGGATCGACTCACGGCGCAGCGCGCTCATGTCGTGCGCCAGGTCCGGCCGTTCGGCGTTCATCCGGTGGCGCACCTCGCGCACCGCGCCTGGCGCCGCGCACAGCGCGCCGGTGGCCGGCGCGTGCAAGGCCAGCCAGGCCTGCAGCGTGGCCTCGGCGCGCCGGATGGTGGGCTCGATCGGCCACAGCGTGTCGTCCAGGTCCAGGGTGATGGCGCGGATGCGGGCTGGGTCGAGCATGGGCGGAAACAATGGCGCAGGGACGGCGCGGGTGACAGGGCTTGCGGGAGAATACCGCATGCCGTTTCAAACCGAACCCGCCCTCCCCCATGGCCAGCCGCAGCGCACCGCGGTGCTGCTGTGCAACCTGGGCACGCCCGACGAGCCCACCGCGCCCGCGCTGCGCCGCTACCTCGCCGAATTCCTGGGCGACCACCGGGTGGTTGAAATCCCGCGCCCCGTGTGGTGGCTGATCCTGCACGGCATCATCCTGCGCACCCGGCCCGCCAAGTCGGCCAAGAAGTACGCCTCGATCTGGACGCCCGAGGGCTCGCCGCTGAAGGTCTGGACCACCAAGCAGGCCACGTTGCTGCGCGGCTGGCTCGGCGAGCGCGGCCATCACGTGACGGTGCGCTACGCGATGCGCTACGGCAACCCGTCGATCGCGTCGGAGCTGGACAAGCTCAAGGCCGAGGGCGCCACGCGCATCCTGATCCTGCCGCTGTACCCGCAGTACAGCGGCACCACCACGGCCAGCGTGTTCGACGCCGTCTACGCCTGGGCCGCGAAGGTGCGGCACATCCCCGAACTGCGCTTCGTGAACCGCTACCACGACGACAGCGCCTACATCGACGCGCTGGCCCGGCGGGTACGCGACCACTGGATGAAAGAGGGCCAGGCGGATCAGCTCGTGATGAGCTTTCACGGCGTGCCCGAGCGCACCCTGCACCTCGGCGACCCCTACCACTGCGAGTGCCTGAAGACCGCGCGCCTGCTGGCCGATCGCCTGGGCCTGTCGGCGGAGCGCTGGCGCGTGACCTTCCAGTCACGCTTCGGCAAGGCGAAATGGCTGCAGCCCTACACCGAGCCCACGCTGGTGGCGATGGCGCAGGGGGGCGTCAAGTCGGTGCAGGTGATCTGCCCCGGCTTCACCGCCGACTGCCTGGAAACGCTGGAGGAGATCGCCCAGGAAGCGCGCGAAGCCTTTCTCCACGCCGGTGGCCAGCGCTTCGACTACATCGCCTGCCTGAACGACAGCAACGCCTGGATCACCGCGCTGGCCAACGTGGCCGAGCGCCACCTGGCCGGCTGGCCCACGCGCGAGCAGCCCGACGAGGCTGCGCTGGCCGCCTCGCGCGCGCGGGCGCTGGCGGCGGGGGCGCCGCGCTGAGGCTTGAAATCACTCCTGAAAAAGAAGCGCCTGATGGCCATTCGACGATGGGATCAGGCGATTCTGGCTTGAGAACCGAACCAGAGAACACTCACCTCTCGCCCTCGGGCAACGAACCCGCCGCCAACGGACACGCTACGTAGCGCACCACAACGCCCGGCGCGGTGTCGCCCTCCGCCAGACAGGCCTGCATCACCTCTGCCAGGCGCCGGCCGGCGGCATGGCAGGCAGCGCGGTCCGCCTCCTGCCGCAGGAAGCGCAGATTGGCGCGGCGGGCCGTCCCGTTCGCTGCGCGGGCGGCTGGGGGCCAACTCGCTTCGCGGGTGGTCCATTGCACCCAGGTCCGGAACGCGTGCAGCGCCTCCCAGCGCGGAAAAAACCAGCCCGGCCAGCCGGACCTGAGCAGCTCGCCATCGATCCGTATCAGGTCATGTCCCAATGCCCCTTCGAAGTATCCGAACTCCACCACGGTGCCGGCCGGCCAGACCGGCTCCCGCTGCCAGGCGGCGTCGGCGTCCAGCGCCTGCAAGGTTTCCAACGCCAGGCCGTTCACGTCGGGCTCCAGCTCCCCCACCGGCAGCTTGGCGAGGGTGGCCTGATCCAGGCCCGTAGCGGCCCAGTCAAAGGTTTGCGTCAGTTCACCAATCGGCACCGGCGCGGCGGCCCGCGCCTGCAACTCTCGCAGCAACGCACGCAGGTCGGCCTCGAACGATTCGCGCTCGAACACCAGACGAACGAAGCCGTCCGGTGCGGCGCCCGTCACCGCCTCGTCCAGCGCCGGACGCAAGCCTTGGAGGTCCAGCTCCCAGACGATGGTGTGCGCATCCGGATGGCTCACCAGCACGGCCTCTTCGATGTAAGCATCCGGGCCGTAGCCGCAATCCGCCGTCAGCACGTAGTGCGCTCCAGGCTTCCGGGCGGCCTTCAGCAGCACCAGCGGGTCCCAGACAATGCCGCGCTCGAACAGCTTCGGGTGGCATCCGGCGAACACGGGCGTGGCCTGCATCAGCGCATAGGCGGGGTCCGCGAACACCACATCCGTGTAGCGCACTTGCCAGCCCAGGCGGGCCGGCGCCTGCCAGACCGGCTCACGCCAGGGCAATCCGTCGGCGTCTGATTGATCTTGATTCGATAGCATGTGGTGGCCGTCCGACGATGGGAAGGGGCCTAAATGATGCTCAAAAAGCCGTCCGACTTCGGTTCCAACGCCATCATCGAGCGCAGATAGGCCAGCGCGGCGGTCTCGGAGTCTTCGATGGCGATTTCGACGGCCCGTTTGGCGGCTTCAAGCAGCTGGCTGGCGCGCTGGCGGGCCGAAAAGCTCTGTTCAACTTGCCTTCGGATCGCCTCTTGAACGGACTGCGGCGCGAGCCAAATCTTGAATTGCGCAATGTCGTTCGGGTACAGCTCGATCTGGCCTGATGACCCCCGCAGGCGCTGCTCCACCTGCCACTGCCCCGCCTTGGAATTCAGGAACACCGAGAGGTACACCGCGTCAAGGCCGGGCGCGGG
>Ga0116141_10005889_pt1 | contig 10217 bp, 8 predicted proteins | sample AD_UKC097_MetaG_FD_89744 | JGI IMG/M metagenome (GOLD analysis project Ga0116141, IMG submission 89744) | Active sludge microbial communities of municipal wastewater-treating anaerobic digesters from USA - AD_UKC097_MetaG | ecosystem: Engineered > Bioreactor > Anaerobic > Digestate | place: USA... | reverse complement strand
GGTGTACACGACATCCCCCTCCCTTGAGGGGAGGGGACAGGGGAGGGTGAAGGATATATCTTGAACTGGTATTGCTGACATCACCCCCACCCGGACTCCCCCCTCAAGGGGGAGGAGGAATTTAGAAAAACCTGCTTTTCGGAGGAACACATGCCGCACAAAATAGACGCGAAGGGGCTCGCCTGCCCGCAGCCGGTGATACTGGCGAAGAAGGCGCTCGACGAGCACGGCGACGCGATCATCCTCGTCGATAACCAGACCGCGGTGGAAAACGTGACGCGCATGGGGAAGAGCCGCGGGTACACTGTCGAGGTCAAGTCAGCGCCCGGCGGCGCAATCGAGATCCATCTCTCGGCGGGAGCGGATGCCGCACAGACAGCGAAGGCCGGAAATGCGAGGCCGCAGTCCGGCCCTTCGGTGTTTGTGCTTTCGCAGGACCGGATGGGGCGAGGCGACGATGAGCTGGGGTACGTGCTCATCAAGGCGTTCCTCCATACTCTCACGGAAATTGAACAGTTGCCCGACACGCTGATCATGTACAACACCGGTGCGAAGCTCGCCGCTGAAGGATCGGAGGTGCTGGAAGATCTGAAAAAGCTCGAGGAGATGGGAGTGGAGATCCTCGTCTGCGGGACCTGCGCGAACTACTTCGGGCTTTCAGGGAAAATCGCCGCGGGGAAGATATCGAACATGTACGACATCGCCGGGGCGATGGCCTCGTCAGGCAGGCTCGTTATGCCATGAGGGACGAGACTCCCTACATGGTGGTTCTTTTCAGGGCGGTGAGCCACGCGATGAAGGCGGAGCGCGTTCTCAAGGAGAGGGGCATTCCCGTCAAGCTCATCCCCGTGCCGAAGCACATCAGTTCGGACTGCGGTGTCTGCATAAGGTTCACCCCGGAACGGCGGGATGATGTCGCAGCCGCGCTGGCGGGCGCCGTCGACGTGCAGGAGATCCGTTCACTGCGGTGAATATCATCCACGTCTCTTTTCATCAGGTTCTCCGCTTCCCCGCTGTCATTCCCGCGCATGCGGGAATCTATCCGTGGCATTCGTGTGATGCCGGCATCCCCACCTGCGCGATGGCGGCCTTCATGGGATTAACCCTGATTGCCGACGGGGCCTGCGGCGGAACGGGAATTCTGAGGGTGCAGCATCGTAATCGGTGAAAAATTTTAGAAATTCATGTAATTCTGCAGTACTATACTTCTGATACGGGTGTGATAATGAAAACGATACTGCGAGTGATTTGTATCGCGACGATAATAACCGGTATGGCCGGGGGATGCGGGAACATGAACGAGAAAAAACGGGACGGCGCCGGCGCCGTGAAGATACGGGTGTACAGCGTGGAGCGGGGCGGGATGATAGAGGTCGACCGCGTGGTGAAATCCGACGATGAGTGGCGCAGGCAGTTGACCCAGGAGCAGTACCTTGTCGCGAGGAAAAAAGGGACCGAGAGGCCCTTTACCTGCGCGTTCAACGCGAACAAGGCACAGGGGCTGTATCGCTGCGTGTGCTGCGGCAATGATCTTTTCGTTTCCGATACGAAATTCGATTCGGGCACCGGCTGGCCGAGTTACTACGCGCCGGTGCATCCGGATAACGTGCGCACGGAGGAGGACCGCAGCCACTTCATGACGAGGACCGAAGTCCTCTGCGCGCGATGCGACGCGCACCTGGGCCACGTCTTTGACGACGGTCCGCCACCCACGGGGAAGCGTTACTGCATGAACGGGGCTTCGATGATATTCGTTCCCAGGTAGACGGGCGGCGCCTTCCGGAAAAAGATATTGACTCGCCGCCTCGCGTCATGGAGTATACTGCCATGACTGGAGCGAGGTTCAATGGCTGATTCCTGTGACATGAAGAAGCTCAACGCGCTCCGCCTCACGGAGTCGGTGACGGGCTCCGGGTGAGCGGCGAAGATAGGTCCGGCGGACCTGTCCGAGGTGATGCGGAGCATCACCGTGAAAATAGGCGCGAACGTGATCGTGGGAATGGAAGGTTCCGACGACGCGGGAGTCTATCGCCTTTCGGACGATATCGCCCTGGTGCAGACGCTCGATTTTATTACGCCGATAGTCGATGATCCTTTCACCTTCGGTCGCATCGCCGCCGTGAACAGCCTCTCCGATGTCTACGCGATGGGCGGCACCCCGCTGACGGCCATGAACATCGTCTGCTTTCCCACGTCGCTTTTCAGCCTCGACCGGCTCACGGCAATCCTGAAAGGCGGCCTTTCCGCAATCGAAGAGGCCGGCGTGCAGCTTCTGGGCGGCCATTCCGTGGATGACAGGGAGATGAAGTACGGGCTTTCCGTGACGGGACTCGTCCATCCGGGGAAAGTGCTCACGAACACGGGCCTTCGCGACGGCGACGCCATCGTCCTCACCAAGCCGCTGGGGACCGGCATCATCGCGACGGCTGTCAAGGCGGGGCTTGCGCCGGGCGAGATCATCGCGCCCTTCGAGAAATCGATGGCGACGCTGAACAGGGCGGCGGCGGACGTTATGCGCGACTTCCCGGTCCGCGCGTGCACCGACGTGACCGGCTTCGGCCTCATGGGCCACCTGAAGGAGATGCTCGGCGGCAGCGCGCTCGAAATAGAGGTCGATGCCTCGGCGCTGCCGGTGCTCCCCGGCGCGCGGGACTTCGCGTCCCAGGGGCTGAACCCGGCCGGGCTCTACCGGAACCGTGACTTCGCCGGCGGCCTGGTGACAGTCGGGAAAGATGTCTCCCTGGAGCTGGCGGACATCGCGTTCGATCCGCAGACTTCGGGGGGGCTCCTCATCGCGCTGGAAAGCGCCGCCGCGAAAGAACTTTGCAACGCGCTTCGCAGTGCGGGAATAGCGGACGCCGCGGAGATCGCCCGGGTCGGACCTTCCGGCGGGCCGGCGATACGGCTGGTCTAGGACGCGGCCTCCGGCGGCGGTAGCGCGCCGTTTCCCGAGGGGCGGGATTGTTTTCCCCGGAGCTCGAACCTCTGTATGTGGGTGATGAGGTCTCGGGCGCGCTCGTCGAGCTTTGACGAGAGCGCGCGAACCGCGTCCGCGTTCTCCGACGACTGCTGCGCGATCCTGCCTATCTCGAACATGCTTTCCGTCATCTCCCTTATCACCTGGCCCTGTTCGTGCGACGACGTGGTGATATCGCCCGATATCCGGCCGAAGTTCTCTATGGCCGATTCCGTTTCGCGGTTGCGTTCCGCCAGGGACCTGGTGAACAGGTGCGATTCCTCTATCACGCGCGCCGTTTCCTGGATGTTCGACCGGACCTCGGTGAAGATGCGCGATGTCAGGGTGATGTACTCCAGTTCGTTGCCGATCTTGGTCGAGTGCTCGCCGATGTTTTTCCTGATGCTATTTGCCAGGGACGTGGTCTGGTCCGCGAGCTTGTTCACCTCGTCGGCGACCACCGCAAAGCCGCGGCCGTGCTCCCCCGCCCGCGCGGCCTCGATGGAGGCGTTGAGCGCGAGGAGGTTGATCTGCTCCGCGATGTCGTTGATCTGGTTGACCATCTCGTCGATGTTCTTCACGTAAGAGCTCAGCTCCTCCATGGCGGTAACCGAGCGCTGCAGCGTCTTTTCCCCCTCGACCGAGCGCTCCAGCGTCTGATTGATGTTCTCGCGGATGCCCTCGAACTTCCCGTGGAGTTCGCGGCTGTCCGCACCCACCTGCAGTATCACCCCCCGAAGTCCCTCGAAGCGGTCCAGCTGCGACTTGATCGACGCGACGTTCGATTCGAAGGAGTTCGACATTTCGTCGAAGGCGCTGCTCGCCTCCTCGACGAAGGCGGTGAGGGAACTCGCGTTATCAGACTGGGTGCGCGCGGTGTGGTCCATTCTGCCGCTGTGGTCCATGAGCTCGTGGGCGCTCGATGATATGGTCTCGGCGACGCTCCTGAGGTTTTCCTTCATGTCGTACACGGAACGGTTGATCTTCTCGAACTCGTCCTTCACGAGGAGCTTCGTGGCATAGGCGTTGAGGTTGCCCTGCCCGACCTTTTCCAGGAAATCGATGATGATCGATATCTTCGACGTGATGGAGCGATTAAGCACCGACGAGATGAAAACCGCGCCGCCGAAACCGATGAGCGCGATGACGGCAAGCTTGACAAAGAACTCGATGGTGTCAGCGCCCCTGACCTGCAGTTCGTTCAGGGTGAGGAATCCGAGAACGAGAAAGGGCACCGAGGAGATGAACAGGACCGCCCAGGTGAGGCGGTTGATCAGCCTGATCCTGACGTTGGGCGTCACCGCGGGCCATTCGGGGAATACGCCGAGGGCGTAGACCTCCTGGGTGAAGACCTCGGTGAAGAGGAAGTAGAACACGATGCCGGAAAAGGCGGCGATGAACGTGGCGGTCCACATGAGTATGAGCTGCAGTTTCGTCAGTTCCAGGAGGAACATCGCCGGGACGATGGCCATCCCGAGGCCGACGATCCAGCGGAAGAAGGCGCCGATGCTGTGAACGTAGGGAAGCATGATGAGGCGCCGCAGCGCGCCGTCGTACTGGTCGCGGGACACGGGAGTGCCTGAAAGAAGGGAGCCGAAATAGATGGTGATGGGCGCCACCGCGATCCTGTTGTTGATGAACGTGGTGACGAAGGAAACGGGAAACGCAATTGCACAGAGAACCATGAACCGGTACCACTGGTCCATGGTAAAATTGAAGGTTATCCATGCGATGAACACTATGACGGGGACCATGATGAAATAACTGACCGCCTCGGTCCTCAACAGGAATTTCGGAAAGAAGTTCTTCAGCGCCCTGCGGGCCTGCGGCGAGAGCTCGATGGATGGTACGCTCCGGGCCTGGTCGATCATGACTGGCTCCTGTATGTTGCTCGCTGGTATGAACGGTGCGATGGTGGAAAAGCGTATCTGTTTGTATAGCGATACATCGCTTCATGCACCGCCCAACTAATGATTGGGACCCGGAAGGAGGATTTTGTCAAGCCTATTTGACCGGTCGCACATCGTGTTTTCAATTAACTCTGCGGTGTGGCCCTGGAGCGTCATTACTTTCAAATACCGATGGCAGTTCAATGCAATATTGTGCTTTACAGCGGTTTCACCATGTGTAAGGGATTAAGATCGGACTGACCGGGCATGAAGTACGGTATTGGTCCGCGTCCAGGATTATTGTGAAATGCATAAAGTTCGATTATAATGGATGGTGTGGTATGACACGCAGGGCAGCCTCTTTCCTGTTGATAACGGTTTTTCTGTCTGCAACGGCGCTTCTCGACGCCCAGTCGGCGTGGCGCATGGTGCGCGATGAAGGCGGCATCAAGGTCTACACGCGGGACGTCGCGGGATCGGACATGGACGAGTTCAAGGCGGTGACCGTGCTGAACTCGCGTATCGAGGTGATATCAGAGGTTTTCCGGGACGGGCCGGGCTACGTGAAGTGGATGGCGGACTGCATCGAGGCGCGCATCGTTAAAAGCATCGGGCGCGACACCCTCATCATCTATCATGCCACAAACGCGCCGTGGCCGGTGAACGACAGGGACGTCGTGGTGAAGAGCAGGGTGGTCCGCGACTATACCCGCGGCAGCTTCACCGCGTACCTGGAGTCCTTCACTACGGACCTGGTCCCCCGCCGGAGCGACCGCGTGCGGATGACGAAACTGGTTGCGAGCTTCGAGCTCGCCGTGGTGGACCGCGAGCGAACGCGGGTCACCTACACGGTACTGGCCGATCCCGCTGGCTCCATACCGGCCTCGGTGACGAACTTCTTCGCGAAGAACAACCCCCACACCACGCTGAAGGGGCTGGGGCGCATGGCGAAACTCGATAAGTATGTCGAAGCGGGGAGTAAGTCGGCCGATCTCCCCGAGGTGGAGAAATATTTCAGGGAGCACGCGAAATAAATTCATGGCAAAGGCTGTCGTCTCAATCACCGCCTGCCCCGATTACGCGCCCGGCGCGCTCAAGGAGAGGATCGCGTCCGCCGCGGAAATTGCCGGTATCGACCTCGCGTCCCTGCGGGGACTCCGCGTGGCGCTGAAGCCCAATCTCCTCACCTCCGCGAAGGCGGCGCGCGGAGTGGTCACCGACCCGGAATTTTTTCGCGCAGCCGCGGAGCTGGTGCTCGATTTCGGCGGAAGGTGCGTCGTCGTTGAGTCGCCGTCGATCCAGTCGCTGGAGTCGGTGATGAGGAGGACCGGGTATCTCGATATCGCCCGCCGCCTGGGTATCGACCTGGCCGACGAAGGCGAGGTCGCGTCGGTGCGCTACGACGGCGCGGCACGGTACCGGAGCGTCGAGGTGATGAAGCGCCTCCTGGAAGTCGATGCCGTGGTGAACCTTCCCAAGTGCAAGACTCACGGCCTCACCTATTTCACGGGCGCGGTGAAAAACCTGTTCGGTCTCATGCCGGGCAAGAGGAAGGCGGGCATGCATCTTAAGGCGCCTGGCGCCCGCGATTTCTCCGAATTCCTGCTGGATTTCTATGCCACACTCCTGAAGGGCCTCCCCAACCGTCCGCGCTTCATCCATCTCATGGACGCCATCGTCGCCATGGAGGGTGAAGGCCCCGGTCCCTCGGGGACGCCGAAACAGCTGGGCGCAGTAATCGCTGGCGCCGACGCCCTCGCGGTGGACCTGGCCGCGGTGAGGACCGCCGGACTCGACGAGAACAAGGTTCTCACGATAACGCTCGGATACCGGAGCGGCCTGGGCATCGGAGCGCCGGGCGACCTGTCGATAGTCGGGGACTTCGTGCCGGGGGCCGGCGGCGCGCTGCGGCCCGCGAGGAGTTCCATACTGGATCGTGGCGTCCGGTGGCCCGCCGCGCTGCGCACGCTGAAAAACCTGCTTGTGGAGAAACCGGAGCCCGTGGAAGGGCCATGCACCCTCTGCTACCGGTGCAGGGAGATATGCCCCGCCGGCGCGATATCGGAAAGCGCGGGATCGGCGAAGGTCCCGCGGTACGATTACGGTGCCTGTATCAGGTGTTTCTGCTGCACGGAGGTATGCCCGGAAGCTGCCATCCGGAAGAAGCGCGGTGCCCTGCAGTGGATCTTAAATAGATAACTATCTCGCGAAACATAGTTTCTTCGATGTATTACGATAAACTCTTGACATTCTGAACGAACGTTCGTATATTGTGCGCTTGTGTATATGCGAATGAATCCTGACATCAGTGGTATGATATGGAAAAGTATATTGAACTCGTTTTAAACCGTCCGAAGACCGTCCTTGCGATCCTCCTCTTTGTGACTATCGCCCTGGGTTCCGGCATGCCGAAACTCCGCTTCGACACCTCGGTGGATGTCATGATGCCGCAGCACGACGAGCAGTACCTCTACAATGAAGAGGTAAAGAAAGTCTACGGGAACAACGGAAAGCTCATCGTCATGAACCTCTCGGCTCCCAACCTGTGGAGCCGAAATTTTTTCCAGGATGTCGACCGGCTCACGGACGACATCGAGGAGTACCGGACCTTCGACGAGGAAAAGGAAAACGGGAGGTTGGAAAAATTCCGTGGCCTGTCCCGGGAGCCGGGGGCATCCCGCGAAACACTGCTGGCGGGGTTTCAGGACGATCCCGTGTACCGGAGGACGCTCGAGCGGGAGATGGACAGGCTGCCACTGCAGGGGCGCGTCTTCAACACGGTTGCCGTGTCCGCGTTAGAAAAGAGGCTGATACACCTCCATTCCCTGAAGAAGCAGAAGCTCGTGGACGGCGTGATCACCCCGGTCACCATGAAGGACGTCAGCGGCCGGGACGACACCCTCCGCGTGGTGCACCTCGTCGACAAGGATGACACGGGACGCCGGATTCTCCCGGCCTCGGCGAAGGATTTCGAAGTATACAAAAAGAAACTGACCAAGAACCCGGCTTTCGAGGGCGCCCTCTACGCGCGGGACCCCGCCTCCGGCGAGATAACCGCGTTCTCGCTGGTGGTCCGGCTGGAGAACATCAAGAAGGATGACGAGCTGGCGCGGGAGATGTGGAACATAGCGAAGAGCTATCGGGGAATGGAAGTGCTCCCCCAGGGCATACCCATCGTCAACATCTTCATGAGCGATTACATGAAGCGGGACCTGTTGAGCTTCCTTCCCCTGGTGCTCCTGGTGGTGCTCGTGGTGTTCTTCCTGAATTTCAGGACCATCCGCGGGATGGTCCTTCCCATGGCGACGCTCATCCTCACCGACGTCTGGGTGATGGGCCTGATGGGTCACCTTGGGAAAAACATCACCGTGGTGGGGACGTCTCTTCCAACCCTGATGGTGTCGGTGGGAAGCTCGTATTCCATCCACATGCTCAACCAGTACTACATCGACCTCAATTCAATGGGAAACGTGGAGATACGGAAAGGGCTCAAGATGTCCATGGCGCACATCGCGATCACCGTGATGCTCGCCGGCCTCACCACGTTTATCGGTTTTCTATCCCTGGTGACCAACCAGGTGATCGGCATCCGGGAATGGGGCATTTTTTCCGCCATTGGCGTGCTCTTCGCAGTGGTGATATCGACCTCCATGATCCCCGTGACGCTGGTGCTCCTGCCGAAGAAGAAGTCCGCGCCCTTGTTCGGGAAGGGAAGGAAAGAAGGGGGGGGTGATGGAAGGACCTGGCTCACGCCCTTGATCGGCATGGTGACGGAATGGTCAATCGGACATTACCGGCGCGTCCTCGCGGTCATGGGCGTTGTCATCGCCCTGTCTCTCTACGGTGCGTGGATGATGAAGGTGGACACGAACTTCCTGAGCTATTTCAAGGAGGGCGATTATGTCAGGTCGAGTGTCAAGGTCATCGGTAATAACTTCGGCGGGACCTCCGGTTTCAGCATACTTATCGACTCCGGGGAACAGGACGGGGTGAAAGACCCGGCCTTCCTCAATGCGCTGGAGGACCTGCGCCGCTGGCTCAAGGCCCCGGAGAACCTCGACCTGAGCATCTCCCGGACCGACGCGTTCCCCGACGTCATCAAGAGCATGCACATGGCGATGAACAACGACGATCCCGCCTACTGGAAGGTCCCCGAAAAGAAGGCGGACATCGTGGACTATATGGAGATCTACTCCGGTGACGATGACGATTTCGACGGGCGCTTCGACGACTTCGAGTCGTACGTGGACCCGCAGTACCGCACGGCGCAGATTTTCGCCAAGATCCATCATCACACGGGGGAACTTCTCGCGACAAGCGATGTGAAGCGCATCCAGGCGAAGATAGACGACCACTTGAAAGAGAGCCTGCCCCGCCCGTACTCTTACCGGATCACGGGCGAACCAAGTGTCATGGTGCGCATGTCCGAGTACCAGATATCCGGGCAGATGTCGAGCCTGGCGCTCTCCCTGGTCGTGGTGGGGCTCATCGTGGTGATGCTGTTCAAGTCATGGAAGGCGGGCCTTGTGTCCCTGATACCGATGTCTACGGCGGTCCTGATGAATTTCGGTATCATGGGATGGCTCGGTATAAGCCTCGACGCGGCGACATCGATAATCGCCGCGGTGACCATAGGCATCGGCGTGGACGATACGATCCACTTCCTGAACACGTTCCGGCACTTCCGCAAGAAAGGCCTCGGAATAGACGAGACCATCAGGAAAACGCTGGGTGTAGCCGGCACCGCCATCATCTATACGTCCCTGGCCCTCGTTTTCGGCTTCTCGGTGCTCGTGGTGTCGAACTTCAAGCCGCTCATCTACACGGGGCTCCTCATCGCAAACACCATGGTGGCCACCACGCTGGGGGCGCTCATCCTGCTGCCCACGGCAATCAAGGCGACCGGGGTAACGCTCGACGAGAGCGCCTCGGAGTCGTTCTTCTGGAGGATATTCCACATAGGGCGATTTTTCGATTTCGAGGAGGAGTAGCGCCGTTACCCGGCTTCCCGCCGCCCCGCAAGGTGGCGGGATTGTTTTTCTCGACTATTCCGGATTGTGTGATATCATGTCAGTATCTCCCCTGAGGTAATGATAGGATGAACACGCTCACCGCTTCGATACTGTTTGCCTTTATCAATTCCATCATCCTCGTCGTGATCTATTACTATCTGCATCGGCAGTATCACGAACGGGCGCTGAAAATCTGGGCCATGGCCTGGCTGGTCTATTCGCTCAGGTTCCTTGTGCTGCTGCTGGCCCGGAACATCGGCGACAGCGCTCTGCTTCAGATGGTTGTTCAGGCGCTGTCCCTCGTAAGCGGAATAGTGCTCCTGTACGGCATGTATATCTACACGGGCAGGGGAATGCCGG
>Ga0116141_10005885_pt1 | contig 10221 bp, 11 predicted proteins | sample AD_UKC097_MetaG_FD_89744 | JGI IMG/M metagenome (GOLD analysis project Ga0116141, IMG submission 89744) | Active sludge microbial communities of municipal wastewater-treating anaerobic digesters from USA - AD_UKC097_MetaG | ecosystem: Engineered > Bioreactor > Anaerobic > Digestate | place: USA... | reverse complement strand
TGACGTTCCTCACCACCACTCTTGCCGGGGCGGGGGAGCGGGACGGCTACGCCGCCATGTTCGTCTCGGGACTTCCGTTCTCTCTCACGCTGATGACGATACTGATCTTCCACGAGATGGGGCACTACCTGGCGGCGCGCCGCTTCGGCCTGAAGGCCACGCTTCCCTACTTCATCCCCATGCCGCACTGGATATCGCCCATCGGCACGCTGGGAGCGGTGATACGCCTGAAGTCTCCCATGGAAGAGAGGCGCGCCCTCCTCTGGGTGGGCGCCGCGGGCCCGCTGGCGGGATTTGTCGTGAGCCTCGCGGCGGTCATCTCGGGGATACGCATTTCGGAGGTGCTTCCGCTGCCGGTGCTTACGCCGGGGAGCTACGCGTTCATCTTCGGGGACTCGTTTCTGTTCCGCGGCATCACGCATCTGATCCACGGGGCAATCCCCCCGGGACACGACATCTTCCTCTCGCCCATGGCCTGGGCCGGCTGGATAGGGTTCCTCGTGACGAGCCTGAACCTCATGCCGCTGGGCCAGCTCGACGGCGGGCACATACTCCACGCGCTCATCGGCAGGAAGCAGGTCCGCGCCGGGTGGGCTGCGTTTATCGCCCTGGTCGCGCTTTCGGTGCTCTGGCCGGGCTGGATTGTCTGGATATTGATGACGCTTTTTTTCCTGCGCGTGGGGCATCCCGTCCTGTATGATCCCACGCCTCTCGGCGCCCTGGAGAAAACCGCCGGCTGGAGCTGTATCATCATCCTGCTCCTCACCTTCATACCGGCGCCCGTGGACCTGATGGAAAACGATTCGATCTTTCCGCTGGAGTGCCCGTCCTGCGCCGCGCCACTGGAGCCGTCGGGCATCGCACGTGCCGGGGGAAAGCTCATTGCCGTGAGCGACGGCGACGCGGCCCTCTATGAGATAGTGAAGGGCGTGCGGGGACGCGCCGCCATGCCCTGGGCGAAGGTGAAATTTTCCGGGGGCGGGGCGCGCTTCGATTTCGAGGGGCTCGCCTTCCACGAGAACCAGTTTTTCATTGCCGACGAGCGCGGCCGGCGGATCATCGCCGCCGACGCGTCGGGAAAGGCGGAGGTCCTGCCCCACGACATAGCGGACTACAACCGCCGGAACGGCATACGCTTCTCCCGCGACGCGAACGCCGGCTTCGAGGGAATCGCCGTCGACGCGGTTGACGGCTCGTTCTACATTCTGAACGAGCGAGACCAGGCGGTCATCTACCGCCTGGAGAAAAACGACGGCATGCTGAAGGCGGTGGCACACCTGGACCTCGGCGCTTTCGGGAAGGGGGAGATATCGGACGCGTCGGATATCTTCGCGGAAAAAGGGAATATCTACGTTCTCGCAAGGAAGGCCAACCGCATCATCAAGCTGGGAGCGCGGGACTGGAGCCGTATCGACCATCTCGACTTCACCGCGGTCGCGGCAAGGCTGTACGTTTCCGCGGATGGATACGGTTTTGCAGAGGGACTCTGCATTGATGAAAATAATATTTATCTGACATTCGAATCCGACGGCCATCCGCTGCGGGGTTCCACGGCCGGAAAGCACGGCACGCTAGTGATTATGTCGCGGCCGCGGGGTTTCTGACGGGGAAAATTATTTATTCTCTTGACATGACCGTTTCGCGGGCGAAAATTGATGCATGGTCCAGATGGATAACCAGTACGCGTTCCTGAAGCCCCATGCCAGGACGCTTCTCATCATACCCCTGCTTTACCTCCTGGGGTATTTTCTTGCGCGCCATTCGGGTTTCGTCTTCGCCTACCAGTACGCCATTTCGGTCGTGGCGTCCATTCTGGCGTCCTTCATGTTCGACAGGGAGATCATTTCGAGCAACCGTCTCCTGGGGAAGAACTTCCCGGACTTCAACAGGATTTCGCTTTTCGTGTACCCGGTGCTTCTCGCCGCCGCGCTCATACTGGTTTCAAAATACGTGGCGCGCGCGCCGGTCTACTACCTGCATTTCAGTTCCATGGACGGGATGCCGAGAGCGGAGCTTTTCGTACTGATGATGGTAGTTATCGTACCCGCGACGGAGATGCTCTTCCGCGGATACCTTCAGCACGTCATGATGCACATTTTCGGGAACGTCTCGGGTTCTGTGACGGCGGGGCTGGCGTACGCCGGGTTTTTCCTGGTCTTATCAAGAAACATCTGGTTGCTGCTCACCGCCGCCGCGATTGGCGGGCTGCTATCCTTCCTGTACTACAGGCACCAGTCCGTGCTGTCGACGATCATCGCGCACGGGATCCTGGTGCTGGCGCTGTTCATTTTCCGTTTTTAAGCCTCTCGGCCCAGATGTCGCTCCACTTCGCCTCTATCTTCTCCTCCTGCCGGGGCCTCCTGAAATAGAGGTCCGCGAGCATGGCAAGGGCCACCACTCCGAGAATCGCCGTCAGATACAGATATACGTTCATCGCGCCTACCTTTTTGTTTTCAACGTCGCAAAGTGTCTGATAAGCAGTATAGCCCGTCCAAGCGCAAGAAAAATTTTTTACCGCCGGAATTTTACAAAAATTTCACGCAGTAGTTCTTGCGCAACGCCGGCCTGGAGAACTCGATATCGGGGAATCCCACGATGAGGACAGCGAGCGCCCTGTGGTCCTCCGGTATTCCGAGGTGCTTCCGTATCGCGAGCGAGCTGTTTATCGTCTCCGACGCGTACCCGATGAAACAGGTCCCCAATCCCATGGCGTGCGCAAGGAGTGTGATATTATATGCCGCATACTGGCCGTCCTCCCGGGGCAGGCTTCCCGTCATCCCGCAGTGGATGATGATGACAGCGGGCGCGCCATGGAACAGGAGGTCGCGCCCCTTCGCAGCCTCGTTGAGCCCGGCCTCCACGGAGTCGAAATTGTTCCGGTAATATTTAAGGAGCTTTCTTCCCGCAAAGAGCACCGAGAGATAGCGAGTGATCGGATTCCTCACGATGGAGTTCAGTTTTTCGAAAAACCTCTTGATCTGCTGCGCCAGCGCGTACACCTTTTCCCGCCCGTTGATGACGGTGAACTCCCAGTCCTGGCAATTGCTCCCCGAGGGCGCCGAGGCGGCGAACTCCACGAGATCCGCCAGGAGGTCGGCAGGTACCGGTATCTCCCGGTACTTCCGGACGCTCCTGCGCGAACGCATGAAGTGCACCAGGTCTGCCGGAGTCGGAGTTCCGAGAGTGTTCTCACCCTGCCGGAAGGAACTGAACTTCAGGTCACGGAGTTCGGAAGGATCGAAGGACAGGGCGCCGGATGGGCATACCGCGTAACAGTGAGAGCACAGAATGCAGTCACCGTCTATCACCGTGATCGCGTCGTCAATGACGGTGAGAACGTCCTTGGGGCACGCGTCAATACAGCGGCCGCACATGCTGCACGCGTCACGATCTATGACGGGGCCTGTCGTCATGCATGCTCCTTATGTCTCTTAAACAATCTTCGTCCACTCTCAAATCATCAAATACATTTTTAACTATATCTATCATACCGACGGATAGCCTATCTTATTTGTTTGTTGTAGATATACTCCACGAAGCTTCTCCCCGCGCAGGCAGGTATGGCAGAAAAATGAAACTATTTCATTATAGTCGCAGAATCACTGTCCGACAAAAAATTCTCGACAACAGGGGCCTCTTTTTTATCATTATCTTGGTGTTTGCCTTGTTCCTAGAAAATCACTCATGAATCATTGCGAGGTATTATGAAAGACATGGTTATCGCATCAATAGTAAGAACGCCCGTCGGCTCCTTCGGGGGCGGGTTGAAGGACGTTTCCTCGGTCAGGCTCGGAACCATCGTGGTCAAGGAAGCCATGAAGCGCGCCGGTATCGAACCGAAACAGGTTGAGAACGTGATAATGGGCAACGTGCTCCAGGCCGCCCAGGGCCAGAACGTTGCGCGCCAGATACTCATCCACGCGGGAATTCCCCAGGAAGTGCCCGCCATGACCATCAACAAGGTCTGCGCCTCGGGCCTCCGCTCGGTGTCCCTGGCGGCCCAGATGATCAAGGCCGGTGATGCCGATATCATCGTGGCCGGCGGCACGGAAAACATGTCGGCTGCGCCGTACGCGCTCGCGAAGGCGCGCTGGGGCTACCGGATGGGCGAATCGAACATCATCGACGTGATGATCAAGGACGGCCTCTGGGATGCGTTCAACGACTACCACATGGGAATAACGGCGGAGAACGTCGCCGAGCAGTGGAAGCTCACGCGCAAGGACGTTGACGAGTTCGCGGTGGCAAGCCAGCAAAAAGCGGAAGCGGCAATCAAATCTGGCCGTTTCAAGGATGAAATAATCGGCGTGGAAATCGCAGGCAAGAAGGGCGACCCGCTATTGTTTGATACGGACGAATTTCCTCGCTTCGGCGCCACGGTAGAAGCAATGGGAAAACTCAAACCGGCCTTCAAGAAAGACGGAATAGTGACCGCAGGCAACGCGTCGGGTATCAATGACGGCGCCGGCGCCGCCGTGGTGATGTCTGCCGATATGGCGAAGAAACTCGGCATCAAGCCGCTCGCGCGCATAGCATCGTACGCCTCGGCGGGCGTTGATCCGAAGATAATGGGAACGGGGCCCATTCCCTCGAGCAAAAAGGCGCTCGAAAAAGCGGGATGGAAGGCGTCGGACCTGGATCTCATTGAGGCTAACGAGGCGTTCGCTACTCAGGCGATCGTGGTGAACCGCGAAATGGGCTGGGACACCTCCAAGGTCAACGTAAACGGAGGCGCCATCGCTATCGGCCATCCCATTGGCGCGTCGGGGACACCCATCCTCACCACGCTGGTGCACGAGATGCTCAAGCGCAACGCGAAGAAGGGCATCGCGACGCTCTGCATCGGCGGAGGCATGGGGCATGCGATTGCGATAGAAATGTAATAAAGGCACAGTATATCGCGCTGTAGAAGACCGCTCCCGACCAGGAGCGGTCTTTTTTATCACCCCCCCCCCAAAAAAAAATTCATTTTAACCCCGGGAATTTCGTACTAATCCGGAAGACTACACGGCTGGAGGGAACCATGATTGAAACAACCGTGAATATCGATAACGGGATCAGGGAAAATCTTGACGCGGCGGCAAGGGCCAGCGGCGTATCACGATCCGCCATGCTGGTAATGCTTATGCGACGGGTAATGAAAGAACATGGGAAGAAGGCGCGGCTGGGTAAGGCCGTGCAGTACCAGAAGAAAAATCCGTGCTCATTAAGGCGTTGCACGCACATTTCGCTGGCTGACCGTGACTATGAGTGCTTCAGTGATATGAGATTGTTTTATAAATTGTCGGTGTCGCTGTTGGTTTCCTACGCGGTTGTAAGATATCTCGATGAAGCTCTGTTATGTTTTGAACGTGATAATGATAAGTACTATACCGATAACAATATCTTTTTAAACTATCTTTTTCTCTGTGAGAGTTCTAACAGCCGGATATGCTGGACAATAAGCTGGGGAATGCCGGAAAAACTATCCCCATAATCCCACCCCGGTATTCCGATTGACAACCCTTTTCTGAAATGCTACCATCATGCAACGTGATGGCAATACTCTTGCGCGCGGTTAAGGTGTCACTCATGGGTGCGATCATCAACATCGCCAAAACCACATGGCTATTCTTCTGGGCAGCCCTGATGTCCATCATCCTGTTCGTTCCCATGATGATCGCGGCCCTCCTCTCCCGCACTGGAAACCTCGCCTTCACCATCTCAAAGCAGTGGGCGCGCGTTATGCTCTTCGTCACCGGCACGCGTGTGCATATCGTGAACCGCGAGAAGATCAGGAAAGGATTTTGCTACGTCATTATTTCGAACCACCAGTCGCAATTTGACATCCTGGCGCTTGTCACTTCCCTGGGCATCCAGTTCCGGTGGGTCATCAAGAGGGAGCTTCTCAAAGTACCGCTCTTCGGCTGGGCGCTCTACGCCGCGCGGAACATGTTCATCGACAGAGGGAACCACGAGAAGGCGATTTCGAGCATCCATCGGGGAGTCGACAGGCTTCCGGAAGGTGTGAGCGTGCTTGTATTCGCGGAAGGCACCCGCTCCGCAGATGGGCGGCTCGGCAGGTTTAAAAAAGGCGGTTTCATGATCTCGGTGGAAAAGGGCATCCCGCTGCTCCCTGTCGCAGTGAAAGGGAGCCGCAAAGTGCTCCCCAAGGGAAGCACCGCGTTCCAACCGGGACAAATCGAAGTTGTTGTGCTCGATCCCATTGATCCTTCCGGTTTTTCCCACGACACCATTGAATCACTCATAGAAACGACGCATGGCATCATCGCGCGGGAACTTGGCCGCTAACCCTTCTTCCGAAACAGATCCTCCCAGTACTTTACATCGTCATCCGAGAGAACAGGATTGTCCTCCTTTTCCGGGAGCTTTTCCTCGCGCGATTCCTCGATGGTCTTGGTCACGAGCGCGGCGAACTCCTCGCTTTTCATGAGCCTCACCCGGAATCTCGTGACATAAAAGATGATCCCGTTGTCCGATGTGACCACCGTGGTCATCCTGGGATTGAGATCCTTCTTCACGAACTCCTTTATCAGGAAATCGGCGGAATAGTCGAGGGAATAGTAGACGTCGATGCTTCCCACCCTCTCGCTCCGGATATCGAGCGCCTCCTGTTTCTTCCCGTCGAAGACCACCCGCACCGTGTTCCGGGTTATCTTCACGAATTCCTTGATTTTCCCGAGCAGGGAATTTCGCGCGTCCGCGAGGCGGCGCTGGTACATCAGCTCCTCGCAGTCGGGGAATTTGTAGAGCAGGTTGAATCCGTCTATGAGGTACGCCATGGCCGCGCGGCCTTAAAAGATGGTTCTGCAGAATTTTTCTATCCGGTCCATCGCCTCGCGGATGTTTTCCATGGAGGTGGCGTAGGAACAGCGGATATGGTTTTTGCCGCACTCGCCGAAGACGCCGCCGGGCACCACGGCGACCTTCTGCGCATTGAGGAGCGCCAGCGCGAACTCGCGCGATCCCATCCCGGAGGGAGAGACGTCGGGAAACACGTAGAACGCACCCTCTGGCATGAGGCAGGGCAGCCCCGCGTCGCGGAAGCGTGTGACGATATAGTTCCGCCTCTTCATGTATTCCGCACGCATCGTCTTCACGTCCTTCTGGGAGTTGCCCAGCGCCTCCACCGCGGCGTACTGCGAGAGCGACGGCGCGCAGAGCGCAGTGTACTGGTGGATTTTCAGCATCATGTTGACCAGGTACGCCGGGCCCGCAACGTAACCCAGGCGCCATCCCGTCATGGCGTGAGACTTCGAAAAGCCGTTCAGGTATATCACCCTGTCCTTCACGGCGGGGAGGGAGATGATGGACCAGTGTTCCTTTTCGTAGGAAATCGCCGAGTAGATTTCGTCCGATATGATGAAGAAGTTGCGCTCCTCCGCGAGCGCCGCGATCTTCTCGAGAAGTTCACGAGGCAGGGTGTTCCCCGTGGGGTTCGAGGGATAGTTGAGCAGCACCGCCTTGGTTCGCGGCGTCACGGCGTTTTTCAGTCGTTCGATATCGACCTTGAACTCCTCGGAAAAATACGTGGGTACGTAGACCGGCTTTCCGCCCAGGAGCGTCACGTTCGCGCCGTAGGAAACGTAGCACGGCTCGGGGATAATGACCTCGTCGCCGGGATTGATGATGCTCCGCAGCACCAGGTCCAGCCCCTGGCTCACGCCCATGGTGACGATGATCTCCTCGTCGGGTGCGTACCCCGCCCTGTGCTGGCGCTTCAGTTCTTTCGCTATGAGATCGCAGAGCTCCGGCAGGCCGCGGTTGGGCGTGTAGTGCGTGTTCCCGTCCTTGATGGCGTAGATACCGGTGTCCGATATCCTCCAGGGCGTGACAAAGTCGGGCTCTCCCACGCCGAGTGAGATGCAGTCCGGCATGGAGTAGACAATATCGAAAAATTCCCTGATGCCCGAGGGCGGAATTATTTTCACCGCTTCGGATACCAGAGTTTCGGGGTTGTTCTTTTTCACGAGGCTCAATTTCATCGATGTAATTCCCTGTGTATGCTTTCCACGACCTTCCGCTTCGTCGTGTCCTTGAACTTGTTGATATCGCCGGGCCTGATTCCCCTCAGCGCGCCGCTCAAGATTAGCGCGCAGGAAACGATTATCCCCGCAACGGCCAGGATAATTGCAAGCACTTTACTTTTCCTGAAAGTGAATCCGGCGGCCAGAAGCAGCGCGAGCGCCGCGGCGACTGCGGCCCAGGGATGCGCTGCCACCAGATCCATGGACCAGCGCATGATCACGAGCCTCCCGACATGACGTACTTCATGTAGATGCCGTCTTCCGCATCGTCGAAACCCAACCCTTGATAGATCTCGCGCCGGGCGTCACCGCGCCCGAAAGGTCCGGCGTACATCACGGCAATTCCGTTTCCGGCATAGGCGGCGCAGAGCCGCGCGAAAATCCCCCCGTACACCCGTGTGGAACCGCCCCCGGCATCCGCGGCCATCATCCCTATCATCCCCGCCTTTCCGCCGTCCGCATCCACGACGCTTCCCATGACAAAACCGATCACTTTTTTCCGACGCAGTGCCGTGTAACAGAGGTCGGGATGCTTCATGTACGCGTCAACGATCCGCTCCGCGCGGACGTCTGCGCCCTCATCGGGCAGGGTCGCGGGCAACGACTGCCGGAGAAGGAACACTTCCCGCAGGTCATCTTCCGTCATATTTCTGATTGTGATATCGGAGGCCATGGCATTCAGCCGGAGCGTTTAGGGGAAGCTCCCGGTCAGTACATCGGCTTGTAGTCGAAGTGGTGCTCCGCGGCGATGTAGCGGATGGTGTGCGTCTTCGAGCGCATGATCACGGAGCTCGTATGTGCGCCCCCGGGATAGTAACGCACGCCGGGAAGCAGCTCTCCGTCCGTGACTCCGGTCGCCGAGAACATGATGTTGTCGCCCATTGCCAGGTCGTTGATGCTGTAGATCCTGTCCAGGTCCGTGACCCCCGCGTTTTTCACGAGCTCCCGGTCCTCGTCGTTGCGATAGACGAACCGGGCCTGGATGTCGCCGCTGAGGCACTTGAGCGCCGACGCCGCCAGCACGCCGTGCATGGCGCCCCCCACTCCCATCAGCACGTCGATCGGCTTATCGCTCATGGCGGCCGCCACCGCGCCGGAGATGTCCCCGTCCTGTATCAGCTTGATACGGGCGCCGGTCCCCCGGATCTGGTCTATCAGCCCCTTATGCCTTTCCCGGTCCAGGACGCAGACCGTGATGTCCTCGATGTACTTCCCCAGGGCGCGCGCGATGCGCTTGATATTCACCTGCGGCGACTGGGTGATATCGATGACACCCTTCGCGTCGGCGCCCACGGCGATTTTCTCCATGTATACCGGGGGCGCCTTGAAGAAGCAGCTGCGCTCGCCGATGGCAATGGTGGTGATGGAGTTCTGCCCCCCGTTCGCGCAGGTGGTCTTTCCCTCCAGGGGGTCCAGGGCGATATCGACCTCTATTCCGTTCATGGTCCCCACTTCGGTGCCCATCACCAGGGAACCCTCGTTGTCGGGGCTTATCACGATTCTTCCCTTTATGGACACCGACGTGAACACTTTCGCCATGGCGTCGATCGCCGACCTGTTGGCGAGCTCCTCGTTGCCGCGTCCCATCTGCCTGCTGGCATAGAGCGCAGCCGCCTCGGTGACGCGCACAACCTCGAGCGCAAGGTTCCTGTCCATGTTGCCTCCTCTAATACGCCGGCTCTAATGTTTTTCCCGCAGAAGTTCCCTGTAAAGCTTTATTTTCCTGCCGATGTACTCGCGTGAGAACTCGTTGCTCCCTTCTCCGGGAAGGCGCGACAGCTCCCGGTAAAGGGAGAGCAGGTGCTCCTGGACCCGCTTGAGCTCTATCCCCCTGCTCCGCAGGGAATGGAGGTCGGCGAGGAAAAGCCTGCGCCCTACCAGGGCGGTGAACCGTGATCCCGCGGGATCGAAGAAGACGTCCTCGCCCTCCAGGCCCGTGGTCACCTTCCTTCCCTGCGCGGGATAGTAGAGCATGATGAGCCCGTCCAGGAGCCAGGAGAGAATACCCGCGTGGGGAGAGTAACTTATGGACGTGTTGAAGGAGCCGCCGCCCACCATGCGCGTCGAGCCGTCGCGCACCCGGTACTCCACGACGGAATGGTCACCAACGCCGCCGCTCCGGAACGCGAAGGCGGTATTGCCCAGCCAGCACAGTTCCATCGACGAGGTGATCCCCCGGACGGGCCGCGTCGCG
>Ga0116141_10005878_pt1 | contig 10224 bp, 9 predicted proteins | sample AD_UKC097_MetaG_FD_89744 | JGI IMG/M metagenome (GOLD analysis project Ga0116141, IMG submission 89744) | Active sludge microbial communities of municipal wastewater-treating anaerobic digesters from USA - AD_UKC097_MetaG | ecosystem: Engineered > Bioreactor > Anaerobic > Digestate | place: USA... | reverse complement strand
GCCCCCTTGGCGGCGTCGGCAATGGCCTTCACCTGGCGCTGCTTGTCGCCATACAGCTCCCAGTCCATGGCGAAGTCCTCGTCCGGGCGGACCGAGCCGTCCTTGGGCGGCAGGTCGCGGACATGGCCGTAGCTGGCCAGAACCTTGTAGTCCTTGCCGAGGTACTTCTCGATCGTCTTGGCCTTGGCCGGGGATTCCACGATGACCAGTTGCATGATGCTCTGAGCAGTCCTTCTACGCGTATGTACACGCGCGAGGGTGGAAGCGGGAGCGGCGCGCCGTCAAGGGCTTCACGAAAAGTCCCGGGCAGCAGTCCGCCGCCAGGCCAGGAAGAAGCCCAGGCCCAGCAGCAGGTCGATGGCCGCGAAGAGGGCGACCGGCGGTGCCAGCGGATAACCCTGCGCGAACAGCGCCAGCGCGGGCAGGCCGAACACCAGCTTTTCCGCCACCGCTACCGGCATCAGCGCCCGGTAGCGCAGCGGATCGCCGCCAATGATCCAGAACATCGCCTGGAACACCAGCGCCAGCCCGACGAAGCCCAGGAACACTTCCGCGCCCTGCGGCGGCAGGGGCGCGAAGTACATCGGCGTCAGCACGATCACGCCGTAGATCGCCGCCCAGCGGAACATCCGGCGCGCGAACATGTGGTCGCCCTGGTATGCAACGTCGCCCTTCATGGTCCGGTCCTTTCGCTGTGCTGGATCAGCCGGCAAGGCTGACCCGCCCACCGGCGTGGCGCACCAGCCGCCCGCCGAGTTCCAGTTCCAGCAACGCCAGCTGAACCGCTGCCGCGCTTTCGCCGCTCTGGCGGATGAGTTCGTCCACCGCGACCGGCGCGGTGGTCAGCAGGCCGGCGACATCGGCGGGCTCGTCGCCAAGCTCGTCCGGCAAGGTGTAAGGCTCGGCGCTCTCGCGCAGCATGGAGCGCGGCTGGCCATCGAAAGAGCTGAGCAGTTCGGCCACGTCGGCCGCGCACTGGACCAGCACCGCGCCTTCGCGGATCAGCTGGTTGCACCCCTGCGAGCGCGATTCCAGCGGCGAGCCGGGAATCGCCATCACCTCGCGCCCCGCCTCTGCCGCCAGCCGCGCGGTGATCAGCGAGCCGGAGCGCGGCGCGGCCTCCACCACCAGCGTGCCTGCGGCGAGGCCGGCAATGATCCGGTTGCGCGAGGGGAAATGGCGGGCCAGCGGCTCGGTCCCCGGCGGCTGTTCGGCCAGCAGCAGGCCCTCTACCGCCACCTGCTCCTGCAAGTCGGCGTGTTCGGGCGGATAGGTGACGTCGATCCCGCTGGCGATCACGCCGATGGTCCCGCCCGGCAGCGCGGCGCGGTGGGCGGCCCCGTCGATCCCCCGCGCCAGGCCCGAAACCACGGTGAACCCCGCCTCGGCCAGATCGCCCGCAAACTGGCGCGCCAGCTTGACCGCCGCCGCCGAAGCATTGCGCGCGCCGACGATCGCCACGCAAGGCCGCTGCGCCAGCGCCGTATCGCCGCGCACGGTCAGGATCGGCGGGGCGCTGTCCAGCTCGGCCAGCAGCGGCGGATAGTCAGCCGCGTCATGGAACAGGTAGCGTGCACCGGCCGCGCGGACGGCGGAAACCTCCCGCGCCACGCGGTCCTCGGGCGCTATGCGATAGCCGCCCCCGCCCCGCCGCGCGAGGTCTGGCAAGGCTTCCAGCGCCGCGCGGGCATGGCCGAAGCGGCGCAGCAACTGGCGGTAGGACACCGGCCCGATATTGGGCGAGCGCAGCAGGCGAATGCGCGCGAAAGCCTCCTCCTGCGTCAGGGCGATCATCAGTCCTTCGATCCGACCCTGGGCTCGGTTCCCGTCAGCAGTCGCTGGATATTGGCGCGGTGCAGGACCTGCACGATCACGGCGATGGCGGCCAGCACCGGGGCCAGTTCCGGCTTGCCAAGCACCAGTGCCGCAACCGGTGCGGCCACGGCTGCCGTCATGCCCGATAGCGAGGAAATCCGCGTGATCGCCAGCATCCCCAGCCAGACTCCGGCATAGACCGCGCCGATCGGCCAGGCGAGGCCCAGGGTGACCCCCATGGTGGTCGCCACGCCCTTGCCGCCCTTGAACTTCAGCCAGACCGGGAAGCAATGCCCCACCACCGCGCCCAGCGCCGCCATGCCCGGAAAGTCCGGAAACCATTGCCAGGCCAGCCAGACCGCGAGCAGCCCCTTGCCCAGATCGAGCAGCAGGGTGGATGCCGCAATCCCCTTGCGCCCGGTGCGCAGCACGTTGGTCGCGCCGATATTGCCAGATCCGATCTCGCGCAGGTCGCCCGCACCCGACAGGCGCGTCAGGATCAGCCCGAACGGCACGCTGCCCAGCAGGTAGCCAAGCCCCAGCGCATAGAAACTATCCATTCCGGTCCCTCCCCGTTACGGGTGCAGACTAGCGGCCACTCACTGGCGGCGGCAAGTGCGAGCGGGAGGTTTGGAACGAAAATGGACGAAGCTGCCCCGCTGCTGCTGTTCGATTCAGGCCTCGGCGGGCTGACCGTGCTGGAGGAAGTGCGCCGCCAGCTCCCGCAAGCGCCAGTGATCTACGCGGCGGACAACGGCGGCCTGCCCTATGGCACCAAGACCGAGGCAGAGGTCGCGGCGCGCGTCTGCGGCCTGCTGGGGCGGATGTCGGAGCGGTTCCGCCCGCGCCTGATCTGCATCGCCTGCAACACCGCCTCCACCATCGCGCTGGGCATGGTGCGCGACGTGCTGGCGGTGCCGGTGGTCGGCACCGTCCCCGCCATCAAGCCAGCGGCCGAGCAGACCCGCAGCGGCGTGATCGGCCTGCTCGGCACGGCAGCTACGATCCGCCAGCCCTATGTCGATCGGCTGGAGGCGGAGTTCGCGGCGGGCAAGGTGTTGCTGCGCCACGGGGCGGGCGAACTGGTCGGCGCGGCAGAGGCCAAATTGCGCGGCCTGCCGGTGGACGCGCGCGTGATCTCGCGCGCGGTGGCGGGCCTGCGCGACCAGCCGCGCGGCGCCGAGATTGACACCGTGGTGCTGGCCTGCACCCACTTCCCATTGCTCGCAGAGGAACTCGGCCAGGCCTTCGGTCCCGGAGTCGCGCTGATCCACGGAGCGGCGGGAATTGCCCGGCGGATCGTCCATCTGACCGCCGGCCAGCCGTTTCGCCGGCTCCAGCCCGACCTCGCGCTGTTCACCCGTGCCGACGCGGGGCTTGACCTCGCCCGCCCGGCCCTGCAGCGCTATGGGCTTGAAAGGGTAGAGGTCCTATGACGCGGCGGCTCAACTGGTTCCTGCTGGTACTGGCGCTGCTGGTCGGCCTGCCGTTCTACTGGCTTCTGATCGACAATCGCCCCGGTGATGCGCCGGTCAAGCCGGTCAGCATCGCCCAGCTCCGCCAGCTTGCCTCCAGCATTCCCGGCACCGCGCCCTCCGACGTGGAAATGGAGCTGGTCGGCTGGCGACGGCTGCCCGGCAACCTGTTCGTCGCCGGCAGCGGGATCAAGCGCAAGCTGGTGGGCGTGGTGGCCTGGCGCCTCCCGGTCGAGGGCGGCAAGCCGGTGGTGATCGACAGCGGCCTGACCCGCGCCGATGCCAAGGCGATGGAGATGGAGGTCTACCTGCCCCATGTCCAGGACCGGATCGCTCGGGCGCTGGGCGAGGCCGGCCTGGTGCTGGTAACGCACGAACACCCCGACCATGAGGGCGCACTGGTGGCGCAGGGCGGACCGCCATTGCTGCAGGCGGCCCGGCTCAACGCGGGCCAGGTTCCCCCGGCATTGCTGGCCGCAAAGCTGGCCTGGCCGGCCGGCACCGCCCCGGCGGCGCGGATCGCTGGAACTGGTCCGCAGGCCGTCGCCCCCGGCGTGGTGGTTATTCCAGCCCCCAGCCACACACCCGGATCACAGATGATCTACGTGCGTCTGGCCAATGGGCGGGAGTTCCTGTTTGCCGGCGATATCGCGACCTTTGCGCAAAGCTGGCTGGAAACGCGCGCCCGCTCGCGCCTGGTCGGCGACCACCTCGCCAGGGAGGACCGCCGCGAAGTCTTTTCGTGGCTCCGGACGATCACTGCGCTGAAGCGACAGGCGCCCGGGCTCGTGGTCCTGCCGGGTCACGATCCCGAATGGGTCACCGGCCCCGACCAACGGGCGCCGGTGCGCAGCGGTTTCAGTCTTGGCCCGGTTGATCCAGCGCAACGATAATCCGCTGGTTTTCAGCCATGCGATGCTTTAGATGCGCGCGCAGGAGGCCAGTCCCAAGTGAACTACGACCATATCTTCGACCAGGCGATCGAACGGCTTCACTCCGAAGGCCGTTACCGCGTGTTCATCGACATCCTGCGCAACAAGGGCCAGTACCCCAACGCGCGGTGCTTCGCCGGCCACAACGGCCCGAAGGACATCACGGTCTGGTGTTCCAACGATTACCTCGCCATGGGCCAGCACCCCAAGGTGATCGCCGCCATGGAAGAAGCGCTGCACGATGTCGGCGCAGGCTCTGGCGGCACCCGCAACATCGGCGGCAACACGCATTACCACGTCGATCTCGAAGCTGAACTGGCCGACCTTCACGGCAAGGACGGGGCGCTGCTGTTCACCTCGGGCTATGTCTCGAACGACGCGACGCTTTCCACGCTGGCCAAGGTGCTGCCGGGCTGCGTGATCTTCTCGGACGAACTCAACCACGCCAGCATGATCGCCGGCATTCGCAATTCGGGCGCCGAAAAGCGCGTGTTCCGTCACAACGACGTCGAACACCTCGAAGAACTGCTCGCCGCAGAAGACCCGGCGCTGCCCAAGCTGATCGCGTTCGAATCCGTCTATTCGATGGAAGGCGACGTCGCCCCAATCCACGCGATCTGCGACCTTGCGGAAAAGTACAATGCCCTGACCTATATCGACGAGGTCCACGCGGTCGGCATGTACGGCCCGCGCGGCGGCGGCATCACCGATCGTGACGAGGCCGCGCACCGCATCGACATCATCGAGGGTACGCTGGGCAAGGCCTTCGGCGTGATGGGCGGCTACATTGCTGCCGATACCCGCATCGTCGACGTGATCCGCAGCTACGCGCCGGGCTTCATCTTCACCACTTCGCTCTCGCCAGTGCTGGTCGCGGGCGTGCTGGCCAGCGTGCGCCATCTCAAGAGTTCCTCGGTCGAGCGCGAGGGCCAGCAGGCCGCCGCCGCTTTCCTGAAGGCCCGGTTCCGCGATGCGGGCCTGCCGGTGATGGATTCCACCACCCACATCGTTCCGCTGATGGTCGGCGATCCGGTCAAGGCGAAGAAGATCAGCGACATCCTGCTCGCCGAATACGGCGTCTACGTCCAGCCGATCAACTTCCCCACCGTCCCGCGCGGGACCGAGCGCCTGCGCTTCACGCCGGGCCCGGCCCACACCGAAGCCATGATGCAGGACCTGACCAAAGCGCTGGTCGAGATCTGGCAGCGCATGGACCTGCGCCTCGCCGCCTGAACAGGACGGCAGCTGTTACGGGCAGCTGCCGCCGCCCCCGGCAAAGGCAAGGCCCGCCCTCAAGTTGCGCCACACGGCCTTAACCGCGCAGTCCGGCTCCTTCAGGCGCCGCGGCTGAGGCGGCTAACACGTCATTCCCTGGCGCGCCCTGCTCTGCGGGCACAATCGCGGGGATCATTACCCGCCATTTCGGAACAGCGACCTCCCGCTCCCGAATGGAAAGTTGATTCGCAGCAGATGACCGGGGGGCGGCCGCTCGATGGCGGCAGACCCATCATCCCATTGCATCCCGCATTTCGGATTGCACGCAGGGCGTGCGCGGGTCGGCAGCGCGCCCCAAGGGCAAGCAAAGCCTTCCATCACCACGGGTTCAAGCCACCGATCGATCAAGTGCGCTCGTAACCGATGTACGCAAAGCTGATCTGTTTCGGGACATTGGAAGGCGCTGGTGTTCGATCGTCCCTTCGATCGACAGGCTGTCATCGGGCGCCCATTCCAGCCCGTAGGAGTATCCAGGCAGATTGCCCGCGCGTGAAACCTCACGCAGCGGTCCGGAAAAGCTTGCCGTCAGAGTGCCATAGGCTCCGCTGGTGACAGGCAGTTCCATGGTAGCAAGCAGGTTCGCCTCCTGGCGCCCGAAGCTGCGGGTCCGGGCTGCGCTGCCCACGGTCCAGTCACTGCGCGACCAGTCGCCCAGCACCCCGACGCGCAGCGAAGCAGTGACCGCCCCAGGCTGCCGCGGGCAAAGGCAGTCAGGCTGGAGCGCGCGGAGAGCTTGCCGTACCATGTCGCATTGAATGAAAAGCGATCGCCCGAAGGGATCAGGCTGGTGAACTGCCCCATCGAGCTCGCGTTGCGGCGCCCCGCTCCGGGCAGGAAGTCACTCAGCCGAAGATTGGCCAGGCCCGGCGGGACCGCCGCCAGATCGACCGGCAGGCCTGCCAGCGCGTTCAACGCCGGGTCTATTTCGGCAGACCCGCCGCCGGGCACGACATTGCCGACCGGATCGAACGGCAGGCCGCCCTCTGCCTGCGAAATGACGCCGCGTTCCTGTTCAAACAGTTGTTCGCTATGCTGTGCGCGCAGCGTCAGGTTGAGACGTCGCCCCTTGGCGGCGCGGGTCAGCGTTGCCTCGCCGGCGATCGTCTCGTCGCCGCCAGCCGTGGCCAGCGCTCCTTCCCCCAGCAACGATGCTTGGCGGAAGTTCTGCTTGACCACCACGTTGACCACGGGCGTCCCTGCCCGCCCGCCATAGCGCATGGCGATGCGCGGCGGCAGCAGCTGGACCTTGCGCAGCGCCTCGGTAGGCAGGGCGGAGATGTCCTCGATCCCGTTGACAGGCTCGCCATTGACGAGGACCAGGGGTGAGCCCCGGCCCGAGAGGTTGGCAGTCAGGTCATTCAGGAATTCGCCGACATCGCGCGCTCCGTGCGCGGCGATATCCTCCTCGTTCAATTCATCGCGAGGCGAGACGCCCTCGTAGCTCCCGTCGAAGCGCAGTCCGAATACCACGATTTCGCGCGGTTCCCGGCATCCATGCCGCGAGCCACAGGCCCAGAAACCCCGGCCATAATGTCAGCTTCCCCCCACTCACCCCTAAGGGTTAGCAGAACGGCCGGGCATAAACCACAGGATCAGTTAAATGCGCGGCGGCAACTACGCCGCCGCGCATTTTCCGTTCAGCGCAGGCTGACCACGTTGTCGCTGTGGCGCGGATCGCGGCGATTTCCCATGTACTGGCTGGCCATGGGCTCGTCGGTGGCTTCCACCACCATTCCCTCACCGAACCCGTTGAATCGGGTCTTCATCGCCGCGCCATAGGCGCCCAGCATGCCGATCTCGATGTAATCGCCGGCGCGAATGTCGGCGGGCAGCAGGAAGGGGCCTTCCATGTAGTCCGCGTCATCGCAGGTCGGGCCGTAGAACGCGAACGGCGTCTGCACCGCACTGCGATCCTCGGTCAGGCAACGGACCGGGAAGCGCCAGCCGACGTGGGCCGCATCGTAGAGCGCGCCATAGGCGCCGTCGTTGATGTAAAGCTCGTCGCCCCGGCCCTTTTCCACCCGCACGACCAGCGAGTTGTATTCGGCGCAGAGCGCACGGCCCGGCTCGCACCACAGTTCGGACGAATAGGACACCGGCAGCGATTCCGCCGCGCGGTGGATCGCGCCGAAGTAGTCTTCGAGCGGCGGCGGTTCCATCCCCGGATAGATCGACGGGAAGCCCCCGCCGACATCGATGATGTCGACCGTGACCGAAGCGTCGACGATCGCCGCGCGCACGCGCTCCAGCGCCTGGACATAGGCGAAGGGCGTCATCGCCTGGCTGCCGACGTGGAAGCAGATGCCCAGCGCATCGGCCACCTGGCGGGTCGCCTGGAGCAGCGGCGCGGCATCGGCCAGGTCGATCCCGAACTTGGCGGCGAGGCTAAGCTCCGAATAGTCCGACGAGACGCGCAGGCGCACGCACAGCGACAGGTCGGTGGCGCCATCGGTGGCGCGCACGATCTTGTCGAGCTCTTCCTGGGTATCCAGGCTGAACACGCGCACGCCGTGGACCTTGTAAGCCTCGGCAATCGCGCCGGCCGGCTTCACCGGGTGCATGAAGCACAGCACCGCCTGGGGCAGTACCGAACGGACCAGCCGGACCTCGGCGATCGAGGCCACGTCGTAATGAGTCACACCCGAAGCCCACAGGACCTGAAGCAGTTCAGGCGAGGGATTGGCCTTTACCGCATAGAGCGACTTGCCCGGGAACTTCTCGGCAAAGAAGCGGGCAGCGCGCGCGGCGGCGTGCGGGCGATTGATGATGACGGGTTCGTCGGGCGAGAGGGCGCGAACTACTGCCGATGCGTCTTGATAGCTGTGCAATTCAAGGGACCCCCAATAGGCCTTTCGGCCAGGTAACACGAAGACGAGGCTGCCTTGCGGTTATTGGAAGTCCCCATGGGGCAGCGGGGGGTCGCTATAGAGATTCGCCGCTTAACTGCAAGTGAAAATGGGGCCGGATCACCCCCGCATGAGGTGGTCCGCAAGCGCGCGATAGGCCGGCAGCGAAGTGGGATCGTTGCCGCTGCTGGCGGCAATCGGATGCGAGCCAAACCGTGCAATTACAAGCTCTGCGGCAGGATCGACATAGATCGCCTGGCCGTGGATTCCGCGTGCCGAAAATGCGCCGTGGTTGCCCGGCATCATCCACCACTGGCTGCGATAGGAACAATCGGGCAGGTAGGTGTAATTGGCCGGGGCAAAGGCGGCCTTGCTGCCACCGGCGCGGATCGAATCGACCACGGCGGACGCGATGGCCTGCCCGCCGCCGCCCTGCCCGCCGCAGCGCATTGCCTCGCCGAACCGGGCCATGTCGCGCAGCACCGGATTGAGCCCGCCGCCCGCAAACGGCATGCCGGTTCCGTCAAGCAGGAAATCGGCGTCCTGCTCCATCCCCAGTGGCTGCCAGATCCGGCGCGCAAGCACCCGGTCGAGCCGCTCGCCCTCGGTCCGGGCGACGATCCAGCCGAGCACTTCGGTGTTGCAGGTGCGGTAGGTGAAGCGCTCCCCATGCTCGCCGTTCTTGCGGATGGTGGGCAGGAATTCATAGACGTCCTGCGCCCCGCGATAGCCAGCAGGCCGGGGGGTGAGGCCCAGCGCCATGCTGAACGCGCCAATGCCGGAGGCGGGATCGGTATATTCCTCGGAGAAATCGAGCGCGGTGGTCATGTCCATGACCTGCCTCAGCGTCGCATCGCCGAAGCCGCTGCGGGCGAGTTCCGGGATCAGCTCCGCCACCGGCGCGGCGGGATCGAGCCGCCTTTCCGCCACCAGCATTTCTGCGATGGTGCCAACGAAGCTCTTGGTCACGGAAAAGGCGATGTGCGGCGTGTCGCGCCGGGTTACGCCGAGGTAGCGTTCGTAGACCACCGCGCCGCGATGCAACACGATCACGCCATCGGTGAAGTTGGCCGCCAGGGCCTGCTCCCAGGTAAGCTCGCGGCCATCGTCCAGAGTGGTGAAGCACACCGCGTCCAGATCGCCCCGCAGCGCCACGGGAAGATTCCATATTGGCCCCTGCCCCCGCGAAACCCGCGCGGTCGGCAGGAACTCACGCATATGCGAGAAGGCATGACGATGGGTGGGGAACCGCATATGATCCGCCCGCGTCCAGCTAAGGCGCTTGTCGGGCGGCGGGGGCAGCCCCTCCATCCAGCCCATGAGCGCGGGATCGGAGCCATGCGCGTCGAGCAGCGGACCGGCCATGCCCCCCTCCCCCTACTGGAACCGGACTTGCGGAGCGCTGCCCATCACCGGGCGCTCCTCGGCAGTCAGGGCGTGGAAATCAGCCTGCTGGAAACCCAGCGCGCCAGCGAACAGGACTGCCGGGAAACTTTCGCGGGCGGCGTTGTAGCGGGCCGTGGCGGCGTTGAGCGCACGGCGCGCGGCGGCCAGCTTGTCCTCGATGTCGGCCAGTTCGCCCTGCAGCGCCTGGAAGTTGGCGCTGGCCTTGAGGTCCGGATAGGCCTCGCCCAGCGCCAGCAGATTGCCGATGGCCTTGCCCAGCGCGGCTTCCGCCTCCGGCGTGGCCGTGCCGCCCGCGCTGTTGCGCGCGGCGATCACCTGGCTGAATGTTTCCTGCTCGTGAGTCGCATAGCCCTTCACCGTCTCGACCAGGTTCGGAACAAGGTCGTGCCGCTGGCGCAGCTGGGCGTCGATATCCCCCAGTCCCTGACGGCAGTTCTGGCGCAATGCGACCAGCCGGTTATAGATGCCGATCAG
>Ga0116141_10005864_pt1 | contig 10235 bp, 11 predicted proteins | sample AD_UKC097_MetaG_FD_89744 | JGI IMG/M metagenome (GOLD analysis project Ga0116141, IMG submission 89744) | Active sludge microbial communities of municipal wastewater-treating anaerobic digesters from USA - AD_UKC097_MetaG | ecosystem: Engineered > Bioreactor > Anaerobic > Digestate | place: USA... | reverse complement strand
TGCGTCGATTGGTTGACTGGTGTAGAAGCCCGGTTGGCGAAATGCTCGGAGAGTCCTGATTTGATAGCGCCTCGTGGCCATCCGGTGCTGGAGAGCGGCCCCAAAGGCCACTGAAACTTCCTAAAACCGCCGCTCCAGCACCATCTGGTCGTTGTCGCGGCGCATCTGGAAGCGGTTCAGGTAGCTGTTGCCCAGCAGCACGAAGGGCATGCCTTGGGGCGTGACGACGGCGTCCACCTCGTACACCTCCACGTCACCGATGCGCACCGACGCCAGCTTGATGCGCCAGCCTTGCACCACGCCGTTGGCGGTGCCGATGCGCACCGGCTGCCCGCCGCGATAGGCCAGGCCGATGCGCTCGGCCTCGGCCACGCCCACCGCCACGCTGGAGGCCCCGGTGTCCACCATGAACTGCACCGGCCGGCCGTTGATGCTGCCCTGGGCCATGAAGTGCCCGCCGCTGTCGGCCGGCAGTGAGATCCGCCCGCTGCTGGCCTGACCGCGCTCGCCCAGGCTGGCCGGGGATTCGCCCAGGCGCAATGCGATCCGCTTGCCGGCGATGTCGACCACGGCCGAGTCGGAGGCGACGGACACCAGTTTCACGCCCTGCGCGCTGTCGCCCACCGCCAGGCTGCGCGGTGGACCACCGTCGATGATGAGCAGCGCACGCGAACCCAGCATGCCCTGCAGCGCGACCATCTGCGCCAAGGCGCCGCCCGCGGCCGCTGAGACCAGAGCCGCCAGCGCGGCCCGGCGCATCCATCCGCCCGGTCGGGACAGCGCGCCGTCTGGCCGGTGCGCCATGCCGCTTCAGTCCCGGAAGTTGTCGAAACTCAGCGGGATGTCGGTCATGTCCTTGCGCAGCAGGGCCATCGCCGCCTGCAGGTCGTCGCGCTTGGCGCCGGCGATGCGCACCGATTCGCCCTGGATCGAGGCCTGCACCTTCATCTTGCTGTCCTTGATCAGGCGGGTGATTTTCTTGGCGTCTTCGGATGCGATGCCGTTCTTCACCTTGATCACCTGCTTGACCTTGTCTCCGCCGGTCTTCTGCACATCGCCCATGTCCAGGAAGCGCACGTCCACGTTGCGCTTGGTGAGCTTGTTGCGCAGGATGTCCTCGATCTGGGTCAACTGGAAGTCGGAATTGCCAATCAAGGTGATTTCCTTGTCTTTCAGCTCGATGGCGGCCGGGGTGCCCTTGAAGTCGAAGCGGGTGGCAATTTCCTTGGCGGTGTTGTCGACCGCGTTTTTCACTTCGGGCAGGTTGGGTTCGCAGACAGCGTCAAAAGAGGGCATGGCGGGCTCGGTGCGGAGAGTGGGCGATGCGACAATTCTCCCATGATCGCCGAGCGACATGTACCCCTGCAGGCCTGCAACAGCTTCGGCATCGTGGCGCGCGCCCAGACCCTGGTGCGCGTGCGCGAAAGCGCCGATGTGATGGCCGTGCTGGCCGACCCGGACCTGGGCCCGGCGCCCAAGTTCGTGCTGGGCGGCGGCAGCAACATCGTGCTGACCGGCGACGTGCGGCCGGTGGTGCTGAAGGTCGAGCTGGCGGGCCGGCGCCTGGTGGCCGAAACGCCCAAGGCCTGGATCGTGGAGGCCGGCGCCGGCGAGAACTGGCACGATTTCGTGACCTGGACACTGGACCAGGGCTGGCCGGGGCTGGAGAACCTGGCGCTGATCCCGGGCACCGTGGGCGCCGCGCCGGTGCAGAACATCGGCGCCTACGGCGTGGAGTTGCAGGACCGCTTCGACTCGCTGGACGCCATCGACCTGGAGACGGGCCGCCTGTTCACGCTGGACGCCGGCCAGTGCGCCTTCGGCTACCGCGATTCGGTCTTCAAGCACGCCAGCAGCGGGCCCAATGGCCTGGGGCTGGCGGGCCGGGCGCTGATTTTGCGGGTGCGCTTCGCCTTGCCCAGGCCGTGGAAGCCGGTGCTGGGGTACCTGGATCTGGAGCGCAAGCGCGCGGAAACCGGCATCGCGGCGCCCTCGGCCCGGCAGGTGTTCGACTGGGTCTGCGCGATCCGTCGCGCCAAGCTGCCGGACCCGGCGGTGATCGGCAACGCGGGCAGTTTCTTCAAGAACCCGACCGTCACCCCCGAGCAGTGCGCCGACATCATCGCCCGCGACCCGAAGGTGGTGCATTACCCGATGCCCGACGGCAGCATGAAGCTGGCTGCCGGCTGGCTGATCGACGCCTGCGGCTGGAAGGGTAAGAGCGTCGGCAACGCGGGTGTCTATGAGAAGCAGGCGCTGGTGCTGGTGAACCGCGGCGGGGCCACCGGCGGCGAGGTGGTCACGCTGGCCAAGGCGATCCAGACCAGCGTATACGAGCGCTTCGGCATCCGCCTGGAGCCGGAGCCGGTGGTGGTGTAGCGGTGCGGCCGACCGCGCCCTCCGGGGCAGCTTTGATACGGACAACAGGAGGAAACATGAACGCGCATCGGTTTTCATGGCTGGGCATCGCCACGCTGGCGGGCGCGTTGCTGGCGGCAGGGTGCGCGGGTTTCAACCCTTCTTCGTTGCAGCCCGGCGTGTCCACCCTGGCGCAGATCGAGGCGGCACTGGGTGCGCCGGCCATGGTCTGGAAAAATCCGGACGGCAGCGCCCAGTTGGCCTATCCGTTCGGCCCCTCCGGCACCCAGACCGTCATGGTGTTCGTCGGCGCCGACGGCAAGCTGCAGCGCATCACCGGCGTGCTGAACGAATCCCAGTTCAGGCTTGTGCAGCCGGGCATGACGAAGGAGCAGGTTGTGCGCATCCTGGGTCCTTCCGGCGCGCCGTGGACACAAAGTTTCCCTCGAACCAACACCATCGCCTGGACCTGGCTGTACTGCGCGCCGGGCAACTTCCAGAACTATTTCAACGTGTTTTTCGATGTCAACACGGGCCTGGTGCGATCGACCGGTCAAAGCCCGGTCATGGTGGGGCGCGAGGGGTTGACGCCATCCTGCATGCCGGTGAACCTCGGCAGCTGATGCCAGGGCGCGCCGGCTGGCGATCTGGCGGGACATGAAAAAGCCGCCTCGCGGCGGCTCGCGGACGCGGTCAACGCGGCTCAGCTGCCCACGCTGTCCTTGCGGTCGCCCTCCAGGCGCAGCATGTCGGCGCCGGACCCCAGCGAGAGCAAGCCGGTCTTGGCGTAGATGCCCAGCTTCTGGCGCGTGTCCACGATGTCCAGGTTGCGCATGGTGAGCTGGCCGATGCGATCCAGCGGCGTGAACGGCGCGTCCTCCACCTTTTCCATGCTCAGGCGCTCGGGCTGGTAGGTGAGGTTGGGCGACTCGGTGTTCAGGATCGAGTAGTCGTTGCCGCGGCGCAGCTCGAAGGTCACTTCGCCGGTGATGGCGCGCGCCACCCAGCGCTGGGCGGTCTCGCGCAGCATGATGGCCTGCGAGTCGAACCAGCGGCCCTGGTAGAGCAGGCGGCCGAGCTTGCGGCCGTTGTCGCGGTACTGCTCGATGGTGTCTTCGTTGTGGATGCCGGTGACCAGGCGCTCGTAGGCGGCGAACAGCAGCGCCAAACCGGGGGCCTCGTAGATGCCGCGGCTCTTGGCCTCGATGATGCGGTTCTCGATCTGGTCGCTCATCCCCAGGCCGTGGCGCCCGCCGATGCGGTTGGCCTCCAGGATCAGGTCCACCGCGCTGTCGAAGGTCTTTCCGTTCAACGCCACCGGCTGGCCTTCCTCGAAGCGCACCGTGACTTCTTCCGCCTTGACCACGCAGTCCTCGCGCCAGAAGGGCACGCCCATGATCGGGTTGACGATGCGGATGCCGCTGTTGAGATTTTCCAGATCCTTGGCCTCGTGCGTGGCCCCCAGCATGTTGGAGTCGGTGGAGTAGGCCTTTTCGGCGCTCATCTTGTAGCCGAAGCCGTTGGCCGTCATGAAGGCCGACATTTCCGCACGACCGCCCAGCTCGTCGATGAAGGCCTGGTCCAGCCAGGGCTTGTAGATCTTCAGCGACGGGTTGGCCAGCAGGCCGTAGCGGTAGAAGCGCTCGATGTCGTTGCCCTTGAAGGTGCTGCCGTCGCCCCAGATGTGGACGTCGTCTTCCTTCATCGCGGCCACCAGCATGGTGCCTGTGACGGCGCGGCCGATCGGGGTGGTGTTGAAGTAGGTGACGCCGGCGGTGGAAATGTGGAAGGCGCCGCATTGCAGCGCGGCAATGCCTTCGGCGGCCAGCTGGCTGCGGCAGTCGATCAGGCGGGCCTTCTCGGCGCCGTATTCCATCGCCTTGCGGGGGATTTCGTCGTAGTCGGCCTCGTCGGGCTGGCCCAGGTTGGCGGTGTAGGCGTAGGGGATGGCGCCCTTCTGGCGCATCCACAGCAGCGCAGCGCTGGTGTCCAGGCCGCCGGAAAAGGCGATGCCGACCTTTTGCCGGGCCGGGAGGTTTTGGAGGATGGTGGCCATGCTCGGGTCTCGATGGGTGGGGATCAGCCGAAGTGGCAGATGTAGTGATAGGACTCGGCCACGCGGATCTCGAAGCTGGAGTTGCCGGGCACGTTGAAGGACTCGCCCGCGCCGGACTTCACCCAGGTGTCGCTGCCGGCCAGCTTGTATTCGCAGGCACCGGCCACGCCTTCCATGATTTCGGGCGCGCCGGTGTTGAAGGTGAGTGTGGCGGGCAGGATCACGCCCACGGACTTTTTCGTGCCGTCCGCGAAGGTGATGCCGTGGCTGACGCATTTGCCGTCGAAATAGACGTTGGCTTTCGTGGTGACGGACACGCCGTCGATCTGGGTGGTGGTCATGGGGTGCAACGGTGTTAGGGGGCCGGTGAGGCCGGGCTCGCGCCCCGGGCTGGCCAGGGCGGCGCTGGAAATCCCTTGATTTTAGGCCAGCCGCTCGGTGAAGCGCTCCGGCGAGAAGCCCACGGTCACCGTGCCGTCGGCCCACTGAACCACCGGACGCTTGATCACGCTGGGCCAGGCCATGGCCACCGACCGGGCGCTCGCGGCGTCGATCACCGTGGCTTTTGTGGCGTCGTCCAGGCCGCGCCAGGCGGTGCCCTTGCGGTTGATCAAGGTCTCCCAACCGACGGTCCGCAGCCAGTGATCGACCTGCGGCTGGGGCACGCCCAGTTTCTTGAAGTCGTGAAAGGCGTGTGCGACGCCGTGTTCGCTCAGCCAGGCGCGGGCCTTTTTGACGGTGTCGCAGTTGGGAATGCCGTACAGGGTGATCATGGGGCGATTCTGGCACGCGCAAGAAGGGTCAAGGCCCTGTGGCCGGTTTCGCGGAGGCCCCTGCGCGACAATCAGCGCACCATGAAAACCTTGGCCGAATGGCTCGCGCACTGCGAGCGCCTTCACCCTGTGGGCATTGAAATGGGCCTTGAGCGCGTGCGCGCGGTGGCCGATCGCCTGCACCTGCGGTTCGACTGCCCCGTGATCACCGTCGCCGGCACCAACGGCAAGGGCTCGACCTGCGCCCTGCTGGAGGCCATCCTGCTGCAGGCCGGTTACCGCACCGGGGTGTACACCTCGCCGCACCTGGTGCATTTCGAGGAGCGCTGCCGCATCCGCGGGGAGAGCGCCCTGGCATCCGACCTGGTGCCGTACTTCGAGCGCGTCGAAAAGGCCCGTGCCGAGGTTTCGCTGACCTACTTTGAGTTCACCACCCTGGCGATCCTGTGTCTGATGGCGGACGCGGCCTTGGATGTGGCGATCCTGGAGGTGGGCTTGGGCGGGCGGCTGGATGCGGTCAACATCATCGACACCGACTGCGCCATCGTCACCAGCATCGACATCGACCATGCCGAATGGCTGGGCGACAACCGCGAAAGCATCGGCTTCGAAAAAGCCGGCATCCTGCGCACCGGCAAACCGGCGATCGTGAGCGATCCGATGCCGCCGAACAGTGTGATCGATCGCGCCACCGAGATCGGCGCCTTGCTGGCCCGCTTCGGCAAGGACTTTCATTGTTCCGGTGACCGGCAGCAGTGGGCCTGGTCGGGCCGCACCCGGCGCTACGCCGGCTTGGCTTACCCCGCGCTGCGTGGCGCCAACCAGCTGGTGAATGCCTCCGGCGTGCTGGCCGCGCTGGAGGCGCTGCATCAGCGCCTGCCGGTGGCGGCGCAGGCCGTCCGCAACGGGCTGGCGATGGTGGAACTGCCCGGGCGGTTCCAGATCGTGCCCGGCCAGCCGACGCTGGTGCTGGATGTCTCGCACAACCCCCACTCGGTGGCCGCCCTGGCCGCCAACCTGGACGCGATGGGCTTTTACCCGCGAACCCATGCGGTGTTCGGCGCGATGGCCGACAAGGACCTGGCGCTGATGCTGGGGCGCATCGGGCCGCTGGTGGACCGCTGGTATTTCACCGACCTGTCCACGCCCAGGGCTGCGCCGGGGCAGGCCTTGCAGGCGGCCTGGCGGGCGTTGCCGGGCCATCGGGACGTGCCCAGCAGCGCCCATGCCACGCCGCAGGAAGCCCTGGATGCCGCCATCGCCGAGGCGGACCCCGCTGATAGAATCGTCGTCTTTGGTTCCTTTCACACCGTGGGCGGCGTGTTGCACAGTGGCATCCCGCGTCTTGACGCCCAGCACCTGAAAGCCTGAGTCCTCACGTCATGGCCTTTTTCAAGTTCCGACTCCCAGGCTCGAAGGCCGAACCCAGGGCCAGCTCGCCGGGGCCTGCGGAGAGCATCGAAGGCCTGCGCCGGCGCGCGCGCCACCGCCTGATCGGCGCCGCCGTGCTGGTGCTGGTGGCGGTGATCGGTTTCCCGCTGGTGTTCGACACCCAGCCGCGCCCGGTGGCGGTGGACGTGGCCATCCAGATCCCCGACCGCAACAAGGTCAAACCCCTGTCGGTGGCTTCGACGCCAACGGATGCGGCGCCTGCGGCCGTGCCGCCGGCGGGCCCGGCGCCGGTGGTCCGCGCGGCGTCCACGCCCGCGCCGGCACCCCCGCCCGCGGCGAGTACGCCCGCGCAGGTGCCGGCCCGCGCCAGTCTGGACGCCAAAGAGGAGCTCGTTTCGCCCGGTTCGGACAAAAAAGCCGACAAACCCAGCGCGAGACAGTCAGAAGTTGCTATGAATTCAGAAGCAAAGGTCAGCCCGCCACCGGCCAAACCCGAGCCAAAGCCCGAGGCGAAACCCGAACCCAAGCCGGCCGCAAAACCGGTTGACGACGGCAGTCGGGCGCAGGCCTTGCTGGAAGGCAAGGAGGCGGCGCCGGCACCCAAGCCGGCGGCGTCCGACAGCGGGCGCTTCATCGTTCAGGTTGGTGCGTTCGCCGACGCCGCCAAGGCGAAAGAGACGCGGCTGAAGGTTGAAAAGGCCGGTCTGACCACGTACATCCATGTCGCGGAGACGCCGGAGGGCAAGCGGACCCGGGTCCGGGTCGGGCCGTTCTCCAATCGGGCCGATGCGGAAAAGGCCGCTGCCCGCATCCGCGGGCTGGACCTGCCCGCGGCCATCCTCACGCTTTGAACCGGTTGAATGCGTGACGCCCACGGACTGGATCCTGCTGGCGGTGCTGGTGGTGTCGCTGTTGCTCGGCGCGTGGCGCGGGCTGGTGTTCGAACTGATGTCGTTGGTGGGCTGGGTGGCCGCCTTTGTGATCGCCCACTGGTGGGCGCCCGAGGTCGGGCGGCACCTGCCGATGGGCACGGCCACGGAGCCGGTGCGGTTTGCGGTGGCGTTTGCGTCGTTGTTTGTCGCCGTGGCCTTTGCCGGCGGGTTGGTGGCGGCGCTGGTTCGCAAGCTGGTCGAAGCGATCGGCTTGCGGCCGGTGGATCGCACGTTGGGCGCGGCGTTCGGCGTGGCGCGGGGACTGGTGATTCTGTTGGCGCTGGCAGTTGTGATCGACCTGACACCGATGAAGTCCAGTCCCTGGTGGCAGACTTCGAACGGCGCCAGTCTGCTCAACGGTGCCTTGAAGGGCCTTCGGCCGATGTTGCCCGAGGATATGGCGAAGTATCTGCCTGCGTGAGCGTTTGTTGACCCAGGGCGGTGAAGGTCCTGCGACCAAAGGGATGGAGTTATGTGTGGAATCGTCGGCGTTGTCAGCAACGCCCCAGTCAATCAGCTGATCTATGACGCGCTGCTGCTGTTGCAGCACCGGGGTCAGGACGCTGCGGGCATCGTGACGCAGCTGGATCGGAAATTCTTCATGCACAAGGCCAAGGGCATGGTGCGCGACGTGTTTCGCACCCGCAACATGCGCTCGCTGCCCGGCAACTGCGGACTGGGGCAGGTTCGCTACCCGACCGCCGGCAACGCCTACAGCGAAGAAGAAGCGCAGCCGTTCTACGTCAACGCGCCCTTTGGCATCGTGCTGGTTCACAACGGCAACCTGACCAACGCGCAGGCGCTGAAGGCCGAACTGTTCAGTACCGACCACCGGCACATCAACACCGAAAGCGACTCGGAAGTGCTGCTCAACGTGCTGGCCCATGAGCTGGAGCGGACCACCCAGGGGCAGCCCCTGACGCCCGACATCGTGTTCGGCGCAGTCAGCGCGGTGCACCGCCGTGTGCGCGGCTCCTATGCCATGATCGCGCTGATTGCCGGGCATGGCCTGTTGGCGTTTCGCGATCCGTATGGCATCCGCCCCCTGTGCCTGGGTCATGGCCCCGACGGCACCACCTTGTTCGCGAGCGAGTCGGTGGCGCTGGAAGGAACCGGCCACCGGTTCGAGCGCGACCTGGCGCCGGGCGAGGCGGTGTTCGTGACGCTCGACGGCCAGGTGCACGCGCGCCAGTGCGCCGCGGCGCCGACGCTGTCGCCCTGCATCTTCGAGTTCGTCTACCTGGCTCGGCCGGATTCGATGCTGGACGGTATCTCGGTCTACCAGGCCCGGCTGAACCTGGGCGAGACGCTGGCCAAGCGCGTGATTTCGACCGTTCCGCCCAACGAAATCGACGTGGTGATCCCCATCCCGGAATCCAGCCGACCGAGCGCGACGCAGCTGGCGCACCTGCTCGGCATTCCGTACCGCGAAGGCTTCGTGAAGAACCGCTACGTCGGACGCACCTTCATCATGCCGGGCCAGGAAGTGCGCAAGAAGTCGGTGCGCCAGAAGCTCAACGTGATCGCCAGTGAATTCAAGGGGCGCAACGTGCTGCTCGTGGACGACTCCATCGTGCGCGGCACCACGTCGAAAGAAATCGTCCAGATGGCGCGCGACGCGGGCGCGCGCAAGGTGTATCTGGCCAGCGCGGCGCCACCGGTGCGCTTTCCCAATGTCTACGGGATCGACATGCCGACCGCCGACGAACTGGTGGCCCATGACCGCAGCGTCGAGCAGATCCGCCAGATCATCGGTTGCGACGCGCTGATCTACCAGGATGTCGACGGCATGAAAAAGGCGATCGGCGCCCTCAATACGCGTCTGGCCGGCTTTGAGGCCTCGTGCTTCGACGGCGTCTACGTCACCGGCGACATCACCGCCGACGACATTGCCCGGCTGAACGCCGGTCGCCACGGTGTCGATGCGGGCGAGGAAGACAGCTCGCGCCTGGCACTGCCCAACCCCGTCCACGATGTATGAGCCAAGCTCCCCTGCCTCCCCATCTGCACCTCAATACCCTGGCCGTCCGGGCCGCGGTCGAGCGAAGCGCCTTCGGCGAAAACTCCGAGGCGCTGTACCTGACCAGCGGTTATGTCCAGCCTGACGCGGCCAGCGCCGCCGCGCGCTTCGGTGGCGACGAAGAGGGGTACACCTACACCCGATCCGGCAATCCCACCGTCAGCAGCTTGGAGTTGCGGCTGGCGGCGATGGAAGGCAGCGAGGCCGCGATGGCCACGGCCTCGGGCATGTCGGCCATCATGCTGATGCTGTTCAGCCTGCTCAGGTCGGGCGATCACGTGGTGTTCTCGCAGTCGATGTTCGGCTCTACCATCCGCCTCATCGGGTCGGAGTTCGCGCGCTTTGGCGTGGAATCCACCATGGTGCCGCAGACCGATCTGGACGCCTGGCGCGCCGCGATCCGACCCAGCACCCGTCTTCTGTTCGCCGAAACGCCGACCAACCCGCTGACCGACGTGTGCGACATTGCGGCACTGGCCGACATGGCTCGGTCCCAGGGGGCCTGGCTGGCCGTGGACAACTGCTTTGCCACACCGGTGCTGCAACGCCCCATCGACATGGGGGCCGACATCGTGATGCATTCGGGCACCAAGTACCTGGATGGCCAGGGCCGGGTCATGGCCGGCGCGCTGTGTGCCACCGAGCCGATGGTGCGTGAACGTTTCCTGCCGGTCATCAAGAACGCCGGCATGGTGTTGTCGCCC
>Ga0116141_10005861_pt1 | contig 10239 bp, 8 predicted proteins | sample AD_UKC097_MetaG_FD_89744 | JGI IMG/M metagenome (GOLD analysis project Ga0116141, IMG submission 89744) | Active sludge microbial communities of municipal wastewater-treating anaerobic digesters from USA - AD_UKC097_MetaG | ecosystem: Engineered > Bioreactor > Anaerobic > Digestate | place: USA... | reverse complement strand
CGGGAAGTTCCTGGGCTGCACGGGCTACCCGGAATGCAAGAACACGATGCCCTTCTCGACCGGCGTGCCCTGCCCCGAGGAAGGATGCACGGGAACGCTCGCGGAAAAGCGGACCAAGAAGGGAAAGTCCTTCTACGGATGCACCCGCTACCCCCAGTGCAAGTACGCCACCTGGGACCGTCCGATCGCCGAGGCGTGTCCCCAGTGCGGCTCGAAGTTCCTCGTCGAGAAGTACAGCCGCAAGACGGGCCGCATGAAGGCCTGCCCGAAGGAAGGCTGCGGGTTCAAGGAGCCGCTCTCCTGAATGAAGAGGTTGAGAGGTTGAGAAGGGAAGAGGGTGAGAACGTGACGGCGTCGTTCCCGTCGCCGCTGTTCCGACCTTCTCACCTTCTTACCCTCTCACCTTCCGTCTTTTCATATGAACGGCAATAAACCGATTATCATCATCGGCGGCGGGCTGGCCGGCTGCGAGGCGGCCTGGCAGCTGACGAAGCGCGGCCACGAGGTCACGCTCATCGACATGAAGCCCGGAACGCTCTCGCCGGCCCACCGCTCCCCGCACCTGGCCGAGCTGGTCTGCAGCAACTCCCTGCGATCCAACGACCCGACGAGCGCCGCAGGCCTGCTCAAGGAGGAGATGCGCAGGCTCGACTCCCTCGTCATCGCCTCGGCCGACGCCACGTCGGTGCCCGCGGGCAAGGCCCTGGCCGTCGACCGGGCCCTTTTCTCGGAGCGCATCGAGGCGGCCCTGCTCGCGCAGGAGCGCCTCCGCGTCGTGCGCCGGGAATGCACGGAAATCCCCGGGGATGCGCACGCGATCATCGCCACGGGCCCCCTCACATCGGACTCCTTCGCCTCGGCCATCGCGCGGCTCGTCGGCCAGGAAGCCCTGTATTTCTATGACGCCATCGCACCCATCGTCGACGGGGCCTCGATCGACCGCACGAAGGTCTTCAGGGCCTCCCGGTACGACGCGGGCGAGGGGGATTACCTCAACTGCCCCCTCAACGAGCGGCAGTACCGGGATTTCAGGCAGGCCGTGCTCGAGGGACGGTCGATTGCGGCGCGGCCCTTCGAGGACGAGAAGTACTTCGAGGGCTGCCTGCCCATCGAGATCCTGGCCCGCCGCGGGGAAGACACCCTGCGGTTCGGGCCGATGAAGCCCGTGGGTCTCGTCGACCCCCGTACGGGCAGGGAGCCCTACGCCGTGATCCAGCTGCGGCAGGAAAACCGCGAGGGGACCCTGTTCAACCTGGTGGGGTTCCAGACCAAGCTCGCCTGGCCCGAACAGCAGCGGATTTTCCGGATGATCCCGGGACTCGAAAAGGCGGAGTTCCTCCGCTTCGGGAGCATCCACCGCAACACCTACATCAACTCTCCCACGCTGCTGACGGACACCCTCCAGCTGAGGGCCAACCCCGACCTGTTCTTCGCCGGGCAGATCACCGGCGTCGAGGGGTACGTCGAGTCGGCGGCCACGGGGCTTCTCGCCGGGCTGTTCCTCCACTGGATCCGCGTCGGCGCCCCCTTTTCCATTCCGCCGCGGACGACCGCCCTGGGCGCGCTGCTGCGGCATGTCAGCCGCGCCGACGGGAAACGCTTTCAGCCGATGAACGTGAATTTCGGGCTCCTCGAGCCCCTGGCCGGGAAAATCAGGAAGCGCCTTCGCGGGGCGGCCTACGCCGATCGAGCCCTTTCGGATCTGGCGGACTGGATCAGGGGCTCTTCCGCTTGAGCCCGCGCCCGCCCTGTCGGCGGTCCCCGAAGATCCGTGCGAGGGCCTCGCGTGTGCGGGGCAGCGGGTCGTCCGTTTTCGACAGGAACGCCTGCAGACGTCTCAGGTCGTCGATCGTGTCGACGTCGAAGGACGGCGGCAGGCAGCAGCAGGACAGGCCGAGGGAGCGGGCGCGGTCGACGGTCTCGCGGAGGGCCGCATCGGTTCCCAGCGCAACCCCGGTGAACAGGTCCGCGGGGCAACGGAGCCCGATCAGGTTGTAGCCCCCGTCGTCGGAAGGCACGAGAACGACGTCGTGCTGCCGGAGCCCTTCGAATGCGGCGTCTACCTGCTCCGCCGCCAGGTGGGGACAGTCGGTGCCCATCGCGGCAACCCGCCGGTACCCTTCCCCGAACAGCGCGTCGAAGACGCCCCGAAGCCTTTCCTGCAGGTTCTCCCCGGACTGCTCCCGGCAGTCGGCCTTTCCCCCGAACAGGGCCTCGAAGGGACTGGCCGTCGGCGTGTAATACCAAACCCGGGGGCGTCGCCGCAGGCCGAACTTTCCCTCGAGATCCTCGAGGAAGGCCCGGTAGACCAGAAGGGTTCGGTCGGCCCCGAGGTCCCTGGCGAGACGCCGCTTGACGGCGCCCGCCTCCGGGTGGCGGGCCATGATGACGAGAATCTCCTGGGTCGGGGGTGCCGGCATCGGGCGTGCTCGCTTACCTGTCGGGGCTGTCGGCGCGCATGCCGCTTTCGCTCACGGAAATGGCGCGGGCCGGGCAACCCTCGGCGGCTTGCCGAACGAAGGCCCTGTACCGATCCGGCTCCCGGACCTCGAAGACCGCCCGCATGTGCAGGCCCCACACCAGGAACACCTCCGGACAGGTGTTCACGCAGATCTCGCAGCCGATGCAGGCCTCTTTTCGGATGACGATCCGCATGGGTTCCTTCCGAACGGGGTATCGAAAGAAGGGGATCGGGTATCGCGCCCCGTAGCCTTGACCCTGTGTCCTAGTCCACGAGTTTGTTCCGGATGGCGTACGTCGTCAGCTCCGCGTTGTTCTTCAGCTTCATCTTGTCCAGGATCCGCGCGCGGTAGGTGCTCACCGTCTTGACGCTGAGGCACATCTCCTCGGCGATGCTCGAGACGGTCTTGCCGGAGGCGATCATGAGCAGGATCTGGTACTCCCTGTCGGAGAGGTTCTCGTGGGGCGCCTTCTCGGCCTCCCCGTCGAGCTCGTAGGCGAGCTTCTCCGCCAGCGAGGCGCTGATGTACTTCCCGCCGCGCGACACCTTCCGGATGGCCGAAATCAGCTCGTCGGGTGCGCTGGCCTTCGTGAGATAGCCCGCGGCCCCCGCTTTGAGTGCCCGGATCGCGTACTGCTCCTCGGGGTAGATGCTCAGGATCAGCACCGGGATCTTCGGGTTCGTCAGCTTCAACTCCTTGAGCACCTCGAGCCCGTTCTTGCCGGGCATGGAGATGTCCAGCAGAATGACGTCGTAGTCCTTCCTCGCCACCAGGCTGAGGACTTCCTGGCCGTTTCCCGCCTCGTCGGCAACCAGGAGGTCCGCCGTATCCGACAGGACCTGCTTGAACCCCTGCCTCACGATCGGGTGGTCATCGGCGATGAGAATCCGGATCATGCCCTGCCTCCTCTCCAGTCGGGCAGCCGGACCGTCACCGTCGTGCCCTTGCCCTTCTTGCCCGAGATCTTCATCTCGCCCCCGCGGAACTCGACGCGCTCCCGGATGCCGAGCAGCCCGAAGGACTTCGGTTTTTTGAGATCCTCCTCTAGAATACCTCTCCCATTGTCCGCCACGACGAGCTCCAGGTCGTCCTCGAGGCCCCTCAGGGTCACCTTCACACGCGTCGCCTTCGCGTGCTTCGCCACATTCGTGAGGGCCTCCTGGAGGATCCGGAAGACGGTGATGGAGGCGTCCTTGTTGGGCTCCATCTCCTCGGGCTCCACGACGCAAGAGCACCGGATTCCCGTGCGCTTCTCGAACTCCCGGCACTGCCACTCGATCGCCACGGGCAGCCCCAGGTGGTCGAGCATGCCGGGCCGGAGGTCCATGTAGATCCGCTTGACGGTCTGCATGGTCAGTTCGATGAGCTCCTTCATCGATTTCGTCCGCTCCTGCAGGTGCTCCTGCTCCGGCGGGATTTTCTTCCTCAGCAGGCTGATGCCCGTGTTGAGGGCCGTCAGGAGCTGGCCCAGCTCGTCGTGGAGCTCCCGCGCGATCCGCGTTCTCTCCTTCTCCTGGGCGGTCTGCAGGTGCATGGACAGATCGCGCAGCCGGACCCGGGAGCGCTCGAGCTCGCTCTCGAACTCCTTGCGGTAGGTGATGTTCTCGAAGGTCACCACGATGCTCTCGTGCGAGAGCCGCTCGCCGATGCGCGCCGCGCTGATCATGCACTGGATCTCGACACCGTCCTTCCTGCGGCAGGGGTACTCGACGGCGAAGGTGCGCCTCCGCTCCAGCGTGGAGTGCAGCAGCTTGGCGATGACCTCGAACTCCGCCTCCGAGCGGTACAGGAGGCGGGTTTCCCGCCCGATCAGCTCCGAGGGCTTCCAGCCGAACACCTTTTCCACGCCGTCGTTGGCGAAGAAGACCTTCTTGTCCCGCACCCCGATCACGGCGTGGGGGATCGCCTCGAGGATCGAGGCCTCGAGGGCCTCGAGCTCCTGCAGCTTGCGCTGCGCCTCCTTCTGCTCCGTGATGTCCATGGAGTTGCCGAGGATGCCCCTCTTGCCCCGGAAGCGGATCGGGGTCACCGTTTCCATGATCCAGCGCACCCGACCATCCTTCGCCACGATCCGGAAGACCTGGGGGTTCTTCCTCCGCCCCCGGAGCATGGAGCGGGCCCTGCGGGCCACCGGTCCGCGGTCCTCGGGGTGAATGAGGCGCACGGAACTCTGGCCGATCAGCTCTTCCGGGCGGTATCCCGCGTAGCCGGCCCCGATGGAATTGACGTAGACGAAGACGCCGTCCTGCACCACGTACACGCCGACCTGGGAGCTCTCGGCCATGGTCTCGTAGACTTCCTCGGCCGTCTTCTGGTCCGTGATGTCCTCGTAGGTGATGACCACCTGCTTGTCCACGAGCGTCTCCCCGATCCGCGATGCCGTGAGGCGGCAGATGATCGGCGTGCCGTCCCGGTGTCTCCGGACGACCTCGGCGGTGAAGGTCTTCTGCGTCTCCAGGGCCCGGTAGAGGTGGTCCGCCCATTCGGCCCAATCTTTCCAGGAGCGGAAGAAGATCCGGCTGCTCTTGCCGATGACCTCCTCGCGCTTCCACCCGAAGACCTTCTCGACGCCCTCGTTGGCGAAGACGATCCGGCGGTTCTTGAGCCCGATGAGGGCGTGGGGGATGGACTCGAGGAGCGAGGCCTCGAGGGCCTCGAGACGGGAAAGACGGTCGCGGGCCTCCACCTGCGCCGTGATGTCCATCGACTGGCCCAGCACGGCCCGGCCCGCGCCGAAATCGATCGGGGTGACCGACTCCAGGATCCAGTGCACGCGGCCGTCCTTGCCGATCGTCCGGAACTCGTAGGGCTGGGTGCGCTTGCCCCGAAGCATGTCCCGCGCCTTCTTCGCCACCGCGTCGCGGTCCTCCGGGTGGATGAAGGCGGAGGCCCTCTGCCCGATGAGCTCCGCGGGCCTGCATCCCAGCCTCGATGCCGTGAACTGGTTGACGAAGCGGAACAGCCCGTCCTTGATGATGTAGACGCCCGCTTCGGCCGTGACGGCAAGCGAGCGGTACAGCTTCGCCTCGTAGAGTTTCTCGCTCTCCTGCTTCTCGTACTCCATCACCTCCAGGCGGAGGGACTCCATCTTGCGGAGGAGTTCTTTTTTCGTCAGCTGCTCGAAGGCCATGGGGTCTCCCCCGGTCCGCCCGCCGGACAGGCGGCAGGGCTACCGGTTCCTCTCGAAGATGATGCGGAGCCCGTCGAGGGTGAGGAACTCGTCGACGACATCGATGTTCCTCGTCTCCGGGGCGATGATCTTGGCCAGCCCGCCCGTGGCGACGACTTTCGGGTTCGAGCGGGCCTCGGCCTTCATCCGTTCGACGATGCCGTCGACGAGGCCCGCGTAGCCGAACATGATCCCGGCCTGCATGCTGCTGATCGTGTCCTTCGCGATGATCGTCCGGGGCCGCTTGAGCTCCACGCGGGGCAGCTTGGAGGCCTTCTCGAAGAGCGCGTCGCTCGAGATGGCGATGCCCGGGGCGATGCAGCCGCCCATGTATTCGCCCTTCTTCGAAACGTAGTCGAAGGTCGTGGCGGTGCCGAAGTCCACGACGATGAGCTCCGAACGGTGCTTCTCGTAGGCCGCCACGGCATTGACGATCCGGTCGGCGCCGACCTCCTTCGGGTTGTCGTAGAAGATGGGCATGCCCGTCTTGACGCCGGGCTCCACGATGAGGGGCTTGAGGTGGAAGTACTTCTGGCACAGGGGCTCGAGAATGTTGAGCATGGGCGGCACGACGCAGGAGATGATGATGCCCGTCAGGTGCACGGGCGTGGCGCCCGACTTGACGGTCTTGTAGAGGTTCACGATGAGCATGCCGTACTCGTCCACCGTGTGGTTGGCGACGGTGCGGATACGCCAGTCGTAGAGGAGTTTGTCCCCGTCGTAGAGCCCCAGGACGGTGTTGCTGTTTCCCACGTCGATGGCCAGAAGCATGATCACACCCTCTCGATATAGACATCGCCGGCGAGCACCTGCCGCACGCCGGTCTCCCCTTCCAGCAGGAGGGCCCCGGTGGGGTCGAGCCCCACCACGGTCCCCCGCTCGGTCGTCTTGCCGAGCACGACCTCCACCCGTTTGCCGACGAGGTCGGCGCCCTGCAGCCACCGCTCCCGGATGGCCGCCTCGCCTCCGCCGAGAAAGACGCGGTACCCGCGCTCGATACTCTCGAACAGGCGGACGGCGAAATCGAGGCGGTCGACATCCCCGCCCGTCTCGATTTGCAGGGACGTGGCCGTATCGCGGAGTTCCCGTGGGAAATCGAGCCTGCCCATGTTGAGGTTCACGCCGATCCCGACGACGAGGAAGTGGACGCGGTCCCCTCGGGTGCGCATCTCCGTCAGGATGCCGCAGATCTTCTTCCCGCCGACGAGGACGTCGTTGGGCCACTTGAGCCTCACCCGTCCCGGGCAGTACGGCGAGAGCGCGTCGGCCGCCGCGACGCCGGCCGTCAGGGGGATGAGCGACGCCCGGGCGGCGGGGATGTCGGGCCGCAGCACGACGGAGAGGTAGAGGTTCCGCGAGGGCGGGGATTCCCACGTCCGGTCCAGCCGCCCACGGCCCCCGGACTGCGCGTCGGCCAGGACGACGGTCCCCTCGGGCGCGCCCTCGAGGGCCAGACGCATGGCCTCGGTGTTCGTCGAGCCGACTTCCTCGTGAAACTCGATCCGCCGGCCGATGAGCCGACCGGCGAAAAAAGCCCTCAGTTCCTCTACGTTCATCATCCCGTTGTCAGCGGCCGGAGGGATCGCTTCGCCGCGACGCGCCTCCCCCCGCGATGCCCGTCGAGCGGACGTCATCCCTTGCCTGTCGCCCTCTTGACCTTCAGCGAGATGTCCGCGGCCCGCGCCGAATGGGTCAGCGCCCCGGAGGAGATGCAGTCGACCCCCGTGGCGGCGATGGCCTGCACCGTGGCGAGGGTCACGTTCCCCGAGGCCTCGACCAGCGCCCTTCCGCCGATCAGGGCGACGGCTTTGCGCATGGCGTCGATCGGCATGTTGTCTAGCATGATCACGTCCGCACCGGCTGCCAGAGCCTGCCGGACCTCGGCGAGGGTTTTCACCTCCACCTCGATCCGCACCAGCAGGGGGGCATTCCCGCGGGCCCTCCGGACCGCCGGCCCGATGCCGCCGGCCGCCTCGATGTGGTTGTCCTTGATGAGGATCCCGTCGTAGAGGCCGTAGCGGTGATTGCGCCCCCCGCCGACCCGGACGCTGTACTTGTCGAGCACCCGCAGGCCGGGCATGGTCTTGCGCGTGTCGAGGATCGCGGCCTTCGTGCCCGCGACGGCGTCGACGAACTGCCTCGTCAGGGTGGCGATCCCGCACATCCGCTGCAGGAGATTCAGGGCGACCCGCTCGGCCTCGAGGATGCTCGCCAGCGGACCCGCCAGGGACGCCAGGACCTCTCCCCGCCGAACCCGGGCCCCGTCCTTCAGCGCAGACCGGAAAACGATCCCCGCGTCGCGCACGCGGAAGACTTCCCGAAACACCTCCAGGCCGGCCAGGACGAGGTCCTCCTTGGCCAGGGCCTTCGCCGTCCCTTTCTCGGACCCCGTGAGAGTGCAGGCCGTCGTCACGTCCCCCGAGCGGATGTCCTCCTCGAGGGCGCGGCGGATGATCTTCCGGACGGCCTCCATCTCCAGCATCGTCGCTCTCCCTTACCCCTGATGGGTCTTGCTTCTCCAGGGCTGCCTTGTATGCCCGTTGGGTATGCCCGTGAAGTCGGGAAGCTCGGAAGAGCGGAACAGCGGGGTGGATCCTATTCCTTTTCTTATCCGCTCTTGCCGCGTTCCTCACTTCCGCTTTTCACATTCTCGAAGCCTCAAGCCGGCCTCCCGTCGGAACCGAAATGGATGTTCCCGCCTGCTCAAAGCTTTCGGAGGGCCTCCTGCAGGATATCGAACCGCTCGTTGAGCGCCCGGGCCTTCGCCTCTTCCTTGTCGATGACGGCCTGGGCCGCCTTCTGCCAGAAGTCGGGGTTCTCGAGCTTGCGGTTCACCTGGGCCAGTTCCTTCTCGACCCGGGCCAGCTCCTTTTCGAGCCGCGCCTTTTCGCCCGAGCGGTCGAGCCCGCCCTCCAGGATGACGAAGACCTTCACGGGTCCCGCCACCCCCGTGGCGGCATCCTTCGGCTCCTGCCCCGCGGAGACGATGGAGAAGCTCTCCAGGCGGGCCAGGTTGACGACGTAGCCCGCCCCGGACTCGAGGAGCGGCAGGAGCGACCGGTCCTCCGTCGTCACCAGGGCCTTGAGCTTCTTCGAGGGGGAGATCCCCTTTTCGCCCTTGATGTTGCGGATCGAGCCGATCACCTCCATCAGGAGACCCATGTCCCGCTCCGCCTCGTCGTCCTTGAACCGCTCGTCCGCCGTGGGGAAGGGCGCCACCATGATGGATGGGCCTTTGGCGATCTTCTGCCAGATCTCCTCGGTCACGAAGGGCATGAAGGGGTGCAGGAGCTCGAGGCTCGATCGCAGCACGGTGAGCATCGTCTCCTGGGCCGCGAGCCGCGCCGCGGGGTTGTCCCTGCCGTACAGGGCGGGCTTGATGAGCTCCAGGTACCAGTCGCAGAACTCCTGCCAGACGAAGCGGTACAGGTGGGCCGCGGCGTCGTTGAAGCGGTACTCGTCGAGGCTCCGGGTCACATCAGCGATCGTGCCGCTGAGGCGGGCCCGGATCCAGCGGTCCGCCAGGGAGTAGTCCTCCTTCTTCACCGAGACGGGTCCGTCGGGGTAGCCCTCGAGATTCATCATGCACAGCCGCGCGGCGTTCCAGATCTTGTTGACGAAGTGCTTGTAGCCCTCGATGCGCTCCTCGGACATCCGGATGTCGCGCCCCTGGGCCGTGAAGGCCGCCAGGGTGAACCGGAAGGCGTCGGCGCCGAACTTGTCGATCATCTCCAGCGGGTCGATGATGTTTCCCTTGGACTTGCTCATCTTGTCGCCGTGCACGTCGCGGACCAGCGCGTGCAGGTACACGTGCCTGAAGGGCACATCCTTCATGATGTAGAGGCCCATCATCATCATGCGGGCCACCCAGAAGAACAGGATGTCGAAGCCCGTGATGAGCAGGCTCGTGGGGTAGAAGGTCTTGAGGGCCGGCTTGTCGTCGGGCCATCCCAGCGTCGTGAAGGGCCAGAGGGCCGAGCTGAACCAGGTGTCCAGGACGTCCTCCTCCTGCTGGAGCTTCGTGCCCTCGCACTTGGGGCACCGCGTCGGGTCGTCGGTCTGCACGATCACCTCGCCGCAGCCCTCGCAGGTCCACAGGGGGATGCGGTGTCCCCACCAGATCTGGCGCGAGATGCACCAGTCGCGGATGTTGTTCATCCACTCGAAGTAGGTCGCGTCCCACATGGACGGGATGAGCTTCGTGTCGCCCTTGACGACGGCGGCGACGGCCGTCTTGGCCAGGGGGGCGACCTTGACGAAGTACTGCGCCGAGACGGCGGGCTCGATATCGGTCTTGCAGCGGTAGCAGCGGCCGATGTTGTGGGTGTAGTCCTCGATCCGGATGAGATAGCCGCCTTTCTCGAGATCCCTCACGATGTTTCGGCGGGCCTCGTAGCGGTCCTGCCCCCTGTAGACGCCGCCGTTTTCGTTGATCACGGCGCTGCCGTCCATGATCTTGATGATCTCGAGGTTGTGGCGCCCGGCGATGGCGAAGTCCGCCGCATCGCAGGCCGGCGTGATCTTCACGGCCCCGGAGCCGAAGTCCATGGTCACGTAGTCGTCGGCGATGACGGGGATCTCCTTGTTGACGAGCGGCAGGATCACCAT
>Ga0116141_10005860_pt1 | contig 10239 bp, 9 predicted proteins | sample AD_UKC097_MetaG_FD_89744 | JGI IMG/M metagenome (GOLD analysis project Ga0116141, IMG submission 89744) | Active sludge microbial communities of municipal wastewater-treating anaerobic digesters from USA - AD_UKC097_MetaG | ecosystem: Engineered > Bioreactor > Anaerobic > Digestate | place: USA... | reverse complement strand
TTGTCCAGATCGGGCATGTCGATGCGGTTCAATCGGAAGCCCAATTTGCCGGTGGTGCGATAGTTGGCAAGGATGCATTCCATGACGGGCAAATCCCAGCGGTCGGAGTTCGACAGAGCCGCCACGGCAAGAGTTCCAAGTAACAGGCGGGCGTTGTCATCCCCATAGTTCGCGATCTCCCAGGGCGTATCGCCGACGCCCCACGCAATCAGGCCATAGGCGGAGTGGTTCGGATCGCCTCTGCCGCCCCGCCGGGCGCGCGATTCGAATAAATAATGATCCAGGATATTCCGAGCGATGGAGAGTTTCTCGCCGTCGCGCTGGATCTCTCCTCCGAATGCCAGCGCCATGGCGGATTCCCCGTTGCAGTCGCCCCGGATCACCCGGCTCATTTCCTGGGTTCCAGCCTGGCAGATCCCGGCGCTGTATCCCTCACAGATTCCCCTGGAACCGTCCCGTCCGCCGTTCGCATTTGGCACGATCAGATTCGATTGGATAAACCAGTTGACGCCTCGATAAAAAGCCTTCTTTTCCGCATCCCCGAACAGGATCGTGTTCTTGTCGTGGGCGGGATGTACGGTCGGGGTCCAATCCAGGTCCGTCATAGGTGATCCCGGCTGAAGCCAGGCCAGTATGCCTTCCCAGATCGTTTGCCAATCCTCTTTCGGGGCATAACGCCCGGTGATGAAATGGCTCAACTTGGTCGTGGCAACCAGGGCCGGAATATCCGGCATTTCAAACAGAACCGGATAAACCTCCTGCGGTAGTCCAAATACCGCCGTATCGAATCCCGCGACTCGCGCGAGAACAATGGATGGATTCTGCGCTTCCACGGGAACAAAGCGGCAACCATGAATGGCAAGAATCCGCAGCCTTTCCAGCTTGTCACCGAAGAAGTCCGACGAAATCACGGCTCGCTCCCATTTGGTTTCACGCGGGGGAAGTATAGAGACTCCCGGAATATCTCCCGGATATTCCACGTAGAGCCGCAGACTTTTTGACTTGACTTGTTTCAGGGTCGCCGGAGTCAGCGAGGTTGTCTTTTCGGGATAACTGTCCGCAAGAAGGAGAATCCCCGCGCCCTTCGGGGCGATGTCGAGCGCCTGTTCGATGGTATCGGCGCGGCGGAATGTGCCTTGCGTGTTTTCGGCAAGAAGGTGAAACAGATCATTGCCCGGTTCACAACAGAAGACATAAGAGGGGGACTTGGATTCGGTGGTAGACCCCGTGGGGGATAACGAGCACAAGGAGATTGCCAGGAGCAGAAGGATTTGGGAGAAGGATGGAGAGGGTTTCATGAGTGAATCTCCTGGATATTCGTGTTTTTCTCCCTCACCCCAACCCTCTCCCGGCGGGAGAGGGAGAAGAGTTCGGATGCCGGGTTCCGGCTTCTACCGGAATGACGGAACATGGAGCGTAGGGACGATTCATGAATTGCCCCTGCCATATGGACGTCACATATTGGCATGTCTCCAATGTGGTTTCAAAGAACACCTCCATTGAGCCTACCAGGATTTTCATGGATAGTTGAACAAATGAATTCGGACAATGGGAGAGAACGAGATGCACGATATAAAAAGGCACAGGAATCCAATCGCGAAAAGGTTTGTCTGTTCCCTGATCGCGTTTCTATTGGTGGGATGGACGGTTTCCCCAACCGTCTTCGTTTCGGCGGAAGACACGCCGCCGGAATGGAAGGCGGGAGTAGCGTCGGTGACGATTACGCCGGAACAGCCGATGTGGATGGCCGGATACGCCGCGCGCAACAAACCCTCGGAAGGGAAAGTCCACGATCTTCACGCCAAGGCGCTGGCTTTGGAGGATGCCCAGGGAACACGCCTGGTGATTGTCACGATGGACCTGTTGGGAGTCACGAGAGACATGCGGGATTCTGTGGAGGTGGAGGCAAAGCGTCTTTACGGTCTTCCCCCGGAAGGATTGCTGATGAATGCCTCCCACACGCACTGCGGGCCGGAATTGCGGGCCGACGCTGCCGAGATATCCGGAGTGTCTCCGGAATATGTCGAGCGGATCAAGGAATATGTCCCGGTATTGCAGGAGAAGATCGTGCGGATTATCGGGGAGAGCCTCGCGAACCTGGCACCGGCGGAGCTGGCCTACAGCCATGGCCGTGCAGGATTCGCCATGAACCGCCGCCAGCCGACCGAACATGGAGTGGAGAATCGACCCTATCCCGACGGGCCGGTGGATCACGACGTTCCCATGCTCCGGGTGGACAAGCCGGGTGGGGAGCTGCGGGCAGTCCTGTACGGCTATGCCTGCCACAATACGACATTGGACTTCTATCAATTTTGCGGTGACTATGCCGGATTTTCCCAGCAGTATGTGGAGGAATCGCATCCGGGAGTGACCGCGCTATTCATGATCGGGTGTGGCGGCGACCAGAATCCGCAACCCCGGGGCATCCCGGACCCCGCACGTTTCAGGCGCTTGCAGAATCCGTCGGATGCGGTTCCCTACCGGATTCCGCGCGGGGCGGTGGAACTCGCCGAGCAGCACGGGCGTGCGCTGGCAAATGGGGTAGAGGCGGCGCTGCACTCCTACCCGCGCATGGTTCACGCTCCTTTGCGGGCTGCGATGGACACGGTCGCGCTGGATTTTGCCAAGACTCCCACAAAAGAGGACCTGGAGAAGCAGGCCCAGTCGCCTGGCAAATATGAACGGGACCATGCGAGGATGCTGCTGGAGGAGCTGGAAAAGACCGGAAAGATCCGAATCAGCTATCCGTACCTGGCCCAGACGATCCGATTTGGGGACGATCTAACCCTGGTTGCGCTGTCGGGCGAAGCGACCGTGGATTATTCTCTGTGTCTCAAGAAGGAGCTTGCGGGAGCGCCGGTCTGGGTGGCGGGATACTGCAATGATGTGTTCGGATACCTTGCCTCGCGCCGGGTCCTCGAAGAGGGCGGATATGAAGCTGTCGGATCGACGGGATTCTATGGGTTACCGGGTGGATTCGCACTGTCCGTTGAAGAGGCGGTGGTGGGGAAGGTGAAGGATGAAATAAGAAGGATGAAGGATGAAGGATGAATTCGAAGAGAGTGTGCGGAATGATGAGAGGGACGAGGATTGGCAGAAGATCTTACGCTGAATAGGGGAATTGTGAGATGATACAACCCTCATTTTGAGTGAATCGCTTGAGAAACCGAGAAGTTCCAGAAAGGAAAATGGTGATGCGATCCCCCATTCTGTGTTGCTTTCTCGTATCGGTTCTGCTTTTGCCCCTGATGCTGGGATGTGGAACCTACCCGTTTTCAGGGTCCGGAGAGAAGGAGATTCGGAATACCCTTGGTGTTCGACTCGCCAGTTATGGGAAGTACCAGGATGCCGCGTGGGACCACCTGGAGTCTATCGGTGTGCATTCGATTTTTATCAATGTACCGAAGCCGGACGAAGTAGACGCCACTGTGGAGAAGCTCCAGGCGCACGGTCTGAAGACTCCGGTGATGCGTGGTGATACGGATCTCTCCAAGGATACCTGTATTGCGGACCTTGCGGTTCAACTGGAAACCTGCGAGAAGATGGGAGCGAAATACATGTTTCTTTCTCCGAAGCGGCACGATGCGCCGAAAGAAGTGATTTTCGAGCGTCTTCGCCAGGCGGGGGATGTCGCCCGGAAGCACGGTGTGATTATCGCGCTCGAGACGCACCCGGATCTTGGAACCAACGGCGATGTGCACCTGGACACGATGCGCCAGATCCATCACCCCAATATCCGGGTGAACTTCGACACGGGCAATATCCACTATTACAACAAGGGAACCGATGCGCCGACCGAGTTGAAGAAGATTATTGACTATGTTGCGACGGTGGAGTTCAAGGACCACAACGGGGAATTCGAGACCTGGAATTTCCCGGCGCTCGGACGCGGCGTTGTCAAGATCCCGGAAACGGTCTGTATTCTTCAGGACCACAACTACCCGGGTCCCATTACGATTGAGGTAGAGGGAATCCAGGGTGTGGAGTGGAGTGAGAAGGAGACAAAGGAATACATTGCCGAATCGGTTGCATACATGCGTACGCTGGGACAGTTTGATTGAATTCCATTTCACAATGAGGAGCGAGACGAATGGATCCGACACAAGGTCATGTACAACTGCCCGACCACATTATGCTGGTCGGTTACTTTGTTCTGATGCTGGGTATAGGAATTTACTTTTACCGTTACATGCGTGGGATGAAAGATTATTTCAGCGGGGGGAATGTAATTCCCTGGTGGCTAAGCGGGGCCTCGTTTTATATGACGAGTTTTAGCGCGTTTGCGTTCGTGTTCTTTTCCGCGCTGGCGTATCAGTACGGGTGGGTGGCGGTAACGCTGTATTGGGTGACGGTTCCGGCGACGATATTCAGCGTGGTTCTTTTTGCGAAACGCTGGTGACGTGCGCGGATCGACAGCCCGGTGGAGTATCTGGAAACCCGGTACAGTTCGTTATTGCGTCAGTTGTTTGCCTGGCAGGGTGTGCCGGTTATCATGGTGGATGACGGCCTGAAACTGGTAGCCATCGGGACATTCCTGTCGGTCGGTCTGGGTATGCCGCTGGCATACAGCATGTTCGGAGCGGGGGTCATTATGCTGGCGTACACGTTCATGGGTGGACTGTGGGCGGTTGCGGTGACGGATTTTGTGCAGTTTGTAGTCATGCTTGTCGCCGTTCTGGTGTTGCTGCCCTTGTCGATTCTGAAGGCAGGCGGATTGCACGTGGTGTTCGGTGCGGAGGGATTCTTTCATCTGACGAATGTGGAATACAACTGGATTTATGTTGCGTTGTTAGCATTGCTGTATTGCCTGGCCTGGAGCAGTGTGAAGTGGCCGCTGATTCAGCGGTATTATTGCGTGCGGGATGAGAAAGAGGCGGTGAAGACCGGCTGGTTTGTTGTGGTATTGAACATCATCAGTCCGCCGTTGATGTTTATCCCGGCGATGGCGGCGGTGCATTTCCTTCCGGATATCGAACCGAAAGAGGTGTATCCGCGTTTGTGCGCGGTTCTTCTACCAGCGGGGATGCTGGGCCTGATGGTTGCCGCCATGTTTTCGGCGACGATGTCGATGTTGAGCGGGGATTACAACGCCTGCGCGAGTGTTTTGACGAACGATGTCTACCGCCGGCTGATTCGTCCGAACGCCTCCGAAAAGGAGCTGGTATTTGTGGGGCGTCTGATGACATTGCTGGTGGGAATGATTGCGCTGGGTGTTGCCTTTATTATGTTGCAGGGAACCGGCGAGGGACTTTTCCGAACGATGGTGACGCTGTTCAGTATTGCGACCGCGCCGGTAGCGGTTCCGATGATCCTGGGGCTGTTGTCGAAACGGGTTACCAATCTGAGCGCGATCATTGGATTTGTGTGCGGTCTCGCGGTCGGCCTGTACCTCTTTTTCCAGTTTTATCACTGGATGCCCAAAGGCGAGCAGACCCCGATCTGGGGAATGATCTGGAATCCCGAAAAGGATGAGCTGTTGGTTGGAAGTCTCCGCCTGAAAATGGAAGTCGTTCTTTTTGCCAGTAATGCATTGGTTACTTTTTTTGCGATGATGGTGACAAGTCTTCTCAAGCCGATGGGTGCCGAAGACCGCGCTCGTGTCGAATCCTTCCAGCAACGATTGGCGACGCCCATCGGGCAGTTGGAGGAGGATCATATCAAGAGCGGCGAAGGGCGCGAGATTCTCTCCCCGTTTTTTGTGGTAGGAATTTGCATCCTGCTGATCGGACTATTGCTATTGGCAGTCTTGCCCTGGATCAGCGGCTGGATCTCCATTGCCCTGGATTTGGTTTTCGGATTGGCGCTATTTATTGTGGGCGGATTGATGAGCTGGAAAAGCGGAAAGGTTCGGATCGGGTAGAGGTTGGGTTTGTCTGCACCCCCAACCCCCTCTGTCCTCACCCCCCGCCCCCTCTCCACGTATGGAGAGGGGGCAAATATCGGATGAAATTGCGAGAGAATTGGTAATGACAACACTGACTGAACGACCGGAATGGAAACATCTACAAAATCATTATGAGCGGATCAAGTCCGCGCATCTTCGGGATTTGTTTCGGGACGATCCGCAGCGTGCGGAGCGATTTACCCTGGAGACCTGCGGACTCCTGTTGGATTACTCGAAGAACCGGATTACCGCCGAGACGATCAGCGGACTGTGCGCATTGGCGGAGAGTACCGGTTTAGAGGACGCCATCGAGCGGATGTTCACGGGACAGAAAATCAATTTCACCCAGAAACGTGCCGTATTGCATACCGCGCTGCGTAATCGTTCGGGAGACCCCGTTTATGTAGATGGGGAGGATGTTATGCCGGGTGTGCGCGCGGTATTGGCAAAGATGGCGGATTTCTCTACTCGCGTGCGCGCGGGTGAATGGAAAGGATACACCGGGAAGGCCATTCGGAATGTGATCAATATCGGAATCGGCGGATCGGACTTGGGGCCGGTCATGGCCTGTGGAGCATTGCGATATTACAGGAACCGGCGACTAATCTGCCGTTTCGTGTCGAATGTAGACGGGACACATTTGACCGAGGCCGTGCGGGATCTCGATCCGGCAGAGACACTGTTCATCGTCGCCAGCAAGTCATTTGCCACCCAGGAGACTATGACGAACGCACATTCGGCGAGAGCCTGGCTGGTAGCCGGACTTGGGGATGATGCGGCGGTGGCGCGGCATTTTGTCGCGTTGTCTACAAACCACGAGGGTGTCCAGGCGTTTGGTATTGATGCGGATGCGAACATGTTCGAGTTCTGGGACTGGGTCGGAGGGCGATATAGTCTTCCCTCCGCTATCGGTCTTTCGCTGATGATCGACATCGGGCCGGAGAATTTCAACCGGATGCTGGACGGCTATTACGCGATGGATTGCCATTTCCGAAAAGCGCCGTTTGAGAAAAATGTACCGGTTATCCTGGGGCTGCTCGGAATCTGGTACAATAATTTCTTCGGTGCACAAAGCCATGCGATTCTGCCGTACGATCAATACCTGAGTCGTTTTGCGGCGTATTTTCGGCAAGGGGATATGGAATCGAACGGCAAATCGATTACAAGAGACGGGAGGCGAGTCGATTACCAGACCGGCCCGGTTATCTGGGGGGAACCGGGAACGAACGGGCAACATGCGTTCTTTCAACTACTGCATCAGGGAACGAAGCTGATTCCGTGCGATTTCATCGGTTTTGCGCGCAGCCTGAATCCCGTCGGGAATCACCACTCGATGTTAATGGCTAACTTATTCGCCCAGACCGAGGCGCTCGCGTTCGGCAAGACCCGCGAGGAAGTGGAGGCCGAGGGAGTTCCTGCCGATTTAGTTCCGCACAAGATCTTTGAGGGGAACCGTCCGACCAACACGATTCTTGCGGAGAAACTGACTCCGGAAATCCTGGGATCGTTGATTGCCATGTATGAACACAAGATCTTTGTACAGGGAGTAATTTGGGGGATCAACAGCTTCGACCAGTGGGGAGTGCAGCTGGGGAAGGTTCTTGCGGATCGCATTTTGCCGGAGCTGGAATCCGAGACCCCGCCGGATCTGAAACATGACTCCTCGACGAATCAGCTGATTGAGTGGTTTCGGAAGCGGCAAGGATAATTACAAATTACGAATTACGAATTGAAGAGAGATTGAGGTTGGGGCAAACAAGTGGGGATTGAGGTAAGAGGAGATCGTTTCTCATAGAGGAATCGCTTCACGGAGCACGCGAGCGCGGACGCGGTCTTTCAGTCCACTCTCCAGCGCCACATCCACCTTACACCCAAGCATGTTCTGCAAATCCTGGATCAGAGCGGCGTGATCGAAGAGGGTTCTTCCCGGTCCCATGTTCACCAGCAAATCAAGATCGCTGTCCTCCTTCGATTCGTTTCGGGCGACAGAGCCAAAGATCCGGATATTGCTCGTACCGTGCTGATCGGCGAGTTTCAGAATGTCCTTCCGTTTTTCGCGGATCATTTCCGGGATATTCATTGACCCATCACCTCTTCTCGGAAAAATAAAAGATCCTTTCATTATTGTAGCTTCATCGGATCTGGGATTCAAATGAGATGCGGTGCTCAAAAGCGTCGTTGAAACACTCCGGAAGCCCAGTCCGCCAGAGCTGATGGTTGGTTTTTCAAGACAATTCGTGTAAATAAGTTTTACATTCCAGGTCGCTCAAGGCGAATATTGGGCCTCTATTGAGATCGGGGAGGTTTTTTTGCGGGAAAAAAGAGGCAAATCAAGCGATTCTCGCCAGTCTCAAACCATTGAAAATGAACTGATATAAGATCCCTCCAAATCAAGACTTATCGATCATAAAAACGGTTGGATTTCCGGCTTCTGATACTCTCGCGGGACGAGAAGCGGAAAAAAATTTTCATTTTTTTGAGGTTTTTTTGCAAAAAAGGGTTGACAGGCGATAAAGCGCGGAATATACTTACTGATGTAGGTAAGAATCAATCGTGCACGACAGATCAGTTACCTACCAAAGTTACATGCCTGGGAATAGGCCGGAGGTTGAAGAAATGAAGTCACTTATCCGCAGTATGAAGCAGTTCCTCACCAGTGAGGATGGTCCGACGGCAGTCGAGTACGCCGTCCTGGTTGCTCTGATCATCCTGGTCGCCATCGCGGGAATCACCATCCTGGGGCAAAACGTGAACCAGCTGTTCAACGACGCAGCAGGCAGTTTGCCGGCGGCGGGCGGCGGCGGCTGATTCCGTGCCCTCTGTCTAACCATTGTGACAACCGATCCGAAACCGAGAGATGCGTGGAGAGTCTCTGCAGAACGAAGAACTCGCTTCACGGCCAGAACGAACGCTGCCTGAGCCGGAAACAGCGACTCTCCCGCATCTCCGACGGGTCAACTGCGATCCGAAACGAGGAGCGAAAGAAACCCATGAGTCCCGAGATTGTCATTGCATCCGCCGTGCTGGGTATTGCCGCCATCATTGACTGGAAAGAACATCGTGTTCCCAATTGGTTGACGTTTTCGGCTTGGGGGCTGGCGGTGATCTATCACACGGCGCATCTGGGATTTGCCGGATTTGTCTCCAGCCTGGCAGGGGCCGTGGTTGGATTGACTCTCCTGATTGTGCCCTACGCGCTGAGCGGCATGGGTGCAGGGGATGTCAAGCTGATGGCGGCCGTGGGTGCCTGGGTGGGGGCTGCAGCGACGATTCATGCGTTTCTTTGGATCGCCGTTTTCGGAGGAGTAATGGGATTGTATTCGATCCTTCGCAGCGGCGAGTTTGCCGCGCGCCTGGGAATCCTCAGTCATGCAGCAATGAATCTACTCAAGTTCAGACGGCTTGACCTGGATCTACCGGATCATGCGCCTGTTCGGATTCTTCTGCCGTACGGGGTTCCCATTGCCATCGGGTTTTATGCCTATTTTGTGTTTGGAGGTTTGATTTGATGCAAGCGATGAGGCCATTCAATTACGAATCAGGAATTACGAATTACGAATTGAAGAAGAGGTGGACGAAATGGATGGGGAAGACTGGCTTGATTGGGCCGTTGCGCGGGAGGGAACGGGGTGCGGCGACGGTAGAGTTGGCGGTGGTTCTGCCGATTCTTCTCTCTTTTCTATTTGGAATCATGGAACTGGGGCGTGTGACCATGGTTTGCCATGTGTTGAGCACGACCGCACGGGAAGGTGCGCGGAATGCCTGTCTTCCTGGTGCGGATAATGCAACGGTCCTTTCGAGGATCACAGATGAACTCTCCCGTTCGGGACTAACGCTGGATAGTTGCGAGTTTATTCCATCGGATGTTTCCACGGCGAGTCGGGACCAGCCGGTTACGGTCGCCGTGCGGATCAACTACGAATCCATTTCGTGGGTGTCGGGCCTCCTTCCAGGGTTGAGTGGTATGCAGCTGCAGGGAGTTGCGGTCATGCGAAAGGAAGGATTCAGCTGAATCCTCCCAGGGAAGCTCGGTCATCGACAGGCCGGCCGGGGAGTCTTGTGGTACCCGGTCAACCCCCACCTAACCTCCCCCAAGCTTGGGGGAGGAACCTCTCCCCCAAAGTTTGGGGGAGACACAGAGGGGGTTGTTCGTCTGGCCTACGATGTGTTCGACCACGCTTTCTTCACCCGATCACCGGCTCCGCCGGAGTGCTCCTCGCGATGACGAAACGGGCACGGCTCCCGGCAAGCGGTGCTTTCCAGACCGCATAGCAAGGCTGCAAGGCAGAAGGAGACCGTCATGTCGAAAAGCGTTGCATTTTTCGTCTTGATTCTGGCGATTTTCTCGGGGCTGG
>Ga0116141_10005847_pt1 | contig 10252 bp, 6 predicted proteins | sample AD_UKC097_MetaG_FD_89744 | JGI IMG/M metagenome (GOLD analysis project Ga0116141, IMG submission 89744) | Active sludge microbial communities of municipal wastewater-treating anaerobic digesters from USA - AD_UKC097_MetaG | ecosystem: Engineered > Bioreactor > Anaerobic > Digestate | place: USA... | reverse complement strand
GCCGATTGATGCCCATGCAGAACGCCCAGTCGGCCTGGCGCTTCATGGCGCCGGGATAAAGCCGCCAGGCTTCCCCATCGCCCGATGTGAAGGCCTCTGCCGCGACGACGCGACGGCCGAGCGTATGGGCGATCGAGGTTGCCTCGATGCAACTGTAGGACGAGTCGAACCCATAGCCCTGGGCCCAGAACTCGCACATCGGGACATCCGCGACGCCGCCCAGGCTCAGGTCCGAGCACGGATTCATATCGTACTGTTCGATGGACAGTTCGAAGCCATACTGACGGCCGAGCACTTTGAGGTGCTGGGCATGGTTCTCAATGACCAACTCTTGCGCAGTCTGTCGCAGGTCCCAGAGGAACCGCTCGGAGACCTCGAGACTGCCCACGACCCGGCCGGTCACGACGGGCAGGTAAGGCAGCGGGTCGTACCCGCGCCGCCGGTGGAACTCCTCGCGGAATCTCTCACTCCAGTTTTGCGATCCCATCTCCCAACTGTCGATGTGCAGCAGTGTCCAGCCCATGGTGCGGTCGTTTGGACGCGGGCCGATCTCGCGGAGCAGGGCGCCGACAAATGCGTCGAAGTGCGCGTCGAGTGCCGCCGGGTCGAACTTGTCGCACTCGAAACCCAATCCCGGCTGAGGCGCCGGGCGGGTGTTCGCACCGGTCGTTCTGCGGCCGAAACGCAGGATGGTCCAGTCTCCTGCGGGCGCGTCCCACACGAGTCGGCCGTCGGAGTCCATGCGATCCGTCAAGTCCACAATACGGCTCTGGGTGATGCCGGGCTGCGGCGGGTATCTGGCCGGCGCCGGGAAGTACGGCTTGACGCCCGGCTGCGACGAATACGGCGCTCGCACATACAGAGCCTTCTCGTCCAAGTCCGCGATGGCCGGTTCATCCGCCGGCGTCGGAAAGGCCAGCACGGCCACGTCGCGGTAGAATCCACTTCGCAGTGGCTCCATTTCCGCGGGAACGGGCCCGAAGAAAGGCGGTCGTGGCTGTGGCTGCGGCAGAGTACCCTCGAATCGCCGGCCGCCTGTCACCCTGGTTTCGCTGGCGACGATGTGCTGCATGGACTGTTCGGCCTTGACCCAGGGTCCGCCGCTGCCGGTCCAGCCGGGGCCGGCGTTCAAGTCCATTTGCAGCCCGAGACGCTCGGCCTCGGTGACGGCGTGCTTGAACAGGGCCCGCCACGGCTCGCTCATGAACCGTACGGGGCCTTTCGGGACGCCCACGTCCACTTCCATGACGATCACGCCGCCGATGCCGGCCTGTTTCATCCCCTCCAGGTCGGCGGTCATGCCCTCCCGGCTGAGGTTGCCGTCCATGAAGAACCAGTAAACCCAAGGACTCGCGGATGCGGGCGGGTCGCGGAAGTCCTCCGCTATGCTGCGAGCCCGGGCCGGCATTGCACCTAACAGAAGCAGCAGACAGAGGAGCGAGGATTGAGCTCTCGTCATTCGTGCTTGTCGTGGGTTTCCGGCGCCGGATTCTGGATTTGCGTTGTACATCCTTGTGATAGCCTCCTTGCGACCTCGGCCAGCCAGTCGTCGCGCACTGCGGCGTACGGTCGAAACCGTTCGATGCCTCCCTGCTCTTCACTGTGGAGAAGGGCCCTATGCAGGCCCAGTTGGTTGGCGATGGGCGAATCAATCAGGTTGCTCGAATCCGCCGCACTCATCTGGAAGAGCACGCGGTGGTCGAACTCGTGGATCGTCTGGCGATCCAGGGTCCGTTCGAGCGTGCTCAGCGTGTTGGCCCAAGCGAGGGTGTGGACGCCGACCGGGGGGCCTTCGCGCAACAGGTTGGCGAACTGGATATCCGGCTGCGGCCTTTCCGGCTCGTCGCGAGAGAAGCTGAAGGCGTCCTCATTCCGGCGGAGCATGCGGTATCGCTGCAAGCCGAAGATCAGCAGGAAGACAGAGGACACGTTGTGCTGGTCTTCTGCCATGCGTCGGTCGACTTCCTGTGACAGTTCGGCAATCGCGCCAGCGACGTCGTGCCAGCCCACGTTGCGGCAGTCGTGCGGTATGGCGGCTGCGATTCGCTGGAAGACGCCCGCGCCCGGTGCGTCCGGCGGGCTGCCGTCCAGGATGACGAATCGCGCGGACGATAGGGGACACTGTGCCGCCAGGCTCACGATTGCTGCGCTCATCAGATTCCGGGCGAGGTCGTCCCGCTGTCCGACGATGAGCACATTGTCGCCGCTCTGGCGACGGATCGTCACGGCGGTGGGCTCCTTGATCGTCACGGGCGACCCCAACCAGATTCGAGGCGTGTCGCGCGACGCCGGCTGTGCGAGACACGCCGCCAACAGGCGGTTCTCCCTGATGTCCGCCGGGGCGCTGCCTTCGAAGACAATCGTCTCTCGTGAAGCGTCCGAGACTGTCCGTTGCTTCACGACATCCAATTCACGCTTCATGTTGTTGATGCGCAGAAGGTACGCATCGCGTGTGGCGTCGGGCAGCCAGGCGGTCTGGAACGGGCTGTTCCCCGCGATTCTGCCGCCGGCGTCGTTATAGATCGCTTCGCCCGGACGGGTGAGCAGGCGAGCCGCCATGTTGTCGTCGTCGAGGATGAGCTGCGAGTCGGCGTCCGAGCACTGCAGGGCGATTCGTATGGCCATCTGCCCGATCGTGCTCCGTGCCAGGCCGAAGACCCCGCCCAGCGTCTGGGAGCCGAGAACGACGTGGATACCGAACGCACGGCCCTGTCGGACGAGCTGCTCGAGCAGGACCGCCGCATCCTGGGCGAGCTTGTCGTCCTCGGCGAAGAAGACCTGGAACTCGTCCACGATGAGCACCGTGCGGGGCATCGCCTTGTCCGTCGCCTTGCGATACGCGGCCAGGTCCTGCACGCCGGCTTGGCGGAACAAGTCGCCGCGATGGGACATTTCGGCGTCCAGCCTTCGCAGGATGCTCAGACCGAACTCGCGGTCGCTCTCGATCGCGATGGCTCGGGCGTGCGGCAGATGATGCGTGGCATAGGTCTTGAACTCGACGCCCTGTTTGAAGTCGATCAGGTAGAGCTCCACCTGGTCCGGCGCGTACCACAGGGCGAGGTTTGTCACCATTACGTGCAGGAGCGTCGATTTGCCCGACCCGGTCTTGCCGGCGATGAGCATGTGCTGTGCGACGCCGCGGCCGAGGTGCAGATGCTGCAATCGCGTGGCGCCCGTGCGGCCGAGCGGGACTCGGAGGTCGTGCCGGCTGTCCAACGACCACATCTGGTCCTCCGTCGGGGCGATTGCCGTGAAGGGCACTTCGACCCGCGCGGACGCCGCGCCGGCCTTGCCAATGACGTGCATGGCCTCCGTCAGGGCCTCCTCCTCGGGCGGTTTGTCGAGCACGAGCGGAAACTGCCTGAGGATCTCGTCCTGCCACACGAACTTGCCGTCCTCGTACACGAGGTGGACGCTGGCCGCGTAGATATCGCGCATGTCCACCCCGCTGGGCAGCTCGGCCCGCGTGTCATATGCGATGAGCGTGTGGACCCCGCAGCGAGGACCGCTGTGGATGACGCTGCTCAGGCGTCGGGCCGTCTCCTCGCTGAAGTTCCTCGGGAAATCCGCGATCACCAGAAAGCGGTATGGCTCGGCAAGCTCGCCCGCCTGGCGATTGTATTGCTCGATGGTCTCGAACTCGTTGCGGAGGTATTTCTGGATGACGTTCTCCATGTGTTGGGTGAGGTCCTCCAGTTGCTCCTGGATCTGGGCGGGCTCGGTCCAGATGCGGCCTCCGACGAGGGCTTCGAGGTAATCGCCGGCGTGCATGAACCCGGCAAAACTCTCGCCGAGTCCGACGGGATCGAAGATTGTGAAGCGGGCCTGCCCCGGCGGGAACGACGCGAACAGCCGCATCATGACTGCTCGCAGCGTATCGATGGCCTCTTGCCGTCCCTCCCGCGGATACTCCAGCAGCAACGAGCAATGATTGGGGAACTCCAGCATGGCCGGCAGCGATGTGAACCGTGTCGCGTCCAACCTCGCTCCGGCCCGCGCCGCCACCGCGTCGGCCAAGCACCCGAAGTCCACGTTGATCGCCGCGAACCGCGCGCCGGCCGGTGGCGTCTGCGACGGCGTCCAGGATTCGCCGAGCAGGTGCTCCCAGTTGCCTGCGGCCCGATGGTCCAGGCGGGCCGTGTTTTGAAGCAGCGTCTCGATTCGAGCCAGGCCCCTGTCCCAGCGGTCTTCCAGGGATTTGCGGGCGGCCTGATACTCCCCTTCGCACGCGGCCATCTCTCCATCGTACCGTTTCTGGATCTCGGCCATGCTCTCCCGGTGACGATTCTCGAATTCCGCCTGCTGCTGCTGGGACTTCTGCTGTGCTTCCCGTACGACTCGATCCCGATTGGCCCTGAGGCTGTCGAGAAGCTCGTGCCGCTGATCCTCGACCTGGCGGAGGGAGATGCCTCGCTGCTTGGCGATATTGGCTTTGGTGGTCTCAAAGGCCGTGCTTATTCTTCTGAGTTCGGCCTGTTTCTGCTCGACGGATGTCTGCCACTCGCGCTCGATCTCATCCAATGTCTGCGCGGAAAGCCGACCAAAGGCCATACGAGCGTTCATCAGAGCCGTCTGGAATTCGCCGTAGATGCGTCGAACCTGGGACTGACTCCGCTGCCACAGGATGCGCCCGCAGACGATGATTGTCGCGGCGGTGGCGGCGAGGACCGCAGGAGCGATCACCGCCATGGGCACTTCCGCAAGGTGCAGAATTCCGAGCAGCGTCCCGGCAATCCCCAGCAATCCGCCGGCCAGGAAGACGGGCCTCGCCCCCACGAACAGTTGCGCCACGCGGAGTCCGCGCAGCCTGTTCAATCGCCGTTCGGCCTCGGCCTGCTGCGAGCGGAGAATCTCCGCGGGGCCGTCGTCGCTGCTGGGGCTCGGCCCGGCCCTTTCGTCGGCTGACGAATCGCGACAGCGATACTGCCGGACCAGGAGCTTCGCCTGGGCGTCCAGATCGTCGAGCCGACGACGAGTCTCCTCGGCGATGGTCTTGGCCTCGAAGCTCTTCTGCTGGCGCTTGGTCGCCGCGCCCTCGGCCACGAACTCCACGACCAGCAATTGATCCTGCCTGTCCTTCTCTGCCTTGCTCTCCAGTTCGGCGGCGGTCTGCATGACCCGCTTTCGCCTCTGCTGGATCTCGACTTTCAGGGCGCTGAGTCGGCCCTCGTACTCGGCCTCGGCCTCCTTGACCAGGGTCTCGTATTCGTCGCGGATCGCCTGGCTGTTGAGCCGTAGCTCCCGGTCGGTCCTCTCTTTGTCTCTGTTGAATCGCTCCTGCGCGTCGGTCCTGGCCCTCTGGTACTGGGATTCGATCTGGGATTCCAGAGGTTCGACCGCCGAGGCCGAGAGCCTGAGCACTTCGTCCATTGCCCGGCGAAGCAGGCTCGTGTAGTCGCCGTTGTTCTCGGGCGCCGGATCACGGAGGTAGGTTTCCAGCTCCTGGCTCATACACTGTGGCCCCCGCTGTCGGAGCAGTCGTGTCGGGCCTTTTCGATCATGGCGGACATCCGCTCCATCGCCAGCACGGCGGCACGGATATCCGCCTCCAGCGGCACGATGTACTTCTTGTCGAACTGCTGGCAATTCTCATCGCGCCAGGACTCTCGTACCCGCTGCCAATCCCACAGGAGCTTCTTCGTCGCCTGCACCAGCTTTGCCCGGCTGTCGGAAGCGCTCATTCGGATGTCCCCCCAGGCGCGGATGTGTTTTCGTCTTCGTCCTGGTCCGGCGTCGTGTTCTCTTGCGTCTGGCGCATATCGACTGGCTGAACGACACTGCCCTCGATGCCTTCGCTTGGCGTCCCCGGCGCCTCCGGCGGCGCAATCGCTACGTACTTCTCCAGCGAATCGACCATTCGATCCAGGTTCGCGCAGGCATTGGGGATCTCCACCTCGATGGCGTTGACGAGGCCATGGATGGTCCCTTTGTAATCCAGCGACTCCTTGTCGATCTGATTGGCGTATGTGCGGACGAGGCGGAACACGTCTTCCGCCCGCCGGAGCCGCTTCTCCGCGATCTTCAATGCTCGTCTTTCTTCCACACACGAACTGTGGGTGCCCGCGACGGCCCGCTCCAGAACCTCTCGCTGCTTCAGGGCGAGCTTCGCCTGCGTGTACTGTTGAGAGCGGATCTGGACCTGCTCCTTCCAATAGCGATGCCGGTCTTCACGCAGCCAGAGGAGCGTCCGCTGGATGTCCGAACTGGCTTCGTCGAGGGCCACGGCCGCCACCGAGGCGAACGTGGTCAGGGAGGCCCGAAACTGCCTCAGCGCTACAAAGGAATCCACTCTGGCCTGTGAGCTCATCCCGTTTCTCCTACCGTTGCTGCAGGTAGTCCTCGATGTGTCGCGCCTTCTTCGCCAGGAACGCGACATGCTGGGCCGACGCGTCCAGGAAACGGCCCAACGTTTTGACGGTCTGATCGAATTCCTGGGCGAACCGCTTCTGCTCCTGGTCGGCCCAGGTCCGCTCCAGGTCCCGCATGCGGGACTGCAGCCCCCCGATCAAGGTTTCCAGCTCCGAGTTGAATCGAGTGAGGTCCCGGGCGAATCGCCGCAACTCCGCAGGGTCAACGTTAGCCTTGCCCATGATTAGCTCCGTATCTGGGGACATTCCGCCGTCCCCATATCCCTATTATAGCGGATTCACAGGGCGGATGCCACGGATTCCTCGATGCAGCCTCGCGTGATTCGAGCCGCTTGCCCCGCCGGAGGATTCGTTGTAGCATCGCATGTCGCGGCTGTGCGGGAGGTCCCGGACACGAGGTGGTGCCGCGCGAAAAGAGAACCCGCTTGCGGGGGTTGTTATGCAGAACAATATCGGAACAAAAGTCTCGCTGTTATTCGTGCTGATGGTTGCCCCCGGCGCTCTGGCGGCCGCGGGTGCTGCCCTGGATGCTCCACCATTTGCCGGCGAGAAGTCATCATTCTACTCCTACGACCGCTACGACTTTGTCTACGATGGAAGGGCCGGCATTGTCGTCGTGCCCAAGACGGTTGCGGAGGGCAAGCCCTGGATCTGGCGGGCGCGGTTCTTCGGCCATGAGCCCCAGACAGATCTCGCGTTGCTGGAGCGAGGCTATCATCTGGTCTATATCGATGTGGCCGGGCTGTACGGAGCCCCGAAGGCGGTGGCGATCTGGGACCGGTTCTACGCATTTCTCACGACAACTCACGGATTCGCGAAGAGAGTCGTATTGGAGGGAATGAGCCGCGGGGGCCTGATCGTCTACAACTGGGCCGCGAAGAACCCCGACAGGGCCTGCTGCATCTATGCCGATGCGCCGGTCTGCGACATCAAGAGTTGGCCGGGCGGAAGAGGGACGGGGCCGGGCGATGCCACTTGTTGGGCCGAGTGCTTGCGGGCCTATGGCTTCACGGAAGACCTGGCTTTGCAGGCCCGATGCAATCCGCTCGACAATCTGGAGCCCTTGGCTCGGGCCGGGGTGCCGCTGTTGCACGTGGTCGGTGATGCGGACGAGGTGGTCCCGGTCGCCGAGAACACGGCCGTCCTGGAAGAACGCTACAAGGCGTTCGGAGGCTCAATCCAGGTGATCCACAAGCCGGGCGTCGGCCACCATCCCCACAGCCTCAAAGATCCGACCCTGATCGTGGACTTCATTCTCGCATCCGCCCAACGCGACCGATCGGGGCAGCCGGAGTTGATTCGAGAGAGGATCGAATGGTGCGACATCTGGATTACCAACGCTGATAAAGGCGATTTGCCCAGAGTCCTCCTGATCGGCGATTCGATCACGCGGGGTTATTTCGGCGCTGTCGAGAAGGCCCTGGAAGGCAAGGCGAACTGCGCCCGGCTGACGACCTCCCGGTGTATCTGCGATCCGGTGTTCTTCGATGAGTTGCTTCTGGTGCTCCGCCAGTATCGCTTCAAGGTCATCCATTTCAACAACGGTCTGCACGGCATGGGATACACGCAGGACCAGTACCGCGAGGGGTTCGCGCACCTCATGAAAACCCTCGAAGAGTCCGGGCAGGGGGCCCGGCTGATCTGGGCAACCTCGACCCCCGTCCGCAAACGCGGCGCCCTGACGGAGCTGGATGATGCGACGGAGACGGTGCGAGAGCGAAACCGGATCGCCGCGGACTTCGTGGCCAAGGCGGGGCTGCCAACAGATGATCTCTTCACTCTGGGGATCGACCACCCCGAATACTACGGCGATGATGGGGTCCACCAGAATCCGACGGGCACGGCCGCCCAGGCCAAGCAGGTTGCCAAGAGTGTCGAGCCCTGTTTGTAGTGATGCCGTAACGCGTCGTCTTCCGTTGTGTGCTCAAGAGAAGATGTGCTTTTGCGGACACACTACGAGCTGCCCGGGCCTGCCTGCTGCCTGAAGAGGTCGTCACATCTCTGCCAAAGATCCGACATTTCTCGGACCCTGTCTGGGTGTCGGCTGGCTTGGTCTTTCTGCTCGCAGCGGTCGGTCTTCAGGTCGTACAGTTCCCACGGACCATCCTTGCCCTTGGCCACGAGTTTCCAGTCGTCAACCCGAAGGGCACGGTTGTCCAAGTGATGGAAGTACAGATGCTCGTGGGCAACCATTGTGTCTCTGCCAAGTGCGGGCACGAGACTCTTTCCCGGCAGCGGGGGCGCGGCTTCGCTGCCCCGTGGGTCTGCGGGCCCTCCCGCCAGTTCGATGACGGTCGGCAGGATATCGATGAAGTGGCACGGCGTGTGGCGCAGCTCGCCTCGGGCGGCAATGCCCGCCGGCCAGCGGACGATGAGCGGGGATGAGATGCCGCCCTCGTGCACCCAGGACTTGTGCAGGCGAAACGGCGTGTTCGCGGCGCTGGACCACCCTGGCCCGAGGCACAAATAGGAGTGGGCCGAACCAGGCGCTGCGGCCGAGTCGTTCATATCGCCCCGGATGATCTGCTCGGCGCTGGCGCCGTTGTCCGATACGAAGAAGATGATCGTGTCGTCGAAAGCCCCCATGTTCCTGACCTGATCGAGGATGCGTCCGAGCTCGCGGTCCATACGATCCACCATCGCGGCGTGGATCGCCATCTTGGTCGCCTGAAACCGTTGTTGCTCGTCGCTCAGATCCGCCCAGGGAACCGCACGATCCACCTCACCCGGGCCGATCATCTCCGTGAGCTTCTCCTTCGGAAGGTTCCAGCTCGGAATCACGTCCGCTTCGAGAGGAGGCAGATCGCAGCGGACCATGCCCATCTGCCGGAGTCGTTCCCACCGCTGCCGTCGGACGGCGTCCCAGCCGGCCAGATACCCATCCCGATACCGGGCGATGTCCTCCTGCATCGCGTGGAGCGGGAAATGCGGCGATGTGAAGGCTAAGTAACAGTAGAATGGCTCGTCTTGATGAGTTTCCGCGTGCTCTTTGAGGAAGCCCACCGCGTAGTCGGCGATGGCCGTCGTCGCGTAGAAATCAGACCCTTGCTGCACGGGGTCCAGCTTTCGGTCGTCCAGCTCGTGGTTCTTCGGATTGAAGAAGCGGTCGTGGTCGTGCAGAACATACGAATGGTCGAACCCGCCGTCGGCGATGGGCTTGGGAGCCCCCATGAGGTGCCACTTCCCGGAGTGGTAGCAGCGGTATCCGAGAGGCCTGAGATAGTGCGGCACGACGCGGGTCCAGGCGGGCAATCGCCCTTCGGGCGGGTCCATGCGGACCTGTTGCGGATAGTAGCCCGTCAGCAGGGACGTTCGCGACGGCCAGCAGCGGCCGGTGGAGTAGCATTGAGAGAACCGAAGCCCGGTGCTTGCGAGTCGGTCGAGGTTGGGCGTGCCGATCTCGCCGCCGTAACAGCCGGCGTCGGAATAGCCCATATCGTCGGCTATGATGACAAGCACGTTGGGCTTTCGCTTGTGGCTCCAGTGGCCTTGGTCTGCGAATCCGAGCCCGCCCAGGGTGAGCGTCGAGCCGACTGCCGCGGCCTGCCTGAGGAATCCACGCCTGGTGATCTTCGTTGCTGTCATACCGCCGTCCTTCCTGGTCAGGTTATCGCAGTTGCGCCGGTGCACGTACAGAACCGCAGGTCAGTCCAAGCATATTCGCTACGATCACCGCGATCAAGCGCATAGGAAGGTCCCATATCCGCAGAAGGTGGTTGACCCTTGTAGATTCATTTTGCCGCCCGAAGAGCGGTCTGCCTTGGGTAAGTAACAGAGGTAACCCCCCGGCTCTGCCGGGGGACTCCCAGAGTTTGACAGATCCGGGAGTCGTCCACCAGACTCACGAACTGTGAACCGCTCAAAGTTTCACAGAAAGGAGATCT
>Ga0116141_10005846_pt1 | contig 10252 bp, 10 predicted proteins | sample AD_UKC097_MetaG_FD_89744 | JGI IMG/M metagenome (GOLD analysis project Ga0116141, IMG submission 89744) | Active sludge microbial communities of municipal wastewater-treating anaerobic digesters from USA - AD_UKC097_MetaG | ecosystem: Engineered > Bioreactor > Anaerobic > Digestate | place: USA... | reverse complement strand
GATGGACTGGAATTACCCTTTGTCCGTTGACGGGCATTTTTTCGCCAGGAGGGAAATGGCAGCAATGGCAGCGCTCATTTCCTTTGATGCGCCAAATTCATTTGAAAATCAGCTCCAGATATTTCGGCCATGGTTTCTCAACCGTTACGGTATCGGATATAAAAAATCGAAAATTATGAATATCCCCTGCAACCGTGTTCAAACAGAGGTGAACAACCTCTCCGGAAATATTGATGCCGCCGAAATGCTCGCGCAATGGCAACAAGGATATCAGATCGATTACAAAAAATTGTTCGGTATGATAAATGAAAGCGTTCACCAAGAAATTGTGTTGCCTCTTACTCTGAGACAACGCATAGAACAAAAATAAAAGTTATGGTATTTTTAACCAAACCCAGATTTCCGCGTTGTGGGCATGAGACTTGCTCGGCTTTCGACTGCCTCGGCGAGGGTTTAATTTTGATTAAGGAAAACAATCATTAGTGATGATTGATGTAAAACTATCTGTACCTTTTTTGTCAATTACACGCCAAACCCCCGGTCAAAAAGGGTTCTGGAATGATTGCCGTTTTTTTTGCAATATCAATGTGAAACGCTGCGACTACTGGTTTGTGCTCGAGGGCCTCTATGATAAGAAAAAGGAAACAACAATCTGCCCGAAAGAAAATGTGGTTTTTATTACCGGAGAACCACCCACGCTAAAAACTTACAGCAGAGAATTTTTACATCAGTTCGCCGCTGTGATTACCTGCCACAAAGATATCGATCACCCCAAGCCAATTTTCCAGCAGTCGGGGATGCCCTGGCATATAGGCAGAAGACAAAAAAACCATGTAAACATTGAATTTTCAAAAAATTATGACAAGCTCAAAGAGATGGCAACTATCCCCAAAACAAAACTATTGTCCGTTATTTCCTCCTCGAAAGTGATGAGCGAGGGGCACCGCAAAAGATATGAGTTCGCCCTGCGTCTAAAAGACCATTTCGGGCACAAAATCGACCTGTTCGGAAGAGGGATCAATGAAATCGAAGACAAATGGGATGCCCTTGCCGATTATAAATATCATGTGGCTTTGGAAAACAGCGCGGTTGATGATTACTGGACGGAAAAACTCGCCGATGCTTTCTTGGCGGGATGTCATCCCCTTTACTACGGCTGCCCGAATATTAACCGATATTTTGCTCCGGCTTCTCTGACCCCGATCGATCTAAACTACCCGGAAAGAGCCATCTCCGTTATTGAGGAGTGCCTCGCCCAAAACAGGTTCGAAAGCTCAAAAGATTTAATTTGGGAATCCCGAACAAGAGTATTGGACCGCTATAACCTCTTCGCTTTGATTGCTGAATACATCGCAGCGGACAGAAAAAATGCTGCCGAATCATCGCGTTCTTATGTAAAAGTAACCATCAGAAAAGAGGCTTCAGCGTCAAATTTATTTTACCAATTCAAGAAAAACATTCTGTCGCGTTGATTCGTCGTAGCAGTAATCCTTAATAATCTCATTTAAAAACGCTTTTCCGGTAGCGTTATTGTAGTGGTAAGGATCACCACGGTAAAAGCCTTCTCTTGCCGAATATTTACTGCTAGAAAAATCATATATATTCGGGAAAATAGTTTTCATCTCCTTCTGCCATTTCACAAATAACTCATAAGCTTCAAGTTGCCGAAGAGCAACAAGCACATCGGAATTTTTCGGATTTATAAAAACAGCATAGGGAATATTTTTCTCCTCAAGCAATTCTTTGATTTTCCGGACATAGTCCATTCGCCGATCGGAAAAGGAAATCTTATCATAATGATGCTTTACCAATCCTTTGAGAATATCATTATATTGTTTTTCGTATTGCCGCGGATCGTCCGACAAAGACTTTTGTGCGTCCCCGGGATAGATGAACTGACCGTTTTCTTTCATGCAATGTGACACTTCTCCTTTGTACCATTTTTCCACTGTTTTCCAGGAAAGCTTCAAAATATTCGCGCCCAGCAAATATTCCGCCACACTGTAGGTTACATCGTCCCAGTCAGTTATATTTACAAAAGGAAATTGTCGTTCATTGAACATGTAAAAATCAAATCCAATGAGTACCAGTTTTTCGTCGCGCAGGTATTTTTTAAGATAGAAAAATATTTCTTCGGGGACCGTTGCGCGCAGGGAGGCATTGTAGAACCGGTAACAGGAAAGATCATCAGGGTTAATATAGCCTGTTTTGCTCGAACCAATAATAACAGCTTGATGAGCATACTTCAATATGGCGTCTTTTGCCTGACGCTCGTCACAAAAATAAATTCCTGTTTTGTTATTGCCCATCAAGTTATAGGGGTCCACAATATAATTAAAAAAGGCGGCAAGAAGCAGGAATACTGAAATAATTATGACAGAAGTTTTAAAGTATTTATTATAATTAAATTGCGGCATAGTTTAAAACTGAAAATAAATAAATTCACTTGCTCTGCTCAAAAAAAGAATGGAGACAAGAGCGCATATAACACAAACTGCCGCCCAAAAATACGACGGTTTCCAGGTAAGCCATCTCGACGGTTTGGGCAATTCTTTTTCCTTGGCCATAATGTTCAAGTAGGGCACATAACTGCCCATCATCTGCTGAACATTAGGAGCAAACCAAACAATCAAAAGGGCGACAGCAATGTACACCACCTCATTGCTTCCCTGGAAAAAGTGCATGTGGCGGAAGCTTACCCCCCACTGTTCAAGTTGAGTTGCCAAGGGAGAAAATTTGATCAAATATTTTTCCGGCAAGGCGAAACCGTTCAGGCCGGTCATAGACTTAATAATATTGAACGCCGTGGTGGCGCTGTCAGCCCTAAAAAAAACCCACGCCACAGTAACGGCAACGAAAGTAATGGCTCCCGAAAGCAACCGCATCGCCCATCCACCCTGGCCGCGATAGCCGAACCGTTTTTTGAGTTTGAGCCATAAATGGTTAATGACCAGGAAAACACCATGTAAGCCGCCCCATAGAACAAACGTCCATGAGGCGCCATGCCACAATCCCCCCAGCAGCATCGTAATCATGATGTTTATAAAACGCCTGGTCTCACCTTTGCGGTTGCCACCTAACGGAATATAAAGATACTCCCGTAAAAAACGGGAAAGTGAAATATGCCAACGGCGCCAAAAATCAATGATGTTTAAGGACTTGTAAGGCGAATGAAAATTCAGCGGTATGCGGATACCAAAAAGATAAGCCAAACCAATAGCCATGTCGGAATAACCTGAAAAGTCAAAATAAATTTGCAGGGTATAAGCCAGCGCTCCTTCCCATGCCTCCAGAAAAGAGAGCACGTACTGGTGCGCCGCCGCGTCAAACACCGGCGTGGCATAACGGGCTAAGTTGTCTGCAATAATTACCTTTTTGAAAAGACCAAAAAAGAAAGTGGTCATGCCCACCGATACCGTCTGCGGGTTGAAATGAAATATTTCTTTTTGCACAAACTGCGGCATCATTTCCCGGTGGTAAACAATCGGACCTTGAATAAGCCGGGGAAAGAAAGTGACAAAGAGACAATAATTCAGAAAATTCTGTTCCAGACTTTTACCATGATAAACGTCAACCAGATATGAAATTTGCTGAAAGGTAAAAAACGAAATGGCCAGGGGAAGAACTATCGGGGCCAAATTAAACTGAAAACCGGTCAGGAACAACATGTTATCGGCAAAAAAATTGGCGTACTTGAAATAGCCCAGAAGACCCAGGTTAACCATAACTCCTATGGCCAGAAGTGCCTTGGAGCCCCGGCTTACGACTATACCCCAATAGTAATTAAATAAAATCGAGCCAATGATGATAATAAGGCAAACGGGGTTCCACCAGCCATAAAAAACGAGGGAAACAACCACCAGCCACGCTATTGCCCAAGGATATCGGCCGGAACGGCCAATGAGAAAAAATCCCATCAGCGCAATCGGCAAAAAAACCAAAATAAAAACATGAGAATTAAACAGCATATAAAGTTATATGTCCCGAAATGGCGTCAGTTTTTTTCCGGTTAATTTGTCACCGCCACACTGATAGTATATACTTTTAAAAACGTTGTCATCAATTAGCTGTTTCCCATTATCTTTTTTATTTCGGCAGCATAAAGACGACCAACTATCTTACCGCCGAATTCAGTATAGTGGCTGGGTGGCAAACCTGGCTCTTCTTTCTGAATGATTCTTTTTTGACGATAATTTTTAAGGATAACGGAAGGGTCAAAAAAGGGAATCTCTTTTTCTCGTGTGATAGTCCGGAGAAGCTGAATCAGCTCGCTCCGTCTTTCCAGAACGACCGGTTTCGGCCCGGTTATCTGCCGTTGCGGGATGGATGATCTAAAAGAAAAAAAACGGCGAAGAGGCCCTAATCTTTCTGAGGCGTCACCGTTTATGGCGGCATTTATGTGCGATACGATGAGAACTTTTCTCGGCTGTACAAAACGAACAATCTCATCAATATCATTGGATATCTCTTCGGCTTGCTGATATTCCACTTTCGTGTCCCGCAAAACCGGCGTTGGACTTTCCAGATAAAAATGAAATCGTTTGTCCACAGCCAAATGATGCAGATAATATCCCTGATAAAGATATTTTGTCATCGAAGAAATTTCGATTACAAACAGGTCGGCTTCATCGAATTGTTCCAAAAATTTGTCGGAATATTCCACAGGCCGGCGATTGATAATCGAAGTACGAAAGCAGACACGATTAACAGGATCAGGAATCTTAACTTGTTTGGTGATGAAACGTAGAAGCTGCAAAATCTCTTTCGTTGAATGAACAAAGGAAATAGCGTCATCAAAATCGGTGCAGCTGTAGTGTTTTCTGATAAATGACACTCTGCATGTCCCAAGCAAAGCAACTTTCATAATTATCTTTACTGTAATATCTCCAATTTTGATAGCGACCCATGAACCGCCAAAAAGTTAGTGGTCCGGAACTGCTCAAAAATTTCCTTATACTGAATAATGGGATACAGGTACCCTGACGGTGTAATGCGAAACAAGTCCATTCGGACATTCTTAAAAAAATAGAAAAAGTCCTGAAAAAAGGTCCGAGTATCGATGTTGCAGCCGCCGAATTCAAAAATCACCAGCTTGACAGTACCCGCTTCAAACATCCGATGTCCTCCGGCCTGCAATACATCCAGCTCATGACCCTCCACGTCAACCTTCATCAAATCAATCCGACGAACACCATTAACCTCACAGTAATGATCCAAGGTGTCAATACGGACAGTCTGGCTCTGCGAGAAGTCAACACCTAAATGGTCCAGCCGCCTCTTGGTCAAAGAGGCAATTTGCGATCCCGGTTCGTTATAATAGAGAGTTACCTCTCCAACCTCTTTACCCAGCCCTACAGGGTTTAATATGACAGAGGCGTTATTTGCTCTCTTGCCGCGGCTAAGCTCGGCAAAAGCCTGAGGCGAAGGTTCAAAACAATGGATACTGTATTCTCCCGCGGCCATTTTCGACATCACCAGATTCAGAAACTGCCCGGTGTTCGCACCGACGTCGAAAATGCAATAGGGCGCCGGCAAGAGCTTGAGCATTCTGTCAACAACCGCCATCTCCCCGCTACTGCACACGTCACCGCCGGAACCGATACCCATAAGTTCAGCGGTTTTTCTGTTAACGCATTCATAAAATTTCTGCGCGAACCGGTTACCGGAAATGATCGTGACTATTTTCCCTGCTCTCGACAATGTATTCGCCTTTGCTTAAAAAATTATAAGGATTTATTGTTTTTACAATATCCGTTTCCCCTGCCGAAGACAAAAACTTTCAAGCAATGTTTTCTATTCTCTTCGCGGCCTCGATTGTATTCTTCATCAACATAGCGATGGTCATTGGTCCTACGCCACCGGGCACGGGTGTAATGTACGACGCTTTAGCCGCTACTTCTTCAAAGGCCACATCACCGGTGAGCTTGCCGTCATCCAAACGATTAATTCCCACGTCAATAACAACAGCGCCTTCTTTAACCATATCCGCCGTAATCATGTGAGCTTTACCCACAGCAGCAACCAAAATATCCGCACGAGAAGTAATGGCCGACAATTTATTTGTCTTAGAATGACACACGGTGACTGTGGCGTGTTGAGCCAAAAGCAACAACGCCACAGGTTTGCCAACAATATTGCTACGGCCAACAATTACCGCTTCTTTACCAGAAATCGCGATACCGGTGCGGGAAATCAGCTCCATAATGCCCCCGGGTGTACACGGAACGAAGAAGGGCGAACCCGCCATCAGTGCTCCGACATTGTAAGGATGAAACCCGTCTACATCTTTGTACGGGTCAATTGCGGCAATCACGCTATCAGCGGAAACTCGTTTGGGCAACGGCAGCTGAACAAGAACGCCGTGAATCGATTTATCCCTATTCAGTTCATTAATTAGTTCAAGAATTTTCCCCTCCGCCGCGTCTTCAGACAATTTATATTTTCGTGACAAAAAGCCTATTTCCTTACAAGCTTGCTCTTTTTTTCTCACATAAATTTCGGACGCCGGATCGTTTCCCACCAGCACAACGGCAAGTCCCGGAACAATCCCTTTGCTGCTCTTAAGCGCCGCAGTTTCTGCGCGAATTGCTTCACGAATTTCACCTGCTATCTTATTTCCGTCAATAACAACTGCCATCAATTTTCACTACAAATTATAATTGTTTAATGTAAAACTACCCGACAAAAGGAGCATCCCTGCCTAAAGCCACAAAAATACTTTCAACCCGTTGCATCAACCACATTGCCATTAATCATCAGGAAGATCGCGAACCAAATGGCCTAGTTAACACCATTTCAATATAAGTCAAAAAAGCAACGCTGGCAAGCAAAAACACTTCCCTGTTATCAATAGTCAAGTAGATATTTTTTTCTTTATCCGACTATTCTAAAACCAGATATTATTTGATTTTGGCCATTACCTCTTTAATAATTTCTGCCTCCCTTTTTGATTCTACCTTCGACAACGGCAAAAACCCGTTCAGGGGTAATGTTTTTCATGCACTGTATCGTCAAACAATCCTTTAGAAAACAAGGACTACAAGGTAAATCAGCCCTTATTATCGTGTGCCCTGCGCCGTAAGGGCCAGTCCTTGCCGGATCGGTCGGTCCGAAAAGAGCCACAACCGGCGTTCCCACAGCACAGGCCAGATGCATCGGACCGGAATCGGTAGTTACTACCAGCTGCGCCTTTTTAAAAATACAAGCCAACTCCAGCAATGTTGTTTGTCCGGCCAGGTTAATACTATTTGCGCCCATCATTGATGTTATTTTTTCAATGGGCGCGCTCTCGCTTCCCGTAAATATCACTTTTTTCTTCAGTTTATCACTGATTAAACCGGCAAGACACGCAAAATTTCCGTCATCCCAAAGCTTTGTTTTCCAGTAGGCGACAGGATTAATGGCAATATAGTCTTTATCGTTCAATCCATATTTTTCCAGCAGCAAATTAACTTTTTTTTCGGCGTCAACACTTGGCGGAAGAATAAATTCCACTTTTTCTTTTTTTGCCCCCAGGTAATGCGGAAAATCGAGATAGCGCTCCAGGGCGTGCTTGCCCATGTCTTCAGGAATTTTTTCGGTAAGAAATAGACCGCTCAACTCCTGCAAAGAATCATAGCCCAGCTTTCTTTTGCCGCCACTTAAAAAAACGATGACGGAGCTTTTAAATAGACCGTGAAAATCAATGACAAGGTCATAAGGACGTTGACGCAAATTTCTGATAAACAAACGAACCTCTTGCCAGACGGACCGGACTTGTCCGGCCTTGATATTTTTTATCCATGTTTTGCGCCGGAAAATCAACACTTCATCAAGCTGTGGATGATTTAGCACTAAATCAGACGCGGCTTCTTCCACTACCCAGGTTATATGCGCCTGCGGATACAAACGCCGCAAAGCCGACAGTGACGGTAGCGTATGAATGACATCACCAATGGCACTGAGTTTAACGATTAAAATGTTCATTTGCATTCCCTCATTATCCACTGCACGGCTTCAAGAATATCCGCAGCAACATGATCAGGCTTGTTTTCAGGTGTCAGTTTGTCCGGACCGTCATCTTGTAATAAGCTCCTACCGAAACCGGTTTTTACTAAAATACATTTCGTTCCGACGCTTTTTCCTGCTTCCATATCCTTGTATCTGTCACCTATAATGTAAGATTTCTCCAAATTAATATTCATTTCCCGGGCCGCGCGCAGCAACATCCCGGCGGCCGGCTTGCGGCAATCACATTCTTGCCGGTAGTGCCCTACCCCTTCCGTGGGATGATGTGGGCAATAATAAAATCCGTCGATAAAAGCATTTTCTTGCCCCAACATAACACGCAGTTGTTCATTGACGATCTTTACAAATTCTTCTGAAAATAAACCCCGGGCTACACCGGACTGATTGGTGATGACCACTGCTTTCATGCCGGCGGCATTAATCAACCGAACAGCTTCAAAAGCGCCGGGAATAATCTTCAACTTGACGAGGCTATCAAGATAGCCCACTTCTTCGTTGATTGTGCCGTCCCTGTCTAAAAACACAGCGATATTTTTTTTCATGGCTAGTCCTAATTACACTTTAGGATGTCACGCGCGGCCGATAAAACATCATCGACTTTAACCAAATCCATGCAACGGAAATCTGTGGGGCACGTTTCTTTTAAGCAAGGGCTGCAGGACACTTCTTCACGAACAATCTTTATTTTTTCTCCAACAGGTGATGTGGTCAGGGGATTAGTCGAACCGAAAATGGCGACCGTGGGAACATTCAACGCGCCGGCAATATGCATCAGGCCGGAATCATTGCTGATGAACAAGACACACTGTGAAATAAGATAAATCGCTTCACGCAGAGTTGTTTTGCCGGCAAGATTTATTAAATCAGTACTGGATTTTGCACATACTTGTTGCGCCACTTTCCAATCGTCCTTGCCGCCCAACAAAACAATATGACAACCATAATTTGCGCTTATTTTATCCGCCACCTCGGCAAAACGTTCGGGAAACCATCTTTTTGCCGGGCCATACGTGGCTCCGGGTGCAATGCCAACTACAGGTTTTTCCGGACCTGGTATGAATTCATGTAAAGTATTTTGAGCAGTCACGCGATTAATTCTCGCCTGAAGATGCATTTCCCGCCCGACGGGTGCACAGCCCAAAGCCTTAACCATTTCCAAATAATAGTCAATTTGATGAACTTTTCTTATCTCCTTAGTGCGTTTAATGCTGTGAGTTAAAAGAAAGCCGCGGCCATCAGAATTGTATCCGGCGCGCAGCTTAATCCGCGCGGCGCAAACCATTATAGCTGCCTCAATCGCGTTCTGCAACAGAATGGCCGCATCAAATTTCTTTTTTCGCAGAATGCTTGCCAAGCGAAAGACACCCAGCGGATTATCAAACTGATTTTTATAAATTATTATTTCATCAGCTGTGGTAAATAGTTTATAGACATCGGCCACAAGAGGCTTAGCCAAGATAGAGATACGCGCTTGGGGATAAGCGGCACGCACAGAAGCAATTGCGGGCAAGGTAAGCACGGCGTCACCGATCCAATTTGTTCCCCGGATCAATATTTTAGTTATGCCTTCTTTGGGCATCCTTGCGCTTTTTTTCAGCAACATTTCTTTTTAATCCTTTTTGCCTGCCATGGCTTTGTTTTCCAGCGCTGATGTAACCACAGCCATTGCTCCGGATATTTACGCACATATTCTTCAATGATTTTTGTAATTTTTTGTGTGTTGACAAATATATCCGCGTCACGGTTACCGGTATCGATAATATCCGTTTTCGGGCCAATCTCCAATAAATATCTACCGCCGGGCAAACGTCTGGTAAAAGCGGGCATTACCGCTGCACCAGTGTGCAACGCCAATTGCGCCACCCCAGAAGTGGTACAAGCCGGCCGCCCAAAAAAATCCACAAATATACCCTCATACCAGGCAACATTCTGATCGACAAGAATATTTATGGTCTCTCCTTTTCTTAATAATTGGAGCGTCTTTCTCATCGCATTCTCTTTATGCAAGGAGATATTGCCGCAAGCGGCACGCAAATAGGTGGTCACTTCTTCCATAAAAGGATTGTCGAGAAGTCGCACCATAAATACCAATGGTCTGGTCAACAGGGCCAGCGCAACATTGCCAATTTCCCAATTGCCAAAATGCGCGCCGAAAAGCAAAACACCTTTGCCCTCGCGGCAGGCAGCGGTATAATGTTCCAGTCCTATGATACTTATCCAATGATGCAAATTTTCTCTCTTCATC
>Ga0116141_10005842_pt1 | contig 10257 bp, 8 predicted proteins | sample AD_UKC097_MetaG_FD_89744 | JGI IMG/M metagenome (GOLD analysis project Ga0116141, IMG submission 89744) | Active sludge microbial communities of municipal wastewater-treating anaerobic digesters from USA - AD_UKC097_MetaG | ecosystem: Engineered > Bioreactor > Anaerobic > Digestate | place: USA... | reverse complement strand
TTCTGGCCGTGGACCGCCCAGGCGATCGCCGTCACCAGCACGATGCCTGCGCCCGACCACACCGCGTAGGCCACGCCCACCGGAATGGTGCGCAGGGTCAGCGACAGGCACCAGAAGGCCACCGCGTAGCCGGCAACCACCGCGAGCGAGGGCCACAGCCGGGTGAAGCCCGCGCTGCTCTTGAGGAAGGAGGTGGCGATCACCTCGGCGAGGATGGCCAGCGCCAGCAGAAGCCAGTTCATGTCATGCGATCCGGGAGTTCATAGCCAGCGCCGCACCTGCCGCAGGTAGTGCGCGTAGGGTTCACCGAATCGCGCCAGGATCGCGCGTTCTTCCGGAAGGATCTGGAAGCGCGTGATGTAGGCGACGAAGGCGACCAGGCCGAGCGGCGCCAGCGGATGGGCCAGCCACAGGCAGAACGCCGCGATCTGGATGGCCATGCCCAGATACATGGGGTTGCGGGTGAATCGATAGGGGCCGTCGCGCACGATGGCGCTGGATTTCTGCGGTGCCAGCGGGCTGATCGTGGTGCGTGCGCGATGGAAATGCAGCAGCGCCCACACCTCCAGCGCGAAGCCCGCGGCCGCAATGCCGAGGACGATGCCGAGCCGGTGCGGAAGCGACAGCGCGAGCGCCGGCGCAAGCCGTGCCAGCGCCCAGGCCAGGCCGCAGCCGGCGAGCGCGACGAGGGGCGGTGGAATCCGGTGGTCGAGCTGCACCATGCCGGCCTCAGGCGCCCCGCTGCTGCTGTTTCTGCTGGCGGTGCAGGAGGATGCCCGCGATGCTCACGAGGATCATCACCAACGTCACCACCAGCGTGGCCAGGGCGTTGATCTCCGGGGTCACGCCGAGCTTCACCTTGGAGTAGATCAGCATCGGCAGGGTGCTGGCGCCGGGGCCGGAGGTGAAGCTGGCCACCACCAGGTCATCGAGTGAAAGGGTGAAGGCCAGAAGCCAGCCGGCCAGGAGCGCCGGCGCGATCAGCGGCAGGGTGATCAGGAAAAACACCTTCCAGGGCCGCGCGCCCAGGTCCATCGCGGCTTCTTCCAGGCTGTCGTCCATCATCGTCAGGCGCGAGCGCACCACCACGGTGACGTAGCAGGCGGTGAAGGTGACGTGCGCCAGGGTGATGGTGCTCATGCCGCGCGTCGGCCAGCCGATCAGTTCCTGCATGCTCACGAAAAGCAGCAGTGCGGAGAGGCCGAGCATCACCTCGGGCATCACCAGCGGCGCCGAACTCATCAGAGACAGCAGGCCGCGGCCGGGGAAACGACCGAAGCGCGCCAGCGTCAGGCCTGCGGCGGTGCCGATCACCACCGCGAGCGTGGCGCTGCCGGAGGCGATCAGGAAGCTGCGCCAGGCGGCGGAGAGGATCTGCGCGTTGTCGAACAGTCGCCCATACCAGGCGGTGGAAAAGCCGCCCCACACCGTCACCAGGCGCGACTTGTTGAACGAGTAGATGATCAGCGAGGCGATCGGGATGTAGAGGAAGGCGTAGCCGAAGGCCATCGCGGTGTAGAGCTGCCACGGGCGGCGGTTCATGCGCCCTTCCCCTTGCCCTGGCTGCGGTTTTCCACGTATTCGAAGATCAGCGTGGGGATCACGATCAGCAGCAGCATCGCCACCGCCACGCCCGAGGCCAGCGGCCAGTCGCGGTTGGTGAAGAATTCGGTCCAAAGCACCCGGCCGATGGTGATGGCGTCGGGGCCGCCGAGGATGTCGGGGATGACGAACTCGCCCACGGCGGGAATGAACACCAGCATGGCGCCGGCGATGATTCCCGGCAGCGACAGCGGCAGGGTGATCTGCAGGAAAGCGCGCCAGGGGCGGGCGCCGAGGTCGGCCGCGGCCTCCAGCAGGGTGAAGTCCATCCGCATCAGGTTGGCGGTCAGCGGCAGGATCATGAAGGGCAGGTAGTTGTAGACGATGCCGATATAGACGGCGAGGTTGGTGTAGAGCAGGTCCAGCGGCTGGTCGATCACTCCCAGCCACAGCAGGAACTGGTTGATCAGTCCGTTGGTCTTGAGGATGCCGATCATGGCGTAGGTGCGCAGCAGCGAACTGGTCCAGAACGGCAGGATCACGCCCACCAGCAGCATCATCCGCCAGACCGGCGTGGCGCGCGCGATGCCGTAGGCGATGGGGTAGCCGATCAGCAGGGTGAGCGTGGTGGAGACGCTGGCGAACAGCAGCGAGTTGAGGTAGGCCTTGAGGTACAGGCTGTCCTTGAGCAGCGCGGCGTAGTTGGCCCAGGTGATGCGCAGCGTGAGCGCGCCGTCTTCGGCGTGGTCGAACAGGGGCGAGTAGGGCGGCGTCTGGCCGAACAGCGGCGTGGCCAAACTGATCTTCATCACGATGACGAAAGGCACCAGGAAGAACAGCCCGAGCCAGAGCATCGGGATCGCGATGACGAAGATGCGCCCGCGATGGGTGCGGAACTCCTGCCCGATGGCGCCGAACCAGCGGAAGAGGTTGCGTACCACCTGATCCCAGAGCCCGCCGATGCCGACGGCTTGCCGCGTGTTCATGTCGGCAGCACCACGGCCGAGCCGGCCTCCCAGGAAAGGTACAGGGTGTCGTCCCAGTCGTAGTGCGGCTCGGAGCTGCGCACGATGTGGGTTTCCTGCACCCGGATGACGGCGCCGGCGGGGGTCTTCACCTGGTAGATCGAAACATCCCCCAGATAGGCGATCTCGGCGACCTGTCCCACGGCCACGTTGTCGGCCTCGGGGCGGGTTTCGTGCACGTCGATCTTTTCCGGGCGAACCGAGACCGACACCGGCGTGCCGACCGGAATCGGGTCGGAATGGCGCGCGAGGATTTCCGTGCCGAGCGCATCGCAGTGCACCCGCACCGTGCCCTCGTCCTCGTCCTGCGAGGCGATGCGGCCCTCGAACAGGTTGGTGGCACCGATGAACTCGGCCACGAAGCGCGAGGCCGGGTATTCGTACATGCCGGCCGGGGTGGATACCTGCTCGATGCGCCCGTAGTTCATCACCGCCAGGCGCGAGGCCATGGTCATGGCTTCTTCCTGATCGTGGGTGACCATCACGAAGGTGGTGCCCACGCGCTCCTGGATGTTCACCAGCTCGAACTGGGTGTGCTCGCGCAGCTTGCGGTCGAGTGCGCCGAGCGGCTCGTCGAGCAGCAGCAGCTTGGGCTGCTTGGCCAGCGCGCGGGCCAGCGCGACGCGCTGGCGCTGGCCGCCGGAAAGCTGATCCGGCTTGCGTCTGCCCAGGTCCGGCATGCGCACCAGTTCGAGCATCTGCGCCACGCGGTCGCGGACCTCGGCGGCGGAGAGCCTGTCCTGCTTGAGGCCGAAGGCGATGTTCTGCTCCACCGTCATGTGCGGGAACAGCGCGTAGCTCTGGAACATCATGTTGACCGGCCGTTCGTAGGGCGGCAGGTCGGAGATGTCCACCCCGTCGATCATCACCGTGCCGCGGTCCGGCTTCACCAGGCCGGCGAGAATGCGCAGCAGCGTGCTCTTGCCCGAACCCGAACCGCCGAGCAGGGCGAACAGTTCGCCCTTGTAGATGTCGAGCGAAACGTCGTCGCAGGCGTAGAGCTTTCCGTAGGTCTTGGTGACGTTGCGGATGCGCAGGAATGGCTGGGCGGAGGTGTCCTGCCACGGCGCGACCGGTGTCGGCCGGCGGATCGAAGGTTGGGCCATCAGGCGGATTCCTGAAATTCATCCGCCGGCGCGAGAGCGCCGGCGGCGGGGTGGCGGAAGGCGTGATCGTGGCCTACTGGCCGCTCTTGATGGCGGTCCAGGCGCGCACGCGCTCGCGCTGGAGCGATTCGGGCAGCGACACCGGATCGACCAGCTTGGCAACGACGTCCGCAGGCGGATAGATGCCCGGGTTCTGCGCGATTTCCGGGTCCAGCAGCACCGTGGCGGCCTGGTTGGGGTTGGCGTAGCCGACGTAGTTGCTGATGCCGGCGATGACTTCCGGCTGCAGGAGGTAGTCGATGAAGGCGTGCGCGTTTTCGGGATGCGGGGCGTCCCGCGGAATGGCGATCAGGTCGAACCAGCGCACCGCGCCTTCGGACGGAAGGATGTAGGCGATCTCCACGCCGTTGCCGGCTTCTTCCGCGCGGTCGCGAGCCTGGAACACGTCGCCCGAATAGCCCATCGCCAGGCACAGGTCGCCGTTGGCCAGATCGTCGATGTACTTGGAGGAGTTGAAGCAGCGGATGTGCGGACGGATCGCGGCGTAGGCCTGCTTTACCGCGTCGATCTGGGAAGAGTCCTTCGAGTTGGGATCCTGCTGCAGCCAGATCAGCGCGGCCGAGAAGGTCTCCTGGTCGTCGTCGAGCACGCTGATGCCGCACTGGGTCAGCTTTGCGGAGTTTGCCGGATCGAACAGCAGGCCCCAGGAGTCCAGCTTGGCGTCCTCGCCCAGCACTTCCCGGACCTTGGCCACGTTGATGCCCAGGCCCGTGGTGCCCCACATGTAGGGCACCGCGTGGCTGCCATCGGGATCGACGTCGGTCAGCGCCTTCTGCAGTGCGGGATCGATGTTGGAGGAGTGCGGCAGCTTGGCCTTGTCGAGCGTGGCGTAGATGCCCGAGGCGATCTGGCGCTGCGCGAAAGGGCGCGCGGAAGGGAACACCACGTCGTAGCCCGATCCGCCGGTGACCAGCTTGGCCTCCAGCATCTCGTTGGAGTCGTACACGTCGTACACCACCTTGATGCCGGTGGTTTTTTCGAATTTTTCGATGGTGTCCTCGGCCACGTAGTCGGACCAGTTGTAGACGTGCAGCACCTTGGCTTCGGCAACGGGCGCGGCGGGCGTCGCCGCGTCCTGGGACTGGCTGCCGCAGGCCGCGAGCAACAGCAGTGCCGCCGCGAGCGGCGCGACCTTGAGGTGGTTGATCTTCATGTCGGAATTCCGGAACGACGCGGCCCGATGCCGCAGCGCTGCATGTTCGGCAGGAGGGTCCGGGCTGTCAACGTCCAAAGCGGCCGGTCTGCGGTGTGCCGGCGCTTGCCGCGGCCAGGCTGCTGCGGCATCGGCGACACTGGAGCGTGAGCACGCGCTTGGGTAATGTACGCGTCCTTTCCCTTTCCCCTGCCGGGAGACCCCCATGTACAAGCTGTCCCGCCTTGCCGCCGCCCTTGTCCTGTCCACAGCCGCGCTGCCCGTCGTGGCGCAGGCGGAATCCGCCTGGTCGGTGAGCGGCATCATCGGGGTTGCCAGCGACTACACCTGGCACGGCGTTTCACAGACCCAGGAGGATCCGACCTGGCAGCTGGAGGCCAATCTCGACCACGAGTCCGGTTTCTACGTCGGCGGCCAGTTCTGGGGAGTGGATTTCGTGCCGCCCGGCGAGGACTGGGACGACGGCATCCGCTACGAGAGCAACCTGTATGTGGGCTGGAGCCACGAGCTCAGCGACTTCCTGAGCCTGACGCTCGATTACACCCGCACCTTCTACCCCGGCTCCAGGCCGGACTACGACCAGGACTTCAACGAGTTCACCGTGGAGCTTGGGCTGGGCGAGAACTACACCGCGACCGTGGCCTGGTCCGACGATGCGGTGAACCTCGGACACGAGGGCCTGTACCTCGCGCTGGCGGGCAACTGGGATCTGGGTGACTCGGGCTTCCAGCTCGGCGCGGCCGCGGGCCGCTACGACCTGGGCCGCGAGCTGGGCGGAGCCTACAACGACTACGAGCTGTCGCTCGCGCGCAGCTTCGGCCGGGTGGCGACCAAGCTGGCCTACGTCACCACTTCCGGCTACAACGACACCCTGGCCGAATCGCTCGGCGAGCGTCATCTCGCCAGCGGGCGCGCCGTCCTCTCCGTGGGCTACGAGTTCTGAACCGGATTCGCATTGACGCTGCGGATGCCGCCGCGTAAGATGTGCGGCCCTGCAGGGCGATCCTGCGGCCAGACCGGCGCTTCAATCGGGGTATAGCTCAGCCTGGTAGAGCGCCAGCTTTGGGAGCTGGATGTCGAGAGTTCGAATCCCTCTGCCCCGACCACGGATCGCGCCGGTCCGAACCCTGAAGGACAGCGGCGGTGCGCTATCATTTCCCGATGCGCCCGTAGCTCAACCGGATAGAGCACCGGCCTTCTAAGCCGGGGGTTACAGGTTCGATTCCTGTCGGGCGCGCCAGGTGGAACGCCGATTGGGATGATGCCGGTGAGGCAGGGATGCCGAACGGCGGGCGCTCCAGGGATGGATCGGAGCGCGATTGGTTTCCGTGGTGGATGTAGCTCAGTTGGTGGCAGCATCCGCCGCTTTCGATCTGCCGGTGGCAGATCGAGCGGATGATGCCGGTGAGGCAGGGATGCCGAACGGCGGGCGCTCCAGGGATGGATCGGAGCGCGATTGGTTTCCGTGGTGGATGTAGCTCAGTTGGTTAGAGCACCGGATTGTGATTCCGGGGGTCGCGGGTTCGAGTCCCGTCTTCCACCCCACCCCGCGATGCGGCATAATGCCGGGTCGAAGCCGCCCAGGCGGCAGTTTGCAAAAGATGGGCCGTTAGCTCAGCTGGTAGAGCAGTTGACTCTTAATCAATTGGTCGTAGGTTCGAATCCTACACGGCCCACCATCTTTTCCTTTCCCCCCAAGGCTTCGTCACCCGCATCTGCGAACCGGCCCCGCCGCGTTCAGGCAGGCGCGGGTGTTCGTGCGTTGCGAGAGTGGCGGAACTGGTAGACGCGCTGGATTTAGGTTCCAGTGGGGCAACCCGTGAGAGTTCGAGTCTCTCCTTTCGCACCATCCCGTCCGGTTTCCGGCCGGAGGTCCGCAAGCGCCGGCAGTGGCGGATTGCGGCCCCGCCGGGCATCATTGGCGGCCCGATTCCATGCGCCGTGGCCCGCTGCGGGCCGCGGCGCGAAACCCTTGAGGAGTGACCATGCAAGTCTCGATCGAAAATTTCGGCACGCTCGGCCGCAAGCTCACCGTCAGCGTTCCTTCCGACCAGCTCGAATCCACCATCCGCCAGCGCCTTGGCGAACTGTCGCGCACCGTGCGCCTGAAGGGCTTTCGCCCCGGCAAGGTGCCCGGCAAGGTGATCGAGCAGCGTTTTGGCGCGCAGGTGCGCAACGAGGCCGTGGGGGATCTGATCCAGCGATCTTTCAACGAGGCGGTGCAGAAGGAAAACCTGCGGCCGGCGGTGCAGCCGCAGATCGAGACTTCCGGCCTGCCCGAGGGTGGCGAGTTCAAGTATGTGGCCACCTTCGAGGTGATGCCCGAGATCGGCACGATCGACGTGTCCGCGCTCAAGATCACGCGCCCGGTGGCCGAAGTGGTCGACGCCGACATCGACCGCATGATCGAGACCCTGCGCCAGCAGCGCCGCAGCTGGGAAGACGTGCAGCGCGCCGGTCAGACGGGCGACCTGGTGATGTTCGAGTCGGTGGCAACCACCGATGCGGGCCGCATTCCCGCCGAGGGCGTGGATCGTTCCGGCACCGTGCTGGGCTCGGGCGGCATCCTGGTCGAACTGGAGGAGCAGCTGGTCGGCCTTGGCATCGGTGACACCAAGGAAGTTCAGGTCACGTTCCCGGCCGACTACCGCAATCCCGCTTTGGCGGGCAAGGCGGCGAAGATCGACGTCAAAGTGGTGCGCGTCTCCGAGTCGCGCCTGCCCGAGCTGGATGACGCCTTCTTCGCCGCGTTCGGCATTCCCGGCGGCGGTCCCGACCGCTTCCGCGCCGAAGTGCGATCCAATCTGGAGCGCGAGCTGAAGGGCGCGCTGATGGTGCGCCTGAAGAACGACGTGATCGCCAAGCTGCTGGCTTCCCATGCCGATCTGGAGGTTCCCGGCCGCATGATCGAAGCCGAAGCCCGTGGTCTGGCCCGCCAGGCTGCCGAGCAGGCGCGCGCCCAGGGCCAGCAGGTGCCCGAGAAGATCAACCTCGAACCCTTCCTCGCTTCGGCGAAGCAGCGCGTGACCGCGGCCGTGCTCCTGGGCGAGCTGGCACGCCAGAACAACATCCGTCTGGATCCGGCTCGCCTGCAGGAGATGATGCAGCTGATCGCCTCCACCTACGAAGAGCCCGAGCAGGTCATTGAACTTTACCGCAAGGACCCCCAGCTTCTGGACGGTCTGCGCAGTCGCGTAATCGAGGATCAGGTCATCGACTGGATCGCCGACCACGCCGACGCCAGCACCACCACGCTGAGCTTCGATGAAGTGATGAATCCGGGGGCCGCCGCCTGAGGCGGCAGCCACCCTTCGGGAGTACCCAAACAATGAACGTGCAAGGCCTGAACCTCGTGCCGATGGTGGTCGAACAGACCAGCCGCGGCGAGCGCGCCTACGACATCTACTCGCGCCTGCTGAAGGAGCGTGTGATCTTTCTGGTCGGCCCGATCGACGACTACGTCGCCAACGTGGTCATCGCGCAGATGCTGTTCCTGGAGTCGGAGAATCCGGACAAGGACATCCACCTCTACATCAACAGTCCGGGCGGCGTGGTCACGGCGGGCCTTGCGATCTACGACACCATGCGCTTCCTCAAGCCGGACGTGAGCACGATGGTGGTCGGCCAGGCCGCCAGCATGGGCTCGTTCCTGCTGGCCGCTGGCGCCAAGGGCAAGCGATTCGCCCTGCCCAATTCGCGCGTGATGATCCACCAGCCGCACGGCGGCGCGCAGGGCCAGGCCACCGACATCGAGATCCAGGCGCGCGAGATTCTTTATCTGCGCCGCCGCCTCAACGAGGAATTCGCCGCCAACACCGGGCAGCCTCTGGAGCGCATCGAGCGCGACGTCGAGCGCGACCTGTTCTTCAACGCGCAGGACGCCAAGGCCTACGGGCTGATCGACGAGGTTCTGGAGCGGCGCCCCGACGAGTCGGTCAAGCCGGGCTGATCGAAGCCAGGCGAGGTTTCGCCCGCGGAGATCGCGGGTGAAAGGCAGCCATCGGACGGAAATTTGCCGTCCGATGCACTTTTTTCGATGCGCCCTGAGCTATCCTCGGGGTGTGTCAGGCAATTTGCGGACGTAGGCAGGCATGAGTGAAGAACGGCAAGGCCGTGGCGGTGACAGTGGCAAGATCCTGTACTGCTCGTTCTGCGGCAAGAGCCAGCATGAGGTGCGCAAGCTGATCGCTGGCCCGTCGGTGTTCATCTGCGACGAGTGCGTAGAGCTGTGCAACGACATCATCCGCGAAGAGCTGGAGGAGAAGGCGTCCACTTCTCGCAGCCACCTTCCCAAACCGCGCGAGATCATGGACGTGCTCGACCAGTACGTCGTCGGGCAGTCGCGCGCCAAGAAGGCGCTGTCGGTGGCGGTCTACAACCACTACAAGCGCATCGAGAGCCGACAGAAGAACGACGAAGTCGAGCTGTCCAAATCCAACATCCTGCTGGTCGGCCCGACCGGCTCGGGCAAGACGCTGCTGGCCGAAACCATGGCGCGGCTCCTCAACGTGCCGTTCACCATCGCCGACGCCACCACGCTGACCGAAGCCGGCTACGTCGGCGAGGATGTCGAGAACATCATCCAGAAGCTCCTGCAAAAGTGCGACTACGACGTCGAGAAGGCGCAGCAGGGCATCGTCTACATCGACGAAATCGACAAGATCTCGCGCAAGAGCGAGAACCCCTCGATCACCCGCGATGTCTCGGGAGAAGGCGTGCAGCAGGCGCTGCTCAAGCTGATCGAAGGCACCATTGCCAGCGTGCCGCCGCAGGGCGGTCGCAAGCACCCGCAGCAGGAATTCCTGCAGGTCGACACCAAGAACGTGCTGTTCATCTGCGGCGGTGCGTTCGCCGGGCTGGAAAAGATCATCCAGCAACGCACCCTGGACGCGGGCGGCATCGGTTTCGGCGCGGAGGTGCGCAGCAAGAAGCAGAAGGCCAGCGTCGGCAAGCTGCTCGCGGAAGTGGAGCCGGAAGACCTCATCAAGTTCGGCCTCATCCCCGAATTCATCGGTCGTCTGCCGGTCGTGGCCACGCTCGAGGAATTGGACGAGGAGGCGCTGATGCGCATCCTCACCGAGCCCAGGAATGCCATCACCAAGCAGTTCAAGAAGCTGTTCGAGATGGAGGGCGTGGACCTGGAATTCCGCTCCGACGCGCTGCTGGCCGTGGCGCGCAAGGCGATGGAACGCAAGACCGGCGCGCGCGGCCTGCGAACGATCCTGGAGTCGGTCCTGCTCGACACCATGTACGAGCTGCCGTCGCTGGAAAACGTCTCCAAGGTGGTCGTCGACGAGTCGGTCATCAACCATCAGGCCGATCCCTACCTCATCTACGAAACTCCGGCCCCCGTGCCCAAAGCGGCGGCAGA
>Ga0116141_10005841_pt1 | contig 10258 bp, 7 predicted proteins | sample AD_UKC097_MetaG_FD_89744 | JGI IMG/M metagenome (GOLD analysis project Ga0116141, IMG submission 89744) | Active sludge microbial communities of municipal wastewater-treating anaerobic digesters from USA - AD_UKC097_MetaG | ecosystem: Engineered > Bioreactor > Anaerobic > Digestate | place: USA... | reverse complement strand
TCGCCGGGCTTGAACGCCACGACCACCAATCGGGCCCCGGCCAACAACAGGGCGCCGGCCTTGCGAACCGCCACAGCGCCACCGCCGACGACCACAACCCGCCGTCCACCCAACTCTACAAATATGGGGTACTTTGCCATGACTTCTATTATACCGAGCCAACCGCCGATCAACACAAGTTTTCGGCTGGTCGGCACAATTGATGATACGTACTGCCTATACATCCGCCCATGCGGCGTTTGAGCCGGCATGGACGGCGTAGTAGTACGCCGTCCATCTAAAAACGATGAGCACCATTGCAGCGCAGGCCCCAAAGCGGGCCTGCAAAAGGGAGTTTTACGCTTTGATGCCTCCAGAATAACACATGAGCGAAACGCTCGCTTGAGGGCGTGCGAAGCACCCCTGTTGCTGGTGGCTCCAATGCGACAGACTCCCGCCGCAACGCGGCGGAATCCGGATGTGGTTCGGATTGCCATTTCATCTTATGTGTATGTCACCCATCATTTGAACGTGGACCGCGCAGGGTGCGTACCACGCACCATCTTGTCTCATTTCCCTACATCCTGGAGCCAGTGCGAGGCCAGGATATCCAGGTCCAGCCAGTCTACCCTCCCATCGCCGTTGATATCACCTGCAACGATCGTATCGCAGGCCGGTTGGCCGAAATACGACTTGCTCGCCTCAGCGGTCCCGCCGTAGGCGCCTATATTGATCCGCCCGCCGTTAGGGAATGGCTCATTGCCGATAGGATCATTCGGATCGCCTGCGTCGATGCACGGACTCGTCACGTCATCCTTCACCCAGCTTCCGGCGTTGAGGTCCCAACGGCCCGCCTGAGACTTCAGGTGGTAGTCGCCGTCCACCCAGAAGTCGTCGTTTGGATCGGCTGATGTGCCGTTCGGGTCCCAGTAACCTGGATTGGCAAAGAGGGGGTCGACATCCATGTCGCCTGTGCGAGTCCAACCTGCCTGGACATCGCTATACGTTATCGTCAACGCAATCGTGTTGTCTACGATCTGGTTCGATCCGTTTGCCCAGAAGATACTGTTCCTCACCTCGGCCACGGAATCACACCAGTAGGGTCCGCCATAGATGAGCCCAACACCTTCGTTTCCAACGAACGTGCAGTTCTCGATAGATAGGTTGCTCCGAGAACAGCCGACTCCATAGGTTCCGTTGCCCGATACGATCGTATCTCGCATTGTGACGTCCGGACACGACGACACCGATAGCCCACGGAGGCGGTTGCCGCTTATCAAGCTATGCTCGATACCGACAGACATCGGACTGACGCAGTAGATTGCCTCACAGGAATTGGTGCTCCCTTGTGATCCGCGAATAGAGCAGTGGGTCATCCAAAGTTCATTGCAGTTCTCGATATAGATCGCTGTGTCCTGACTGTCTCTTATGTCGCATTTATACAGTTGAAGGGAACAACCTTCGCCGCAGGCTAGTGCGATACCGTTGCCTTGAAATGTGCATCGCAAGACGCGCACGCTCGACCACCGCGCGGAGAGCCCAGTTTGGCAATCTGTGAAGGCACAATCCTCAATGGTTGTATCGGACAGGTAGAAGCGGTTCCAACCGGTATCCTTTCCGCCAACGATATGGCAATTCCGTATCACCAGAGGGCTACTTCCATCACACTGTATTGCCCCATATCCGGCAATTGTAAAACCATCCACGATGCAGTAACGATCGCTCCGGTCGAACACAAACGCACGGGCCTGCTCAAGACAGTGGATCACGCAGTCTTCCGGACCATTCTCGCTGCGAATCGTGAGAGGTTTCCCCTGACAGGCAATCCTCTCGTTGCCCGGACCGGAATAGACGCTATCCGCAACAACGATTGTATCATAGGGCTCCGCCGCATCGATTGCCTGCTGGATTGTGGCATACTCGCTGGGGACATGGTGGAACGTCGCTGATAGCGTAACGGGGATAGTCAGTGGACTATTCGACGCACTATCATCTGAGATGATGATGTTGCACGTATGATTGCCGGCCTCAAGTCCCGCCGTGTTGACGCGTACCATCATCTGCGTCGGCTCCTGATCCGAACTGCTCTCTTCCGGCGTTAGCGTCAGCCAGTTGCTGTCGGTGACAGCCGCCCAGTGTGACGCCTTCAAGCCAAGGTTCTGGATGGTCAACCTCTGAGGCTCAGGATCGAGGCCCTCGGCCGGTGGCGTGAAACGCAGACTCACTGCAGAGGCCCACAGATACGGCTCATCCGGCGCCGGCACCTCGCAGGCCCCGATGTCCGGTCGGGCTACGCCGTCTCGATCTCCATCGGTCGCGCGAGGATTCCCCGTGAGATCCGTGTCGGGCAATTCCGCTGACGTCGCGATCAAACCCGCATCCACGCAGGGCGAATCCGGACGCAGGCGGAAGTCGTTATGTGACGGATCTGCAAAGCCGGGGTCAGCCGTGTAGAGGATATCTTCTGCTGTGAGAGCCGACCACCCTGTTGTCGATTGGCTGCATGAAGGCTGCCATACATCCACACATGAGTCGCTCGGAATGCAGCAGTTACGGGCGATAAGCCTCATGGCAACTGCGGCCTTCCCTTCGTCAAAAGCCCAAATCTGATTGGCCGTACCCGCGCGGTTCTTGACGACAATGCAGTTCTCGATGGCGGCAGTACCTCCATAGACACACGCAACACCACCGCCCTTATCCGTAGCCTTGTTCCCCACGATGGTGCAATTGATGATCAGTGGCTCGACGATGCCCCACTTGCCCTTGTTGGCACGGATGCCTCCACCGTCTGCGCGAGATCCGTCTGTTCCGGCAATGTTGTTCATGATGGCGCAGTTGACGATTACGCCGCCGGTGGTGTATATCCCGCCGCCACCGTATTCAGCGAAATTGTCGGCGACAATGCAGTTGCGGACCACACATCCCCGTTCCATTTGGATGCCACCCCCCACCGACATACCATAACCATTCATTACCATGAGACCATCAAGGATCGCGGTCCCATTGTCCGGGCTGCGCAGGATGAATCCTGTGTGGGGATCCTCCTCGGTTCCCTCACAGTCGACGATGCATGTGTTTGGTCCCGCCTCGCTCCTGATGGTGATGGCCTTGCCGTTGAAATCGATGTCCCGGTTGCCATCCCCCACGTACGTTCCCGGCGCGACGAGAACTAGGTCACCGTCGATGCTTGCATCAATGGCCGCCTGGATTGTCGTGTAATCCGCTGATCCGTCGTTAGCTACGCGGATCGTCCATGCGAGGCTTATGGGGCAAAGCACCAGAACGAGGATGCAGACAGCCACCGCGAGATTAAACATTGTCGTCTTCACCTTCATACTCCGCTCCCTTCGATGAATGGATAATGACCGGATGCGACGGACCCGCCGCACAAGACACGTGCATGCCGGTCGAAGGGGGCGAGTATGAAAAGTGCTGCAGACGTTACGCTATGATGACGGCCAATCGTATAAAAGACATCCGGCCCGCCTTCGGCTCTCGATTTTCTACCTTCTACATTATACCATCCGGCACCGTGGCGCGACAAGCGCTTCAGACCGAATCCGCCGAAGAGGTACGACTGCCATCCCCGGGTGGGTTCCGTCGCGCGAAGACCCTGCGGGCGATGGTGGCTCGCGAACGCGTGCACAGGGCAGCGCCTGGTTGTGTACTCCGGAGCGACGAATCGCGGATTTGGTTTCGCTGAGCTGGGGATATCGTGTACACTTCGCAGGGGTATGACAAGGTTTCGGAGGTTCGACATGATTCGATTGCGTGCGCCGCTGGCGCAGGCCGATGTGCGCCGGTTGAGGGCCGGTGATGAAGTTCTTATTGACGGGACGATCTACACCGCCCGTGATATGGCCCACAAGCGACTGTGTGCGGCGATTGAGGCCGGCGCCGCGTTGCCCATCGTGCTGGAAGGGGCGATCCTGTACTTCGTCGGTCCGACGCCGGCTCGGCCCGGCCGGGTGATCGGCGCCGCCGGCCCGACCACGTCCGCGCGAATGGACCCGTTCAGTCCGACGCTGATCGCACATGGCTTGCGGGCCATGATCGGCAAGGGCTACCGCAGCGATGAGGTCCGCCAAGCGCTCGGCCGGCACGGGGCGGTGCATCTTTCGACGCTCGGCGGGGCCGGGGCCTTGCTGAGCCGGCACATCGTGCAAGCCGAGGTCGTGGCCTACGAGGACCTGGGCACCGAGGCCATTCGCCGCCTGGAGGTGGTTGATTTCCCCGCCGTGGTGGCTTATGATGCCGCCGGCGGCAGTGTGTACGAGGGTTTGACGACGAAACGGCAGTCTGGAGCATGACATGAAAACCGCGCTGCTTGGGCTCGCGCAATCGGGCAAGAGCACGATCTTCTCCGCGATCAGTGGCAAGGCGATCCCGCCGATGGGCCTGGTGGCCATCGAGGAGGCCATTGTGCCCGTGCCGGATGAGCGGCTCGTCTGGCTGGAGAAGCTGTACAAACCGCAGAAAGTCGTCCGGGCGACCATCGACGTGCTGGATCTGCCGGGCTTCAGCTTCACGGACGAGCACGGCCGGCTGGCCGCCCGGCGATTGATCGGCCAGATCCGGACTGTGGACATGCTGGTCATGGTGATCCGGGCCTTCGAGGACCCATCCGTTCCGCCGTATCGCAACAAGGTCGATCCCAAACGCGATCTGGCCGAGTTGCAGACCGAATTGCTGCTCTCCGACCTGGAGCTGGTCGCGACGCGGATTGAGAAGCTGGAGAGGCAGGTGGCCAGGCCCACCAAGACGATTGCCCAGGACAAGGTGGAGCTGGCCCTGCAGAAGAGGCTTCAAGAGGCGATCGAAGCCGAAAAGCCGATCAGTTCGGCCATCCAGAACGACGATGAGTTGAACATCATCAAATCGCTGGGCTTTCTGACGCTCAAGCCGATGGCCCTGGTCATCAATGTGGGGGAGAGCCAGCTCGACAAGGCGTTTGACCTGGGCGAAGTCATGGGCGGCACGGTGCCCGTGGTGAGCATGTCCGCCAAGCTGGAGCACGAGCTGGCCCAGTTGGACGAGGAGAGCCGGGCGGCCTTCAAAGCCGATCTGGGGATCACCGAGTCGGCGGCGGAGAAATTCGTCAAGATCTGTTATTCGGCGCTGGGCCTGATCAGCTTCCTGACCGTAGGTCCCGACGAAGTGCGCGCCTGGCCCATCCACAAGGGCACCATCGCCTGGGACGCCGCCGGCAAGGTGCACTCGGACATCAAGCGGGGTTTCATCCGTGCCGAGACGATGGCCTACGACGACCTCAAGCAGTCGGGCGATGAGAAGGCGGTGAAAGCTGCCGGCAAGATGAGGCTCGAAGGCAAGGAATACGTCGTGGAAGACGGCGATATCATCAACTACCGGTTCAATGTGTAGCGGGCAGCAATTTACAGGAGATCTGTGATTTTATGAGAGCGGCGGTGCTGGCCGGGATTCGGCGGATGGAGGTGCGAGAGGTTCCCGATCCGAAGATTCAGAAAGACACGGACGTCCTGCTCGAGATCGAGAAGGTGGGCGTCTGCGGGTCGGATGTTCACTACTTCGAGACGGGGCGGATCGGGTCCCAGGTGGTGCAGTTTCCGTTCATCGTCGGTCACGAGTGTGCCGCGACTGTGGCGGCCGTGGGCAAGGCCGTCCGGCAGGTCAAGGTGGGCGATCCGGTCGTCGTCGAGCCGGCGGTCCCGTGCCATCGGTGCGATCAGTGCGACAAGGGCCGGGAGAACACCTGTTTTCACATGCGGTTCCTCGGCACGCCCGGCCAGGGCGATGGCTGCCTGAGCGAGTTCATCCTGATGCCGGAGGAGTGTTGCCTCCCGACCCACGGCCGGATCACCATCGAGCAGGGGGTGCTCTGCGAGCCTCTGGCGATCGGCGTCTACGCGGTTCAGCAGGCCCGGCTGTGGCCGGCGGCCGATGTCGCGATCCTCGGGGCGGGGCCAATCGGGCTCAGTTGCATGGTCGCCGCGCAGGCCGAAGGCGTGCGAGCCTGCTACCTGACGGAGAAGATCGAAGAGCGTGTGAAGACGGCCCGCGATGGCGGCGCCACCTGGGTGGGCAACCCACTCAAGGAAGACATTGTCGCGGCAATTCTCGGGCGGCAGCCGCTCGGGATGGACGTGGCGTTCGAGTGCGCAGGCCAGCAGGAGACCATTGACCAGGGGATCGAGCTGCTCAAGCCCGGCGGCAAGCTCATGCTGGTCGGAATCCCGCGGGAGGACCGGGTCTCGTTTGCCATCGACAAGATCCGCCGCAAGGAGATCACGATCATCAATATTCGGCGACAGAATGGTTGCACGGGCAAGGCCATCGACCTGATAGCGTCGGGCAAGGTCCGGCCGGACTTCATGGTGACCCATCGATTCGAGCTGGATCGTGTCCAAGAGGCTTTTGAGTTGGTGGCGGGGTACCGAGACGGAGCCGTCAAGGCGATGATCGAAATGTAGGGCCAACGCCGGTCCAGGACCGGCATAAATGGGGTCACGCGGAGGCTGGGGTCGCAAACACGCTATGAATAGGGCGTACAGGACCGCTGGCATCATCAGCATCGGCAACGAGTTGCTGAGCGGACGGACCGTCGATACGAACGCCGCCTACATCGCCGGCCGGTTGCGAGCCATCGGTTTGTCGGTCGTCTGCACTTACGGCGTCGCCGACGAGGAGCCCGCCATCCGACGGAAGCTGGCCCTGGCGATGGAGGAAGCCGATGTCCTGCTGATCACGGGCGGACTGGGACCCACCGACGACGATCTGACGCGACAGGGCATCGCCGCTCTGTTGGGCGTCGATCTGGTATTGCATGAGGACCTGTTGGAGCAACTGCGGCAGCTCTTCGAGCGACGGGGCATCGTGATGGTCCGCAAAAACGAAGTTCAGGCCTGCATTCCGCAAGGGGCGACGGCAATTCCCAATGAGAAGGGCACTGCGCCGGGTATTCGGACGGAATTCGGCGGCAAGCTGCTCTACGCCATGCCGGGCGTGCCCGGCGAGATGCGGCACATGCTCGACCGCTTCGTACTCCCGGAATTGCGGCAGTACTCTGCCGGGCAGGCGATTGTCGTCAAACGGCTGCGCTGTTTCGGGGCGGGCGAGTCCACGATTGCCGAGATGATCGGCGACGCGATGCAGCGGGGGAAGAACCCCCTGGTCAACTGCACAGTACACGCGGGAGTGATCACGCTGGAGATCGTCGCAATGGCCCCCGAACCCGCCGAGGCGGATAGCATGACCGTGGGCGAGGAGCAGTCCCTGCGAGCGGCACTCGGCCATCTGGTGTACGGCACGGGCGACCAGACGCTGGCTGAGGTCGTCGGCGAATGCCTGGCCCGAAACGGCCGGTCGCTCGCCGTCGCGGAATCGTGTACAGGGGGCCTGCTCGCCTCGCTGATAACGGACATCCCCGGTTCCAGCCGATACTTCACGCATGGGTGGGTCACGTACAGCAACCAAGCCAAGAATACGGAGCTTCAGGTGCCTGCGGAAATGATCGATAAACATGGTGCGGTCAGTGGGCAGGTGGCCCGCGCCATGGCCGAGGGCGCCCGGCGACGATCCGGCGCCGACTACGCGATTGCCATCACCGGGATCGCCGGCCCCGGCGGCGGCAGTGAACAAAAGCCGGTCGGGCTGGTATATATAGGTGTGGACAGCCGCGATGGCGCGGAGACCTCGCGATTCATCTTCTCATCCGACCGGACTTTTGTGCGTCTTCGTGCCGCGCAAACAGCGCTGAATATATTGCGTCTGAAACTGAGGATTTGACAGGTTGAGCCCGAAGTGCTATAATAACCCGATTGGCGGCAGCAATATGAGGTTTGTATGACCAAACAACGCATGCACTTGGGGGAAATCCTCTATAAGGCAGGCTTGGTAGAGAAGCAGGCGCTGATCAACGCGATCAAGACGGCCAAGACCAGCAACAAGAGGCTCGGGCAGGTTCTCATCGATTTGGGCCTGATCAACGAGGATACGCTGGCCAAGGCCATCGCCAAGCAGGCCGGCCTGAAGTACGTCGATGTCGAGCAAGTCGCCATCCCTCCTGATGCAACGAAAATCATCCCCGAAGACCTGATCAAACGCCACAACATCCTGCCGCTGAGCGAGAGCAACGGGCGTCTGAAGATCATCATCAGCGACCCGATGGACCTGGACATGATGGATTCCGTCCGCCTTCGGCTCAACAAGGAGCTGGAGTGCTATGTGGCCAGTCCGAAGAAGATCCGGGCGTATATCGAGGAATCGCTGGTTGACAACAGTGCGCCTGCCGTGGAGGACGACCGGCTCCGGCACAGTATCGATGCTACTGCGGCGGAGCTGGCCGAGGCCGGCCATGAGCTCCAGGCCGAGGCCATGCGAATCCAGGCCGGTGACAACGGTGATGAAGGTCCGATCATCCGCCTGGTGAACCTGATTATCGACACGGCCTACCATATGCGGGCCAGCGACATTCACATCGAGCCGATGGCCGACCGGGTCCGTATCCGCTACCGGGTGGACGGCGTCTGCCTGGAGAAAGACAACATCCCCAAGAACATGCAGAACCCGCTGGTCGCCCGCTTCAAGATTCTCTCGGGCATGGACATCGCCGAGAAGCGGCTGCCCCAGGACGGCCGTATCAAGCGGGAGATCGCGGGCACGGACATCGACTTCCGTGTGTCGTCTCTGCCCGGCGTGCACGGGCCGAGCGTTGTGTTGCGTATCTTGCGGCCCGACGCCGTCAACATCGGCATTGAGTCGCTGGGTTTCGAGCCCGACAACTACCAGCTCTTCCAACAGATTATCAAGCGTCCGAACGGGATATTCCTCGTGACCGGCCCGACCGGTAGTGGCAAGACCACAACGCTTTATGCGGCCCTCCAGGAACTGAACAAGCCCGATAAGAAGATCATTACGGCCGAAGACCCCGTCGAGTACAACTTCGCCGGCATGAACCAATGCCAGGTCAAAGAGGAGATCGGGCTCTCGTTCGACAAGATCCTGCGTGCCATGCTGCGTCAGGCGCCGAATATCATCCTCGTCGGCGAAATCCGCGATAGCGAGGTGGCGGACATCGCCATCCAGGCCGCTCTGACGGGCCACCTGGTCTTCAGCACCCTGCACACGAACGATGCGTGCGGCGCCATCACCCGTCTGATCGATATGGGGGTCAAGCCGTTCCTCGTGGCCAGCTCGATCCAGGCGATCATGGCACAGCGGCTGATTCGCGTGATCTGCAAGAAATGCAAGGTGGTGGACGAGAAGCCCAACCCCAAGCACCTTCGGTTGTTAGGTATCGACCCTGCGGAGATCAAGAAGCGACCCGTCTACAAGGGGGCCGGTTGCAGTGTGTGCCATAATACGGGATACAAAGGCCGGTTGGGCATCTTCGAGATGATCGAGATGAACGCCGAGTTGAGGGAGTTGGCGTATAAGAGGTCGACGACCAGCGAGTTGCGTGCCGCGGCGAAGGCCGGCGGCATGCGAACGCTCGCCGAGGACGGGGTCCTGAAGGTCTTCAAAGGGATCAGTACGCCCGAAGAGGTATCGCGCAACGCGCAAATCGAGGGCGTCGTGGCAGAATAGGCACATGGTTTCGTAGTAAAGGGTCATCGATGGCAACACTAAACATGGACAGAATCCTCCACGCGTGCGTCACCCAGGGAGGATCCGATATTCACATTTCCGTCGGCCGGCCGCCTGTCATGCGGATCGACGGGCACCTGCGGTCGCTCGAGACCAAGGTGCTGGAGCCGGATGACACGGCGGCGCTCATGAAGAGCATCACGCCGGAACGCTGCCAGCAGGAACTGCAGGAAGAGGGCGGGACGGACTTTGGCTTCGCCTTTGGCACGGCGGCCCGATTCCGTGTCTCCGTGTTCAAGCAGAAGGGCAACGTCTCCATGGTGCTGCGTCAGATTCCCTACAAGATTCTGACGTTTGAAGAACTCGGGCTGCCCAAGATATGTTCAGCCTTGTGCCGTCGTCCTCGCGGGATGTTCTTGGTTACCGGACCTACTGGAAGCGGCAAAACCACCACCCTGGCCACAATGATCAATTACATCAATGAGAACTTCGACCGGCACATTGTGACGATCGAAGACCCCATCGAATACTACCATCCGCACAAGAAATCGATCATCAACCAGCGTGAGGTGGGTGTTGACGTGCCGAGCTTCCAGGAGGCACTGCGCCGTGTGTTGCGTATGGACCCGGACGTTATCCTCGTCGGCGAGTTGCGAGATTTGGAGACCATTGAGGCAGCCGTGCGTGCCGCGGAGACTGGACACCTGGTGTTCAG
>Ga0116141_10005832_pt1 | contig 10266 bp, 11 predicted proteins | sample AD_UKC097_MetaG_FD_89744 | JGI IMG/M metagenome (GOLD analysis project Ga0116141, IMG submission 89744) | Active sludge microbial communities of municipal wastewater-treating anaerobic digesters from USA - AD_UKC097_MetaG | ecosystem: Engineered > Bioreactor > Anaerobic > Digestate | place: USA... | reverse complement strand
AGCCCGTCTCCTGGGCTGGGGCCGAAATACCTTGACCCGTAAAATCAAGGAATTGCGGATGGAGGTGGCGGAGGGACAGGGGGATGAAGACGGCTGAACTCCCAGGGAAGATTACCAGCCCGCCCCCTGAGCCCGGGCCTGAGGCACCTTGAACACCGTGCCCGGAGCCCAATCTCGGGACAATCTTCAACTCATACGCCAGTGAATGCCCATGGACAGCGCCAGCATCGAATTACCGGGTTCCGCGATAACCAACATCCACCGCGGCGACGATGGCACCCTTCGGATTCATTTCGCCCGTGCCATCATTATCAAAACCATGACTGGCTCCAGAGAGCGTACAAGCTGGTGGCAGGCGGGTGATCTGGTCCTGGAGGAGGCCGAGTTGGCGGTGGAGGGAGAAGATCTGCCCGGGGGACCCCTGATCTGCGCGGGCGGGGATATCGAAGATAATGTCTTTACCTATCGGGATATGCTCCCCTTGCCCCTGAAGAGTCGTGGCCGTGTCGGTTGCGACCTGGGCTTTCAGGGTTCGGTATACCGGCTTCGGGCGAGAGGTTCCGCCATCCGCCTCGAGATGGAGGACGTGGCCAAATATATCGAGCACCTCCGCCCCGACGAACTGTCGTGAGGCGGCGCGCCACGCCCACGAAAATCAAAGGCTTTTCCCTGACTATCGCGCCTAAAGATCAAAGACGGATTGCGTCCTTGGCCTGTGATGCCAGGTGGTGAGCCCGGCGCGTGGTTTCCGGCAAACGGTAGCGGGTCGTGCAGGCCAGGACGAAGTGGATGGCGGTGTCCAGGCTGATCTTGTGTCCCAGAGAGACGTACAGGGGTTGGACCGACGGCCGGGTCCGTAACACCGCCCCGATGATCTCCTCCCGGTCCCAGAGCCAGGTATGATCGCCCTTGTCTGGGCCCAGGGGGCCATGGGTGCAGATGAGCCGGGATTTGGCGACGCCGATACTGGGTATGCCGGTCAGGACCCCCAGGTGACAGGCCAGGCCACAGCGGCGCGGGTGAGCCAGACCCTGGCCATCACAGAGCAGCAGGTCCGGGGAAACGGACAGACCCGCCAGGGCGGCAAGGAGGGCGGGCACCTCGCGAAAGGACAGCAGCCCCGGGACATAGGGGAAAGTGGTCGGCTGCCGGGCTAGCGCTTGGTCGAGGGGCTGGAGTTCAGGAAATGACAGGACGACCACCGCCGCCCGCGTCAGGGTCCCGCCGGCTTCAAAGCCGACATCAAGTCCCGCCACCCGCCGAACCAGGCCGAGCTCGTCGTGGCGGATCACCTGATGACGTAGCTGCTCCTGGAGGGCGCGGGCTGCGGCCGCCTGGTTCGGCCAGAAAGTATCACCCTCCATCTTCATCCACATCACCGATCAGGCCATCTTGTCGGGTTTTAGAGTTGCGTCGGTCGGTCGGGTCGGGGAAGATCGCCGCTTCAACCCCAATCCCGTCATGATGGACGAAGTGAAGATGGCGCTGGAACTCTACAACGATGGTACTCACCACTGCCTCCTGTTCCAGAATCTGGTGACAGGCGAGGCGGTGCAGGCCAATCAGGTGATCATTCTAGACCAAGGGCAGGCTGCCCTACTGGACCCCGGCGGGGAGATGACCTTTGGCCCGTTACGGCGGGCGCTGAGCGCTTACCTGGAGCCCGAGGGTCTCGATTATGTCCTGGCCTCCCACCAGGATCCGGACATCATCTCCTCACTGGATCTCTGGCTGACGGAAACCTCTTGCAAGATCGTGATTCCCGCGGTCTGGGAACGCTTCATTCCCCACTTCACCCACGCCGGTCGGCTGGAGGACCGGGTCATTTCCGTCCCCGACCAGGGGCTGATCCTCAGCCTGGGTGACGGTGAGCTAAGCCTGTTACCCGCGCACTTCCTGCATGCGGAAGGCAACTTTTCCTTCTACGATCCTACCAGTCGTATCCTCTTCTCCGGGGACATCGGGGCCAATTTTCCCCACTCGGTCTTACCCCAACCCGTCTCGACTCTGGCCGAAATCCTGCCGGTGATGGCCCCGTTCCACCACCGCTACATGGCCTCGGGCAAGGTCTGCCGGTATTGGGCGGAGATGGTCCGCGAACTGGAAGTCGAGACCCTGGTACCGCAGCATGGCAGGTATCTACAGGGCCGCCAGGTGGTGGATGAGTTCCTGGACTGGTTGGCTGGCTTGGAATGCGGTATCGATCTGGTGGGGCCCAACCTCTATCGGTTGCCACGCCTGGAGGCTTGATCAGGCCCCCGCCGAAATCGCCAAGCCCCCAATTGTCAAAAAACCCGCGTCAGACGCGGGTTTACGGGATTCGCTGCGGGTGCACCGGAAAAAGCTCAGTGCGGGGTACCGGGGCTAGGATGGGCCAGGGCGTTTACGTGGCCCAAGGGGGGCCTCAGTTACGGGATGAACCCACGATCTGGTGCGCCAAGTCCACGACACGCGTCGCCATTTCGGCATACTCGTGACGGTAGTTAGCGAGGAGACCCTCTTCAGAGGCCCAGTAATCCTTGCCGGTGACGCCATGCGCATGCTCGTGAGCAATGAACTGCTGCTGCATGCCCAACATCTTGTCGATCAGCTCTTGCTTCTCTTTCTTCAACGCCGCGATGTCGCTCATGAATCTCTCTCCCAAGGGCCCGTGGAGCTTGAACTCACACGAACCTTTTTAGTGTATGCCGAAATCTTAATATAGCATGGGGCACCGAGGCGGGGCCAAACGAAATCATCCTGATATCTCTTCAGTGGTAGCAGCCCTCTCCCTTCAGGCCGATTCACAGCCACAAGCCGGCAGGGAGGGGCCGTGCAGGCACAGGGAGCCGGTGATCTGGGCGACATTCGCCAGGTCATGGCGGTCGAGGTAGTCGAGAATGCCCTGATTGATCTGGGTGAGGATCAGGGGGTCGTAGAACAGGGCCGTGCCGATGCCAACGGCGCTCGCGCCGGCAATCAGGAACTCCAGGGCGTCCGCCGCACTGGCGATACCTCCTTGACCGATGATGGGAATCCCATGGTCACGGCAAACTTGATAAATTTGATGCACCTTGAGCAGGGCGATGGGTTTGATGGCGGGTCCGGAGAGACCGCCCTGGTTGTTGCCAATCACCGGCATCCGCTGTTCGATATCAATGGCCATGCCCATCAGGGTGTTGATGGCCGCGAAGGCATCGGCACCCGCCTCCAGGCAGGCACGGGCATTGGCGGCGATGTCCGCCTGGTTGGGCGAGAGCTTGGTGATGAGGGGCTTACGGGTGGCGCGGCGGCAGGCGGCAACCACCTGAGCCGACATCCGCACATCGTTGCCGAAGGCTACCCCACCCTCCTTGACGTTAGGGCAGGAGATATTGATCTCGATGGCGTCGATGGGACTGTCATCGAAGCGCCGTGTAACTTCGTAGTACTCCTCGATACTCGATCCCGAGACGTTGGCGATGAATCGGGTCTCACTGAAGTCCAGGGTGGGGAGGATGTCCCGGATGACGCGATCCACGCCGGGATTTTGCAGGCCGATGGCGTTGATCATGCCCCCCGGCGTCTCACAGATCCGATGCGGGGCATTACCCAAGCGGGGGGAGAGGGTCGTCCCCTTGAGGCAGACGGCCCCTGCCTGGCGGTTGGAGAAGCCGTGGATGCGGGTATACTCCTCACCAAAACCCACGCAGCCGGACAGGAGTACCAGCGGGGTTGCGAAGTTCAGACCACAAAAGTCGACGCTCAGTCGGGGGTCGAGGTTGCTGTCCGCTGTCATGTCAGATGATGCTCCCAAACCGGTAACGCCCTGGGGCCGGCCTGCTAATAACGATGTTCGATGTCGTCCTGTTCCAGCCCGAGATTCCGCCCAATACCGGCAATATCATGCGCTTGTGCGCCAATGCCGGCGTCAGGTTGCACCTGATCGAGCCCTTGGGCTTTGTCCTCGACGACCGCCGCCTGCGTCGCGCGGGGCTGGATTACCGCGAGTGGGCGGACGTCCAGGTCCATGCCAACTTAGCCACCTATCTGCGCTGCCGAACCCCGACGCGGGTGCTGGCCTGCACCACCCGCGGTGCCATCGCCTATGGGGCCATGGCCTTTCAGCCGGGTGACGCCTTGCTGTTCGGTCCCGAAACACGCGGTCTTCCTCAGGATTTGATCGCGGCCCTGCCACCGGATCAACGCCTGTTTATCCCCATGCATCCCGGAAATCGCAGTCTGAATCTGTCGAATGCTGTCGCAGTCATTCTTTACGAGGCTTGGCGTCAACAGGGTTTTACTGGGGCCCAGCGAACCTGAGTGCGTGCGATGGGCGGACGCGGTACCCATGTGCCACCAGCGGGGTCCCTGGGTAAGGCCCTGCCTGGGAGAGCAGCCGGAAATTGGGCCGAGAGCGCGTTCCCCGCTGCCGAAGCAGTTGATCCGGGGCTTGCCCGCTTCGGCCTCAATCCATTTCGGACTTACCTTCCCGCGTCAGGAGATTATGCGTAGCCTCTTCTGGAGTGGTCCCCGCGTAAAGCACGCCATGGACCTCGGCACTGATGGGCATCTCGATACCAAAGCGTTGAGCCAAACTGTGGACTGCGCGGCTGGTCAGAACCCCCTCCACCTCCTGGCCGATGTCCTGGCGTGCCTGATCGAGGCTGACGCCGCGCGCTAGGGCCAGGCCCAGGCGGCGGTTACGGGACTGGTCATCGGTACAGGTCAAAACCAGGTCACCCAACCCCGCCAGGCCCATGAAGGTCTCTGGTCGTCCGCCGAGTGCCGTACCCAGGCGCGTCAGTTCCGCCAGGCCCCGGGTGATGAGAGCAGCGCGGGTATTGGCGCCAAAACCCAGACCGTCGGCGATTCCGGTGGCGATGGCCAGGACATTCTTGGCCGCTCCGCCCACCTGGACGCCCACGAGGTCATGACTGGTGTAGGTGCGGAAACGCTCGCCATGAAGATAAGCCGCGACCCGGCGCGCCTGAATCAGGTCCGGCGAGGCGACGGTGACCGCCGTCGGCAATCCCCGGGCAACTTCAGAGGCGAAACTGGGGCCTGAAACCACGGCAAGATCGCGTTTTCCCAGGATATCTCCCGCGACCTCATGCAGCAATCGGTTGGTCCCAGGCTCCAGGCCCTTGGTGGCCCACGCCAACCCCACCTCCGGGCCCAAGGGAGGCATGGCGCGAAGCAAGCTTGCGAAGCCATGGCTGGGCACGACGATCAGAACTTCCTGGACCCCATCGAGGGCCTGATCCAGATCGCAGGTAGGCTCGATGAGGTCGGGGAGGGGAAAGCCTGGGAGGTAGCGGCGGTTTTCCCGCTCGCTGATCAGGGCCTCGATCTGTGCGGTCCACAGGTCCCAGAGCTTGACCCGCCGACCATTGCGGGCAATCACCAGGGCCAGGGCCGTGCCCCATGACCCAGCTCCCAGGACTGCAACGGGTGCGGAGACGCGACTCATGGGGGGCGGTCGTCAGCCAATCGTTATCAGTTGATGGTGGGACTTGGAGTACCACCCGCCTGTTTTTGCATCTCTTCCATCATTTGCCGTTGGCGCTGAGCGTAAAGCACTTCAAAATTGACTGGTTGCAGGACTAATTGTGGGAAACTGCCCTTGGCAACCAGGTCGGAAATGGCTTCACGGGCATAGGGAAAGAGGAGGTTGGGGCAGTAGGCGCCCAGCAAGGGGCCAAGCTCCGGTTCTGCAAAGCCCTTGACGCCCACCAGGCCTGCTTGCTGGACCTCGACGATGAAGGCGGTCTGGTCGCCGATATGGGTCGTGACGGTAACCGTCAGGATGACCTCGAAGGTCACGTCATCGATGCGGTTAACCTGGGTGTTGAGGCTGAGCTCATGCTTCGGCTGCCATTCGCCGAGAAAGATGTGAGGTGACTTGGGGGATTCGAAGGATAAATCCTTGATATAGATGCGGTGCAGTTGGAACATCCGCTCGTCCTGAGCTTTGGCCTGGGGCTGGGATTGGTCCTGAGTGTTGTCGGTCATCGTGGCGTTATCCTGGGAAGGCGGAAGGGGAGGGGGGAGGGCGATTTAAGGGCTAAGCATGAAAGTCACGGCAAAGTCTTTTATTTTCAGGGGGCGTGGCACGCTCCCGCATGACTGTTAGCGACGCTTGCGCGTGACGGGGAGATTGGCGCTCTGCCAGGCTAGAATACCACCCCGCAGATTATAAACCTCCTCAAAGCCCTCCTTGCGGAGCAGGTTGCAGGCCATGGCGGACTGAGAACCCGAGCGGCAGTTAACGATGATGGGCTTGCCCTTGTGTTTGTGCAGGCTGGTGATCTGATTTTTGAACCCGTTCATGGGGAGGTTGACGGCGTTGAGAATATGTCCCTGAGCGAAGTCCGCTAGGGGACGCACGTCGATGACCACGGCCTCCCGCCGATTCATGAGATCGGTCGCACCCAAGGGATCCACCGTGCCCTTGTTGCCCTGGATGAGGTTGTGCGCCAGCAACGCCAGGGTCGCGACCAGAACCAGGAACAAGAACCAGTGGTTGAAGATAAATTCAGGGATGTTCTGCAGGGCCATGGTAAATTGCATCACCGTCAGGCATGAGCCTGGGAAAAAGCTGGCCAAAGGTCAGTAAGGGCAGGCCTGGCTGGAATCCATAAGTATAGCCTTCGGGGGTCGGAAGCGTCATCCCTGCCAAGCGTGATGACGAAGGGCTGATGGCCGACGGTTGGGGTTGATGCCGGCTCGGCAGGAATCGCGGAGGCCAGATGCGACCGAGGGTCAGGCGTGTTAATGGCCTTGTTGACAAAAAACCTGGCGCATCATGCTGATTAACTGCAGGGTGCGGATGTCACCCACCCGGTAATAGACGCGATTGGCGTCCTTGCGGGTGGCAAGAATCCCCTTGTCACGCAGGATGGCGAGGTGCTGGGAGATGTTGCTCTGGGAGGTCCCCACGTCGTCGACGATGTCCTGAACGCTGACCTCGCGGTCCCCCAGGGTGCAGAGAATCTTTAGCCGCAAGGGGTGAGACATCGCCTTCAGTGAGCGCGAGGCACGATCTATGTCACCATCGTCAGCAAAGAGTTCGAGGGCGGGGTCGGTGTCGTGGCTGAGAGTGTAATCGGGGGTGTCGATGCGGCCTACCATGAAGGTGACTCGGTTCAGGCTATAACAATTTAATAATAAGCTTTTTTGCTGGTTATTGCGAAGGGCTGGCTGATGATTCCAGGCAAGCCAGCACGGGCCAGGGAACAATCGCCGTATAATCCCCAACGGAAAGATCACCGTTTACTCCGACCCATGGCCCATGCTCCTCCCCTACGACACGATTGCTGACGGTCCCCAGGGTGCGGGCTCTCGGGAGGTTCACCCTTGAAGGGGCCCCGGACCGGGCTTGGGCGCCGAATGGTCGCCCTGGCCATTTTCACCACAGTAAACACAGCATGACGCCTCGCCGCTCGCTTGCCTTCCTGCTGCTCGTCCAGGCGCCTGGGGTGCTTGGCACCGCCCTGGAGCCAGATCCTCTCGCGCCTCAGCGGGAGGCCCTGACGCAGATGGAGTCAGAACTCACCGACCTGGAACGTGGCCTGGACGCGCGTCGCCGTGGTCGGGAGGCGCTGGTGGCGGAACTGGAGATCTACGAACGCGACATCGCCCAATTGACCAATGGCAGCCGTCAACTTGAGGCCCTGATCCGGGATCAGGTCAAGGTTCAGGCCCGACTGCAGCAGGATCTGGACGCGGAACGGGACGCACTGGACCGGGAGCGCCGGTCTCTGGCCGCCCTGATCCGCTCCGCCCATACCCTGGGCAATCACGAAAATCTCCGTCTTCTCCTCGATCAGCAAGATATTGCCAGGCTGGGTCGGCTGATGTCCTATTACGGCTATTTAAACCGCTACCGGCTGGGTCGGCTCGACAGTTTCGCGGCCCGGGCGGAAAATTTCGAGCGCCTCCGCGCCGAGACGGCGGAGGAAACCCAGCGCCTGGCCACGCTGGCGGGGCGGCAGAAGGAGATGCGGGAGCGGTTGGCGCACACCCAGTCCCAGCGTTCCGCCCTGCTGAACGAACTGGAAAAGGAGATTGCCGGGGGTGCGGAGCAGGCCCAGATCTTGCGGGAGGATACGGAGCATCTGCGTGCCCTGGTTACCCAACTCGAACGCCAGGCCATGATCATGCCGGAGGTCAATCTCGATCCCCAGCCTCTTGCCAGTCGCCGTGGCCACCTCCCCTGGCCCGTGGCGAAGGGTGGGATATTGCTGAGCCGGTTCGGGGAACGGTCAGCTGAGGGAACCAAAGCGCAAGATGGCGTCCTGATGAGTGTCCGGGAGGGTTCTGAGGTGCGAGCCATCCACCACGGCCGGGTGGTTTATGCCGACTGGCTGCGAGGTTTTGGCCAGCTGATCATCATCGACCATGACGAGGGGTACATGAGCCTTTATGGCCACAATCAAAGTTTGCTCAAGGAAGCCGGCGAATGGGTGGGCATGGGAGAGGTGATTGCCCTCAGCGGGGCGAGTGGCGGCCGTAAGACTGCGGCGCTGTATTTCGCCATTCGCCATGACAGCCAACCTGAGAATCCGGAGGCCTGGTGCGAGCCGCTCAACGCTGCCAGTCGTTCGTGAGCCAAGCGACCAGATTCAGCGCATAATTCTGCACAGCACCGAACACTTGGATCAGATGATGAAACATGGGACTACAAGCGCACCCGCTTTTTTTCCGCCATTGATACGACCGGGCCTGGGCTTGGGCCTGTCCCTGGCATTGGCCTTAGCTGCTCCTGGTTGGGCGGGGGATCCCCGACCGAGCGGGATAGGCGATGCGGCCACCACGGCTGTGGGCCTATCGCCGGAGCGGGTCGTGCCCGCGATGCCGCTCCCGAACCAGCGGAACTCGCCGACCGCGGCACAGGTCCAGAACCCCGACCAGCCTGTTCCCGGCTCTAGCACCGCACCAGCAGTGCCCCCCGAGGGGTCCGAGGTTCAACCAACCCCAGACACCCAGCCAGCGCCTGGGCAGCTACCTGTCGACAACGGCGGCTCAGTGCAAGTCCCGTTGGGCCCGACCACCGCCGATGCCGGCGCGGAGACCGCGACTGAAGTCCTGCCCCTGGATGAGCTCTACACCTTCGCGGAGATCTTTGGCCGCATCAAAAGCGACTATGTGGATGCAGTGGAGGACCGGGCCCTGCTCAAGGGGGCCATCCGGGGCATGCTCTCCTGGCTGGATCCCCACTCCGCTTATCTCGATGGTGAGGAATATCAGGATCTGCAGGTCGGCACCAGTGGCGAGTTCGGTGGGCTGGGCATCGAGGTGGGTGTGGAGGATGGCCTGATCAAGGTCATCGCGCCCATCGACGACACCCCCGCCCAAAGGGCCGGGCTCCAGGCCGGGGACCTGATCGTGCGGATCGACAACCGCCCGGTGAAAGGGATGGGCCTGGAGGAGGCGGTCAAGCTCATGCGGGGCAAGGTGGGTACCCCGATCGAGCTCAGCATTCTGCGCGCCGGAACGGATCAGCCCTTCAAGGTCGAGCTGGTGCGCGACGTCATCCACGTCCAGAGTGTCAAAAGCCGCCTCCTGGCCCCAGGCTTTGGCTATGTGCGGATCTCCAACTTCCAGTCCCGCACCACCGAGGATCTGCTTGATGCCCTCGCCAGGCTCAAGGGCGAGAATGGCGGCGACCTCAAGGGGCTGGTGCTGGATCTGCGCAACAACCCGGGCGGCGTCCTCAACAGCGCCGTTGCCATCAGCGATGCCTTCCTGACCGAGGGACTGATCGTCTACACCAAGGGGCGGGTCGCCGACTCGGCCCTGGAGTTCAAGGCGGGCCCCGACGACGTGCTCGCCGGCGCCCCCCTGGTGGTATTGGTCAATGGCGGCTCCGCCTCGGCATCCGAGATCGTCGCCGGTGCCTTGCAGGACCACCGGCGGGCCATCATCATGGGCGCCCAGACATTCGGTAAGGGGTCGGTCCAGACCATCATCCCCATCGACGATGCCAGTGCCCTGAAACTTACCACGGCGCTCTACTATACCCCCGCGGGTCGTTCCATCCAGGCGGAGGGCATCATTCCGGATATTCCCCTGGAACGGGGCCGTCTGGAACTGAGTGAGCCCCCCGCCTTGGGCAACGTCAAAGAGGCCGATCTGGTGCGTCATCTGACCAATGGCGAGGACAAGCCAGGTAATCGGGGCGAAGAGCAACCGCTACCTGAGAAGCCAACGGATGCCGCCACGCCGGCAGCTGAAGAACCTGCCGGGGACGGCCAGGGTAAGGAGGACGGCGCGACTGACCGGGAAGGAGAGGATGCCGGCGGT
>Ga0116141_10005829_pt1 | contig 10269 bp, 10 predicted proteins | sample AD_UKC097_MetaG_FD_89744 | JGI IMG/M metagenome (GOLD analysis project Ga0116141, IMG submission 89744) | Active sludge microbial communities of municipal wastewater-treating anaerobic digesters from USA - AD_UKC097_MetaG | ecosystem: Engineered > Bioreactor > Anaerobic > Digestate | place: USA... | reverse complement strand
GCCTGGATGCCACCATAGGCCACCTTCAGGCCCTTGACCTTGAGTAGTGTCGCCGCCATGTCAATGTCCTCCGGTGCCCAGATAGGCCTCGATCACTTTTTCGTTCTTCTGCACATCGGCCGGCGTGCCCTCGGCGATCTGCTTGCCGTAGTCCAGCACCGTGACGCGGTCACACAGACCCATCACGAGCTTCACGTCGTGCTCGATCAGCAGGATGGTGCGGTTGTCCTTGCGGATGCGGTCGATCAACTCGCGCAGCATGACTTTTTCGGTGGCGTTCATGCCGGCGGCCGGCTCGTCCAGTGCGATCAGTTGCGGGTCGGTGGCCAGGGCCCGGGCGATCTCCAGGCGGCGCTGGTCGCCGTAGCTCAGGGTACGGGCCTTGTAGTCGGCGAACTTGCCGATGCCGACATAGTCCAGCAGCTCCTGCGCCCGTCTGGCGATCGCGGCCTCTTCCTCGCGGAACGACGAAAGGCGCAACACCGCGCCAATCAGGCCGGAACGGGTTCGGATGTGGCGGCCCACCATGACGTTCTCAAGCGCCGTCATCTCGGCGAAGAGCCGGATGTTCTGGAACGTGCGCGCAATGCCGGCCTTGGCCACCTCGTGCACCGCGGTCGGCTTGTAGGGCTTGCCGGCCAGTTCGAAACTGCCGCTGTCGGGCGTGTACAGGCCGGTGATCACATTGAAGAAGGTGGTCTTGCCGGCGCCATTGGGACCGATGAGGCCGTAGACCTGGCCGCGCTCGATGGTGATGCCCACGTCGCTCAGGGCCTGCAGGCCGCCAAATCGCTTGGAAATGCCGGCGACTTTCAGTACGGTATCGCTCATGTCGCGCTCCTCACTTGCCTTGCAGCGACTTGCCGTGCTCGGGTGAAGGCCACAGCCCGCGCGGACGCATCAGCATGATGATGATCATGGCCAGCGCGATCAGCAGCTGGCGCAGGATGGCGGCGTCGAGCCGGCCATCGGTCATGGCCTGCAGCGGGCCGGCCACGTAGCGCAGCACCTCCGGCAGGGCCGAGAGCAACACCGCGCCCAGGATCACCCCGGGCAGGTGGCCGATGCCGCCGAGCACCACCATGGCCACGATCATCACCGACTCCATGAGGCTGAACGACTCCGGCGACACGAAGCCCTGGAAGGCCCCGAACATCACACCCGACACGCCGCCGAACGTGGCACCCATGCCGAAAGCCAGCTTCATGTTGCGGGTGTTGATGCCCATGGCCTTGGCCGCGATTTCGTCTTCGCGGATCGCCATCCAGGCGCGGCCGATGCGAGACAACTCGAGCCGGTGGCTGATGACCACGCTGGCCACCACGAGCACCAGGAACAGGTAGTAATACAGGGTCACCGAGGCGATTTCGAAGCTGCCGATGGTGAGCGGCTTGCCCAGGTTCAGACCGAAGACCTTCAGTGAATCAATCTGGTTGATGCCCTTTGGACCGTTGGTGATGTTGATCGGGTGGTCCAGGTTGTTCAGGAACACCCGGATGATCTCGCCGAACCCGAGGGTCACGATGGCCAGGTAGTCCCCGCGCAGCTTCAGTGTGGGCGCGCCCAGCAGCATCCCGAACAGCCCGGCCAACCCGGCGCCAGCCGGAATGATCACCCACAAGGGCATGTGGAGGCCGTTCGGGAACGCCGCGGCCAGCGCCGGAAACACGTCGGTCAGGTGAGGCGATGCCAGCAGGCCGTACATGTAAGCGCCGACGGCAAAGAATGCCACGTAACCCAGGTCCAGCAGGCCCGCATAGCCGACCACGATGTTCAGGCCCAGGGCCAGCAACACGTACAACAGCGCCATGTCGGCGATCCGAACCCAGGCGTTGCCGAAACTTTGCAACAGCAGCGGCAGGATCAGCAGCGCGACGGCGCTGGCCAGGAAAACAACGGTCTTGTTCTGTTTCATCTCGATGCTCCCGGTTCAGGCGCGGTCTGCCACACGTTCGCCGAGCAGCCCGGACGGCCTCAGGGTGAGCACGACGATCAGCACGATGAAGGCGAAAATGTCGGAGTAGTGGCTGCCCAGCAGGCCTCCGGTCAGCATGCCGATGTAGCCGGAGCCGATCGACTCGATCAGCCCCAGCAGAATGCCGCCGACCACGGCACCGGCCAGATTGCCGATGCCGCCGAACACCGCCGCTGTGAAGGCCTTCAATCCTGGCAGGAAACCCATGCTGTGCTGAACGGTGCCATAGTTGGACGCGTACATCATCCCGGCGATCGTCGCCAGGATGGCGCCGATGATGAAGGTGGCCGAGATCACCATGTCGGGTTTGACGCCCATGAGGCCCGCCACGCGCGGATTTTCGGCCGTGGCGCGCATCGCGCGGCCCAGCCGGGTGTGGTTGACCAGGTACATCAATGCGGCCAGGGACACCGCGGTCAGGCCCAGGATCATGATCTGCGTGGGGGTGATCACCGCGCCACCGATGTCGAAGGGCACGTTGGGAAGCAGCGTCGGATAGGGTTTGTAGTTCGGCTTCCAGATGATCATGGCCAGCGTCTGCAGCAGGATCGACACGCCGATCGCGGTAATCAGCGGCGCCAGCTTGGGACTGTTGCGCAAGGGCCGGTAGGCCACCTTCTCGATCACGAAATTGAGCGCCGCCGCCACCACGCAGGCAATGACCATGGCGACAATCAGGATCACCCACCCCGGTGCGCCGGGCGTGGCATCCTTCATCAGTCCGATGATGGTCCAACTGGTCATCGCGCCGACCATGAGAACCTCACCGTGCGCAAAATTGATGAGGTTGATGATGCCGTACACCATGGTGTAGCCCAAGGCCACCAGGGCGTACATGCTGCCTAGAACCAGACCGTTGATGATCTGCTGCAGCAGAATTTCCATAAAGCGTTCTCCGTCTTGTGACCGGTCGTCGCACCAGGATGTGCCACGGGCTCATGGCACTGGCGACTCCAGCCTTGTGGGCCGAACCAGCCAACTAGCAAAAAGCCCGCCAGGACAGTGGTGTTGGCGGGCCGGTGCCGGCGATTGTAGCCAACGCCCGAAAGCGAGCCGCGCCCGAGTCGACCGGGTTTACCCTGCATCGGCTGCCCCGATCAGCAACCTTGCCGTGTCATTAGGATTTCTGATTGTTCAGCCGCCGGAGCTCATCCAGCTTATCTGAAATGCGAATCTCCAGGCCGCGCGCCACGGGCCGGTAAAAGCCGGGGCGGGCCATGCCATCGGGCAGATAGGTTTCGCCGGCAGCGAAGGCGCCCTCTTCGTCGTGCGCATACCGATAGCCCCGTCCGTAGTCGAGGTCTTTCATGAGCCGCGTCGGCGCGTTGCGCAGGTGCAAGGGCACGGCGCGGGTGCCGTCCCGACGCACGAATTCGCGGGCCTCGTTGAACGCCTTGTAGACCGCGTTGGACTTGGGCGCCACCGACAGGTACACCAGGCATTCGGCCAGCGCCAGTTCGCCCTCGGGGCTGCCCAGGCGTTCGTAGACTTCGGCTGCGTCCAGCGCCAGCCGCAGCGCGCGCGGGTCGGCCAGACCGATGTCTTCGGTGGCCATGCGGATCAAGCGGCGCGCCAGGTAGCGCGGGTCTGCCCCGCCATCGAGCATGCGCGCAAACCAGTACAAGGCGGCATCCGGGTCGGAGCCCCGCACCGATTTGTGCAGCGCGCTGATGGTGTCGTAGAACTGCTCGCCACCCTTGTCGTAACGGCGCAGGCGTTCACCCAGCACCCGCAGCAGCCATGCGTCGCTGATCGACGTGAGCTGTTCGCGCTCGGCCGCCACGGCGAGCGTCTCCAGCGTGTTGAGCAGGCGCCGGGCGTCGCCGTCGGCATAGCCGACCAGCCGGTCAACTGCTTCTTTTTCGATAGCTGTCTGTGGCCATTGGGCGGTGGCTTTGTCCACTATTTGCCTCAAATCCGAATCGGCCAGCGGCTGCAACACGTAAACCGCGGCCCTCGACAGCAAGGCCGAGTTGACTTCGAACGACGGGTTTTCGGTGGTGGCGCCGATGAACGTGAACAGGCCGCTTTCAACGTGCGGCAAGAAAGCGTCCTGTTGGCTCTTGTTGAATCGGTGCACCTCGTCCACAAAGACGATGGTGCCCTGCGGCGCCAGGGCGGCGCGCGCGGCCTCGGCCCGCATCACCGCATCTCGGATGTCTTTCACGCCGCCGAGCACCGCGCTGATCGTGATGAACTGCGCGTCGAAGGCGTCGGCCATCAGCCGCGCGATGGTGGTCTTGCCGGTCCCTGGCGGGCCCCACAGGATGCAACTGTGCGGCTGTCCCGACTCGAAGGCGAGCCGCAGCGCCATGCCCTCGCCCAGCAGATGTTGCTGCCCGATCACCTCGGCGAGGGTGCGGGGCCGCAGCCGCTCAGCCAGCGGAACGGAGGAAAAACCCATGGTCAAAGCGCCCTGAAAATCGCCTGGGTCAGAAACAGCAATGCCAGGCCGCAAACCACGCCCAACGGCAGGGAGACCAGCACCCAGAAAGGTCCGGTCGGTTTGCCCGGCCTGGCGTCGGCGCGGCCGCCTGAAGCGGCCGACGGGACAAAGAGCAAGACAAGCGTCACAAACGGAAAGAACATCATCGATCCGATTGCAAGCAGCACGCCCCCCAACGCCGGCGAGCCAAAATCAACAGCACGTTGATAGCTTGCAGCCAGCATCGCCAGAAGGCAAATCCCCATCAAGACCACCGCCACCGGCGTGCTGTACCCCACGGCGCCACCGGCCGTTTCAAAATTCAGTGTTCCCAGCGCCAATGCCAGGATGGTTCCCAGGAGAAAGAACATTCGGGCGGCAAACGCGGAACGACTCAGGGGCTGCACGATTCCTCCTCGTAGCTTGCTACTGATGTATCACGGCCGCGCCGGCCGGCGGCTTGAACTGGAACAGCCCGGGCGCCAGCACCGGGTTGGGCTCGAAGCCGGTGAAAGTCAGCACCGAGCGCTGACCGAAGCTGTCCAGGATGTCCAGCGCCGCCAGCTCGGCGCCCTTCTCGGTGACCCGGAAGCCGACGCGGACCGCCTGCAACTGCCCCTCACGCGTCCGGGGCGTGGCCAGCACCCACTGCAGACCGTCACGGTCCGGCGCACCCGTGAGGTCAAACTCGGCCTGCAAGGCCTTGAGGTCGGCGGCGGCTGCGATCAGGGCTGCGGGGGTGGAACCCAGCGCCTGTTCCTGCTTGCGCGCCGTCACCTGGTTCAGGTCCACGTCGTAGAACCAGAGCGTCTGACCGTCCGCCACGATGGTCTGTTCGAATGGCTTCAGGTAGGTAAAGCGGAAACGCCCCGGACGCTGGAACTCGAAGCGGCCGCTGGATGCCTTGCTGCGCACGGCCTGGCCATCACGGGCCGGTGAGGTCACCACCTGGGTGAAACTCGCCCGCCCGGAACGGGTCGCTTTCAGGAATCCGTCCAGGCTCTCGAGCCCGGAGGCAAGGGCGGGCGAGCCCCCGACCACGAACAGGGCGCTCAGCAGCATCCTGCCCAGCCAGGCCCGAAAAAAGGCATTGATCATCGTGTGTCGGACATTCGCATCCGCCTCGGGTTCACTCGTCGCGCTGCGGCACCAGGATGTCGCGCTGCCCGCTGGTGCTCATGGCGCTGACGAGGCCGGCCTTTTCCATGTCTTCGACCAGCCGCGCCGCCCGGTTGTAGCCGATCTTGAGGTGACGCTGCACCAGGGAAATGCTGGCCTTGCGGTTCTTCAGGACGACTTCGACCGCCTGGTCGTACATCGGGTCCTTCTCGCCTCCGCTGTCGCCGTTCTCGCCGAACGCACCGCCTTCGCCCTCGACGGTTCCGCCTTCAAGCAGGCCTTCGATGTAGTTCGGTTCACCCTGGCTCTTCAGGTAGTCGACCACGCGGTGCACCTCGTCGTCGCTGACAAAGGCGCCGTGCACGCGGATGGGCAGGCCGGTGCCGGACGGCATGTAGAGCATGTCGCCCATGCCCAGCAAGGCCTCGGCGCCCATCTGGTCCAAAATGGTGCGGCTGTCGATCTTGCTGCTGACCTGAAAAGCAATGCGCGTCGGGATGTTGGCCTTGATCAGGCCGGTGATCACATCCACGCTCGGGCGCTGGGTGGCCAGGATCAGGTGGATGCCGGCGGCACGCGCCTTCTGCGCCAGCCGGGCGATCAGTTCCTCGATCTTCTTGCCCACCACCATCATCAGGTCGGCCAGCTCGTCGATGACCACCACGATGTGCGGCATGCGGTCCAGCGGCTCCGGCGCATCCGGGGTCAGGCTGAACGGATTGGGGATGGACTGCTCGCGGGACTTCGCATCGTCGATCTTGGCGTTGTAGCCCGCCAGATTGCGCACCCCCAGCTTGCTCAGCAGCTTGTAGCGGCGCTCCATTTCACCGACGCACCAGTTCAGGCCGTTGGCGGCCTGTTTCATGTCGGTCACCACGGGCGCCAGCAGGTGCGGAATGCCTTCGTAGAACGACATTTCCAGCATCTTCGGGTCGATCATCAGGAAGCGCACATCGCGCGCCTCCGCCTTGTACAGCAGGCTCAGGATCATCGCGTTGATACCGACGGACTTGCCGGACCCGGTGGTGCCCGCCACCAGCACATGCGGCATCTTGGCCAGGTCGGCCACCACGGGGTTGCCCACGATGTCCTTGCCCAGGCCGACCGTCAACATCGACCTGGCCTCGTTGTAGACCTGCGAGCCAAGGATTTCGGACAACCGGATCGACTGGCGCTTCGCGTTGGGCAGCTCCAGCGCCATGTAGTTCTTGCCGGGAATCGTCTCCACGACCCGGATCGACACCAGACTCAGGGACCGCGCCAGATCCTTGGCCAGGTTCATCACCTGGGAGCCTTTGACGCCGGTTGCGGGCTCAATTTCGTAGCGCGTGATCACCGGACCGGGCGACGCCTGCACCACCCGCACCTCCACGCCGAAGTCGCGCAGTTTCTTTTCGATCAGGCGACTGGTCATCTCCAGGGTTTCGGTGGACACGGTTTCCTGGCGCTGCAGCGCGCCATCAAGCAGGTCCACCTGCGGCAGCCGGCTGTCGGGCAGTTCGACGAACAGGGGTTTCTGCCGTTCCTTGACAACCCGCTCGCTCTTGGGCAGCTCACCCAGCAGGGGTTCGATCAGCACCGGCGCCGGGTGGTGTTCGTGCTGCTCCTTGCGTTCGACGTCGATCACTTCCTCGCGTTCGCGCGCCGCCTGCTTGCCCAGCTCAAGGTCTTCCGCGATTTCGCGCTTCTCCCGCCGCGATGCGACCAGCCCGTCCAGGCCCGCGCCAATGCGCTCAGCCAGTTGCCCCCAGGAAAACCGGAACACCAGGGCCGCACCCACCACCCCGGCAACGATGCAGGCCAGGCCGGAGCCGGTGAATCCCAGCCATTTCACGGCGGCGGGTCCGACCAGAAAACCGAGTGCGCCACCCGCGGGACCCGGCAGCAAGGGCTCCAGGCGGTACAGCCGTGACCATTCCAGCGCGGTGCTGGCCACCAGCATCAGCGCGAGTCCGAGCCAGAAAGCGGCACGGCCTTCGGCAAAGCGGGCCAGCCCCCCCCGCGGCTGGGGCGGCTCGTCGTTCTCTCGCATCCAGCGGGCCAGCGCGGCCAGCCAGGCCCTGGCCCCGGCGGCCACGCACCACCAGATCGAAAAACCGAACAGGAACAGGCCGACGTCGGCCAGCCAGGCGCCCAGGCGACCACCCCAGTTGCGCACACCGGCCTGTGAGCCCGACGTGGACCACGCGGGGTCCTGCCCCGAATGACTCAGCAGCGCGAGCACACAAAAGATGAGGGTCGCCAATCCGAGCAACAGGCCCAGTTCCTGACCCATCCGGCCCGAGCCACCGTTCACCGATGGCGTGGAGACCCGCTGGTTCTGGGCATTGAGCGTGTTGAGTGAATAGGTCATAGGAAAAGCAGGGGCCAAAGCTTACCCCACGGCATACCGCTCAACGCAGTGCCAGCATGTTTTCCTTGATCCGCGCGGACCCGTCCTCGAGCGCCTCGATGAACCCACGTTGCTCCAGGTCTTTCATGACCCGGCTCACCATTTCCCGCGAGGCGCCCACCATCTTGGCAATGTCGGAGCGGGAAATCCGGGAACGGATCACCAGGCGTCCATCCGCCTGGGGGGTCGCCGACTCCAGCAGTGCTCGCGCCACCCGTCCGTACACATCCATCAGCGCCAGCGACTGGATCTGCCGGTCCGCATGCCGCAGACGCTGCACCAGGCCTTTCATCACCGCGTAGGCCATGGAGTTGTTCTCGGGCAGACAGCGCGCGAAGTCGACCCGGGCCAGTTCCAGCACATCGGTCTGGATCTCCGCCTCGACCGTGGCCGAATGCGGCTCGTTGTCGATCAGGCTCATCTCCCCGATGTAATCGCCCGGATGCAGGATCGCCAGGATGACCTCGCGACCGGTACCGTCTCCGGTGATCACGCGGGCCCGCCCGGTGAGCAGGATGAACAACGCATTGCTTTTCTTGCCCTGCTCGACGATGCTCTCACCCTTGCGGTAGCGTCGCTTGACAATGGCCTCCGAGACCGCCCGCGCCTGTGCGTCGGTCAGCAGAGCAAACAGGGGAACCCTGCGGATCAGATCGAGGTTGGACAGGATGGCCATGGAAAAACCTTGCTGACGGGAACTTCTTGACGGGTTCGTACAATGCTCGCTGCCTCCCAGGCCACCGGCACCACGCCGCCCGCCCCCGCAGACCGGCCTCAGTGTAGCGCCCAAACCCTACCCAAACCACGCCATGCCCAACAGCCAACACGCCAAAGTCCTGATTCTTGGTTCCGGTCCTGCCGGCTACACCGCGGCGGTCTATGCCGCCCGGGCCAACCTGAGCCCGGTGCTGATCACCGGCATCGCCCAGGGGGGACAGCTGATGACCACCACCGAAGTCGACAACTGGCCCGCCGACGTCCATGGCGTCCAGGGACCGGACCTGATGCAGCGCTTTCTGGAACACGCCGAACGCTTCAAGACGCAGATCGTGTTCGACCACATCAGCGCGGTGGACTTCAGCCGGCGCCCCTTCACCCTCACCGGCGACAGCGGCACCTACACCTGCGATTCACTGATCATCGCCACCGGCGCCTCGGCCAAGTACCTCGGCCTGCCGTCCGAAACCGCCTTCATGGGCCGCGGCGTGTCCGGCTGCGCCACCTGTGACGGCTTTTTCTACCGCGACCAGGTCTGCTGCGTGATCGGTGGCGGCAACACGGCCGTCGAAGAAGCCTTGTACCTGTCGAACATCGCGAGCCAGGTCTACCTGGTACACCGGCGCGACAAATTCAGGGCCGAACCGATCATGGTGGACAAGCTGATGGAGAAAGTGGCCGCCGGCAAGATCGTGCTCAAGACACACCAGACCCTGGACGAGGTGCTGGGCGACGCCAGCGGTGTCACCGGCATCCGGCTCCGCAGCGTTCAAGACGGCAGCACCGAAACTCTCGAGCTCAAAGGTTGCTTCATCGCCATCGGCCACGCGCCGAACACCGACATCTTCCAGGGACAACTCGTCATGGAGAACGGCTACATCGTGACCCAGTCCGGCCTGAAGGGCTTTGCCACCCAGACCAGCGTGCCGGGCATCTTCGCCGCCGGTGACGTTCAGGACCACGTCTACCGCCAGGCCATCACCAGCGCCGGAACCGGCTGCATGGCCGCGCTCGATGCCCAGCGCTTTCTCGAACAGACCGGCTCCTGACACACCGCTTCCAGAAAACCGTTATAATCCAAGGCTTTGCCGAATTGGCCAGCCACCTGTTTGAGGTGGCTCAAGACCGGCGATCGGGTTACCGCCACCCTTTTCTGGCGAGGTGAGGCTGACGGCCGGCAATTCTGAATTCTTCAGGATTGTTCAACGGTTGCAGCTGTTTGATCGGAGTGTCCACATGGCACGCGTCTGCGACGTCACGGGCAAGAAGCCCATGGTCGGGAACAATGTTTCCCACGCCAACAACAAAACCAAGCGCCGGTTCCTGCCGAACCTGCAATACCGCCGTTTCTGGGTTGAAAGCGAAAACCGCTGGGTTCGCCTGCGCGTTTCCGGCGCCGCGCTGCGCCTGATCGACAAGAATGGCATCGAATCCGTGCTCGCCGACCTTCGCGCGCGCGGTCAAGCTTAACCAATTGTCTTGGGGACTGATTTCTAGCTCGGCCCCCAACTGAAAGGAAATACCATGGCAACCAAAGGCGGACGCGAAAAGATCAAGCTGCAGTCCACAGCCGGCACCGGTCACTTCTACACGACCAGCAAGAACAAGAAGACCATGCCCGAGAAGATGTCGATCATGAAG
>Ga0116141_10005828_pt1 | contig 10271 bp, 9 predicted proteins | sample AD_UKC097_MetaG_FD_89744 | JGI IMG/M metagenome (GOLD analysis project Ga0116141, IMG submission 89744) | Active sludge microbial communities of municipal wastewater-treating anaerobic digesters from USA - AD_UKC097_MetaG | ecosystem: Engineered > Bioreactor > Anaerobic > Digestate | place: USA... | reverse complement strand
CTCGTGGCCTGGACCGCCGCCTACGTCGCCGGCTACGCGGCGCTCGGCGTCGCCGGCTACCCGTGGTACGCCTGCCCGGTCTACCTGGCCCTCGCGGTGCTGCTGGGCGTCGGGCTCGGCAGCGTCGCGGGCGGGCTGGCGGCGAGGGTCCGGCCGCGGGCGATTGGCGTTGCGTTGGCCGGCGCCTGCCTGGCGGCCGTGCTGCTGCCCCTCGGGGCGCCCACCGCGGTCGCGGTCGTCCGCCGCACGCCGTCGCAGCGACACCTCGCCTACTACGAGATGGCGCGCTGGTTCCGCGACCACGTCCCGGCCGACGCGAGCATCGCCTACCACGAGGTCGGCTACCTCGGCTACTACACCGACAACCGGATCGTCGACCTGCTCGGCTTGGTCACGCCGGGCCTGACCGAGCACGTCGCGGCCGGCGACTTCGCCTGGGGGTTCTGGCGAGAGCGGCCGGACTACCTGGTCTACCTCGAGGGCAGCCGGTTCTTCGAGGGCATCCTCCGCGACCCGCGCTTCGCGGCCGGCTACCGCCCGGTCGTGACGCTCGCCGGCTATGACGGCAAGTCGTTGACGATCTTCGGGAGAGCCGCCGGACCGTGAGCGGCGCGAGCTACGATGGGCGGGTGCCGACCTTCCTGTGCGACGCGATGCTCGGCTCGCTGGCGCGGTGGCTGCGCTTCTTCGGCTACGACACCGGCTTCCTGGGCCCCGAGGTCGCCGACAGCGAGGTCGCCGAGCGGGCGCGTGGCGAGGGCCGGTGGCTGCTCACCCGCGACCACGAGCTGGCCGCCGTCGGCCCGCGGACCCTGCTGGTGCGGTCGGAGGACGTGGAGTCACAGCTGGTCGAGGTGTTCGGCCGTCTCGGCCTCGCCCCGAGGGCAGGCCTCGAGGGCTCGCGGTGCAGCGGGTGCAACGGCGAGCTGGAGCCGGCGGAGCGGGCCGAGCTGCGGGAGCAGGTCCCGCCCTACGTGCTGGCGACGGCCGAGCGCTTCCGGCGGTGCCCCGGCTGCGGCCGCGTCTACTGGCCCGGCACCCACACCGAGCGCATCGTGCGGACCATGGCCGCGGTGGTGGAGAGGCTCGAAGCTGAGGGCGGACCGCCCTGAGCGATCGAGCCGAGCCCGCGCCCGCTGTGGACCGTCCGCCGCTCGACGGTATGATGGCGGCATGATGGGCGAGGGCCGCGACCCGCTGGATGAGCTCGAGGAGCTGCTCGGCCATCGGTTCGCGGACCGGGATCTGCTGCGCCAGGCGGTGCGCCACTCGTCCGCGGCGAGCGCCGCCGCCGCCGGCTCCTACCAGCGCCTGGAGTTCCTCGGCGACGCGGTCCTCAACCACGCGATGGCCGAGATCCTGTACCTCGCCTTCCCGGACCGCGATCAGGGCGAGCTGACGCGGATGCGGGCCCACGTCGCGCAGTCGGACTCGCTCGCGACCAAGGCCGCGGAGCTGGGGATCGATCGCTTCGTGGAGCTCGGGCCGAGCGAGGAGGCGGCGCTCGGCTGGCGGCGCCAGGCGCTGCTCGAGGACGTTCTCGAGGCGCTGGTCGGCGCGCTCGCGCTCGACGCCGGCTGGCAGGCGGCCCTCGACTTCGTGTCCGGGCTGTTCGGCGAGGAGCTCGAGGACCTGGACGAGCGCACTCTGGCACTGGCCAACCCCAAGACGACGCTGCAGGAGGCGGCGCAGGGCCGCGGCCTCCCGCTGCCGTCCTACCGCCAGATCGCGGTCTCGGGCCCCGAGCACGACCGGCAGTGGGCCTTCACCGTGAGCTGGGACGGCGAGGAGATCGCGCGCGGCGAGGGGCGGAGCAAGCGCGAGGCCCAGCAGCGCGCCGCCCGGCGAGCGCTGGTCCGGCCCGGGCTGGTCCCGGAGGAGGAGTGACCGCGGTCCGGGGCCCGGCTTTGGACCGCGCGCCGGTTTGCCGCTAGCATCGCAGGGATGACGAGCGACCATCCGCTGCTCGAGCGCGCCCGCCAGGCCCCGGACTCGCCGGGCGTCTACCGCTTCCAGGACCGGACGGGCAAGGACATCTACGTCGGCAAGGCGCGCAGCCTGCGGCGGCGGGTGCTGTCCTACTTCGGACGGAGCGACCTGCCGGAGCGGACCGCCGCGATGCTCGAGCGGGCCCACCGCCTCGACTACACCGTGACCGCGAGCGAGGTCGAGGCCTTCATCCTCGAGAACACCCTGATCAAGCGCCTGCGGCCGCGCTTCAACGTGCTGCTGCGCGACGACAAGACCTACCCGTACATCAAGCTCACCACCGGCGAGGAGTGGCCGCGGGTCGAGTTCGTGCGCCGGGTCCGCGACGACGGGCACAGCTACTTCGGGCCGTTCATGGGCCAGTACATGGCGAGGCGCCTGATGGACCTGGCGCGCACCCACTTCCAGGTCCGGACCTGCCAGATCGAGATCGACGGCCGGCTGCCGCGGCCCTGCCTCTACTACCACATGAAGGCCTGCTTGGGGCCGTGCGTCGCCGGCCTGACCACCGCCGGGGACTACGCGGCCGCGGTCGAGGACGTCCGGCTGTTCCTGTCGGGCCGCCACCGCGAGCTCGAGCCACGGCTCGAGGCCAGCATGTGGGCGGCCTCGGGGCGCGAGGACTACGAGCTGGCGAGCCGTTACCGCGACCTGACGGCGATCGTCCGCCGGCTCGGCGAGCGCCAGGACGTCGACCAGCCGGGCCGCGGCGACGCCGACGTGCTCGCGGTCCACGGCGACGGCGAGAGCGCGACCGTGTGCGTGCTGCCGTACCGCGACGGCAAGCTCGTCGACAAGCGGGAGTTCCACTTCGAGGGCATCGGCGACGTCGCCTCGAGCGAGCTCGTGGTCTCGTTCGCGGCCCAGTACTACGAGGCGAACCCGGCGGTGCCGGCGCTGCTCGAGACCGCCCAGCCGATCGAGGACGAGGACCGGCAGCTCCTCCAAGCCTTCCTCGGCCACCTGCGCGGCCGGCCAGTGCGGGTGGCCTCGCCGCGGCGGGGCCCGCGCGCGCGCCGGATCGCGCTCGCCGCCGACAACGCCCGCGCGGCGTTCGAGCTGCGTTTTCGCGCCGCGCTGTCGCAGTCCCAGCACCTCGAGCGGCGGCTCGGCGAGGCGCTCGGCCTCCCCGGCCCGGTCCGCCTGCTCGAGTGCTTCGACGTCTCCCACGCCTCGGGCAAGCAGACGACCGCCTCGTGCGTGGTCTGGCGCAGCGGCCGCATGGACCGCCGCAGCTACCGCTCGTTCAACCTGCGTGACGTCGCCGGTGTGGACGACTTCGCGTCGATCGCCGAGGCGGTCGGCCGTCGCTACCGGCGGCAGCGCGACGAGGGCCGGCCGCTGCCCGACCTGGTGCTGATCGACGGCGGCGTCGGCCAGCTCAACGCCGCCATGGCGGCGCTCGACGAGCTCGGGGTCGGGCTGCCGATGGCCGCCCTCGCCAAGCGCGAGGAGCTGATCTGGCTGCCCGGCTCGAGCGAGCCGCTGTCGCTCGACCGCTCTGACCCGGCCCACCTCGTCCTGCGCCAGGCCCGCGACGAGGCCCACCGCTTCGCGGTCAGCCGGCACCAGCGCCGCCGGCGCAAGACCACGCTGTCGAGCGAGCTGCTCAACGTTCCGGGGATCGGACCCGGCCGCACGGCCGCCCTGCTCAAGCGCTTCGGCTCGGTGCGTGGCGTCCAGTCGGCGTCGCTCGAAGAGCTGCAGCGGGCGCTCGGCGCGCGGGTCGGCGAGCACCTGTGGCAGCAGCTTCACGCCGGCGAGGCGGGCCCGAACTCGCCACGCTGACCCTTCGCGGCGGCCGGCGCGACGCGCTACCCTGGTGGCGATGTACGTGGCCGAGACCTTCGCGAGCCTGCAGGGAGAGGGGACCCTCGCCGGTACGCCTTCGTACTTCATCCGCAGCTCGGGCTGCAACCTGCGCTGCCGGTGGTGCGACACGCCCTACACCTCGTGGCTGCCGGAGGGGGTGCGGCGCGACGTCGAGGAGCTGGTCGCCGAGGCGGTCGCGTCGGGCTTGCGCCACGCCGTCGTCACCGGCGGCGAGCCCCTGCTCCAGCGCGAGATCGCGCCACTGACCGAGGGCCTGCGAGGGGAGGGGCTCCACGTCACGGTCGAGACTGCCGGCACCGTCGACCCGCCCTTCTCCTGCGACCTGCTGTCGGTGTCGCCCAAGACCTCGAGCTCGGACCCGCCCGGCGCGTGGCGGCAGCGGCACGTTCAGGCACGCTCCGAGTTCGCTGCGCTGCGCCGCCTGCTCGGCCGCTTCGCCGAGCACCAGCTCAAGTTCGTGGTCGTCGATGCCGACGACCTGCCGGAGATCCTGGCGCTCCTCGAGTCCGTCGGCGGCGTCGACCGCGGCCGGGTGCTGCTGATGCCGGAGGGCCGCACCTCCGCCGAGGTCGCGGGCCGCGCGGCCGAGGTCGCGGCCTTGTGCATGGCGCACGGCTTTCGCTACACTCCGCGGCTCCAGCTCGACCTGTTCGGGGGCGGGCGGGGGGTCTGAGCGCATGGGGTTCTTCCGGATCGCCAAGGTCTTCGAGGTCGAGTACGGCCACCGGCTGTGCAAGCACCCGGAGAAGTGCCGATTCCCGCATGGTCACAGCCTGAGGATCGAGATCGTGGCCCGCGGCCGCGCCCTCGACGGCAACGACATGGTCTGCGACTACAAGGCGCTCAAGGTGCTGGTGACCGAAGTGGTGGGCCGGCTCGACCACGCGATGGCGCTCAACTCCGAGGACCCCCATCTCGACGCGCTGCGCGGCGTCGGCGAGCGGCTGCTGCTCTTCGAAGGCCAGGACCCGACCACCGAGGTGCTCGCCAAGTGGATCTTCGACGGCGTGGCCGAGCGGCTGGCGACGGCGGAGTCCGTGACCTCGGACGCCGGCGTTTCATACCCGGTCCCCCGCGATCTCGAGCTCGAGCGGGTCCGGGTCTGGGAGACCCGCACCTCGTGGGCGGAGTATGTCGGTCTCTCCGACTGACCCGTCGGCGCCCTTCGTGCCCCCGCTTCCGCGCCCGCGTCCGCTTCCGCGCCCGTGCGGGCAGTGGGGCAGTGGGGCAGTGAGGCAGTGAAGTCGTTGTCCTCTCCCGCGCTTCCGCTTCCGCGCCCGTTCCCGTTCCCGATTCCGATGAGGTTGGGGTTTGGGGGTTGGGGATTGGGGGATCGGGCCTCCCTTCCGCTTCCGCGCCCGTTCCCGTCCCCGTTCCCGTTCCCGAGAGGGGCTCGGGGCTGGGGGCTGGGGGCTAGGCCACCCTACCGCCCGGTTCTGCTCCCGCTCCCGTTCTCGAATAGCCTCTCAGTCCATGAACTCACCCGTGAGCCCGATCGATGACCTCCCCACCCCTCGTCCCTCCCGACTCCGTCGCGCGCTTCATCGAGCGGCTGCCGACCCCGATCGCGGTGACGGGCGGCACCGGCTTCGTCGGCTCGCACCTCGTCGACACCCTGTGCGCGGCCGGGCTCAAGCCCAGGGTGCTCGTGCGCGATCCGGCGGCGCCGCGCTGGATCTCCGGCCAGCCGATCGAGGCAGTGCCCGGCACCCTCGAGGACCGCGCCGCCCTCGACCGGCTGGTCGGCGGCGCCGGCACCGTCTTCCACCTCGCCGGCCTCCTCACCGCGGACCGCGCCGAGGACTTCAACCGGGTCAACCGCGACGGGACCGCGCGCCTGGTCGAGGCCGCAGATGCAGCAGCGGTCGCCCGGTTCGTCTACGTGTCGTCGCAAGCCGCGGCCGGCCCGTCCAGGGATCCGGCCGGGGTCGGTCCCGAGGCGGCGCCGTCGCCGATCTCCGACTACGGCCGCTCGAAGCTGTGCGGCGAGCGCGCGGTCGCGGCGCTCGGCGACGAGGCGTGGTGGGCGGTCGTGCGGCCGCCGGCGATCTACGGCCCCCGCGACACCGACGTGCTGGAGTTCTTCAAGATGGCGAGCCGCGGCCTCGCGGTGGTCCCGGCCGGCGAGCGCTGGCTCACGGTCGCTCATGTCGCCGACGTGGTGCGGGGCCTGCTTGCCGCCGCGGCTGGTGGTGCGAGCGGCCGCATCTACCACCTCGGCGAGCCCGCACCCCGCCGCCTCGATCAGATGCTCCGCGAGCTGGCGGCCGCCGGCGGGAAGAAGGTGCGGGTCATCCCGCTTCCCGTGGGTGCGGTCGGAATTGTCGGCGCGGCAGCCGGGCTGCTGCGGCGGGCGGGCCTCGTCGACACGGCGCTGACCCGCGACAAGGCGCACGAGATCGCGGCCCGCCACTGGACCCTGCGCACTGTCGACTCGCTGGCCGCCCTCGGCCTCGACGCGCCGATCCCGTTCCCGGTCGGCGCCCGGGAGACCTGGGCCTGGTACCGCAGCCAGGGCTGGCTGCGGTAACATTCGCGCGTCGCGGCGGAGGGGCCTGCCTTGGACGTCTTTCAGAAGTGCTTTGATTTCAAGGAAGCGGAGTACGTGCGCGGGCTCGGCCTGTACCCGTACTTCCGGATGATCGCTTCCGGCCAGGACCCGGTGGTCACCATGAACGGCTCGTCGGTGATCATGCTGGGCTCGAACAACTACCTCGGCCTCACCAACCATCCCGAGATCAAGGCCGCCGCCGCCGCCGCGCTCGCCGCCTACGGGACCGGCACCGCCGGCTCGCGCTTCCTGAACGGCACCCTCGACATCCACGTCGAGCTCGAGGAGCGGCTGGCCGCGTTCATGAAGCGGGAAGCGGCGCTGACCTTCTCGACCGGCTTTCAGGTCAACCTCGGCGTGATCTCGAGCCTGATCGACCGCACGGACACCGTGGTCCTCGACAACCTCGACCATGCCTGCATCCTCGACGGGGCGCGCCTGTCTTTTGGCCGGGTCCTCAAGTTCAAGCACAACGACATGGCCTCGCTCGAGGAGCGGCTGCGCAGCATCGACTCCGGCCGCGGCAGCCTGATCGTCATCGACGGGGTCTTCTCGATGGAGGGCGACGTCGCCGATCTGCCAGGCATCGTCGAGCTCGCCAAGCGCCACCACGCCCGGGTGATGGTCGACGACGCCCACGGCGTCGGCGTGATGGGCGAGCACGGGCGGGGCACCGCCGAGCACTTCGGCCTCGAGGACGACGTCGACCTGGTGATGGGCACCTTCTCGAAGTCGCTGGCCGCGGTCGGCGGCTTCGTGGCCGGCGACCGGCCGGTGGTCGAGTGGATCAAGCACCACGCGCGGACGCTGATCTTCTCGGCGGCGCCGCCGCCGGCGTCGGTGGCGTCCGTGATCAAGGCGCTCGAGATCATCGAGCGCGAGCCGGAGCGGCGCGCCCACCTCTGGGATATCACCCGCTACATGAAGCGCGAGCTCGAGGGCCTCGGCTACGACACCGGCGCCTCGGCGTCGCCCGTGATCCCCCTGGTCGTGGGGGAGGACATGACGGCCTTCCGGATGACCGTGCGGCTCCAGGAGGAGGGCGTGTTCGTGAACCCGGTGATCACGCCGGCGGTGCCGCCGGACCGGGCGATGATCCGCACCTCCTACATGGCCACGCACACCCGGGACCACCTTGACCGGGCGCTCGAGGCGATCGCGAAGGTCGGGCGCGAGCTGGGAGTGATCCAATGACCGTGAGTCCGGTGCGGGGCCGACGCGAGCTGGCGGAGTTCATCGACCTGCAGTGGCGGATCTACCGCGGCGACCCCAACTGGATCCCGCCGCTCAAGGCCTCGGTGCGCTCCATGCTCGACCCGCGCCGCCATCCCTTCTACGGCGGCGGCCGCGAGGCCGAGATCGAGCTCTTCCTCGCCCGCAAGGGGCGCGAGGTGGTCGGCCGGGTGGCGGCCATCCTCTACCACCGCCACAACCAGGTCCACCACGAGAGCATCGCCTTCTTCGGGTTCTTCGAGAGCGTCGACGACCCGGCGGTCGCGGCCGAGCTGCTCGGCGCCGTCGAGGGGTGGGCGCGCAGCCGCGGCGCGACCGCGGTTCGCGGTCCCGCCAACCCCTCGCAGAACTACGAGTGCGGCCTGCTCGTGGAGGGCTTCGATCGCCCGCCCGTGCTGATGATGACCTACAACCCGCCCGGCTACGTCGGCCTGATCGAGGGCGCTGGCTACGCCAAGGCCAAGGACCTCTACGCCTACCTCTCGCCGGTGCACGGGGCCAGCCTGGAGCGACTGGAGCGGCTCGCCCAGCGGACCCGGCGACGCAACCCCGGCTTGATGACCCGCGGCGCCAACCTCAAGGACTTCGCGGGCGAGGTTCGCCTCGCCAAGCAGATCTACAACTCGGCCTGGGAGGACAACTGGGGGTTCGTGGCGGTCACCGACGGCGAGTTCGACTGGCTGGCCAAGGAGCTCAAGCCGATCGTGCTGCCCGAGCTGGTGCGGTTCGCGTTCGTCGACGGCGATCCGGTCGGCCTGCTGCTCTGCGTGCCGGACTGGAACCCCGTGATGGGCGACCTCGACGGCTCCCCGATGCGCCACCCTCTGCGCACCCTCAAGCACCTGCTGCGGAGCAAGGCCTCCAACCAGGAAGGCCTCCGGCTGGTGCTGCTCGGCGTCAAGGAGGGATTTCGCGACCGCGGCATCGAGGGCGTGCTGCTCGGCGAGGGCCTGCGGGTGGCCCTGGACACCGGCTACAAGTGGTGCGAGTACTCGTGGATCCTCGAGGACAACGAGCTCACCAAGCGCGCGGTCCGCCTGATGGGCGGCGAGCTGTACAAGGTCTACCGGATGTACCAGAAGGCGCTGTAGGAGCCCGCGAGGCCGGGACGCCCGGTGCCAGGGCCGACACTTTGGCAGTTTGCAGGTGACGCCGACCTCCCCTGGCACCTGATTCACCATCCGGGCGCGGAAGCGGGCGCGGAAGCGGATCCGCCATCGTCATCGAACGTGCAGCGCAACCCGAAAAGCGTGTGGGCAGAGGCGAACCACAACAACCACGTCGGGAGCGCGCACAGGGTCCCATACCCGACGTGCTCCAAGAGGCCGGGGAGATCCGGACCTTCTGCTTTCAGCTCGAGTTGGGCTTGCAGAGGGGCTCGGGCGGGTCGCCGGGGTTGCCCGTCATCTTGATGAACCGCCGGACAAGGCCGCGGACCAGGCGCCGGACCTCGGGGCCCGGGCCGGCCCCCGGCGGCAGCGGGATCTGGGCCGCGGCCAGCGACTGGTGGCCCCCGCCGAAGCCGCGCCGGCCGCCGAGGTGCCGCGCAACCTTGCCGGCGTCCGCCTCGCGGTCGAAGGTGCGCAGGCTGAGGTGGAGCCAGCCGTCGATCAGGCCGATGCACATCGACCACCGCATGCCCTCCACGCGCAGCAGCAGGTCAGCGGCCTCGGCCACCATCTCGGGGCTGTCGAGGCGTCCGAGGAAAGAGACGACGCAGCTGCCGTGGATCGTGGCGTTGCCGATCGCCTGCTTCAGGTTCGAGAAGTAGGTGCGCGGCAGCGGCGCCGAGACGATCCGCCCGAGCGCCCTGAGGTTGGCGAGCGGGTAGAGATCGAGGTAGGCGTCGATGTCGGCGCGCGTGCTCTCGCGGCCGAGGTCCTGGGTGTCGGAGCGGATGCCGTAGACCATGGCTGTGGCGAGCGGGACCGGCAGCTCGATGCCGGCCTCGTGCAGGTACTCGTAGAGGATGGTCGACGTCGCCCCGTAGCGGCTGCGGACGTCGGTGAAGCGCGCCGACCGCGTCTCGCGCCGGATCGGGTGGTGGTCGATCACCACGTCGAGGCGGACCGTCGGGTCGAAGGTCACGTTGCCGGCGCCGGGCTGGGCGTCGACCATGCCGATGCGATCGAACCGCTCGTGCTCGAGCTCGCCGAGTGAGCGGGCCTTCAAGCCCAGGTAGCGCAGGAGCTCCTGGTTCTCGGCCCGGCCGATCGTGCCCGCGTGCGCCACCGAGCAGGCGATGCCGTGGCGGTCGTTCGCGATCTCCCGCAGCCCGGCGGCCGCGGCGATCGCGTCCGGGTCGGGGCTGTTCTGCATCACGATGAGCATGGTCTTGGCGCCGTCGAGCACCGAGGACAGCTTGGCGAGCCGGCTCGGCGCCTCCGTGGACCGTGACACGGGTCCTCCTTGGTGCGGCGGCGCACGCACGGTGCGCGCCGCTGCGCAGGCTGCGACCGGCGCAAGTATAGCGGTTCGCGTTCCTCTGAATGTTGAGCTCCCGACCCGCGGGATTGCGTAGAATCTGCGGTGGGGTTGCGAGTGGCACGCAAGCTCTGGTTCCTCGCGCTGTGCGGAGTCGTGGCGGTGCTGGTGGTGACGGCGCTGATCGTGGTCAACCTGCGCCTGCGCAGCGCGTCGAGCCGGCTGCCGGAACGGGGCTCGG
>Ga0116141_10005826_pt1 | contig 10273 bp, 6 predicted proteins | sample AD_UKC097_MetaG_FD_89744 | JGI IMG/M metagenome (GOLD analysis project Ga0116141, IMG submission 89744) | Active sludge microbial communities of municipal wastewater-treating anaerobic digesters from USA - AD_UKC097_MetaG | ecosystem: Engineered > Bioreactor > Anaerobic > Digestate | place: USA... | reverse complement strand
GTTGCGACCGTCACGGCAGCTGCCGAGCCGACGACGGTCCAGTCATGGGTATCCGAGGCGGTAGACAGGACGCCGTGTCGGATCGTCATCAGCAGGGCGATCGTACACAGGTAGTGCGCCAGGGCGACGGCCCCGACCACGCCGAGGAACTTGGCCAAAATGAATATGGGACGTTGCACGGGCTTGGTCAGCACGGTCAGAATGGTCTTGTTCTCCATTTCTATGGACACAGCCCCAGCGGCCGAGAAGATCGCTACGAACAAGCTGGTAATGAAGAGCGTAGAGAGCCCGAGTTCTCGCAGCAATTTGTTGTCGTCGTCCATGGTGTACATCGACAGGGCCGGACTGATGAGGAACAGCAACAAGGCGGCTGCGATGATGACGGCGTAGACGGGTTGGCGCAGGGTTTCAACGAAGGTATTTTTGGCGATAGTAAGCAGCTTATACATCATTCACCCGCGATTTTGCCTGCCTGTCGACCGCTACCGTTGACACAAGACTGTCGTATGTTTTTTCACGGTTGTCACTACACGAGAGTCGTTTTCGGTGTTATAGTACTGGATTCCCTGTTTGTAAAGGATCTGGGCCCGTAGTGGTTAATACTGGGTAAACAGGTTTTTAGTTCACAGCCCGGAGCTGAATCGCCAATGACGGTATCATCGAAACGCCCTGAACAGGTCGCATGGGTAGCCTTGGTTCTGAGCCTGGTCTTCTTCGGCATCGCGTTTTTCCTGGGTCGCTGGAGCGGGTTCCACGCGGTGTCCGCCGTGGGGTGGCAATCCCTCGCGGCCGCCTTCATCTGGCTGGTCCTCGCGATCCAATTCCACCAGCGCAGCCTCGCCGAGCAGGAAAAGCTCGACATGACGCAACTGGCCCGCGAGAAGAGTTCCGCAACCATCTTTCAGAAGGGCGAGACCGTGGCGCTGTTGGCCGCCGCCCAGCGACGCGTGGAGATCCTCGAGCGATGGTTCATTCCCGCCTTTGGGGCTCTGATCGCCGCCTATGAAATTGGGATCGGCATCTACCTGTTGAGGGCCATACCGAAGGCTGCCGGCGCGCCGACCCAGCAGCCCCTCGTATGTGCGATCGTCGCGACGGCGATTGCCTTCGTGGGTTTCCTGCTGTCGCGATACGCAACGGGCATGTCGGCCGAGCCGAAGTGGAAGCCGTTGCGGGCGGGGGGGAGCTTCTTCCTCGGTGTAGCCGTGCTGTGCTTCGTCCTCGCGATTGCACTGGCCCTGGCGCACTTCCAAATCGCTTCGCCGCTGAAAGTCGTCAGCTATGTGGTTCCCATCCTCCTGATCGTCTTGGGCGTCGAGACGGCCTTGAACATCGTCTTCGACCTCTACCGGCCGCGGCTCAAGGGCCAGTACAGCCGGGCGGCGTTCGACAGCCGACTCCTGGGCATCATCAGCGAGCCCGGCGGAATCTTCCGCAGTGTCGCGGCCGCCATGGACTACCAGTTCGGGTTCCAGATTTCGCAGACCTGGTTCTACAAGCTTCTTGAGAAGGCCATCGTGCCGCTGGTGCTCTTCTGTGCCGTGACCCTCTACCTGGCGAGTTGCATTGTCGTGGTCGGGCCCAACGAAGAGGGGATCGTCGAGCGATTCGGCAAGCCGACGACCGCCGACGGGCAGGTCCGTCACATCGGCCCGGGCCTGCACTTGAAACTGCCCTGGCCGATGGATATCGCCTACATGCACCCGACGCAGCAGGTCATGGATCTGCACATCGGATACGTGCCCAAGATCGATCCGAATGGCGCCCTCGTTCAGGAGATGAGACTCCTGTGGGGACAGACGCACTACGAGAAAGAGTACGATCTGCTGGTGGCTGCCGATTACACGCCGGTTGAGGTTGGTGAGAGCCCGGCCGAAAGCGCGGTGCCGGTCAGCCTGGTCAAGGTGAACATGCCGGTCCAGTACCGGATCAAGGACCTGCGTGCCTTCATTTACGGCCACAGCGATCCGGCCAAGCTCCTGGAGGATATCTGCTATCGGGAACTGGTGCGTCTGGCCTCCACGGCGAATGTCGAGGTCAGCAGCACACGCGGCGACAGCGAGGACAACCTCTTCGGCGCCGGCAGGGCCAAGGCCAAGCGGGTCTTGATGGAGCGGATTCAGAAGGCTGCCGACGGGGAGGGCCTGGGGGTCGAGGTGGTCTTCGTTGGATTGCAGGGGATTCATCCGCCGCCGGAGGTGGCTCCCGATTACCAGGCGGTTGTGGGCGCCGTTCAGGAGAAGCAGGCCAAGGTGCTTGAGGCCGAGGCGGAACGCAACCGCACGCTCAGTACACTGGCCGGTTCCGTCTCGCGGGCCTCCAGGCTGGCCGCGTTGGCCGCCCAGTATCAGGAGGCGCAGAGGCAAGGGGCCCCGGAGCAGGTCAAGCGTTTGGGCGCGCAGTTCGATACCGCGATGCTCAACGAGGCGAGAGGGGACATCTTCCGAATCCTCAGCGAGGCCCAGAGCTACCGGTTTGGGCAAGCGACCCTGGCCGAGGCCACGGGCAAACGGTTTGCCGGCCAGCTTCAGGCCTACCGGGCGGCCCCGGAGATCTACAAGTGCGAACAAAGGGCGGTCGTGCTCGAAGAGGCCCTGAAGGGCATCCGCAAGTACATTGTGGCGTCCGACCCGAACGATCGTGAAGTCATCATCATGGACCTGCAGGACCGGCTCTCGACGGAAGCTCTGTTGGGCCGCCTTTCCAGTGGACAGGAGACCAGTGGACAATGAAGAATATAGCGATTCCGATACTGATTGCCGTCATTTCCATCGTGATGATCGTGTACCTTGTGACGTTTCAGGTCCGGGAGACCGAGTCCGGGTTCGTGACGCGGTTCGGCAAGCCGGTGCGCGAGGTGACGCAGCCCGGCCTGTATCTCAAGTGGCCCACACCGATCGAGCAGATTCACAAGTTCGATTCGCGCATGAGGGTTCTGGAAGCGGCCCAACTGGCGGAGACCACGACCCGGGGCAACGTCCCGATCATCGTCAACACCTACGTGGTCTGGCGAGTGGCCGAGCCGTTGAAGTTCCTCAACGCGGTGAAGACGGAAGACAACGCGGAGAGCAAGCTCCGCAATCACATCAATGACACGCAGAACCGAATCATCGGCCAGCATTCGTTCGGTGAGTTCGTCAACAGCGATCCCACGAAGATCCGGTTCGACGAGATCCAGGCGGAAATGCTCGCCGATCTCAAGGCCCCGGTCCGGGCGGAGTATGGCATCGAGATCAAGACGCTGGGCATCAAGCAGCTCAAGGTCAGCGAGGACGTTACGAAGAAGGTCTTCGAGCGAATGAAGGCCGAGCGGCAGGGACGCACGGACGCCATCACGTCCGAGGGGGATGGGATGGCCATTCAGATTCGCGCCGACGCGAACGAAAAACGCGATGTGTTGATGAACGCGGCAGAAGGCCGGGCCAAGGAGATTCGCGGGCAGGGCGATGCCGACGCGGCCAAGTACTACGAGATGCTGGAGGCGGACCCGCAACTGGCGATCTATCTGCGGAACCTCGAGACCCTCAAGGCCATCTCGTCCCGCTCGACGGTCGTGCTTCCCACGGATTCGGACCCCTTCAAGCTGCTGATGGCGATGCCGTCGCTGGGGACCGAGGGATCGGCGAAGGAATCGGCAACGGAGCCACAGGACAGCAAGAAATAGACTGGGCACACAGCCATGGCACACGAGCACAAACACGGACACGATCACGGACACGGACACGAGCACGACCATGCCGCCGAGCCGGAGCAACCATTGCAGGCTGAGCAGCTTGATGCGGCGGGGGAATCTCTCTCGGACGCCCTCCGCATCAGCTTCATGATCCTGAAGATCATCATGATCGTCTTGATCGTTGCTTTCCTGGCGTCGGGCTTCCGGACGGTCGGTCCGGACGAGCGGGCGCTGGTGCTGCGCTTCGGCAAGATCCAGGGTATCGGCGACGATGCGATCCTGGGTCCCGGATTCCACTGGGTCTTCCCGTATCCGATCGATGAGATCGTGAAGATCCCCGTTGAGAAGAACATCAACCTGCCCGTCAACACATTCTGGTACAAGGAGATCCGCGACGACGTTCTGGGGGGCGGTGTCAAGCCCAGGAACCTGCGGGCCGAGAAGCTCGATCCGATGGTCGAGGGGTATTGCCTGACGCGGAGCCAGGCGGCCGAGGCCCCCGGCGGGTCGCAGACTCCTGTGGCGCAGTTCCTCAGGGACAGTGAGGGAAGCGACTACAACATCGTCCATACGAAATGGCAGATCAATTACCAGATCAGCAACATCGATCAGTTCTTCCGCAACGTCTATGTGCGGGATGTCAAGCCGGGGGACATCTATTCGGACATCATGGTCACGAGCATCACGCCTCTGCTCCGCAGTGTGGTCGATGACGCCATCGTGGCGACCATGGTCCACTACACGATCGACGAGGCTCTCCAGAGCGTCGATACGATCCCTCGCCGAGTCCAGCAGCTTGTGCAGCAGAAGCTGGACCTTCTGGAAAGCGGCATTCGCGTCGTCCAGATGCAGTTGATCAGCACGACGTGGCCCATGCAGGTGGACGAGGCATTCGAGGCGTACGTCGAGGCCAGCCAGAAGAGCGCCCAGACGATTACGCAGGCCAGGACCTATGCCGAGACGACCCTGAACAAGACCGCCGGCCAGGTCGCGGAGCCCTTGTGCAAGGCCCTGCTGGACCCGAATGCTACCCCGCAGCAGCGGGAGACCCTGTGGGCTCAGATCACGGGCGATGTTCGGGAGACGATCGCCCAGGCTCAGGCCTATCAGACGAAGGTTGTCGAGGCGGCCCGGGCCAGCGCCAGCTATCTGACGAGTATCCTGCCCGAGTACCGTGAGCGGCCCACGCTCGTCGCCCGCGAGCTGTACCTCGCGGCCATTCAGCAGGTCCTGACGAACGCCGACGAGAAGTTCATCCTCGACACGTCGAACAAGGGCAAGGATCGCGAATTGCGGATCTTGCTGAATCGGGACACGCAGTTGAAGCCCAAGGGCAATCCGTAGAACGAATCGGGAGTTGACAGGCCGGGTGACGAAATCGGCGCCCGCGAGCATGATTCGGTGAGAGAACAAGACTATGGCGCATGAGCACCTGCACTTGAAAGATCAATTCGGCACCGAGCAAACCCGCGAGAAGCAGTTCCGCGTGAGTATGGCTCTGCTGGGCACACTGGCAGGCGGGATCCTGCTCATCAACAGTTGGATTGGGAGGGCCTTCTACTCGCCCGGCAGCTTCAATACCGAGTTGTTCGCGATGCTCGGCGCGCTTCTGCTCGGGGCCCCGATTGTCGTCCATGCGGTTCGCAGCCTGATCCGCGGCGAATCGCATATGGACGAGCTGGCGGCGCTCGGCATCGTCGCGGCGTTTGCCATAGGGGAGTACGTCGCGGCCGGCCTGATCGGGTTCTTCATGCTGCTCAGCGAACTGGTGGAGACCCGGACCGCCCTCGGGGCCCGAGCTTCGATTGAATCGCTCATCCGCCTTACGCCGGTCAAGGCCAACCTGATCGGACAGGACGGCAAGGAACGGGAGGTCAAGGTCAGCGAATTGCGGGCGGGCGATTCCATTCGCGTGCGTCCGGGGGACAACGTGCCGGCCGACGGCGAGGTCTATGACGGCCTGAGCTCCGTGAATGAGGCGACAATCACGGGCGAGTCCCTGCCGGTCGACAAGGTGCCGGGGATGCAGGTCTTTGCCGGGACGAACAACCTCACGGGGGTTCTGGATATCCGGGTGACCAAGGCGGGCAAGGATACGACCCTGGGCAAAGTGCAGTCGCTGATTATGCAGGCCGAGCACACGAAGATCCCCGTCATGCGGATCATCGACCGCTACATCTCCTGGTATGTGCCGACGATCCTGATGATTGCGCTCATCGTCCTGTTCTTCACCCGCAATATCAACCAGGCGATTACGATCCTGGTGATCTCGTGCCCGTGCGCGATCATTCTGGCGACGCCCACGGCGATGGTGGCCGCGATCTCGGCCGCAGCCCGCTTGGGTATCCTCGTCAAGAACGTCGCGTATCTGGAGGTTGCGGGGAAGATGACGGCCTTGGTGTTCGACAAGACCGGTACCGTGACGACGGGCCGGCTCTATGTGACCAAGTTGACGCCCGCCGAGGGGGTCGAACCGGCGGACCTGCTGGCGGAGGCGGCTGCCGCCGAGCAGATGAGCAAGCACCCGGCGGCCCGGGCCTTGCAGGAAGTGGCCAAGGAGGCCGGCCTGACGCTGCCCGCCTCGGAGAGCTTCAAGGAGACGCCGGGCAAGGGCGTCAGTGCAAAGGTCAATTCCTCCCGCATCCTTGTGGGCCGCGACACGTTTCTGGCAGAGAACGGGATCGACACGAAGAGCGTCCCCGATCCTCGGCTCCACGAGGAGCAGGGGTTCAGCACCTTGTACGTCGCGAAGGAAAAGCAGTGCATCGGGTGGATCGGCCTGCAGGACAAGACCCGGCCCGAGGCCCAGCACGCGATCAGGGAATTGGTGGAGATGGGTGTCAAACGCGTCACCATGCTCACCGGTGACCGCAGCGAGGTGGCCAACCGCGTCGCGGGCGAGCTGGGCTGCACCGATTACAAGGCCCAGTGCCTGCCGCAGGACAAGCTGGCGGTCGTCGAGCAGATCAAGAAGGAAGGGCACACGGTCGTCGTCGTCGGCGACGGCATCAACGACGCGCCCGCCTTGGCGGCCGGCGATCTCGGCATTGCGATGGGGGCCGCCGGCAGCGACGTGGCGATCAACTCCGCGTCCATCGCACTGATGAACAACGACCTGCGGCGGCTTCCGTTCCTCGTCGATGTCTCCCGCAAGACCCGGCGGGTGATCGCTCAGAACCTGGTCTTCGGCATCCTCTTCATCGTATTGGGCATCTCTCTCTCGAAATTCGTGCCGCCGGCAGTGGCCGCCTTCCTGCATTTCGCCAGCTCGCTGGTCGTCGTGTTCAACAGCGCCCGCCTGTTCCGCCAGGGCGAGGAACTTGACCACGAGCCGCAGACGGCATAAGGTTGTGACATGGATTACGCCATAGAGACAGTAGCGCTGACGAAGATCTTCTCCGACTGGTGGGGCCGGGCGAAGGTCTATGCGGTGGACGATCTGAACCTGCAGGTCCGTCCGAACGAGGTCTTCGGCCTCTTGGGCCCGAACGGCTCGGGCAAGACCACGACGATCAAGATGCTCCTGGGCCTGCTGCACCCGACGAAGGGGCACGCCGTGATTCTGGGGGGGGACGGCACCGATCCGAAGATCAGCGCCCGCATCGGATTCCTGCCGGAGGAGTCGTACCTGTACCGGTTTTTGAATGCCCGCGAGACGCTGGACTTCTACGGCCGGCTCTTCGGGCTGGACTCCAAGACTCGCGAGATGCGTATCGAGGCCCTGCTGGAGATGGTCGGCCTCAGGGCGGTGGCGAGCCGACCCGTCGGCACCTATTCGAAGGGCATGGCCCGGCGGATCGGACTGGCCCAGGCTCTTATCAATGACCCGGACCTGTTGATTCTCGATGAGCCCACGACGGGCCTGGACCCCATCGGCACGCGTCAGATCAAGGACCTCATCATCAAGCTGGCCGAGCGGGGCAAGACCGTTCTGCTTTGCAGCCATCTGCTGGCGGATGTCGAGGATGTCTGTGACCGGATCGCGATTCTCTACGGCGGCAAGGTCCAGGCGCACGGCCGCGTCGGGGACCTCCTGCAAAAGACGAACAAACGGCAAATCGTCACCGACGCCATTAGTGACGCCACGGCGGATCGCATCCGGGAGATTCTCAAGCAAGAGCACGCCGAATGCGAGATCTCCTCGCCCATGGAGCGGCTCGAGACCTTCTTCATCAATACGGTCGTGGCAGCTCAACAGCAGGCGATGCCCACGAGCGGAGCGTTTAGCACGACGCAGATCGGCGGGTTCCTCGCGGGCGGTGTGGACAAGGGCGATATCCTGGACAAGCTGGTCGCGGCCCCCGTCTCAGAGAAGGCCCAAGCCGGGCCCGTCCGCACGGACAGGCCGCAGCCTCAGGAGACCGTGACGCCCGAGCCCAACAAGGACTTGCTGAGCAAGCTCACGCAGCCGGCGACGAGTTCGCCGGCCGAGCCGGCCGAGCCGGACAGTGAGCAGCCGGCCCAGGCCGTGCCCGAGACGACCGTACAGCAGGAGCAAGCCCGGAAGAGTATCCTCGACGAGTTGACGGGGCGGAAACAGCCCGACGGCTCGACCGTCCGACCGTCCGACGACCCGAGGGAGGACGGCGGCGATGCGTAGGGTTTGGGCCGTTGCGACCAACACGATCCGGCAGGCCCTGCGGATGAAAGTGGCGGCCATCTTCATCGTGCTGCTGCTCGTGCTGTTGCCGGTCATGGGGTACACCGCCTCGGGCGATGGTACGCTCAAGGGCCGGCTCCAGACCTTCGTGAGCTACGGGCTTTCGCTCACGGGCCTGCTGCTGAGCCTGCTGACGATTATCGTCTCGGTCTATTCGGTCACCAGTGACATCGAGCACCGTCAGATCTATACGGTCGTCACCAAGCCGATCCGTCGATACCAGTTGATTCTGGGCAAGCTCCTGGGCGTCATCGTGCTCGACGTGGCGCTGCTGACGCTCTTCGCCGGGATAGTCTACGGCTTCGTCGTTCTGACGCCGCGGTTCGCCAAGGCCACCGAAGAAGAGCTGACCCAGATCGAAAACGAGTTCTTCACGGCTCGGGCAAGCCTCGTCCCCCCTCAGATCGATGTCAGCAAGGAAGTGGACGAACTCTACGCCAAGCTCCTGGCCAACGACCAACTGGAGACTGCGTATCCGAACAGCACGCCCGAGGAGATTCGAAAGTACCTGTCCAGCCGCCTGCGACTGGAGAAGCGGGCCGCCGCGGTGGGTCAGATGCTTGTCTGGGAGTTTCGCGACGTCCATCCGACCGATCCCAACCGCCAGAGTCTGTTCATCCGCTTCAAGTACGATGTCTCGGTGACTCCGCCCGATGAGCAGGTGTACGGGGACTGGCGGATCGGAGATCTGCGGGGCCTGCAGACCGGTAACCCGGTCGATACACCCGTGTGGCGGGTGCCCCGCAAGGACCCGGTACGTAAGTTCCGTGAGATCGAGGTGCCCGCATCCGCCGTCGCCAAGGACGGTTACCTCGCGGTTGGGTTCGCGAATCCGCCCTGGAACAGCACGGTGGTTCTGTTTCCCGTGGAGGATGGCTTGGAGGTGCTGTACAAGGCCGACACCTTCCTGGGCAACTACATCCGCGGGGCCTTGCTGATCCTGCTTCGGCTTGTGTTCCTGGCCTGTCTGGGCGTGATGGCGGCCAGTTTCCTGTCGTTCCCGGTGGCGATTCTGTTCTGCCTGGTGATCTTTGTCACGGGCGCCACGAGCGGCGGGATCATCGAGTCGTTCGGATACATGAGCAGGAACGTCAATCTCGTCTACAAGTACACGATCGAGACCATCATCCAGCTTCTGCCGCAGTTTGACAAGGCCAGTCCGACGCAGTTCCTGATCCCGGCTCGACTGATTACGTGGAGCCTGATCGGCCGGGTCGTACTCGTCATGGTTTGTATCAAGGCGACGCTGCTGCTGGCCCTGGCTCTGATCATCTTCAGCTTCCGGGAACTGGCGAAGGTGGTGGTATAGAATGGATTTGACAACCGCTCATGCGTGCACGTGATTTCATCATCCTGTTGGTCTGTGTCATCACGGCGGCGGCCTCACTATTTGGGGCGGCAGCGCAGCTCGACTACATCAACGGCCAGCGGGAGAAGATGAAGATCATCGTCAATCCGGCGCCGGAGAACGCGCCGCCATCCCTGGCATGGGCCACCGTCGCGATGGGGGCCTTTCGCGGCCTGATCGTCGATATCCTCTGGATGCGGGCCGACAAACTCAAAGAAGAAGGGCAGTTCTTCGACGCTCGCCAGCTTGCCGATTGGATCACGACCCTGCAACCGCGGTTCGCGGCGGTCTGGGAATTCCAGGCCTGGAACATGGCCTACAATATTTCCGTGACGATCCCGGCCACGCAGCCGGAACAGAGATGGCGATGGGTGAAGAACGGCTACGAATTGCTGCGCGACAAGGGAATCCCGCTGAATCCCAAGTCGATCGATTTGTACCACGAGCTGGGGCGCATCTTCCAACACAAGCTCGGCGGCGTCTCCGACGACGCCCACCTGTACTACAAGCTCCAGTTCGCCGAGGAGATCGGGCCCGTGTTGAGCTCGGCGGACAACGGGCTGAGTGCGAACGACAACAAGTACCTGGAGGC
>Ga0116141_10005825_pt1 | contig 10273 bp, 7 predicted proteins | sample AD_UKC097_MetaG_FD_89744 | JGI IMG/M metagenome (GOLD analysis project Ga0116141, IMG submission 89744) | Active sludge microbial communities of municipal wastewater-treating anaerobic digesters from USA - AD_UKC097_MetaG | ecosystem: Engineered > Bioreactor > Anaerobic > Digestate | place: USA... | reverse complement strand
TCGTGCACTGCCCGGGGCGCCGTGCCCCGATCCGTACTGCGGCGGGATCCTCTTGGACGGGATCCTCGCACCCGCTGCTGCGCGTCCGATCTTATGCGAACGCGCCGGCCGCCGTCATCCGGTCCGGCCCGGTGTCTCGACCTCACCGACGTCGCGCCGCCGGTATCACGCCGCGGATATCGCGCTGGCTTCCCCTGGCGTCCCCTGGCTCGCCTCGGCGTCAGTCGAGGCGGATGTCCGCCTGCCGGACCACGCGGCTCCAGCGCTCCTGCTCCTTCTGGATGAAGCGCGCGAAGTCCGCCGGCGTGCCGCCGGCCCCCAGGGCGTTGTCGTTGGCGAAGCGCGCGGTGATCGGCCCCGAGCGCAGTGCCTGCGTGGCGTGCTGGGCGATCTTCTGCACCACCTCGGGCGGCGTGCCGGCGGGCGCGATCAGTCCGTACCACTGCGAGGTCTCGAAGCCGGGGTACCCCTGCTCGGCGACCGTCCCGACGTCGGGCAGCGCGGCGATCCGCTCGGACATGCCGACGGCGATCGCCTTGAGCCGGCCGTCGCGCACGTGCGGCAGCAGCGGCGGCGTGCCGGCCGAGCTCGCCTCGGTGCGTCCCGCCAGCAGGTCCTGCAGCTGCGGGCCGGTGCCCCGGTACGGGATGTGCACGATGTGCGTGCCGGTGACGAGCTTCAGGTACTCCATCGCCAGGTGCCCGGCGCTGCCGTTGCCGGCCGAGCCGTAGTTGAGCGCGCCGGGCTTCGCCTTGGCGAGCGCCACGAACTCCTTCAGGTTGTTCGCGGGCACCGACGCGTGCACGACGAAGATGTTGGGCACCCGCGCCAGCAGCACCACCGGCACGAAGTCGCGGTTCACGTCGTAGGGCTGCCGCGACATCGCATACGGGTTCACCGCCAGCGTGCCGACGTGCCCCAGGATCAGCGTGTGGCCGTCGGGCGCCGCCTTGGCCACCTCCGACATGGCGATCGTGCCCGCGCCGCCCGGCTTGTTCTCGACGATCACGTTGGCGCCGATCGTCTTGCTCATCTCGGCGGCGACCGAGCGGGCGACGATCTCGGACGATCCGCCCGGCGCAAACGGCACGACGATGCGGATCGGCCGCGACGGGAACGGATCGGCGCGGACGGCGCCGGCGGACAGGCACAGGGCCAGAAGGAGGCCAAGCGACAACAGACGATGCGCAAAGGTCATGTCGATCTCTCAGAACTGATAGCGGCGCAGGCCGCCGTCGACCGGGATCACCGTACCGGTGACGTAGCGCGCCAGCGGGGAGACCAGGTAGCAGACCAGGTGGGCGATGTCCTCGGGCTCGCCGTAGAACCCGGCGGGGATCTCGTGCTCGGCCTGCCACTGGCGGTATTCGGGCGTGTAGTTGCGCAGGATCTGGTCGCTCAGGATGCGGCCCGGCGGGATGCAGTTCACCGTGATGCCGTCCTTGCCGACCTCGCGCGACAGGCCCTTGGCCCACGAATGCACGGCCGCCTTCGCGCAGAACGCGCCGTTGACGTTGTCGGGCTCGGACTTGCCGGTGATGTTCACGATCCGCCCCCAGCGGCCCGCGCGCATGCCGGGCAGCAGGCGGTCGGTGAGCTGGCGGTGGCGGGTGAAGTTGAGCGTCATCGCCTCGTGCCACTGCGCCTCGTCCGCGCCCGCCCCGAACGGGCGGCTGCCGCCCGCGTTGTTGATCAGGATCTCGACCCGCCCCAGTGCGTCCAGCGCCTGCGCGGCGATGCGCGCCGCGGCGTCCTCGTCCATGAAGTCCTGCACGATCACCGTCGGCGCCGGGCCGCCGGCGTCCGCGATCAGCGCTGCCACCTCGTCCAGCTTGTCGCGGCGTCGGCCGGCGATCGCCAGCCGCACGCCCTCGCGGCCCAGCGCCAGCGCGATGCCGCGCCCGATGCCCGCGCTGGCGCCCGTCACCAGCCCGCAGCGGCCGGCAATCTGCAGATCCATGGGTGTTCTCCTCGTCGACCGGGCGCCCGCGCGCCGCGTGTGCGCCGGATCGTACACAGATGCGCTGCGGACGACGCATGCCGCCGGCGGGATGCCGTCGATTCGAGACGCCGCGCAGGCAGGCATCGACGCCCGATGTGACCCCTTGGATTGACGTTGACGTTAACGTCATTTAACGTCTCGCGCGCGTTGCTGCGCCCCCCGCGGGCGGCGATACTCAGCGCACCGACCAACCGGCGACGCCCCCGGGCCGCGCCCCGCAGGACTACGACCATGACCGACCTCTCCGACCAGAAGCAGCTCGCCGACTACCGGATGCAGAACAAGGTGCGCTTCGTGACCGCGGCGTCGCTCTTCGACGGGCACGACGCGTCGATCAACATCATGCGACGCATCCTGCAGAGCATGGGATGCGAGGTGATCCACCTGGGCCACAACCGCTCGGTCAAGGAGATCGTCGACTGCGCGCTGCAGGAGGATGTGCACGGCATCGCGGTGTCGTCGTACCAGGGCGGCCACGTCGAGTACTTCAAGTACATGATCGACCTGCTGCGCGAGGCCGGCGCCGGCCACATCAAGGTGTTCGGCGGCGGCGGCGGCGTGATCGTGCCGGCCGAGATCAAGGATCTGCACGACTACGGCGTAACCCGCATCTACAGCCCCGAAGACGGCCAGCGCATGGGCCTGCAGGGCATGATCGCCGACATGGTGCGGCGCTGCGACGTCGACCTCACCCAGTACGCGCCGACCTCGCTCGCGTCGCTCGCCGTGCCGGCCGACGCGACCGCGGCCACCGACGCCGGACGCGCCGCGCTGGCCGCGTCGCGCCGCGCGCTGGCGCAGGTGATCACGGCGCTGGAGAACGGTCGCCTCGACCCGGCGCTGCGCACCGAGCTGCACACGCGGGCCGACACCGCGAAGACGCCCACGCTGGGCATCACGGGCACCGGCGGCGCCGGCAAGAGCTCGCTCACCGACGAGCTGGTGCGCCGCTTCCGGCTCGACCAGGACGACCGGCTGCGGCTGGCGATCATCTCGGTCGACCCGACCCGGCGCAAGTCGGGCGGCGCGCTGCTGGGCGATCGCATCCGCATGAACGCGATCAACCACCCCAACATCTACATGCGATCGCTGGCCACGCGCGACGCCGGCAGCGAGATCAGCCAGGCGCTGCCCGACGTGATCGCCGCCTGCAAGGTCGCCGGCTTCGACCTGATCGTGGTCGAGACCTCCGGCATCGGCCAGGGCGACGCGGCGATCGTGCCGCTGGTCGATTCCACGCTGTACGTGATGACGCCCGAGTTCGGCGCGGCCAGCCAGCTCGAGAAGATCGACATGCTCGACTTCGCCGACTTCGTCGCGATCAACAAGTTCGACCGCAAGGGCGCGCAGGATGCGCTGCGCGACGTCTCCAAGCAGTACCAGCGCAACCGCGAGCAGTGGACGCGTCGCCCCGACGAGATGCCGGTGTTCGGCACGCAGGCCTCGCGCTTCAACGACGACGGCGTCACCGCGCTCTACCAGGGCATGCTGCCGCGGCTGACCGAGCTGGGCCTGAACGTGACGGCGGGCCGCCTGCCCAGGGTCGAGGGACGCCATTCGTCCAGCCAGATCGTGATCGTGCCGCCGGCGCGCGTGCGCTACCTGGCCGACATCGCCGACACGGTGCGCAGCTACAAGGCCCGCGCCCGTGCGCAGAGCGCGCTGGCCCGCGAGATCCAGCAGCTGCGCGCATCGCAGCGCATGCTGCGGCAGGCGGCCCCCGACAAGCACCGCGCGGTCGACGCGCTCGAGGAGCAGGCGCAGGCCCGCGAGACGCGGCTCGATGCGGCCGCCGGCAAGCTGCTGGCGATGTGGGACGACATGCAGAAGGCCTACGGCGGCGACGAGTACGTGGTGAAGATCCGCGACAAGGAGATCCGCACCCAGCTCACCCGCACCTCGCTGTCGGGCACGCGCATCCGCAAGGTGTCGCTGCCCACCTGGGAGGACCACGGCGAGCGGCTCAAGTGGCTGCTGCTGGAGAACGTGCCGGGCTCGTTCCCGTACACGGCCGGCGTGTTCGCGTTCAAGCGCGAGGGCGAGGACCCCACGCGCATGTTCGCCGGCGAGGGCGATCCGTTCCGCACCAACCGGCGCTTCAAGCTGCTGTCCGAAGGCATGCCGGCCAAGCGCCTGTCGACCGCGTTCGACTCGGTCACGCTGTACGGCCACGACCCCGACCTGCGCCCCGACATCTACGGCAAGGTCGGCAACTCGGGCGTGTCGATCGCCACCCTCGACGACATGAAGGTGCTGTACGGCGGCTTCGACCTGTGCGATCCCGCGACCAGTGTGTCGATGACGATCAACGGCCCGGCGCCCAGCATCCTCGCGATGTTCATGAACACCGCGATCGACCAGCAGGTGGACAAGTTCGTCGCCGACAACGGCCGTCAGCCCACCGACGACGAGATCGCCAAGATCCGCGCCTGGACGCTGGCCAACGTGCGCGGCACGGTGCAGGCCGACATCCTCAAGGAGGACCAGGGCCAGAACACCTGCATCTTCTCGACCGAGTTCAGCCTGAAGGTGATGGGCGACATCCAGGAGTACTTCGTGCACCACAAGGTGCGCAACTTCTACTCGGTGTCGATCAGCGGCTATCACATCGCCGAGGCCGGCGCGAACCCGATCAGCCAGCTCGCGTTCACGCTGTCCAACGGCTTCACCTTCGTCGAGGCGTACCTCGCCCGCGGCATGCACATCGACGACTTCGCGCCCAACCTGTCGTTCTTCTTCTCGAACGGCATGGACCCGGAGTACACGGTGCTGGGCCGTGTGGCGCGCCGCATCTGGGCGGTGGCGATGCGCGACCGCTACGGGGCCGACGAGCGCAGCCAGAAGCTCAAGTACCACTGCCAGACCAGCGGCCGCAGCCTGCACGCGCAGGAGATCGACTTCAACGACATCCGCACCACGCTGCAGGCGCTGATCGCCACCTACGACAACGCCAACAGCCTGCACACCAACGCCTACGACGAGGCGATCACCACGCCCACCGAGGAGAGCGTGCGCCGCGCGATGGCGATCCAGCTGATCATCAACCGCGAGTGGGGACTGGCCAAGAACGAGAACCCCAACCAGGGCAGCTTCATCATCGACGAGCTCACCGAGCTGGTCGAGGAGGCGGTGCTGGCCGAGTTCGAGCGCATCGCCGAGCGCGGCGGCGTGCTGGGCGCGATGGAGACCGGGTATCAGCGCGGCAAGATCCAGGACGAGAGCATGCACTACGAGATGCTCAAGCACACCGGCGAATACCCGATCATCGGCGTGAACACCTTCCGCAACCCGCACGGCGACCCGATCCCGCAGTCGCTGGAGCTCGCGCGCTCCACCGAGGACGAGAAGCAGTCGCAGCTCGCGCGCCTGCAGGACTTCCACGCCCGCAACGCGGCGCAGGCGCCTGCGGTGCTGCAGCGGCTGCGTCAGACCGTGATCGAGAACGGCAACGTGTTCGCCGTGCTGATGGACGCGGTGCGCGTGTGCTCGCTGGGGCAGATCACGACCGCGCTGTTCGAGGTGGGCGGGCAGTACCGGCGCAGCATGTGAGCGCGCCGGCGGCGTGCGGCCTCCAGCCCGACAGTGTCGATAACTCCGGCATGCCAGGGGGCAACCGGGAAATCCCGACCAGCGGGTCCTCCATCCGAAGCGTCATTTCGGATACCTTACGGGCCCGCGACCCGGGGGCGGTGCGCGCAGACACGCCCGCCCGCACACGGGCCGACGCCGTGCGGACAGCCTCCCGCCGTCCGCCGCCTCATGAGGAGAACTCGATGTTGCTGAAATCCCTGCGCACGCTCGCCGTCGCGCTGATGGCCGGTTTCGCCGCCACGGCATCCGCCCAGAACTACCCGTCCAAGCCGATCCGCGTGATCGTGCCGTTCGCCGTCGGCAGCGGCACCGACATCGTCACGCGCATGGTCACCGAGGACATGAGCAAGACCCTCGGCGTGAACTTCGTGATCGAGAACAAGCCGGGCGCGTCCGGGCAGATCGCCGCCGAGGCGCTGGTCGCCGCCGAGCCCGACGGTTACACGATCATGATGACCACCAACACCGCGCACTCGGCCAATCCGCACCTGTTCAAGAAGCTGCGCTACGACCCGCTGAAGGACACCACGCCGATCGCCAAGGTGATCTCCTTCGTGTTCGTGCTCGCCGTGAAGGCCGATTCGCCGGTGAAGAACGCGCAGGAGCTGATCGCCCGGGTGAAGGCCAATCCCGGCAAGCTGTCGTACGGCTACGGCAACTCGACCGGCCAGGTCGCCGGTGCGCACTTCGCCAAAGTCGCCGGCCTGGATGTCGCCCCGGTCGCGTACAAGAGCACGCCGCCCGCGATGACCGACATCGGCGGTGGCCAGATCGAGTTCATGTTCGTCGACGTCGCCGCGTCGCAGGCGTTCGTGCGCTCGAACAAGCTCAAGATGATCGGCCTGCAGTCCGACCAGCGCTCGCCGCTGTTCCCGGACCTGCCGCCGGTGGGCGAGGTCACGCCCGGCTTCAACTTCAACGTCTGGGGCGGCCTGATCGGTCCGGCGAAGCTGCCGGCCAACGTGGTCACCACGCTGAACGCGGCCGCCAACAAGGCGCTGACCAATCCCGCCATCCGCGAGAAGCTGATCGCTTCCGGCCTGGAGCCGGTGCCCACCACGGTCGAGGACTTCCGCAAGTTCGTCGTCGAGCAGCACGCCGCCTGGGGCAAGAGCATCCGCGCCGCCGGCATCGAAGCGGAATAAGCCCGCCCGCGCTCCGCGTGCCGGGGTGCCCCCCGGGCGCGGGCCGCTGCGGTCAGAACGGCTCGATCACGCGCTTGCGCTGCGTGCGGGCCGGCGCAGGCGGCAGGGTCGCCAGCGTGCGCAGCAGCAGCGCACGTGTGTCGGCCGGATCGATCACGTCGTCGTACACGTACTTGCCGGCCGCCTCGACGGCCGCGTGCTCGCGCTTGAGCTGCTCGGTCAGCGCACGGTGGCGCTGCGCCCGCGCGGCCGGATCGGCGATGGCTTCGAGTTCGCGCTTGTGCAGGATGCTGACCGCGCCTTCCAGGCCCATGCCGCCGTACTCGGCGGTCGGCCACGCCAGCAGCACCGCCGGATCCAGCGGCTGCGAACCCATGATGTAGTAACCCAGGCCATAGGCCTTGCGCAGCACCACGGTCATCATCGGCGTGGTGGCGTTGGCGATCGCCGACAGCATGCGGCCGCTGTGGCGCACCAGGCCGGTCTTCTCGGCCTCGGGGCCGGCCAGCAGCCCCGGCGTGTCGCACAGCAGCAGCAGCGGGAGGTCGTACGCGTCGCAGATCTGCACGAAGCGCGCGGCCTTCACCGACGCGGCGCTGTCGATCGCGCCCGCCAGGTGCAGTGGCTGGTTGGCCACGACACCCACCGCGCGGCCGTCGAAGCGCACCAGCGCGGTCACCACCGACTTGCCGAAGCCGGGCTTGAGCTCGAGCACGCTGCCGACGTTGGCCAGGTGCTGCACCACCTTGCGCACGTCGTACGCGCGGCGGGGGTTCTCCGGCACCAGCGTGCGCAGCGGCAGCGGATCGGGGGCCGGCCCGGGCGCGGCGGGCGGACCGAAGTACGACAGGTAGCGGCGCGCGAGGTCGGCCGCGTGGGCGTCGTCGTCGGCCAGCAGGTCGATCACGCCGGTGCGCACGTGCACGTCGGCCGGGCCGATCTCCTCGGGCGTGAGCTTCACGCCCAGCGCCGCCTCCACCAGCGGCGGCCCCGCCAGCCCCATCGCCGAGCCGCGCACCGCGATCAGCAGGTCGCACATGCCGGCGAGATTGGCGTGGCCGGCGAACGCCCGGCTCGGCACGATGCCGATCGTGGGCGCCACCCCGGACAGACGCGCGAACACGACGAAGGTGGGCGTGGGCCCGCGCGCGGGGACGGTCATGTCGTGCGTGCGCGCGCCGCCGCCTTCCAGCCAGCAGATCACCGGCAGACGGTGCCGCAGCGCATGCTCGAACATGCGGGTCATCTTGATGTGATTGATGGCGCTCTGCGTGCCGCCCTGCACCGTGTAGTCGTAGAGCACCAGGTCGACCGGGCGGCCGCCCACCTGCGCGGTGCCCATCACCAGCCCGTCGGCCGGACCGTCGAGGTCGCCGACCGCCGGCCGTGCGAGCCCGCCGTACTCGACGAAGCTGCCGGCATCCGCCAGTGCGGCGAGCGCTTCGCGGGCGGTCAGCCGCCCGCGCGCGTGCTGGCGCGCAACGGCGGCCGGGCGCGCTGCGTCGAGGATCGCGCGGCGTGCTTCGAGCACGCGGTGCAGATCGTCGCGGGGCGCGTGCGGAGGGTTCGCGGGGGAGGGTTCGTCGTTCGAGGTCATGTCGGGTTCTCGAGAGAAGACGTCGGCGCGGCCCGAGGCGTGCGGCGAGGCAAGTGGCGAGGCAGATGGCGGCGCGCGGAGCGAGGCACGGGATGCGCGGCGGCCTCAGACGAGCTGATGCACGCGGATGTGCACGGCCGGCCGCTCGGGCTGCAGGTTCTGCAGCGTGCCGACCAGCACGCGCCGGTTGAGCCAGGCGTACGGTCCCTCGGGGGCAGTGACGCGCACGTGCGAGAACGCATACCGCGGGCCGCCCGGCGGGTCGTCGATCAGCACCTGGTTGTGCACGGTGAGCAGCACGCCGTCGTCGGTGCGCAGCTCGTACAGCGCGTCGAGCTCGCGCACGCCGTCGTCGCGCAGCAGCTGCCGGTCGGCGCCGCCCGGCAGCACGGTCCCGCGCAGCGTCGGCCCGTCGAAACGCCCGCCGGTGATCGGCACGATGAAGCGGTGTCCGAGCGGTCCGCGCCCCATGTCCTGGCGGGGCGCGACCTCGACGAGGGCTTCGTAGACGAACTCGGTGGCGGGCGGGCGCGGATCCATGGCGGCGGTCGGCATCGGTTCGGGGCTCGGCGTTCGGGGCTCGGCGTTCGGGGTGCGGATCCCGGGGGTTCGGAGCCCGGGATTCGACGTTGCCGGGCCGCCGTTCGGACGACCGGGCACGGGCGGTTGCGTGCAGCACAGTGTAGTGCGCGTTGCGCGGTGGCGCGCGTGCGTCCAGACTTCCGGGATGCGCCGCCCGATCGGGGCGGCATGCCATGACGGAGTCCATGGACGATGTGCGAACTGTTCGCGATGTCGGCCCGGCTGCCCGCCACCGTGCGCATGTCGATGGAGGAGTTCTCGCGGCACGGCGGGCTGACGGGCCCGCACAAGGACGGCTGGGGGGTCGCCTGGTACGAGGACGGCGATCTGCGCGTGGTGAAGGAACGCGCCGCGGCCGCCGACAGCGCCTGCCTGCGGTTCCTGCGGGACAACCCGTTCACCAGTACGTTCGTGCTCGGCCACGTGCGCAAGGCCACGCGCGGTGCCGTGGCATCGCGCAATTGCCAGCCCTTCGCACGCGAGCTCGGCGGCGCGTGGCACGCATTCGCGCACAACGGCGATCTGCCCGGCATCGACGACGCGCTGCCGCTGCGCACGCGCCGGTTCCGGCCGGTCGGCGAGACAGACTCGGAACATGCCTTCTGCGCACTGCTCGAGCGCATGGCGGTGGAGTGGGACATCGACCCGACCCCATCGCTCGACGCGCGGCGCGCGGTGGTCGAAGAGATCGCCGACGCACTGCGGGCACTCGGGCCTGCGAACTTCCTCTATTGCGACGGCGACACGCTGTTCGTGCATGCCGACCGTCGCCACCAGAGCGACGGCACGATCCGACCGCCGGGGCTGTGGCGGCTCGAACGGGCGTGCAGTGCCGGCGGCCGGTTCGCGTGCGAAGGCCTCGACATCACCGCGCACGCGCAACCGCAGCAGGTCGTACTCTTCGCCAGCGTGCCGCTCACCGGCGAGTCGTGGTCCCCGATGGAACGGGGCGCCGTGAGCGCGGTGCGGCTCGGCACGCTGCCGGCCGGGCACGCCGGCTGAACGGGGCGGTCGCCCCGGGTCGCCCACCTGCCTGCCAGACCGACCGACCGACCGACCGACCACTTCTTGCAAGGATGCCCATGCTCCGACACGTCGCAGGACTCGACCACCTCGTCATCGCCGTGCACGATCTCGAACGCGCGGCCCGCACGTGGCGCCGCCTCGGGTTCACGCTCTCGCCCCCCGGCACGCACAGCGCACACATGGGCACCGGCAATTTCACGATCATGTTCGGCGACGACTATCTGGAGCTGCTGGGCGTGCTCGCGCCCACGCCCCAGAACGCACCCATGCGCGCGTTCCTGGAACGCGGGGAGGGCATCGACCGCGCCGCATTCACCGCGCTGGATGCGG
>Ga0116141_10005823_pt1 | contig 10276 bp, 7 predicted proteins | sample AD_UKC097_MetaG_FD_89744 | JGI IMG/M metagenome (GOLD analysis project Ga0116141, IMG submission 89744) | Active sludge microbial communities of municipal wastewater-treating anaerobic digesters from USA - AD_UKC097_MetaG | ecosystem: Engineered > Bioreactor > Anaerobic > Digestate | place: USA... | reverse complement strand
CCGAAGCTGAAGCCCTCGTCCGGCAGACAGTGGAACGACGTGATGATGTACCCCGGGTCCTCGATCGCCTTGATGGCGGCGACGCTGAATCTGCGTTTACCGTGCAGCCAGATGGTGGAAGGTCCGCGCGTATTGCCGTGGGCATACCCCAAGCGCAAAAGCAGAGTGCACCTCACACGATGTCGCCTCCTCGTGTGCGATGCACTCCAGCCATGCAGAACACACCGTTGACGGTGTGTCTTACGCCTCTTCAACGACCTTGAAGCCCATCGCGTCGGCCAGGGCGAACAGCGGTTCCTTCAGATCGCCGTAGAAGGTGACGCGGTGCCAGCCCCACTGGTCCCACATCGTGAACAGCTTCTCAATGTCCCCGACGGGCTCGACGGCCAGCTTCGTCCGGCAGGCCCGATCGTCCGGGTCATTGGCAACGGCCTTGCCCTGATGGAGGAGCAGTTCTTTGCGGCCCTGGTCGAATTCAATGGTCGTCGTCAGGTAGCCCAGCGGCAGGATCGACCGAACGGAAGCGCCCTGGCGATCCTCCGAGTGCGTCATGATCGTGAACGGATTCGTCGGCCCCTTCGGCCCGAAGATCCGGTTCGGGGCTACACAGTGGGCGTAGATGATCTGGCGCTTCGCCGTGTCGATAACCGGGTCGGAGATGTAACCGGGGCGGCCTTGAGTCAATGCATGGATCGCGAGCATGGTGGACGTCGAGCGGGTGTCGCACTCACAGGCGCCGACCAACCCCTCGTTGCACAACTCGTGGAAGCCGAGGCACGGATAGGCGTGGATATGCCCGCCGTAGAAACCACCCAGGCAGTTCATCGTGATGGCGTTGGCGTCGTGCTTCTTGAGCACGGCCTTCATGCCCAGGTACATGGCCGCGGAAGTATCCAGCGTCTCCTGGGAGACGTCGAACACGCCGGCGGCGTTCCTGCGCCACATATTTGCGATCTCGCGAGACTCATCCTTGTCCGCCGCCTTCCAGGCGTCGTTGACCTCGGCAAACGAGACCCACTCCATGGGGATGCCCAGGAGCGAGTTGGCCGGGCCGGAGTTCTGGTCGCGGACCGCAAGGATCCTCGATTCCTTCATCCGCCGAAGGCAATCCTGCACCGATATCGTCTTGAGCGGGTCGGGCGTGCAGGCCGCATCCCCCCTCTTGAGCGTTCGGGCGATTCGCACCCTGGCGGTCGCCACAACGAACTCCGACATGGAACCGCCTTTGCGGACGATGTCGAAGCATTTGACCGCCTCGACCAGGTCCTCGAAGCGCGATGAGGCGACGAAGCCGATGTTGGGTGTCCCCGCACGGAGGAAACCGGCGGTGTAGACGAGGAAGCCGCCGCTGCCGGCGAACTGGAAGTCCACATACAGCACCGGCCTGCCCGACTTGGCGATGGTCTGCACGACCTGGTTCCAGCAATTGAGCTGCTGGACGATGTACCCGTCGATGGCCGCGGATTTGTCGTCGTCGAGGATCTTCTGGGCCTGCTCGGCCCCGTTGGCCATCGAGGAGACGAACTCGAACTGCGGGCACTGCTTCGCCAAGCCCTCGCTGACCCGCTCCATGACGGGCCGGAAATCGAATCCCTTGTTCGGCCAATCCGGACCCGGCTGCACCGGGGCGTGTAGAGAGTACACGATCCGAATCCGCATCTTCTTCTCGCCTGATGCCGCGAACACCGGGTTCGCACCGGCCAGGAGGCTCGCGGCGCCCGCGCAGGCAGCTCCGCACCCGGCCGCCAGGAACCGGCGACGATTCATGCGACAACATGCACATCCCGTAAGCAAACCGTTCTTGTCCATACTCATGCTCCCAAAGTCGATGAAGTATCAATCCACGAGGATCAGCCCGAAGTAGTCCGGGCACTGCTTTCTCGTTCGGACCACGTTGATCTCGAAGCCGGCCTTCCGGGCCGTCGAATAGACGTCGATTCCGCAGGCCTCCATTGCCGGTCGGGCCTGTTCCGCGTGTCGGCATCGGCCCGGCTTCAGCACGCAGGATTCACAGAAACAGCATGGCCCCGCCCCGAGGCCGAAGGCCTTCCACGCCCCTCGCAGGAAGACCTCGCGTTCCAGCTCGGCCACGGACCTCTTGATCTCGACCCCGGGCTCGAAGTGGATCAGGATTGCCCGCCGGTAGCAGTCCAGGACCTGCCGGGTCTGGTCCGGCGTCGGCGTGAACGGAGGACATACGAGGCATTGCCCGTACCCATCGCACCCGTACTGGCACTTGAGCCGGACCCAGGCGGCGGTCTGCACCTCGGCCGGCGGGACGATCTTCGCGGCCCGCACGCCGGTCTTGCCCGCCGCGAGCTGGCACAGCGATGCGTCCGAAAGCCCCGGCTGTTGCAGCGACCTCTTTTTACCGCTCATTTCACACCCCTGCTCAAGGAGTCGGTCCATCAGTACGGCCTACTATCTTGTACGTTATACCCTCCCAGCGACGTCAGGACAAGGTCATTGACAAGTGCAAGACGGTCACGTAGGGTGACCCTTGATTTGCCTATGCGATGGTCGGGTTTCTACTGAGATCGGAGATACGACAAATGAGAAGGCTATCCGGAGTGGGGGCCGTGGCGATTCTGATCGCAGGGCTGGTCGGTATCGTGTCGGCTTCGCCGGTGGATTCGCAGGGCCGGCCGCTGATTCGGAAGCTCGGAACGATCGACTGCGATCTCGTGGAGACCACGCCGGTGGTGTTCCGGGGGCAGCTCTATCGCTGCGAGTGGGTGCGGACGAGCTACAAAGGGAACGAACTGGGCGAGAACTACTCCCGCCTCGTGAACGTGAGCACGGGCAGGGCCACCTCTCCCTTTGCGAAGGGATACGTGTTCTCCAGCGCCTTTGTCGACGGGGACACGATCTACGTCACCGGCACGAGCACCGAGAAAGGCTGGACCGGCCAACGCGTGGACGTATTCGCCTCGAAAGACCTCGAGCAGTGGGATCACTGGACCGCGCTGGACCTGGATGGTTTCGGGATCTGCAACACGTCCATCTGCAAGGCGGCCGACCAGTATGTCCTGATGTTCGAGATTCACCAGCCCGCAGAACAGGCGGGCGTGGCCTTCACGGCGAGATTTGCCGCGTCGAAGGACCTGCGGACCTGGACGCTCACGAGCCCGGAGTGTGTCTACGCCAAGGATCGCTATACCGCCCCGCATTGTCTCCGCTATCTCGACGGCTACTACTACGACTTCTATCTGGAGGCGCACGACGGCTATGAAATGCGGGTCGTGCGATCCACGGACCTGGTCCACTGGGAGCCGAGCCCCCTGAATCCGGTGCTCAAGGCCTCGCCGGAAGACAAGCAGATCGCCAACCCCAAACTGACGGCCGAGCAACGGCAGCGCATCGCCGAGGCCCGGAATATCAACAACTCCGACATCGATTTCTGCCCGTATGAAGGCCGGCTCGTCATCAACTACTCGTGGGGAAATCAGCAGGGGGTGGAATTCCTCGCGGAGGCAGCCTATGACGGGACCGTGGAGGAGTTCCTGAGGGGCTGGTTTCCACAGCGAGATCGCCCGGCCAACAAGTAGAAACGGGGTTTCTCGCGAGCGTTGTCCCGGGGCATGCCTTGTTTTCGGGCCCCTGGATTCCCGCCGTCGCTTCAAATTTGCAGAAAATCACCAGGATTTTTGTTGACGCAATGGTCAAATACACATATATTGAGCGAGGCTGAATTTAAGGAATCGATCATGGAACCGATGACGGCGAAACAACAGCAGGTCCTGGAGTTCATCGTGGCCCGACTGGAGGAGAACGCCCCTCCGAGCCAGCGGGAGATCGCGGACCATTTCGGATTGGTCCAGAACGCGGCGTATCAATTGGTGAGCTACCTCCGAAAGAAAGGCTATCTGGTGGATACGGCCGGGCACCGGGGGCTTCGCCTGTCCGAGGAGTATGCCCGGCAACGGAGCGAGATCGAGGGGGTTCCCATTCTCGGCCGGGTGGCCGCAGGGACGCCTATCCTGGCCCAGGAAAACATCCAGGGCTATATGACCGTCGAAAAGCTGTTCGGCCGGGACAAAGGGACGTTCCTGCTCAAGGTCGCCGGCGACAGCATGGTCGATGAGGGGATCATGGACGGCGACTACGTCGTCGTCAAGGCCGGCTCGACCCTCGATGACGGGCAGATCGGGATCGTGCTGTTGGACGACGAGGCTACCGTCAAGCGGGTGTTTTTTCAGAAGAGCCGGATCGCCCTGAAGCCCGCCAATCGCAGGGCCGGCTACAAGACCCGTTATATCAAGCAGTTCGATAAGGACGTTCGCATCCTCGGCAAGGTCGTCGGCTGTATCCGGACAGGCATCCAGTGAAAACTCGAATATCGAAACTCAAAATCCAAAACAAATTCAAAGAACCGAAATCCAAATGACAGAAACGCCGTCGCTTGATCGACGGTGAGCGTTTTGGATTTTCAATTCGGGTCATTCGTGCTTGTTTCGGATTTCGGATTTCGAGCTTGCATCATAGGGGGAATAGACCATGGGGTGTCCCGTGCATATCGGCATCGCCGGGTGGTCGTATCCGGACTGGGACGGGATCGTCTATACGGACCCGAAGGCGGATCATCTCGAGTATGTCAGCGCATTCGTGGATTGCATCGAGATCAACAACACGTTTTACCGGCCGCCGGCCGAGCGGATGGTGAGGTCGTGGCTCGAACGGACGGCGGGGCGGGCGGAGTTCTTTTTCACCGCCAAACTGCACCAGAGCTTCACGCATGAAGGCAAGATCGATACGGTCGTGGTGAAGCAATTCCACGAGGGATTCGGCCCGGCCCTGGAGGCCGGCAGGCTCAAGCACCTGCTGGCCCAGTTCCGCTACGACTTCGCGGATCGTCCGGCGAGCCGCGACCAGATCGCCCGGATCGTCCAGCACTTTCACGACGCTTTCCGCATCGTTCTGGAACTGCGGCATAAATCCTGGGAGAAGTCGGAATCGCTGGATTTCCTGCAATCGCTCGGGGTGACGGTGGCCAATCTCGACTACCCCACCTCCTCCCAATCCTTCGATTTGCAGCATTGCACGGTCGGTAAAGACGGCTACTTCCGCATGCACGGACGCAACAGAGAAAAGTGGTTCAGCAAGGCCGGCCGGGACGAGGTCTACAACTATCTCTACAACGAAAAGGAGTTGGCCGCCATCAAGGAGCGGCTCGACGTCCTGGGCAAGGCGTTCGAGTCGTTGACCGTGATCGCGAATAATCATTACAGGGGAGCCGAACTGGCCAACGCCATCGAGCTCAAGGCGTTAGTCAGCGGACAGAAGCAGCCGGTACCCGAGGGGCTTTTGAGAACCTATCCACACCTGGCTGAGATCGCCATAACGGACACGCTGAATTGACTATTCCATGAGCGTCCCAAACGTGACCTCTGCATCGGAGAATGTACGCGCATTGGGTGTCCCGGAGAGTGGATTCCCGCCTTCGCGGGAATGACAACCCGTGTAAGGCTGCTCTTCGCAGACGGCCTCAGGACCGGAGGCGGCGACTCCACCATCTGTGCGGAAGCAGGAATCCAGGAACTATGGGGTGGCAAAGATATGCGGATTGCCGCGTTGACATGTCGGAGTTTCTACAGCCTCCTGAGAGGGTCTGTTTCAGTCCTGCGATGGGTGCAGAAAGTCGCGGAATATGGCTACGGAGCGGTAGCCCTGGCGGATGTCAATTCCATGTCCGGGGTCGTGGACCTGTGCAAGGCCGTCGGGGAGGCGGACATTCGACCGATCGTAGGAGTGGAGATCCTGACCGAGAACCGGCGGGCGATCCTGTTGGCTGAGGATCGCCGGGGTTATGCGAATCTCTGCCGGATCACGACTGCGAGGAATCTCAACACGGATTTCGACCTCGTCGGGCAGTTGCGAATCGACAGCAGGGGGGTGATCTGCATCAGCTCGCAGCCGAAGTTGCTCGATGAGCTAAAGACGGTCCTCCCCACAGGGTATCTCTTCGCGGGCTGCGGCGACTCCCAAGCAGTCGAGCGGGCGACGGCGCATGGATGGGAGCCGATTGCCTGGACCGGCATCAACTGGCTCCAGGAGGGCGACGCGGAGATCGCCAGGCTCCTGGCGAGGATTCGGCAGTTGAGCGTGGCGGGCTCGGGCCCTCAGGATGAGTCCGGCTTCGGCACCCTTGTCCCTGCCAAACAGGTCGAGGAGGAATTCCGACGCTCTCGGCGGGCGTTGGAGAATGCGGACCGGCTCGTGGAACGGTGCAACCTCCGCCTGTTGAACGGCAAATCGATTCTCCCCAAGGTCGATTTGGGCAAAGGGACGACCAGCGACAGGGAATTGGCCCGGCTCTGTCATCTGGGCATGGCCCGGAAATACAACCCGGTCCGCCATGAAGTCGTCAAGCGGCTGGAATACGAGCTGGCGACGGTGAAGAAGAACGGTTTCACCGACTATTTCCTCGTGGTCCACGAGATCGTGAACTTCGCCAAGCGAGAGAATATCCCCGTCGAGGTGCGAGGCTCGGCCGCCGGCTCCCTGATCGCCCACGTGCTCGGCTTCACAAGGGTCTGTCCCATCGAGAATCGCCTGTACTTCGAACGGTTTATGAATCCCGGGCGGACGGATTGCCCGGATATCGACATCGACCTGTGCTGGCGGAGAAGGGACGAGGTCATCCGCTTCTGTTACGAGCACTGGGGATTCGAGCGGGTCGCCATGGTCTGCAACATCAATCGTTACCGCCTCCGCAGCGCGATTCGCGATGTGGGCCGGGCAATGGGCCTGGAGCCCGTGCAGATCAACCAGTTGGCCCACGAGGGCAAGATCAAAAGGACCTCTCCGGTCTACAGGCTGGCGGAAAGACTCGTGGGCATCCCTCGCCATCTCGGCGTCCACTGCGGGGGGATCGTCGTCACGCCGGAGCCGGTCTGCGAAATCGCTCCCCTGGAGAGGGCGAACAAAGGCGTCATTATCACACAGTATGACAAGGACGCCGTCGAGGCAGTCGGTCTTGTGAAGATCGACCTGCTGGGCAACCGCTCGCTCTCGACGGTGAACGAGGCAATTCAAATCGTCAACTCACAGAGAAACGGCAACGGTAGCAACAATGGCGGCTCAATATCTCTCGTCACAGATTCGTTACCAGGACGGGTGGCGGCGAACGCCATCAATAACACAGTTCCCGACATAAGCCCTGGGGGCTCTGCCCCCAGCCCCCTGGCATTTTCCGCTTTGAGCCAGCAGCATGAAAAGGAGGAACATAGTCCAGCCGCAATCGTGGCGAGGGCATCTTGCCCTTGCTCTTCCCCTCTACGAGTTGGTATTGGCGAGGAGAGTGTTGCCACCTGTTGGGGGGATGGGCCTACGCCGGCATGGAGACTGAATTCCCTGGCTGTGCGGAAATCGTCGGATACGCAATGCGATGGCCTGCGCCGGGGTGCTTCGCCTCTACCATGCTATTGGCCCAAAGCGAAAAATGCCGGGGTTTCAGGGGCAGAGCCCCTGAGATCGACAGTTTTCGATCCGAACGACCGCAAGACGGCGGACATGCTCAGTGCGGGCGACAGTCTCGGCGTATTCCAGAGCGAGTCGCCCGGCATGCGGCAGCTTCTCCGCGGCCTGAAGGTCCGCAGCAAGAAGGACCTAGCGATTGCCCTGTCGCTGATTCGCCCCGGTCCCGCCTCGGGCGGTATGAAAGGCGAGTTCATCGAGCGACACGTTCACGGCAAGCCCTTCCAGTACCTGCATCCGAAGATCGCGGGTCTGCTCGGCGACACCTACGGCGTCATGCTCTACCAGGAAGACGTAATGCGGATCGCCGTGGAGGTGGCCGGCTATACGGTCGCGGATGCGGATCGGTTCCGGTCCGAAGTCTCCAAGAAGGTCTCGCCTTCGCGGCTGCAAGCGCAGTACGTCGATTTCGTCCGCGTGCGGGCCCAGCAGGCGGGGATCGATCCCCGAAGCGCCGAGGCCATCTGGGACGAGGTCCTGCGCTTCGCCGCCTATTCCTACTGCAAGGCCCACGCGACCGTATACGCCAATATCGCCTGGGAGACCGCGTGGATGAAGGCCCACTACCCGCGAGAATTCTACTGCTCCCTGCTCAACAACCATCAGGGGATGTACCCGTTGCGGGTGTACGTCTGGGACGCGAAGCGGCACGGCATCAAGGTCCTGCCGCCCCACGTAAACCGCAGCGAGATCGAATGGAGCCTCCGGGACGGCGCCATCCAGGCGGGATTGAACATAGTGAAAGGACTGACCGGCGCCACATCGCGGGCAATCGTCGAGCAAAGGCGGGTTCGCAGTTTTCGAGACCTGGCCGATCTGCGGAGACGCGTGCGATTCCGCAAGCCCGAATTGAAGAACCTCATCCACGTGGGGGCCTGTGACGGCTTGGGCTCTACGCGACCGGTGATGCTCAGCTCGCTGCGGTTCGACCCGCCCTCGCAGGAACCGATGCTATTCGATGTCCATCGAGTCCCTTCGGCCCGCATCCTGCCCGATTATGACGGAATTGCGAAGCTGGAAGCGGAACTTGACGTCACGGGAGTGCCCTTCGGGATGCATCCGGCCGTGCTATTGCCCAGGCGATACGTGACCGCCTCGCGACTGCGGGGTCTGCTCGGCAGAAAGGTCGCTGTCGCAGGGTTCGTCGCGACGGCCCGACGGGCCCGAACCGGCGATAACCGCGTGATGGGCTTTGTCACGCTGGAGGATGCCACGGGAATGATCGAGGTCAGTTTCTTCCCCGACAAGCTGGCGCTCTATCGAACGATTTGCTCCTACGGCGGTCCGGTCTGGGTCGCCGGCAACGTCACGGAGCATCTGTCCTCCATCTCCATCGATTGCGCCGGCTGCGGCAGAATCGCCTGACCGCTCGGCCTCTTCTCGCGAGGCGCGGGGTGTTGTCAAAAGCCGCATCAACCCCTAAAATACTCCGTAGATCCGGGGCAGGCTTTGCCCGGCGTCCGTTCGGGTCGCCTGTCCCACAATTCGTATAGGAGCGTAAAGGGGGCAGTCATGAAGAGAAGAGAATTCCTGAAAGTGGCGGGTGCGGCGGCCGGGAGTTGTGCGGTGTCGCCGAAAGCACTGTTCGGAGCACAGGTATCGGGAGCGGAGACAACCGTCGAATTACCCCGGCGCGTCCTCGGACACACCGGCGAGAAGCTGTCCGTCATCGGCTTTCCGGGCCTGGCGATGGTCCAGCAGGGCCAGGAAGAAAGCACCGCCGGGCTGCACAAGGCGTTCGACGAGGGGATCAACTACTTCGACGTGGCGCCCGCCTACGGCGACGGCGATGCGGAGATCAAAATGGGAATCGGCTTGCAGGGCATCGACCGAAGCCGGATCTTCCTCGCCTGCAAGACGAAAAAACGCGACAAGCAGGGGGCTCGCGAGGAGCTGGAACGCTCCCTCACACGGCTCAAGACCGACCACTTCGATCTCTACCAGATGCACGCGGTTTTCACCCCCGAAGAGGCCCAGCGGGCCCTCGGCCCGGGCGGCGCCATCGAGACGTTTCTCCAAGCGAAGGAGGAAGGGAAAATCCGCTACCTGGGCCTCTCGGCGCATACGACGAAGGGCGCCCTGGAAATGATGAAGGGCTACCTGTTCGATTCGATCATGTTCCCGATAGATTATGTTGATTATCTGCAGTGGGGCTTCGGCAGGACCGTGATCAAATACGCACAGGAGCGGGGGATCGCCGTGTTCGCCATGAAGGCGCTGTGCGGCGGGGCGTGGCCCGAGGGCGCCCCGCGAAGCCGCAACTGGTGGTATCGAACGGTCGAGCAGGATGACGAGGTCGATCTCGCGATCCGCTTCTCGCTGTCGCAGCCGGGCGTGGTCGCGGCGATCCCGCCCTCGTTCCTGGACCTCGTGGACAAGGCCGTCCGAGCCGGAAGGTCGTATCGCCCGATCACCGACCTGGAGGTCGCGAAGCTTCGCGAGCTGGGAACGGGTCGTGGATCGGTCTTCAAGAAGGACGAGGAACGGGTCGCCATGGGACTGCCCCTGCGCGGACCGCTTCACCTGGACAATCCGCACGGATACTGTCCCTGTGCCCGCGCGTAGCACTCGGCCCGAATCCCCAAAAGGTAGATGTCGGAGGACAAAACACTATGTGGCGATGGACATCCATGTGTCTGGCCTTCTGTTCAGGCGTTCTGGTCGGCCCCGCCGGCGCACAGCCCCGCCCCGAGCATGGCCTTCGCTACACCGAGCCTGCGCAGGTCTGGGACGAAGCCATGCCCCTCGGCAACGGGCTGCTCGGGGCGCTCGTCTGGGGGGACGGCAAGCCGCTGCGGAT
>Ga0116141_10005821_pt1 | contig 10278 bp, 8 predicted proteins | sample AD_UKC097_MetaG_FD_89744 | JGI IMG/M metagenome (GOLD analysis project Ga0116141, IMG submission 89744) | Active sludge microbial communities of municipal wastewater-treating anaerobic digesters from USA - AD_UKC097_MetaG | ecosystem: Engineered > Bioreactor > Anaerobic > Digestate | place: USA... | reverse complement strand
CGGCGGGCTGCCTCGTCCCCCATGTCACCAGGGACAAGGAGGGCAACGAGGTGGAAGCGGACTTCGAGCCGCGCACCATCCAGACCCCGTTCGGTGATCGCGGCGGCGCGCAGTCGGGTGCGTTCTTCGTCTTGCTGTACCTGTCGGCCGACGACCAGATCACGGCGGACGACTACCTCCTCACCGTGGTAGCCATGGACATCGGCGCGGGCGGAGTGGCCGACATGTCCTGGGCCGGTGACTTCCCCACAGACATCCCCGCCGGCACCTACAACATCGGCTGGCTGATCGATCCTGAGAACCAAGTCACGGAAGCCAACGAGACCAACAACACGGCGATCATCAAGGCCGGACAACTCGTCGTCAAGGGCGAATGACCGCGGTTCGTCTGAACCACGGACAACAATGATTCAAGATGGCCCCGGGCGGCACCGAAGTCACCCGGGGCCGTTTCGTTTCCTCAGAACATCCAGAAATCGATATCCTTCAGCACCGCCCGCCGATGGATCTCGGTGATCTCTTCCATCGTGAACTCCTTCGTGGCGTTTCCGCTCAGACCGCCGGTAGGAATGATTGTCTCCGACTCGATGATCTCACGGATCCCGGGCCAGAGCAGTGCGCCGTTCTCGTACACGGCCGTGATGATGGGGACGTTCTGATCCCACATGCCAATCGTGTTGGCTGCCAGCCAGTCGTAGGCAATCGCCAGCAGCGCGAGCCGGTTCTGCTCGTAGACCGTGTTCAGCAGCTCCGTGTAAGTGTATTGTCTCCCGGCCGTCAGAGTGGCGGAGACGGTAGTGCTCACATCCTGCTGTCCCGCAGCGTCGTTGAGGAGAGTCCCTTCGTCGCGTTCCCGTGCCTGCGGCGGGCAGAGCTTAATGTCGCCTTTGACCTCAAATGACACGTATATGTGCTGAGTGGTCACGAGCACATCGAACGGGCCCATCGTGTTCACGCCGGAGGGATCGAGCGGGGTATTGGGATCAAGGAACCCACCTTCGCTGACAAGAGGGCGACGCCCCCCAGACGACACGTTGAAGCCCAAGTCCATCTGCTCGGCGTAGCGATGAGCCTGCACATAGGCCTGCGCCGCTTCTCGTGTCTCCGGATCGGCCGCCCTACCCCATCGCTCTTCATTCAGGTCCTTGAGCAGGTAGTACCTCGTATCATAGGCATAGCTGCCTCTCAGGCTCTTGAGGGGAACACCGGTGGAAGGGGCTGTTACTCTCCCCTCGCTTAGATAGGGGTCGAGGCTGTATTCGAAGATCTCTGCCCTCCATGCGTCTGATCTTCCCTTGATCGCCGCGAGTGTATCACGGATTGTCTGCCTCTGTTCCTGCGAATACTCCGGCGTGGTTGCCATCTCAAACAAGGGCCCATTCACCGCTCGCCACAATAGAGAAATCAACGACAGGGACCTTTCCCTGGTCTCCAGCACGTCGCACACCCTGGCACACCTCTCAGAGATACCCTGGGGGAGAGCATTTTCCGTGAAATCGCGGAAGAACTTCCAGGCCACTTCGTCCCAGACCGGATCGCTCAACTCCGGCGTCTTGCGGGCGTCATCAATCGCATATGTCCGCGTCGCCTGATGGAAATACCAGGCGTTGATGGCCGCGTCCAGGTTCCACGTCTGCACGGCCGCTGCGCTGAGGAGCCCGACGGCACGGTTCACTGCAACCGCAGGATGCACGGCACCTGTGGCCGACGCCGCCGAGACGTCATCGCCCGGAACTGCCAAGCCGCCCAAGCAGATCGCAATTCCCGCCGCCGTCTTCAATGCATCAGGTACGTGCCAAACCTCTTTGAAGCATTGCGTGCCGGCCTTGCGCTGGAGCCAGCAGCCGCCTTTGCACGCGACGGCGTATTCGCAGCCGCCGCACCTGCCGCTCGGATGCCAGGCTCGCAGATTCCCGAAGCCCTCGGTCCAGATCGACCGCAACGAACGGTCATGGACGTTGCCCGCGCTGCACGAGCGATCCAGCGTGGTGCAGGGCACGACCTCGCCGTCGGGCAGGACGACACATTGTGCCCGGCCCGCCCCGCAGGTCATTGGCACATCGCGGACCAGCGGCTCCAGGTAGCCCAAATAGCCGATCTCGTCGGCCATCTGGACGTGGAATTGGCGCCGTCTGCGGGCGACGAACCTGATGAGCCTCTTGAGTTGCGCCTTCGAGAGGAACAGGTCCGGCCGGTCCGCCGCCCTGCCCTCCGGCACGAGCAGATGAATCCCCCACTGGTCCGCCCCGCTGGTCGCGACCAAGTGGAAGGTCTCGTCGAGGTGGTCGTAGTTGCGGCTGGTCACAGTCGTACCCACGCAGACCCGCACGGCCGCGAGCGACTTGAAGTACCGAATCGCCTCCAGGGCCTCGTCCCACGCCCCGGCCCGCCCGCGAAAGGCGTCGTGCACCGCCTCGGGCCCATCCAGGCTCACCGCAACGAAACCCGGCTTGTTCCGCTCGACGGCCGCTCGCAGGGCCTTCGTCGGCATGGCAGCCGTATTCAGCGTCCAGCTCACGCCGCGGCAGCCCAGGTGCTCGATCACCTCGCCGAGGTCCTCCCTCGCCAGCGGCTCGCCCCCCGTGACCAGAAACTCCCGTACGCCCATCGAGGCAATCTCGTCGATCAGCCCCCGGACCTCCTCCAGCGGCATATCCGAGAACCCCGAGTCGCGACTGACGGCCAAGCAATGCTCGCAACGAAGCCCGCACCGAAGCGTCGCCATCCACTGCACGAGCGTCGGCACTTGAAGGTACCCATGCTGGGCATAGAACCCGCCGCCCTGCCCCACCCGACGACAACCGATCTGACTGTGCGTTCCCATCCGACTCTCCCTTCACATGAATGTAATGATGACAATGAATCGGGGGCCACGACCCGCGCAATCCCCCGCTTATCTGTGGCAATCGCGGAGCCAATGCCGACTGAGTATCTCTAAATCTCTCCAGTCCACCTTGCCGTCGCCGTTGATGTTGCCGGCAATGATCGTCTTGCAGAGCGGCCCACCGAAGTACGACTTGCTGGCCTCGGCAGTTCCACCATATGCCCCCATGTTGACCACACCGCCATTGGGGAAAGGCTCGTAACCGATGGGGCTGTTCGGGTCCCATCGGCCCGCATGAGCCACGTTGTCGGACATGACGCATCGAACAACGTGTACCGGGGAGTTGTCCGCCGCCAAGCCGCCACCCATGCGAGCACGGTTCTTCGTGAGAATGCAGGTCTGGGGGCCGTCTTCGCTCCTGACGGTGATGGCTTTGCCTCGGAACTCGATGTCACGGTTCCCATTGCCCGCATAGGTGCCTGGTGTAACCAGGACCGTGTCGCCATCGACGCTCGCATCGATGGCTGCCTGGATCATCATGTAATCGGCGGAGTCGTCGTTGGCTACACGGATTGTCCTGGCGGAGCCGATGGGACAGGGCGCCAGAATAAGGGTACAGACGACCGCCGTGAGACTGGATACTGCTGTTCTCGCTTTCATACTCCGCTCCCTTTCGTGGATGGATGCGGCAGTCCGTGCCGCCGGGATAGGGACTGACGTCCGTGTTCGAGAGACAAGTCCCGACGGCACCGACCACTGCCGCCACCGCATGGAAAACCGGGGTCCTCGCCACACACACTCATGCTGTCTCTCCTGCAATCGTGTTACGAATGTATGAGACTATGAAATACGGACGTGCGCAGGCTCTGACGGCGCACGCGGGGATGCCGCCGGGACACCCGAAGCCGGCCTCGCCATCGCATATTCCGGGCGAGATGCGAAGACAGCACATCTGTCCGACGGTCGCGAAGGTGGGCGGGTATGAAAGGTGCTGCGAGAATAACGCTATGATGACGGCCACAATATGAAAAGTGTTCTGGCCCGCCTTCGGTTCTCGTTTTCTATTTTCTGTATTTTACCACCGCGCCGGGCAGGGCTGCAAGCGTTTTTCCGACACAATCCGCACGTTACGAGACGCGGGAGCAGGTTCGCAGCGCGCCCGTGAGGGCGTATCCTCAAGGGCAAGAGAGACAACGCCTTACTGCGTCACTACGAACATGGATTCGCTGCCCGGGATGCTTCGGCTGTGGTATACTGAAGGCAGACATATCGGCTTCGGGATCGGATTGAATCGATCGAGGTGCGCGGAGAATGAAGTTCGCGTGTGAGCATTGCGGGCGGTTGCTGAGCGTTGGCGCCGGACAGGCAGGGAAGAAGTGCCGATGCCCGCAGTGCAAAGAGATCGTGACCATCCCGACCACCGTGTGCGACCAAGTAGCCGCGCCGGCGGTTCCGACAGCCGACAAGCCCCCCGCCGCGGCGAAGCCTTCGCCCCGCGATTCCCTTCTGCTGGACCTGCCGCCGGCCGATGCCGCCGCAGACCCGCAAGCCGGCGAAGAGGCGTATGAGCAAATGCAGGCCGCACAGGCCGGTTATCTGCTCAAGTCGCCGGAAGAGCCTCCCGAACGGTCACTGCCCTGGATTCTCGACATCTTCCTGTATCCGCTGAATCAGCCGGGCATGTCGATCCTCGTGCTGAGCACAGGCGTCCCGTTGGTCCTGCGCGTCCTGCTCAGAATGAGCTACGCCCTTTTCGTTGCATTTCCGCCGGCCATGATCCTCTGGGCCATATTCTGGATGATCCACTGGGCGGCCATGCTCGTATTCGTGCTCTATGCCAACTGGTACATGGTCGAGTGCATTCGCGACAGCGCCGCCGGCGGCATCCGGGCCATGAACACGGCCGGGATGACTCCGGGTTTCACAGAGCTGTTCTGGCAGGCGTTCACTTCGCTCGTGTGCGGACTCGCCTGCATGGCGCCGGCCATCTTCTACGCGGCCTACTGCGGGACGAACGACCCGTTGTTCTGGTTTCTGTACGGACTGGGCGGGTTCCTCTTTCCGATGGCGCTGCTGGCCGTGACATTGTTCGAGTCGCTTCGCGCGTTGAACCCAGTCCTCGTCCTGGGCTCGATCTTCAGCACGTTCCTGCCCTATTGTCTCCTGGTGGCCTTCTGCTATGTGCTGTGCCTCCTGGTGCCCGTGGCGCTCCGCCGGCTGATCGGGGAGTCGTGCTTCCTCGGCTACTTCCTGCTCTTCGCGGCTTTCTACCTGTTGCTGATCCTGGCGCACCTGGTGGGCCGGTTCTGCTGGAAGTACGAGGGGAAACTCAACTGGGATGCGTAGTCGGCAGTCGCCCACCGGACCGGCTGCAACGGGCGCACACGCGAGAAGCGTCGTTCGTGAAGCGTGAAGCGACGGAGATCAACGGCCGCTGCGGTCGGCGGTCAGTTGGGAGGCCACGGACGCCGTGGCGGCTTTGACCTTCTCCTCATCGGCGAGATAGTAGTGCGCTCGAGCCTTCAGGTTCTCATCCAGCTCATATACGAGCGGGATGCCGGTTGGGATGTTCAACTCCGTGATCCGGTCATCGCTCACGTGGTCGAGGTACTTGACCAAGGCTCGGATGCTGTTTCCGTGGGCGGCGATCAGGACCTTTCGGCCCTCGCGCAACACGGGTACGATCTCATCATGCCAGTACGGCAGGACCCTCTCCAAGGTGATCTTGAGCGACTCGGTCGCCGGGAGCTGCCCCTTCGGCACATCCTTGTAGCGAGGATCGTGGCAGGGGTGCCGCGGATCGCTCTCGGCCAGCGGGTCGGGCGGGATGTCGTAGCTACGACGCCAGATCTGGACCTGCTCGAGCCCGTACTTGGCGGCGGTGTCCTTCTTGTTCAGGCCTTGCAGGGCGCCGTAGTGCCGCTCGTTGAGCTTCCACGACCGGTGGACGGGAATCCACATCAGGTCCATGTCGTCGAGGACGATCCACAGAGTGCGGATCGCTCGCTTCAAGACGGATGTAAAGGCCAGATCGAACGGATAGCCCCCCTCTTTGAGGGCGGCGGCGGCTTCGTGCGCCTCCTGGACCCCTCGCTCCGTCAAATCGACATCGGTCCAGCCCGTGAATCGGTTCTCCAGGTTCCACGTGCTCTGGCCGTGTCGGACCAATACCAGCTTCACCATAACACGAACCCCCTTCTTCCCGCCCGGTCCGGATGTGAGAGAGGCCGCCGATGATCTGCACCGGCGGCCTCTGAACGATTATCACTCCGGCCGTGCCGGGCCAGAAGAGATGGCCTCAGAGCTCAACCGGCTTACATAGGTTCTTATCGCTGGCGGCGACGCGTCCGCACACCCTGCACATAAACTTGCCGCCCCGCACCAGTTCCTTGTAGTCCTCGGGGTTGCTGATCTGGAAGCCAAGATTGTTGAGGTAGCAGAGGTGCTTGTCGTGCCCCGGATGCGGCATGTCAACTTTCGCCATGTTGTGATCCCCTTTCCAAATCGTCGTTTCCGTGCTCTTTCGCGTGGCCGACATTACGAACCGTCAACCACAGGCCAATCGGGCCCGGTTCTGCTTATACTTGCGTAACGGCCTTGCGGTTCAATTCCTACAACAATATAGGAAGAAGTATGTCTTTGCGGCCGGACCGTCAAGGCGTTCCCGGATTCGCTCGACGTGACGCCCCCGCCGATCTATACTGGCCCGCCAGTAGGATTGTTACCCAGCAAAACGACAGCAATACATGGAGGCACAACGATGGACTACCGCAGAATCATCCCCTGTCTCGACGTCAAGCATGGCCGGCTCGTCAAGGGTGTCAATTTCGTGGATCTGAAAGACGTGGGCGACCCTGCCGAGAACGCGGCCGCGTACAGCGAGGCCGGGGCCGATGAACTGGTCTTCCTCGATATCACGGCCACACTGGAGACCCGCAAGACGCTCCTCGACGCCGTCAAGCGAACCGTGGATCGGATTTCCGTACCGCTGACGGTGGGCGGCGGCATCAACAGTTGCGAGGCAATTGAGGAGCTGCTGAACCTCGGCGTGTCGAAGGTCTCGATGAATACGGCTGCCGTGCGAAATCCGGACCTCGTCCGAGATGCGGCGGACCGCTTTGGCACGGACAAGATCACGGTCGCCATCGACACTGCCCAAAACCCCAAGTTGCCCTCGGGCTTCGAGGTCATGGTGCGAGGCGGGACTGCCGGTACGGGCGTCGACGCCGTGGAATGGGCCCGGCGGGTCGAGGACCTTGGCGCCGGGGCGATTCTGCCGACGAGCATGGACACCGACGGCATGCAGACCGGCTACGATCTCCCGATGACCCGAGCCATTGCCGACGCGGTTTCGCTGCCCGTGATCGCCTCCGGCGGCGCCGGTACGCTCGAACACCTGTACGAAGCCATCGACCAGGGCCATGCCGACGCCGTGCTCGTCGCATCCATCGCACATTTCGGTACGTTCAGTATCCGCCAGATGAAAGAGTACCTTGCAGGCCGGGGCGTGCCCGTGAATCTGTAGACCGGCGAACCTTATTGGGCCTTGGTGTTGGCAGTTGTCGGGAGCGGCCTCTCAAAAAGGCTGCTCCCGCACTTTTCAACAAAAGTCCCCCCGACGTTCGGCCGATAGGGAGGAGGGTGATGGTTCGTAAATCCTTACAGAGAATCCACTAACGTACATATGTTCGGCAAACTCAAAAAAGACGGCTTCCTTCTGAAAACCAAGCTGTTTCTCATCCGATGGTACCCGAGCAACCGTTCCTGTCTGGCGATGGGCAGCCGTCGCCGCCCCCCGCAACTGATGCCCCCGCTCATGGTCCGCAAACCCGAGTGGCGCAGATAACCGCTCGTCCCGCGCCGCATCTCAAATGAAAGGGCCCGACTCACGGGCTGTAACCCGCGGCCGGACCCTCTGTCAACTCTCAACCGCAGAGCGAGAACCGCTCTACGGAGCAGGCACAATGTACAGCGTCACCTCGGCCACCTGCACGCTTGACCCTGCGGGCAGCATCGAGATGTCCACGTTCACACCCTTGACCCAGAGTTGGACGGTGACCGTGCCCGGTCCCACAACGTCCGGCACCAGCCACCCGGTCCACGTCCCGCCGGCGGGTGAGGTCGGCGTGACCGTGGCGGTCAGCTTGCCCTTGAAGTTCAACGTGAGCGTCACATTCGTGTAGCCGATGTACGTGTACGAGGAGGCGGGTGCATTGGGATCAGGCATTAGTGTGATGCAACTGCTGCCGATGCACACGGTCAGACCGGGACCGGGACCGGGACCGGGCCCCGGCGTCGTAGTGGTCCCCTCATAGGCGCCCATATCGACGCGAGTCCCTTGGACGCGGGCCTCGCCATCCAGGTCGACCGGAAGCTGCTCGCTCGTATTGCTGTCGGCGTCCAGATCGAAGAGATCCGCCGGGAGCAGGCTGTTGCTGCCGGCATTGACGGCCAGGGAAGCCGCTTTCAGACGGTAGTCGCCGTCGATCCACTCGCCCTCGATGCTCCGGGCGCCGGGCGAGACGAACTGCGGATCGACATTGATGTTCCCCGTTCCGGCCCAGCCGCCCTGCACATCGCTGTACGTAACCTGCACGGTCGAGGCATTGTTGGTCCAGATCTCGTCGCCGCCGTTGTAGAGAATGCTGTTGGCGACCCGGATCTGTGCGCCCGTGATTGTCCCCCAACTGAAACTGGAGATCGCCTGGCCGATGGGCGAGTAGTTGTCGGCGACGGTGCAATCCAGGATCGTCAGGGTGCCATCCAGATCGTAGATGGCCGACCCACCGACCGTATCGGCGTAATCGGCGCTGTTGCCCACGATGCGGCAGTTGTGCATCGTCACATCGCCCGCGTAGTTCTGGAGACCACCGCCGACCATCAGGGCCCGGTTGCCGATCAGCTCCGTGTTCACCATGCGGATGTTGCCCGCGAGGTTCATGATGCCGCCGCCCCAGGCTCCCGTGTTGCCCCGGAACAGGCAGTTCACGATGTCCATCGCGCCGCCCGGATTGTACAGGCCGCCGCCGGAGTGGTCCGGGTAGGCCCCGTTCGCCCAGCCCGCCGTCACGGTCAGACCGTCCAGCGTGGCCGCAGGCCCGCTCGCAGGGCCAACGAGGATGTGATAGCTGTTGTCCCCGACGTTGAGAATGCCCCACAGATCGTTGTCGTTCAGGTCGCCGTCCAGGACCGTCTCATACAGGGAGGAATCCCTCGTATCCGGGTTCACGTGACCGTAGCCGGCAAATCCCCCACGGATGGCCAGGCCTCCCGTGAGCAGGAAGCTGGCCCCGCGGTCGCCGGAGACGACACCCGTGCCCTCGTCGGGCTTGTAGGAACCCTCGGCCATCCAGATTTCGTCGCCACTGCCGGCAACCGCCAGCGCATCCTGCAGGGTGCGGAACGCCCGCGTCCAAGTCGAACCGTCGTGTATCGGCCCCGGCGCGTCGCCGTCCACGCGATAGAACTTCGCCACGCTCTGCACTGTGAATGTCAGGTTCAGGCCGAGATCCACGGACGGACAGACGAACGTCCACTCCCCCGCCTCCAGGGGACCGAAACCGCCCTCCAACCCGCAGACGGGCATGTAGATCATGGGACATACGCCTGATGTCGGCCCCTGAAACCACAGCGTGATCACTTTCATCGATGGGTCGATTGAGAGTTGAGGCGTGCCGCCCAGTCCGTTCGTGGCGACACAGGAATTGGAGTAGACCTTCGTCGGCCCCGAGAACGTGATGACGTCCGACAGCCCAGGATTCCCTGGACTGATGGTCCACTGCGCAGGCGGTGTCGTCCCAAGTATCCACGTAATGTCCTCCGCCATCGCCGACTGCCACAGCAGCGCCGGCAACAATGCAATGAATAGTACTTTTCTCGCGTTCATTTTCCCTTCCTTTCCAAAAGCCTCTCGGCGTCCACACAGGTCTGAGAATCGATGAGAGCAGTATGAATCTACCGCCGGGTGCATGTGAAGCGTCCTTCTCCGATGCATTCCCCATTCCGGCCTGTTTCGCGGGAAACGCTGTCCGCCGGCAATGAGGTGGTCCGGCCTGTATCCCTTCAGTTTGCCACTGTGTAGCATACCCGGCAAACACCGCCGGGTCAACTGTAATATCCGGCGGCCCCATCACGCATCCCGCCGTACAGCCTTGCAGATGGGTACGCAGTCGATCATGCAACAGTTCATCGCGGACCGAGGCCGTCGCGGATTGCGGGGTGCAGTTCACGTTTGCAGGTAGATTCTGCTTCGCTCTGAATTGCGTCGTTCGACGCTGACTGTGTCATTCCCGCGAAGCCGGGAATCCATCGTCCATGGTGCGCCGGGTCCTATGGTTTGTGGATTCCTGCTTGGTGCAGGAATGACAGGGTCGATGGCCCCGGACCGGCAGACGGAGTATGGCCGCGACGGCCAAGGCACCCGCAGACTCCGGCCGCCTCAGATTGTCATGCCG
>Ga0116141_10005820_pt1 | contig 10279 bp, 9 predicted proteins | sample AD_UKC097_MetaG_FD_89744 | JGI IMG/M metagenome (GOLD analysis project Ga0116141, IMG submission 89744) | Active sludge microbial communities of municipal wastewater-treating anaerobic digesters from USA - AD_UKC097_MetaG | ecosystem: Engineered > Bioreactor > Anaerobic > Digestate | place: USA... | reverse complement strand
CTGGTAGTTACACATCATCATGCTGACAAAAGATAAACTGATTCAATCATTTAACAGTCGCAATGCCTGTAATGCCCGGGAAGGAACGAACTGTTACCGCCTTTTTCATGGAGAAGGTGACGGGTATGATGGACTTACGATCGACATATACAATGAGTATGTTGTGGTTCAGTTTTTCAAAAAAGAGCTGTTCCGGGACCGTGACGAAATTACTGCACTGGTTGTTGAGAGTATCACGGAGAAATACAGGTCTGTGAAGGGGATTGTTTTTAAAGATCGAACGCAAATTGCGGGAGAAAATCCCCAGGATGCACGGAAGAGTATCCCGGTCTGGGGTAATGTACCTCCGGATAGTTATACTGTTTTCCAGAATAATATGGTCCTGGATGTTGATCTTCTGCATGGTCAGAGCACAGGGGTTTTTCTTGACATGAGAGAAATGCGGGACAGGATGCTGCCGTTTTATGATAGCTGCCGTTCGCTGCTGAACCTCTTTTCATATACCGGTGCTTTTTCAATTCATGCGTTGTTGCATGGCGTGTCAAGGGCAGTCAATATTGATTTGTCAAAAACAGTACTCAGAAGAGCCATGAATAATTATCAATTGAATAGTCTCGATTGTGACGGACGAGATTTTATCGCAGGGGATGTTGGTGATATGCTGAAGGTTCTGAGGAAAAAGGAACAGCGTTTTGACATGGCGGTATATGATCCTCCAACATTTTCAAGAAACGGTAAGAAAGTATTTAATGTGCGGCGTGATTACAGGAAGCACCTTGAGATGCTCTCTGAAATTATCAAGGGGGGATATGTTCTCACGTCAGTAAACGCAGCATCAATATCCAAAAGAGAATACCGGTCGTATCATCCGGATGATTGGATGCCGGTAATGTGGGGAAATGAATCAAAAGATTTTCCTTTTGTCGGGGAACCATACCTGAAAGTTGCAGTATGGAAAGTACCATGAATGATGCAATGAACGATGATTTTCTGATTTGATATACTGTTTTTTTTACAGCAGAATATGGAATAATATGCCGAACCTTGTAATGAGGCATTCTGTCAGTGCCGATGATACCGTGTCATGAAATGGAGCTGCTATGCTGTATATTGCAATAGCATTAATAATTATTGGTGTTGCAGTGATTTTTTTGTCTTTTTTCAGGAAAGAAGAAAATGGAAATCATGAAAGCACTATTGTAAGAAAAAGACCTCCTGAATATTCGGATGATGATATTGTTGGTTTAGCGGTACATGCTGAAATGGATGGATATGGCGAGTTCGCAGAACACCACTCTTCCCCGAATGAGGCAGATCCCGCAATTCAGACAAAATTTTCTGTTCCGGAGTCCGTTGATGATGCCTTGCATCTGGAAACTGCTCCGGTATATTCCGGCCCAATTGAGCGGGGTATTCAGGATGCTGTCAATGACCAGGCCCGTAACGGGCATGATACCATACCCGCAGGGGCGGTAAAAGAGGGTATTGAAAAACAAAAATCCAAAAATACTGATATGATAAAGGACAGTGGGGACGAAACAGAGAAGGGTTTGCCTTACGATAACAATGTGTATGCTGTTCTATTTAATGATTATTCTGGTGACATTGAGTATGATGGAAGTGATAATACTATTGATCCCACTTTCGGCAAGTATTCCGCTCTGAAACGTGTGGGGAGAGGGACAATTGAAGTAATAAAAGATGGAATTAATTTTAAACTGTTAAAAAATCTTTACCGGTTTGATTTTCACCGTATTCATGATATACAGGGCAGTGAAAATTATGTAGCGGTATTATTAAAGGGCAGTGATATAATCCGGCTGTTTCTTGTTGAAAATGATGATTATTGTTTAAAAATTATTCGAGATTATAAGAATTTCTGTAGAAAATGATAGTATTTAAATGTGCTTGTTGGCATGATTGATTTCTTGTCCAATAAATTATGTAATAACTCCTCGAAGCGGGTGTGATGTGTTATGTATTACCGTTATAAGTCAAAGAAACGAAATAATAAAATATATAAAGTAATTTTAATCGTGATACTGGTTGTTTCTGCAGGGTATCTGGTGTATTCATTTCGATCATATTTGATGTTCTGGAAATATAATTACAGTACCCTTGATAAAAAGATAATGGCGCTCAACGCGGTACGGGGAGAGCAGAACCGCATTATGATGCTGCAGAACCTTCGGGACGTATGTGATAAATACAAAGAAGATAACCCTCTTTCACCTGATGCTTTTTTCTCTTCCGGCAAGGTTCACCTTATGATTGGAGAAACAAAATTGGCTGAATCATTTTCTGAAATGGTTATTCACGAAAAGGATAATACAGTCAGCAGTGAGGCGCGGGAAGAATTCCTGACTGCAATTAAGGATATCAGAAAAGGTATGGCGTTAATTAATGGGATTGATGAGGAAATGACATATTTTAGTCTGGCAAAAGCCGGCTATTATAGTGATTACTATGAACAGCCTTACATTTATGAACTGATCAAGATGATACGGAATACTGAAAAAATTCGAGATGTAGAGGATGTCCGGTTTTATTCATTAATCTATATATTAAATGGAAATGCCGACTATGGTGTTGGATTTCTGAAAAATCATAAAACAGCGGTGGCGGGACCAAAGGGTGCACTTTTTATGGCTGCCGCTGAAAAGCTTGGTAATAATTTCACAAATGCAATTCTTATTAATAAGGAAATAATTAAATCTTCTCCAGGGTCAGATGCTGGGAAAATAGCCCACTTGAATCTTGGAAAAATTTATTATCATAAGTCTCTTTATAACGAGTCATTGTATCATCTGACGGAGGCGGCTAAACTGGATGAGAATGATTTTTCAATACAGCTGTGGATTGGAAAAAGTTTTTATAAAGCGGGAGACAGAAAAAAAGCGGAGTTGGTCTGGAAAACCATCCTTCAGAAAGACAAGGAAAATGTGGATGCGAAAAAGCTTCTTGGTGGAATATGATACACATATAATTTAATAATGTATATTTATTTATGATTTTTATAAATTGATTAATGATATATTGCTATTGATCGCTTTCGTGAAAGTATGGTGATTTTCAGAAAAAAATCAGTTTTTACATGATACAATTAAAATAATTTGATTATGACTTGACAAATAATAGACAAGAGGTAATTGAAAATCCGGTGCAAGTAAAATAATCATTTAACCGGAGTTGTAATTAACAAATTTGTAATGCCGGTTGATTTTGTCGTGAGTTGCCGCATATAAATATAAATATTGCTATTACCTTCTTTTGGGATACTCGTATAATTTATATTCGTCCGTATGATTGTTTGTTTGATTCATGAGTTATTCTTATGGTGTTTTGGTAGAAATTGATAAAGGAGACAATAAATGATATTTGATTCATTTTATGGGATGTTCTCAAATGATATGGGAATTGATCTTGGGACTGCGAATACTCTTGTCCATGTGAAGGGTCAGGGAATCGTTCTCAGCGAGCCTTCTGTTGTTGCTGTGCAGACCAGTACGGGAAAGGTTCTTGCCGTAGGACATGAAGCGAAACGGATGCTCGGACGGACCCCTGGTGATATAGTTGCAATACGTCCAATGAAAGATGGAGTAATCGCCGATTTCGAAACGACAGAAAAAATGATTCGATATTTTATAACGAAAGTACATAAAAGGAAAACCCTTGTGAGGCCCAGAATCGTTATTGGTGTACCTTCGGGGATTACTGAAGTTGAGAAACGTGCAGTGCGTGAATCGGCAGAACAGGCGGGAGCGCGTGATATTTTCCTGATCGAAGAGGCCCTTGCGGCTGCTATCGGAGCTAATATACCGATTCATGAACCTGCGGGTCACATGATTGTTGATATCGGCGGCGGAACCACGGAGATTGCTGTTATTTCTCTTGGTGGTCTTGTTATTGCAGATTCAGTGAGGATAGCAGGGGATGAATTTGATGAAGCAGTAATTAAGTATATGAGGACCCAGTACAATCTTGTGATCGGTGAGCGGATGGCTGAGGATGTTAAGTTTCGTATTGGAAATGCATTTCCCGAAAAGAAGATTGATACAATGGAATTGAAGGGACGTGATGCGATATCAGGATTGCCGAGAACCCTCGAAATTGATTCTTCTGAGATGAGAAAAGCCCAGAAAGAGCCCGTTGATCAGATAATTGACGCGATAAAAAGAATACTTGAAAAGACACCGCCTGAACTTGCGGCGGATATCGTGGAACGGGGAATTGTTATGACCGGTGGCGGTTCGCTTCTTAAAGGTCTGGACAAATTTATCAGTAAGGAAACTGGTGTACCGGTAATCAGGGCTGAAAATCCTCTTACCTGTGTGGTGCTTGGAGCGGGGAAATTTCTTGAGGAATTGAAATTCCTATATCGGGCAAATTTAAAGTAATTGTGAAATAACGGTGCGGGGTAAGCACCGTTAATAATTTCTTTATTCTCGATTGTTAAGGTAATCATGCCGGTATTAACAGCTCTCGCTTTAATCACAACCGCGAAGGACGCCGAATATATGTTATTAAGTCGAGGTTTAATTGGAACTCTTCATACGACATAAAACAATTGTAGCCTTTATCTGCTTTACGTTATTCTGTATAATTTCTCTTTCTGTTCAATCTTCATCGTTTACTGTGTCTTTTGAGGGAACAGGAAGCCTGCTGATGATGCCTTTCCAGAAAGGGTATCATGGAGTTCAGCAGGGGCTTCATAAGTTTTGGGCGGGATTTACCGAATTAAGTGATGTGAGAAAAGAATTGCGGGAAACCAGGGAGAAGCTTCTCCATTACGAAGCAATTGCTGACCAGCTCAGCGAAATAAAAAATGAGAATGCAAGGCTCAGGAACCTCCTTAACCTGAGTGACCGCGTATCCTATGAATCGATCCCTGCAGTTATTATATCCAAAGACCCGGACAACTGGTTCAGGACAATTATCCTGAATCGCGGTGAAAGTGACGGTGTTAAAAAGAATATGCCTGTCGTGGCGTTTGTCGGTGACGATAAAGCTGTTGTGGGAAAGATTATTGAAGTTCGGGGAAGTGTCTCGCGGCTCCTGCCGATCATATCGCCCTCTATGAAAATTGGAGTTATGCTGCAGAATTCCCGATTTCCGGGACTTCTCAGAGGCCATTCTTCAAATTCCAATCTGTGCATAATGGACTATATCAGTAAATCTGTTCTTGTTAATTTTGGTGATGTTGTCATTACATCAGGTCAGGGGGGAGTTTTCCCGAGCGGCCTGCTCATCGGTAAAGTGATTAAATCCGAGGTTATGGAAGCCAGTGCGTATCAACGGGCACTGATAAGTCCAATTGTCGACTATAACAGGCTTGAAGAAGTGTTCATTATCAAAAAGGAACCTGACATCGAATTTATGAAACTGCTGGAAGATACTGGAGATAAAGATAGTTTATGATTGTATCATATTTATTTACTGCGGGACTTATTATTGTGTCGCTGATTATTCAGGGGCATTCCTCATTTGATGTGCTGCGCATTGCCGGTGTGAAGCCGGATCTTCTTTTTATTACCATCGTGTTTCTTTCGTATTCCTTCGGTTCCTTTTACGGAGAAATCACCGGGTTTATTGGCGGTCTTTTGCATGATTCAGTTTCAAATTCACCATTAGGCCTCCTCACATTTCCTAAAATGGCACTGGGGTTTATTGTTGGAATGTTCGGGCGTTCGATATTGAAAGAAAGTTTTGTCTCAGTATTCCTGCTGCTGTTCGGAGCATCACTGATAAAGGGTGTTCTTACTCTGTTTCTCTGTTATCTCTTTCACGAGGCTTCGGTTTCCCAGATAGCGAGTGTGATCATACCTGAGTCATTTTATAATGCATTCGTTGCACCGCCGCTATTTATGTTGTATGATAAAATTTACGAGAAGGAAATAGAAAGGGAGGGGAATTAGCACATGATGCCGACATCTTTGAAGAACAAGATGTTGGAAGCCTTTCGCTTTCGGATGTATTTCTTTCTCGGCGTTGTTTCATTTGTGTTTTCTGTTCTCATACTTCAGCTTCTTTATCTTCAGGTTATAAGCGGAAGTGAATATGCGCGGAAATCACGGATAAATATGGAAAACAACATTCCAATCCCCGCCGCGAGAGGTGAACTCTACGACAGGCATTTCCAGCTCGGAAAGGAAAATAAGGTTATTGTTTCCAATCGACCATCTTTTAATATTACTACGATTCCCGCAAACTTTACCAGCAAAGAAGCAATGCGTGAGACGATTACGCTTCTTGCACGGCTGCTGCGCACAGATCCGGAAATAATACTGAATGATATAAAAGGGCGTAATCCCTGGGAGCGTATTATGCTCCAGGAGGATGTGGGATTTGATAAAATTGTAAAGATCGCCACCCATCAGGATAAGTTTCCGAACATCGACTGGGAGGATGCAAATGTCCGTGTATACAATTACGGGAATATGTTTGCACATCTTGTGGGGTACATCGGAGTAATAAGCAAAGAGGAATATCAAAAACTGAAGACTGAAGGATACCGGCATTATCACCGCGTTGGGAAAAACGGTATAGAGAAGCAGTATGACCGTCTGCTGAGGGGACGGGACGGATATGTGCGGCGTATTGTTGATGTCCATAACAGGACCGAGGGAGAGGAGATAGGTCTTGAGCCGGTAGCGGGAAACAACCTGATTCTAACTGTGGATTATGAAGTCCAGAAAGTTGCATATGATGCAATGGCAAACATGATGGGAGCCGCCATCGCGTTTAAGCCGGCAACCGGTGAAATAATTGCCCTTGTAAGCAGGCCGGATTATAATCCCAATGAGATCATTGCCACCAGTAATTATGAAATAATTCAGCAATTGATGAATGACCAGAGCCGGCCGTTTTTAAACAGGGCAATACAGTCAAGGTTCCCCCCGGCATCAACATTCAAACTTCTCACCGCAATTGCGGGACTTGAGGAGGAGCGCTGGATTCCCGGCACTACACTTTTTTGTTCCGGACGTTTTACGCTTCGAGGTTTTACGGATACTGATTTTTATGATTACCGGGCTCATGGCTCCCTTAACCTTTATGGTGCTATTGCTCAATCCTGTTGCGTATATTTCTATCAGGTGGGATTGCGGACGGGGCCAACGGTTTTATTGCGGTACGCAAACTATTTCGGCTTTGACGGTCTGACTGAGGTTGATCTTCCGGGGGAAGTACCGGGGTTTCTCCCTTCGCAACGGTGGAAGCTTCGGGTTTTCGGTCAGTCTTGGTATGATGGTGATACTGTTAATCTTTCAATAGGACAGGGTTTTATCAGTGTAACTCCTATCGGATTGGGGAATCTTGTTGCCGGGATTGTGAACAACGGTGTGATTTATAAACCATATGTTGTGCGGGAGGTTCGCTCACCTGACAACAGAACTGTTCTTCAGCGGTTTGTTCCACAGCGGCAGAGGGAAGTGCCGATATCTGCCGCAACACTTGCAATAGTCCGGGAAGGAATGAGAATGGCAGTTACTGGGGGAACATGCCAGCGGCTGAACCATCTCTCGGTTCCGATTGCAGGTAAGACGGGTACTGCGCAGACACGGTCGAGACGGGACGCAAACGCATCGCAGCATGGCTGGTTTATCGGATATGCTCCTTTTGACGGTCCCGTTGAAAATGCAGTTGCTGTTGTGGTATTTACTGAATTCAGCGGCGGCGGCGCTGCCGGTGCGGTGCCGATAGCCGAGAAAATATTTGCAAAACTAATATCACTGGGTTATTTTTAATGCTTGGGAAAAACACTCTTTATAAAATAGATTTTCTTCTCGTGGCATCGGTTATTCTGGTGGTATTTCTCGGGGTATTAACTATTTACAGTGCCGGGTTTGATCCTGTGGATAAAGTGAATAGCGGTCTTTACAAGAGACAGCTTGTATGGTTTATTGTCGGCTTTGTCTTGATGATGGTATTCACGTTCGTAAATTATAAATATCTCGGTGATTATTCACTGTACATCTATGGATTTTTCCTGGTGCTTCTTATAATAACCACGGTGTTTGGTTCACCCATACGGAATACGCGGGCATGGATAAGTTTCGGTTTTTTTTCCATACAGCCATCGGAATTTATGAAGCTGTCTGTTGTGCTGATATTGGGAAAATATATTGAATTCAGGGAGCGGGACATCCGGAATCTGAGGGAATTATTTATTCCATCGATTCTGACAATGGTTCCGATGATTATCGTTTTTTTACAGCCGGATTTTGGTACTGCAGTTCTATTCATTCCGATTCTATTCGCCATGCTGTTCGTGGGAGGTGCTGATGTGACGCATCTTCTGTCAATAATCGGTATTGCCAGTATCGCAACTGTCGTTCCAATGGTGCTGACTTACAGGGAATGGATCGGAGCCAGCGGTTCAAATTTTCTTATGGATTTTTTCAAAGACACTGATTTACTGATAATCGTGTCAGGAATACTTGTTCTCGCGGCATTGATAACATTCATACTGAACTTCTTTATTCCCAATAAAATATTTCGAAAAATATATATACCTGCAACAGTGCTTTCGTTCGGTCTGTTTTTTTCAATTATTCTCCAGAAATATCTAAAAGTGTACCAGAAGCGCAGAATTCTTGTCTTTTTAAATCCAGATCTTGACCCCCATGGTTCGGGATATAATGTAATTCAATCAAAAATTGCGGTTGGCTCCGGGCAGTTTTTCGGAAAAGGTTTTTTGAACGGAAGTCAGTCTCAGTTGGGTTTTCTTCCGGAAAAAACATCTGACTTTGTGTTCTCCGTATTCGCTGAGGAATGGGGATTTTTCGGATCTGTAATTTTACTGGCGCTCATGGGGGTTATTGTTTTCAGGGGCATTCAGATCGCCTTTGAATCGAAGGATAAATTTGGCGCCCTTCTGGCGAGCGGTATTGTCGCGATTTTATTTTTTCATATTTTGATTAATGTGGGCATGGTGCTGGGTATAATGCCGGTAACGGGATTGCCTCTCCCCATGATGTCATATGGCGGTTCCAATCTGGTAATGTCCATGATCGCAATTGGTATACTGATAAATATTAGAATGAGAAAGTTCGTTTACTAGCAATATGAAAATGAAATGGAAAAGATAAAAAACTTTTATTGCATTTTCATTTAGTTCCTGTATAGTAGTTCCAGTATGATGATTGGTTTCAGGTTTGTAAGCAATAACGGGAAAATATTGCAGTATAACGTAATTGATGTATGTTCGGTAATTTACACTGCAGATTGAAAGGTTAACGTCCTGTTTTCCCGGTAAGCTATTCCCTGATCAAATATAACGAGTGATTGTTTTTTTGTAAGAGTTAATGCAGTCATGGCTTTAAAAAATTATTATAAATAAAATGGTTATTATTGTTTACATTAAATTACATATATTGTATAATAAACTCTCACATCGGTCAGTTCCTGGCGTATGGCTGGCTTGACAGAGTTATTATATAATTAAATAAAATATGATTATAATAGTTTTTTTACTGTTACTGGTATTTTCGTTCAGCATTCATATCTATTTTCTTATACAATATGTATTAATTAAGTCAAATAGATATCTTAAGCTGTTTATCAATACCGCAGTGAGCAATATTGTTACTGCCGGTGCATTAACAGTAACGACTGTTTACAAGCCTCAGCTAATTCATCAGGTAGATATCACTCTTCTGCTGTGGTTAATTTCAGGTTTTGTCATGATTTTAATGCTGTATATCAAGTATTCTGTATTGAGGGCAATATACCGGAGAAGTCAGGATCCTCAGCACTTTCATTATAATTACTTCGGGAAGAAAGTCCTGCATGGGTCGGTTGTTTCAAAGCCTGAATTGATGATATTTTTTATGACAATGCCGCTTTTCCTTATTTGTGGAGGTTATTTTGTCGCCCGCCTGATAAATTATTTCATGTTTGGCCGGATTTAGATATTCTCTCTCCATTGTATTAATTGTTCTCTGGCGGGTAGTTGGAATCCCTGATTGATATGTACTGCCGGGCCGGAAAAACTGCAGTAGTAAAAAAAGTCTTGAAAAAATCATTTTGGTATATAATTATGAAATACTGTAGTGCTCTTTGTTCCATGGTGAAGCCCTGACGATGCGCGAGAAAGCAATAGTTCTTTTGAGTGGGGGCCTCGATTCCGCAACATGCTGTGCTGTCGCATTGAATGAAGGATATGAGGTATATGCGATAACTTTCAGTTATGGACAGAAACATTCTGTTGAGGTTGAGAAATCGGAGGTAGTGGCCCATTATTTTTCTTTAGCACATCACATCAAAGTTGAAATACAGG
>Ga0116141_10005814_pt1 | contig 10283 bp, 8 predicted proteins | sample AD_UKC097_MetaG_FD_89744 | JGI IMG/M metagenome (GOLD analysis project Ga0116141, IMG submission 89744) | Active sludge microbial communities of municipal wastewater-treating anaerobic digesters from USA - AD_UKC097_MetaG | ecosystem: Engineered > Bioreactor > Anaerobic > Digestate | place: USA... | reverse complement strand
TCGCACCCAGGCCGTCGGCAAGCCGTTTGACGCCTACGTCGTCACCGCCATCGGCTACGGGTTGCAGGCCAGCACGCAGGTGGTGCTGCAAGCCGTCATCTCCAAACCCGTCCCCACCAACTGACCGAGCATTGCCATGAAACGAGCCCTCCAGGTTCTGCGAACGCTGAGCGCACCGGCCATCGTGAGCACGGCCGCGCTCATCATGTCGGGCAGCACTGCCGACACAACGCCCATCCTGCCGCTGGTCGATCTCAGCGTCGGTCCGGTCGCGGTCAACGCCCAGGCCGTCAACATCTCGCTGGCGCTGTCGGTCGAATTCCCGACGGTCGGTTCCGCCTACCGCACCACCGACTACAACGCCGCGACGACTTACCTCGGCTACTTCGACCCCAAAGGCTGCTACGCCTACAAGGACCTGAACGCCGGCGCGCCCCTCGACGGCGATTACTTCTACCGCACCGGCGACGTCGACAACAACGGCTACTGCAACTACTCAGGCTCGACCGGCCGCTACAGCGGCAACGCGCTGAACTACATCGTCACCTCGTCCATCGACCTGCTGCGCTACGCGCTCACGGGCGGGAATCGGGTAGTGGACACCTCGACCACCACGATTCTGGAACGCGCCTACCTGTACAACGGCTGGCAGCTGCACAACAGCACGTACTTTCCCGCCAAGCGAATCCCGCTGGCCTTGGTCGGCAAGGTGATTCCGCAGTTCACGACGACGCAGGACGTCTATGCCGGCGGCTGCCTGGACAAGGTGTGGTTCGGCACGTCGAACGCCTCCGTTGCCTGCAACACCGCTGGCAGCACGACCTCGGGTAACCTGAACCCCACGGTGGTGACGGGCTCCGTCACCACCACGGTGACCAACATCGTGGAAGTTCCCACGGGGTCGCCACCACCCACCGGCGGCGTCTTCATGACCACCACCTGGGTCATCACCAACCCCTTGCAAACCACGACGGTGGCACCGGTCAACGGCCCCATCACCTTCACCAGCGTGCCGGTCGAAATTCCCGGCGGCACGACCACCTCGGTTCCTCCGGCGCCGATCACGACCACGACGGCCTACATCACCACGACCTACGTGCTCAACGGCAGCACATCGACGACAGCTCCGCCAGCACCGATTCCGACGACCGTCGTCGGTACGATCACCGCTCCATTCGCCACCCGGTACTTCATCTTCCCCTCGCCGCCCGCCAGCGGGGCGTATCGGACGTTCACTTTCAACAACAGTTCACGGAGGGTTTGCACCATTGAGAACAACACCACTCCCACGGGGTTCAAGGGTTTGCTCGACGCCTCGGGAAACACGGTGAATGTGCCCTCGGGTCAATGCGGTACTGGAGCGTACGCCGGTTACCCCTTCAGGCGCTCTGTCTCGGCCATCAACCGCACCGTCTACGAGCCCTTGCAGGTTCTGAATGTCTACGCCCTCTACGACCCCGTCGTGGTCTACAAGGCCTACCAGATGGTGCCGATCTACGACGTGTACAACCAGGTGGACCGCTATTCCGTGACCACCGTCACCACCGGCACCGCCACCAGCACCACCACGGGCGTCATTTACGGCCGTGTGCGGGTCTGCGACAACGCGGAAGCCACCACCCGCACCGACCTGTGCCAGCGCTACCCGGATGGCAATTACAAACCGGTCGGTGAGATTCAGCGTTATGCGCAGGGCACCCGGATCGCAGCGTTCGGCTACCTCGCGGACAACAGCGACACCCGTTACGGCGGAGTGCTTCGGGCGCCCATGAAATACCCAGGTCCGAACTACATCGATCCGAATGGGCAACCGCAAACCAACAGCCAGACCGAGTGGAACGCCAACAACGGCGTGTTCACCGCCAACCCGCTGGGCGACACCGAGTTTGGGCGCAGCGGCGTGATCAACTACCTCAACAAGTTCGGCACCACGGGTACGCTCGGCTACTACAAGGGCCTTGATCCAGTTGGTGAGCTCTATTACGAGGCGCTGCGCTACTTCCAAGGTCTCGGGCCGAGCGCCACGGGTGTAGCCAACCCAACAACCGGCATCACGACGGCCATGAAGGATGGCTTTCCGGTGTACACGAGCTGGTCAGACCCGGTTCCCAACGCCTGTGCGCGCCGCAACTTCATACTGACCATCGGTGACGTCAACACCCACTACGACAAGCAGTTGCCCGGACACATGTCGCCAACCGGAGTGAACAGCTTCCTTACGCAAGACCCTGCACGGGGCGTCGAAACCATTCCTGGATCGAGCGACACGTTCAACGCGGTCTATTGGACCGATTTGCTGACCGGCTTTGAAACGGCGACATCCAAGTCTTACACGGACGCCTTGGGTCGTGCGCAGGACACCCTTGGCAACCCCAACCCCGTAGCGACCAACACCAACTTGGCGACCAAGGCTACAGGCTCTGGCGGCCACTCCGCTTATTACTGGGCGGGGGCCGCCTATTGGGCCAACACCCAGCCCATCCGCAAGGACACGGACGCCACAGGCCTGAGCATGCGCGACGTGCGGGTCAAGACGTTCACCATTGATGTCGACGAAGGGGGAAATGGCCTGATCGATGGCAACACACGGGGCATTCAGCCTCGAAACAGCAGCTTCTACCTCGCCGGCAAATACGGCTGGTTCAACGACTCCAACCTGGATGGCAACCCATTCAAGGCCTCTGGTGGCGTGACCAACAACAGCGAGTGGGAAGACCCGGCCGCCCCGAACACGCCGGACGGCTACGTCATCGCGAGCCAGGCGCAGAAGATGATCAACGGCATCCGCAAGTTCTTTGCGGCCGCATCGAGCCAGCGTGGCGCCGTCTCGGTGTCCGCGGTGAGCACTTCGCGCTTCACCGCGAGCACGCTCGACGGTGACTTCTTCGCGCCCCAGTTCAACCCCAGTGACTGGTCGGGTACCGTACAGAAGTCCAGCTTGCGGCTCAACACCACCACCGGCACGGTGGAGTCGACAGCCGGCGTGGTGTGGGACGCCAATGCCATCCTCAGCGCCGCTTCCACGGCGGGAACGGCCACGGTGGCCGATCCTTATGTGAAGCCTGCTGACCGCAACATCCTCACCATGGCCACGGTCGGCGGTGCGACCACCGGCGTACTGTTCAACGTGGCCAACAAGTCGTCCTTCGACACCGCTGTTCTAGATGCGCTGAACACCAACCCGGTCAACGGCGCGACCGACGGCCTGGCGGATCAGCGAATCAACTGGATCCGCGGCGACCACAGCAATGAAGTTTCATCCTCGGGCGGCACGCTGCGCCGGCGCACGAACATCATGGGTGACGTGATCAACTCCGGGCCCGTGTACAAGCAGGGCGCCGACCCCGCGCTCACCGGCCCGGGTTACCTGACGTTCGCGCAGTCGGTTGCGAACCGCACCGCCATGATTTACGTGGGGGCCAACGACGGCATGCTGCACGCATTCCGCGCCAGCGACGGCAAGGAACTGTTCGCCTACATCCCGCGTGCCGTGGCCACCCGCCTCAACAAGCTCACCGACCCGAACTACCAGCACCAGCCCTACGTGGACGGCGTGCCCCAGGTCAGCGAGGCCCAGATCGGCGGCAACTGGAAGACCGTGCTCGTCTCAGGCATGGGGGGCGGCGCCAATGGCGTGTTCGCCCTCGACGTCACGAACCCGACGAGTTTTGGCCCCAGCAACGTGTTGTTCGAGTTCACCGACGCGAACGACTCCGACGTCGGCAGCGTGCTGACTGCGCCGACCCTGGTCAAACTGCGTGTTCCGGGGACCAGTGGCAACCCCGACACCTACAAGTGGTTCGTCGCAGTCGGCAGCGGCTACAACAACTACAAGGCGGACGGAGCGGCCAGCACGACCGGTGCCCAGGCCATGTTCTTCCTGAGCCTCGACAAGGCCGCCAACGAGCCCTGGCAGCTCAATACCAACTACTTCAAGGTGGTGTTGCCCGTGGCCAGCACGACGGTCGCCAACGGCCTGATGAACCCTGGCACGCTCACCGGCCCGAACGGCGTCACCACGCTGCTCTATGCCGGCGACCTCCAGGGGAACCTGTGGAAGTTCGACCTCAGCGCGGGGATCAATGCGTCCAACCTGGCGGCGTCGGTGTTCCAGAGTGGCGGTTCCTACAAGCCGCTGTTCATCGCCTCGACCACCGTGAGCGGCACCACGACGCTGCAGCCGATCACGACGACACCGCAAGTCGTCGAAGCCAATGCCAAGGGCTACATGGTCGTGTTCGGGACGGGCAAGTTCGTCGAGCCCTCGGACACCACCACGGCAGGCCAGCAGTCGATCTACGGCATCTGGGATTCGCTCGAAACCACGGCCGCTGATTTCACGGTTCCCCGAACCAAGCTGTACCAGCGCGTGGCGACGCTCACGGGCACGACGGTCACGCTGTCGACGCCGACCTTCACCTTCGGCCTCACGACGGGCAACTACCGTGGCTGGTACATCGACCTGCCGGCAACGCGGGAGCGGATTGCAGTGGAACCCGCGCTTGGAATCGGCATCGTGGCCTTCCGGGCCGCCATCCCGGAGGGCACCTGCTCGGGCGACGGTTCACAGCGGCCCTACTGCCTGAACCCCGTCTTCGGAACCGGCCTGGGCTGCGACATGACGGCCACGCCGGGTATTCCGAGTGCACCGAAGATCCTCCAGATCGAACTCGACAGCCCCTATTCGCCACGCAGCCCCTCGGGCGGCCGCACGGTGACGATCAAGCAGCAAGTCGTGGGCTCAAGCACCAAGATCACGGATGCGGGCAACGTGCTCGTGACCGGGCAGAATGTGCAGAACATCGTCATTCCCGCCGGCCGCATGAGCTGGCGTGAACTGCGACAGTAAGCGTTCTCTCACGACCAGGACACGGTATGCCCATGAGCACTCGCGCATCGCCCGCCTCCAATGGTGGTTTCACCTTGATCGAACTCATGATCACGGTGGCCATCGTCGGCATCCTCGCCGCCATCGCCTACCCTGCGTACACCCAGCAGATTGCCAAGGGGCGGCGCGCGGAGTGCCGCAGCGGGTTGATGCAGGCCATGCAACAACAGGAGCGGTACTACACGCAGTACAACGCCTACGCGGCCTTCAACGCCGCCTCCGCGCCGACGGCCCCGATTCGTTACCTGTCAGGCGACAACCTGGCCGTAAGCGCATGCACGATGACGGCAGCGGCGTGTGCGGGCAGCACGCTGGCCCAGTGTGTGAACATGACGGCGACGCTGAGGAAGTCCGACCCGTCTGGCCTCACCACCTTGAGCCTTGACAGCAACGGCGCCAAAGCCTGCGCGATCGGTGCCACCACGCTGGCATCGGGCAGCACGGATGCGCGGTACCGCTCGGTTTGCTGGCCGCAATGACAGACGCCACGACCATGCGCCCACGCGGTTTCACCCTGATCGAACTGCTCATCACGCTGGCCATTGCCGCGGTGATGCTGGTTCTGGCCGCGCCCGGCCTGCAGACTTTGCTGGCAAACCAGCGCCTGACCTCGGCGGCAGACAGCCTGCAGGCTTCGGTTCTCCAGGCGCGCAGCACGGCGCTGCGGGACAACCGGCGCGTGATCGTGCAGCCGCTTGATGGCGACGACAGCGACAACTCCGGTGATTGGAAGAACGGCTGGCACGTTTATATCGACGCCGCACAGAACAGCACCTTCGACTCGGGTACCGACACGGTCGTCCTCACACAAGAGGCGCTGCCCGCTGAGATCACGATTGCCCGAACCACCTCAGGGAAGAACTTCATCGGCTTTGACGGAACGGGCTTTCTGGCTCAGATCGGGGGCTCGGCCAACGCGACGTGGAAAATCTCTTCCACCGGTACCGCTCGAGAGAAATACCTCGTGATCGAGCGCTCGGGTCGCGCCCGCCTGTGCGACCCCAAATTGGTCGCGAACTGCCCCAGTTGACGCAGCCTGCCCCCTTGTCACCCTCCCCCCTCCACCGCGCGCTCGCCCTGGCCGAGCGCGCCTTGTTCTTGACGCCGCCCAATCCGCGGGTGGGCTGTGTCATCACCGGCACGGACGGCGCGGTGCTGGGTGAGGGCCACACACAGGCTGTCGGCGGGCCGCACGCAGAGGTGATGGCACTTCGCGACGCCGCCGCGCGCGGGCATGAGGTGCGCGGGGCGACGGTGTGGGTCACGCTCGAGCCCTGTGCGCACTTCGGGCGCACGCCGCCGTGTTGCGATGCACTGGCCGCAGCCGGGGTGGGGCGGGTGGTGGTGACGAACGTGGACCCGAACCCGCGCGTGGCGGGCGCCGGCATCGCGAGGCTGCGCGCGGCGGGTGTGGTGGTGGATCTGCTGCCGCAGGATGATCCGCTGGCTTTGGCCTCGCGTGAGTTGAACATCGGTTTTTTCTGCCGCATGGTGCGCGGGCGGCCCTGGGTGCGGCTGAAAGTGGCGGCATCGACCGACGGGCGCACGGCGCTGCCCAACGGCGTGAGCCAGTGGATCACCTCGCCCGAGGCGCGCAGCGACGGCCACCGCTGGCGCGCCCGCGCCTGTGCGGTGCTGACCGGCGCGGGTACGGTGCTGGCGGACGATCCCCGGCTCGATGCGCGGGGGGTGGATGCGCCACGCCAACCCCATGCGGTGGTGCTGGACAGCCAGCTCCGCACGCCGCCCACCGCCCGACTGTTCGAGGCGGCGCACAAGGTCTGGATCTTCGCCACCCATGCCGACTCGGCCCGACGCGCGGCCCTGGAGGCGCGCGGGGCCGAGGTCATCCGCGTGGCTGCGACGCCGGATGGGCGCGTCGCCCTCGATGCGGTGATGGCCGAACTGGCGCGCCGGGAGGTCAACGAAGTGCATGTGGAGGCTGGCGAAACGCTCAACGGCGCCTGGCTCGCCGCGGGGCTGGCCGATGAGTTGCTGCTGTACCAGGCGCCGCTCCTGCTGGGCGCGGGGCGGGGCATGGCAGCGCTCGGGCCCTTCGCCACACTGGACGAAGCGCCGGCGCTCGTCTGGCGCGAGGCAACACCCGTCGGCACCGACCTGCGGCTGCGCGCCTGTGTCGCCGGGCACGAGCGTTTCTGACGCCGCGAACCGGCCCGCTCACCGCCCCCCGGCGGCCAAAGCCCTGCGCCCGGGCGGGGTGGCGGGCATTCCCTGCGAAAATAGCGCGATGTTCACAGGAATCATCACCGGCGTCGGCCGCATCACCGACGTCCGCGCGCTCGGGCGAGGGCCGGGGCATGGCGTGCAACTGCACATCCAGACGCCGCCGGGCTACCTCGACGACGTGGGCCTGGGCGACAGCATCGCCATCAACGGCGCCTGCATGACCGTCACCGCGCTCGAGGCTGCGGCCTGCGGCTTCAGCGTCGACGTCTCGGCCGAATCGCTTGCGCGCACGGCAGGGCTGGACCGCAGCGGCGCAGTCAACCTCGAGAAAGCCTTGCGCGCGGCTGACCGCCTCGGCGGCCACATCGTCTCCGGCCATGTGGACGGCGTCGGCCGCGTGCTGAGGCTGGAACCCGTGGGGGAGAGCTGGCATTTCGAAGTCGCCGCGCCACGCGCGCTGGCGAAGTACCTGGCGTACAAGGGCTCGATCACCGTCAACGGCGTGAGCCTCACCGTCAACCGGGTGCGCGACAGCGCCGACGACTGCCGCGTGGACATCAACCTCATTCCGCACACCGTGGAGCACACGGCGCTGGGCGATCTGCGCGCAGGCGACGCGGTGAACCTCGAGATCGACCTGATCGCGCGCTATGTGGAGCGCATGTTGAGCGTCGACCCCGCCGCGGCCCGCTCCACCTCCCCCAACCCCGAGGCCCAGGCATGAACACCGCATCCAACACCGCCGCGCCCGAGCAGACGGTGGGCATCTCGCCGGTCGAGGACATCGTGGCCGAGCTGCGCGCGGGCCGCATGGTGATCCTTGTCGACGAGGAAGACCGCGAGAACGAGGGCGATCTGGTGCTCGCGGCCGACCATGTGACGCCCGAGGCCATCAACTTCATGGCGCGCTTCGGCCGCGGACTGATCTGCCTCACCCTCACCCGCGAGCGCTGCGAATACCTGAAGCTGCCCCCCATGGCCGCGCGCAACGGCACGGTCTACAGCACGGCGTTCACCGTCTCGATCGAGGCGGCCGAGGGCGTGACCACCGGCATTTCCGCCGCCGACCGCGCACGCACGGTGCAGGTGGCGGTGGAACCGGGCAGCCGCCCCGAGGATCTGGTGCAGCCCGGCCACGTCTTCCCGCTGCAGGCGGTGGACGGCGGCGTGCTCATGCGCGCGGGCCACACCGAGGCGGGCTGCGACCTCGCCGCCATGGCCGGCTGCACGCCGGCTGCCGTGATCTGCGAGATCATGAACGACGACGGCACCATGGCACGCCTGCCCGATCTGCAGCGCTTTGCCGCGCAACACGGTCTCAAGATCGGCACCATCGCCGACCTCATCGAGCACCGCAGCCGCACCGAGTCGCTGGTGCAGCCCATCGCCTCGCGCCCCATGCGCACGCCCTGGGGCGATTTCACGGCGCATGCGTTTCGCGACACGCCCAGCCAATCGGTGCATCTGGCCCTGGTCAAGGGCGAGTGGACACCCGACACCGAGGTGGCTGTGCGGGTGCACGAGCCGCTGTCCGTGCTGGACGTGCTCGAGTGCGGCCGTGGCTTGCACTCCTGGAGCCTGGACGCCAGCCTGGCCTACCTGGAAGCCCAGGGGCGCGGCGTGGCCGTGCTGCTCAACTGCGGCGAGGGGGGCGAGCAGTTGCTCGCCCAGTTCGAGGGCCGCGCACGCCCCACCCACGCGCCCGAGCGCGGCCGCATGGATTTGCGCACCTACGGCATCGGCGCGCAGATCCTGCGCCACTGCGGCGTTCACAAAATGAAACTCATGGGCGCGCCGCGGCGCATGCCCAGCATGACCGGCTACGGCCTGGAAATCACCGGCTACATCCCCAAGGAATAAACCCATGTTCGGAGCAGACAAGGGCGAGGCAGGCCCGCTCGACGGGCGCTCGCTGCACATCGGCATCGTGCAGGCCCGCTTCAACGAGGCCATCACCGAGGCCCTGGCCGCCGCCTGCATGCAGGAGCTGCAGGCGCTCGGCGTCAACCCCAAGCACATCGACCATGTGCGCGTGCCCGGCGCACTCGAAGTGCCCGTGGCCCTGCAGGCCATGGCCGAGCGGGACAAGTACGATGCGCTGATCGCGCTGGGCTGCATCATCCGCGGCGAGACCTACCACTTCGAGCTGGTGGCCAACGAGTCCGGCGCCGGGGTGAGCCGCGTCGCGCTGGACTACCAGATCCCCGTGGCCAACGCCATCCTCACCACCGAGAACCTGGAGCAAGCCCAGGTGCGGCAGGTGGAAAAGGGCCGCGACGCTGCGCGCGTGGCGGTGGAAATGGCCCGGCTGCTGGAGAACCTGACATGAGCGGCGAGCAGGACGGCAAGGGCGGTGCGGCGCCGCGCAAGCCCGAGGGCGTGCGCAAGGCGGCGGCCAAGGCCGCGCGCTCGCGTGCGCGCGAGTTTGCGGTGCAGGCGCTCTACCAGCACCTGGTCGGTGGCAACCCGGCGTCCGACATCGACGTGTTCACCCGCGACCTCTCCGGCTTTCACAAGGCCGACGCCGCGCATTACGACGCGCTGCTCTACGGCTGCATCGAAGAAGCCGCGGCGCTGGACGCGAAGATCGAGCCGGTGCTCGACCGCAAGCTCAGCGAGCTCTCGCCCATCGAGCATGCGGTGATGTGGATCGGTGTGTGGGAACTGCTGCACGCGCCCGACGTGCCATGGCGCGTGGTGATCAACGAATGCGTGGAGCTGGCCAAGTCCTTTGGCGGCACCGACGGGCACAAGTATGTCAACGGCGTGCTCGGCAGCCTGGCGCCGAAGCTGCGGCCGGCCGAGGTGGCCGCCGACCCGCGCGGGCAGCGCGCCGGCGCCTCGGCCGGGCAATGACCGAACGCGCATGAGCCGCGTGACGACGCCCCGCATCGCCCGACGCGCCGAGCGCATCGCGCCGTTCTACGTGATGGAGGTGGCCAAGGCGGCCAGCGACCTCGCACGTGAAGCCGCTGGCAGCGCGCAGCCGATGATCTTCCTCAACATCGGCGAGCCCGACTTCACCGCGCCGCCGCGGGTACAGGCGGCGGCCGAGCGCGCCATCCGGGACGGCCGCACGCAGTACACGCACGCGCTCGGGCTCGATGCGCTGCGCGAACGCATCAGCGGCTGGTATGCCGAGCGCTTTGGGCTGGACGTGCCGGCACGGCGCATCGTGGTGACGGCGGGTGCATCGGCCGCCTTGCAG
>Ga0116141_10005804_pt1 | contig 10295 bp, 6 predicted proteins | sample AD_UKC097_MetaG_FD_89744 | JGI IMG/M metagenome (GOLD analysis project Ga0116141, IMG submission 89744) | Active sludge microbial communities of municipal wastewater-treating anaerobic digesters from USA - AD_UKC097_MetaG | ecosystem: Engineered > Bioreactor > Anaerobic > Digestate | place: USA... | reverse complement strand
ATGGCCAGGAGAGGCCAAATCCGGGAGCGTAAAAGCTCCTCCGTCATAGGATACAGTAGAAGAAAACTCCTCGCCGGTGAAGGCGTTGATCGCGGTCACGATGAACTGCAGGAGTGTTATCTCCGGATCAACTATCTCCGTGCCTTCCTGGAAGAGCGAAATCTTTTCTATCACCAATTTCGGACTTGAAGAAAACTCGACTACATCGGCCCAGACGTAGTTTATCGGGTTGTGGGTGACTTCGTAACTCTCCCACTTCTTGCCTTCCTGCTCCTGCACTCTTCCAGAGAAATAGAGCAGAGAGCTGGGATCGAAGAGGTCTCCGCTTCCGAAATAGACGTCGTACATCCCCACATCTATGTCAAAAGCCGCCGCTCCGGCCAGTTCGAGATCGCCTATGCTCTTGATGTATATCGGTGGAAGGTTCAGGTCATGGGGTATCATCGAGACGTAAACGCCCGGTATCCCCATCGGGTATTCTCCCTCCAGTTCCTCATCGTAATATGTCCTCTTCGTCTGAAGCCAGAAGACGGCGTTTCCTCCGGTGCCGAGGGCATCGGGATCGAGCGAGAGCGATTTCTCTACGTTCAGCCTTCCGTAACCGCTGTCGTTATCCTTTCCAGGAGCCATTATATCGTCGGCTCCGAGTTCGATAAGTTTCCTGTACTGGTAAACTGTCAGTCCCATATCCTTGTATTTCTGCTGGAGAATGGCGATCGCACCCGAGACGTGCGGGCAGGCCATCGACGTCCCGCCGTAATATGCGTAGGGAAGATCGGGATAGGCAAACTCGGCCACATCCCACAACGGAACGGTCGAAAGGATCGAGAAATCGCCGGGAGCGGCCACCGAGAGCTTGACGCTCCGGCTCGAGAAATGGGTGATCCCGTCGCCCGCTGTGGAGGCGGCCACGACCACGACTCCCGGGTACATGGCAGGACTCTTGACTTCGTTCACATGTTCATTTCCGGCCGAGTTCACGAAGACCACATAGTTCTCGGAGGCGTAAGCGATCGCATCGTACAGAAGCGTCGAAAAGCCCTTGCCTCCCCAGGAGTTCGAAAGTACCGTGGCCCCATTTTCGATCGCATATACTATGCCGGCTGCGACAAACTCGTCTCCTATATAGTTGGGCTGGAAGATCGGTATATCCATTATTTTCGCTCCGGGGGCCACGCCTATGACACCGCTGCCATCGTCCTTTGCGGCGATAGTACCGGCGACGTGAGATCCGTGCGCTTCGAAGGAGTAGTCTATGTCGGGGTCGATCTCCAGATCGAGGAACGGATCGTACCTGTGGGTTATCTGACCCTGGAGATCTGGATGGGTCGAGTCGATGCCCGTATCGAGGACGGCGACGATTATGCCGGTCCCGTCGTACCCGGCGGCCCAGGCCTGCGGTGCACGGACCTTCTTGATTCCCCAGAGGAATCCTTCAAGGTCGGGGAACGTATCTTCGGCAAGAACCACGGGCAGTTCGGGCAATTTCAGATTATCGTCTTTCACCGGCTTTATAAGTTCCCTTTCGTAGTTCGGTTCTATGTACCTTATCGATGCGACGAGCTCCGGTCTCTCGACAAAAAGCTCCCTGATAGCGCCCCTTGCCTCTTCGACCGTCGAGTCGAACCGCAAACCCGCAGCGTTCAAGCGCGGTATATCGATGGTTATCTCGGCATCGAGAAGAGAAACGATCTCGCTCAAAGCCTCGATATCGCTGTAACCTACTATGAGTCTTCCTTCAACGTAGGGCGCATCCTGTATCTGCTTCCATACGAACTCCACATTGGCGCCGGCGCTGTTACCCGGGGCAACTCTCATACAGGAAGCGAACACAAGGGCCAGCAATACGACACTTATTAACAGTAAAGTCTTCTTCATCTGCACCACCTCCCCTCTCAATTATCTCCACCGGTGGTGAAGCGGTTGTAGTAATCGGCATCGTTGACCCACCTGTCGAAATCGTAGCCCAGGTCTATAGTGGTCGAATAAGCGACCGAATCGTAGAAGCCGTCTCCGTCTTCATCATATCCGTAGTAGGTGGCCACCGCGTAATCCAGACCCCACTCATAGGTCTTGAAGGCCTCGAGCTGATCGAAGGGGTACAGGTACGCCTGACCGTTGAGAATGAAGATCCAGTTCATCACTTTCCCAAGCCAGAACGGATCCAGAAACTTCACGGAGACCTGTTGTGGGCCGTAAGTGGAGAAATCGAAGGTTTCGAATTCGCTGTCGACTGCCAGCAGATGCTGGTAGTCGCTCTGAACAGTGTCGTATATCCAGGGCGTATAGTGATAGGCGATCTTGCTCTCGTCGAGGAGACCGCCGCCAGGACAGGCACTTTGTTGGAATTGATTTTGTTGACGGGCGCCCACTTCAGTACCGGTCTTCTCGAAACTCCCGTCGAGTTGTTCGCCGGGGAGAGCAGCTTGACCTTGAAGATATCGAGCGGTACCACCGAGGCGACATTGCTGTCCTCCGACTCGCTTCCGTCTGCGTAAACCGATCTGACCTTGTAGAAGTACCTGTTGCCTGCCTCGATGCCGATTCCGCTATCGAAACCGTAAAGGGCGGTCCTGAAAGCTATCTTCTTGTAATTGACACCATCACTGGAGCGATAGATGTTGAAACCCACTAACCCCGCAAGGTTCTCGGGGAGGTCCCAGGCGATCTGAACGAATATGTTGCCCTCTGCCGGGGCTCCCATGAGATTCTCGAAGGTCTCCTCATCGAGGTTTAGTTTTCTGCCGTTGATCTCTTTCGGTAGCGAGTAGTAATTGACGTTGGCGTCCGATGTCCACGACCAGAGCCAGACTCCCGTTGGAGGGGACGTCTCGGCCGGTCCGGCCTTTTCGGCCGTGAAGTTGAGGTTTACAACACGGTCGAGCCTGGCTCTGTTGTAGTTGTAAACCACGACGTGAACCGGTAGATCTCCGTTGAAGATCTCCGCCGGGATAGCGAAAGCGGCTTTCGACATGCCAAAAGACGCAAAATCTCTAACCCCGGCCCAGGGAACGTATCCGACGCCCACGTATAGAACATCCCAGACATCGTATTCCAGATCGCTTGCATACTCGATATTCAGATAAACGTTGGTAGATACATCTGTCGGATCTATCTCGTTGCCGTTGCCGTCCAGCAGCGTGATCTCGATTTCGGGGTAAGAACCGTCGAGAGGATCGATCATGGCCCTGTTGATCGCCATGTCAACAGGCAAGGGGCTGCCTGCGGAGGCCAGTTCGTTGGACGGAATAAGCGGTACAGCCAGTCCCTCGAGAACGCTCGGAGCAAGACCGGTTCTTTCTGCCTTCACAGTCACTTCCCTGACCTCTAGAAGACCCGGGGACAGGAACCAGAGAAGATCAATCTCGGCCTTTCCTTCGAGATCGGTCTCTCCGGAACCCAGGAGCGCGCCCGTTTCGCTGTCGAAGACCTCCAGGGAAACTCCTGCGGCGGCCGGTCCCGTCATGTACTCCACCAGATTTATCAGGAGCGTATTCCCGTACTCCTGCATGATTTCCACCGTTTCTGTTTCAGATTCCACGTGTACGGCCGGTTGTCCGTAGGTGGCTTCGTATTTGCCCTTTATCTCTCCTTCGACCTTCACCTGGTGAGTTCCGGCCGCGAGAGTCACGGTTTTGCTGGTTTCCTGGCTTTCGTACTCGGCCTCTCCAACATGAAGAGTGTAACTGGCCGATACTATCTCCGCAGTTGTGTTGAGCTTCCAGCTTATAGTGGCTTCATTGTCCGAAACGACGATCGATGTTATCTCGAGAGTCGCTTCGGTCGGTTTGAGTGGTTTGATACAAGAAGTAACCACAAGCATGGCAGCAACGATCACTACCAGTAACAATATGCTTTTCTTCATCCCTCTACCTCCTTTATAAGGATATCAGAGTTTTTTAGTTCCATTTGATCGTTATGATTATACATATTTCATTTCCTTCAAAGCGAGAACTTGAAAGAGTCTTTCGGGAAGATTCTGCAACGTGTTTTTCCACACATTGAACCAGTTTTTTCTGTCAGGTGCTAAAATTGGATAACTTACGAAAAAGGGGGTATGTGGATGAAGCGTATTTCTTTTATGCTGGTTCTTCTAACGGCACTGGTCCTGCTTGTAACTTCCTGTTTCAAGCTGCCGTTCGTGGTGGTCACACTCAGCTCCGACGCGGGGTCGAACACGGTTCTTGCGGGCACCACCATAACGTTCAGCTGGAAGTTCGAGACGGCCGACGATTTCAAGGAGGTAGTCTATAAGCTCCATATCAACGACGATATCCTTGAACTAGAGACAACCGAATATGCCACCGAGCTGGTGGCCGGCAATTACAAAGTTTGGGTGGAAGCTCTGGGGAAACTGGCCATCGAGAGCAATTTCCGCACTTTCAACTCGAACGAGCTGGAATTCACCGTCGGTAGCCCTTCGGTTATCTTCGACAACACCCAGGCCGCCTACGCCTCGAAAGATGTCACGGTATCCTGGAAACCTGTCGACGGACTGACTCACACCTATCTCTACTCGGTTGACGGGGCGGCCTTTGTCGAGACCGACGCCTTGAAAGTCGATCTTAAAAGCCTGGCCGATGGCACTCACTTCGTCGAAGTAAAGACGAAAGAGTTCAACGGTCTCCCCAGCAAGTACGTCTTCAAAGTCGATACTACAGGACCTTCCATCACTATCTTCGGCTCGGACAGATACAACGGAGGTCTGGGCGACGGAGACTTCAGACCTTTCGGAAGGTACATCTTCACCAGCTGGCAGTTTTCCGAACCGGCAGTGAAGGTGGAGATAAGGTTCAGAGAGACGACCGAAGCGGGATATCCCTGGATCACCGACTGGCTGGACTGGGATCCGGCAGTCAGCGGTATTCTTCTCAACGACGAGCTGGTAACGCTCTACCTCACGGAAGGTACGTTCATGATGCCCTATATGTTGGAGCTTGGACACACCTACCTTCTGTATGTCAGGGCTTACGACGAGCTGGGCAACAACAAGAATACCTACGTGAGCTTCAAACTTGAAGACCGCTACACCGGCGAGGACAAACCCGAGATCTTCATAGCACCGATCACGGCGCAGCCGGCGACGGATGAAGAGGACGGCTCGCTGGTAATCGCAGTCGTGGCACCTAATGTAAAGGAGTACATCGACAAGATCAAGGAATACTTCGCTCCGGACAACACGCGCAACGGAGAGCTGATGTACCTCCAGAATTCGCTCCTTTATTCGCAGGGTTTAACGGTCACTCAAGTCTTCTTCCCCGATTTCATTCCCGACAAGAAAAACGTCAGCAACTTCGTGGATTTCGGCGATGAGCTAGTTCTTGTGAGAGGCTTCGTAAACGAACCGGCGGAAATCGAAGAAGCGGGCGATGTTGTAGCCTTCGTAGAATTCGTTTTCGGGCCGGAGATGAACGGACAGGAAGTCTCTCTGGGACTCGGTACGGATTACTTCATAAGGGACGGAGCCAACAGAACCATCGACGGTATCGTGGTAGATAACTTTATATACGGTCTCGATCTGCCCGAAATCGTCGGGGCGGAAATGTGAGGGGTGATTTGAATGAAGAAGACCTTACTGGTAATAATAATCACTCTGGTTTCTATTGCTACTTTCGGAAACGAGCTTCTTCAGGAAGCCGGTTCCAGGGCGGCCGAAGTCAACGAAAGTATCGCACGTTTGAATCTTCCCTGGAGGGCCGGCGTGCCCGGCGCACTCAGTGAATTCGCGGCTCACGGCATAGTCGATCTTGACAGCATAATCGAGAAGTGGCACGGAGAGGTCGAGCTCCCCGAAAGGATGAAGATGGACCTCACCAAATCACTCTTCGTAGATCAGGCCACTACACGGTACAGTCAGTTGATCTCGGCGCTGTTCGTTTATTTCCCCTATGGAGACGTGCACATTCCCGAAGGTAGTTTCGTGCAGGTTCACACTCCTATAACGAACCAGGCCTTCCACGGCACCTGCTGGGCCTTCGCCACGGTTGCCTCTTTCGAGAGCGGCCTGCTGGTGCAGAAAGACGGTCTTGCCGGAGAAGAGATCACCGAGCCCTGGAAGTTGCAGCACGATACCTACGATCTCTCGGAGCAATTCGCCTCTTTCCACAACATAGACTGGGACATCTATTTAGAATCGATCTACGATCCTTTGCAGTCGGATGTAATAATCCAGGACGACAGCAGCGATGCCGGTGGAAACGCGATCTTCTCGACCTACAACAGCGTAAGGTACGGGCTCCCGCTGGAAAGCGATTTCCCCTACAGCATGTTCGATTTCAACCCCTGGATACTCTGGAATCCAGTCAACAACAACTGGGAAGAGAACATAGTCAAGAGCACCAAGACCGTGCAGGTTTACTACGGTGATGAACTCAGCTGGCTGGGCTATCCGTACGAATTTTACAACGGCGCCATCAAAGAGGCGATGATCAAGTTCGGATCGCTCGCCGTCTCTTTCAGAGTGCCGGCAGATTTCGACTACTACACCGAAGGCGTTTACATTCCGACCTCCACGACTATAACAGGCGGTCACGCCGTAACTCTGGTCGGCTGGCTCGACATGGCCGGACTCAAGGCGGCCTTCCCCGATCTTATCGGTCCGGAAGCGACTTCGATCACCGTCAACGATCCCTTCTCCGGTCTTACCTGGGAAGCGACCGAGTTCTGGATAATCAAGAACAGCTGGGGCGACTGGGGCTGGAACGGTTACTACGTGGTACCGGCCGTCTCTAAGCAGCTCTACGAGTTCTCTGCCAACAACGGTTTTGGTATCAGTCCGTGGATGATCGAATACAACGCCATGTACGTTCCGATATTCGAGGAAACCTACGCGATGGAAGACGTCGATTTCAACGGCGACGGAGTGGTGGACGAGAAGGATTTCGATATCCTCGTCAATCACATGTACACCGAAAGCATCATTCACGATATCTCAATCCCCAAAGATTACTGGGTCGATCACGAAGATATCAGCAGATTCTTACTCATCTGGAACAGTATAATCGACTAAAACAGGACAGCATTTCAAAAGCGGACCTCAGGGTCCGCTTTTTTTGTCGAAATCGACTATCGGCCGACATCAATCAAGGGCAGGTTTTGGATTTCCGCGCAAGATCCGCTCGGCTTTAAAGGGCAAACTCGTTACTTTCCGGCGCCATGATAAAGCAGCCCGTTAGTGTAGAATTGAAACAACTTAATCAAAAAGGGGGACCATGAATGAGACGTCTTGCATCTCTGCTGCTCGTGGTTTTTCTCATCTTTCTGCTGAGTTCATGTTTCAAGCAATTGAATGTATCGGTAGAGTTCGAAAATCTCCAGACCGAATACGCGACGAAGAACGTAACGGTTTCCTGGAAGCCTACCGGTGGAGTCGATCATCTTTACCTATATTCGATCGACGGAGACGGTTATGTTGAAACTTCCGAAACTGAGTTAGAACTCACCAATCTTGAAGAGGGACAGCATACGGTCGAAGTGAAAATCGCCGGTTCGACGCGCATTCCCGACAAGTTCACCTTCATAGTGGACACTGAAGGTCCCCTCGTAAGGTTTATGGGATCGGACAGGTATAGCTACGGCCTGTTTTCCGAAGACTTCACGCCCTTCGGCAGGTATGTTTTCTTGAAGTGGGAGTTCTCCGAGGAAATATCTAAGGTCGAGTTCAGGTTCGTGGACACGAATTCCGAAGAATTTCAGTATATCACCGACTGGCTCGAATGGAACCCCGCCAGCACTTCCATGCTCATAAGCGACGAAGGGCTGACGGCGAACCTGAAGGAAGGAAATACCGTTCTGGATGTCTTCGAAGTCGGGAAGATATACAGGATGTACATAAGGGCCTACGACAAACTCGGGAACACTCGCTACAGCGATCAGTACAGACCCTTCGTGGTCTTCAGACTCGACGAAAGATACGTCGATGAAGACAAACCCCTGGTCTATCTGGAGCCGGGACAGATTTTGCCGGCCGAGGGAGAGAACCGAGGTTCGATAGAAGTGGCCATAGTGGCTTCCAACGTTGCAAAATATGTGGAAAGCGTAAAGGAATACTTCGCACCCGACAACACGCGCAACGGAGAGCTCATGTACCTCCAGTTCTCCGTAGTCCACGATGAAGGACTCGTATTTGAAGAGGCCTTCTTCCCGCAGTTCATAGAAAACAAGACCAGTTTCGACGGGGTCATTCCCTCGAACAGGGAAGCCGTCGTCGTAAGAGGTTTCATCGACGAAGCACCGTTAATCCCCGCCGTATCGGACATCGTCGCGATCCTGAGATTCAGTTTCCCTCAAGAGCTGAGCGGAGAGAGCGTGAGCTTCAAGATCGGCTCGCGCCCCAAGGACGCTCTCTCGGGACCTATGTATTTTATAAGGGACGAGGCGAACAGGGTCATAGACGGCATAACCGTGGACAACCAGTTTGTAGAAGTCTCGCTGCCGGAACTCGTGGCGGCCGGTATGTGAGGGGATAACGATGAGGAAAACACTAATTATTCTAGCGCTGGTTCTACTGGCCTGTGCATCTTTCGCGGGTACTCTTCTCGAGACCGCTGCCGTGAGATCGGCCGAGGTAGAGCGGGCCATAAGCGAACTCGGTTTGCCCTGGAGGGCAGGGGTTCCCGCTATTCTCAAGGAGTACGCCGCCAACGGAGTATCCGATCTGGACAGCCTGATAGACAAATGGAACGGAACGCTCGAGTTGCTCGAGCCGATCGGAGCGCCTGACGCCCAGGACTTCGAGGTGCAGGCCACTACACGCTACAACCAGCTGTTGTCGGCGATGGTCAATTACGACTACTGCGGCGACCTCTTCGTTCCCGAAGGGGGTTTCATTCAGGTACATCCCGCCGTCAGGAATCAGGGAGCCCACGGAACATGCTGGGCCTTCGCGACCGTCGCTTCTTTCGAGAGCGCGCTTCTGGTGCAGGAGGATAGACTCCCCGGCGGCTGGAGTTACGCCCCATGGGAATACCAGTACGATCTCTACAACCTCTCCGAACAGTTCCTGGCCTTCCATAACGTAGATGACGATATCTATATAAATTCCTTAAGAGATCCTCTCCAGTCAGATGTGATAATACAGGATTCTAACGAAGACACTGGAGGTTGGCCGATATTCTCGACCTACAACTGCGTCAGATACGGGCTCCCTCTGGATAGCGACTTCCCGTATATCAAGTACGACAGGAAAAACTGGATAGTCTGGAATCCGACAAACAACTACTGGGAGGATAACATAATCAGAAGCACCAAAACTATCAGAATTTACGGCGGCAGCACGTTGATGAGCTTCCTTCCGTACGATGAATACGTGATGGCGATCAAAGAGCTCCTGGTAAACTACGGCGCCCTCGTCACCTCCTTCGAAGTTCCCGTAGACTTCTCTTATTACAAAGAGGGAGTTTACGTACCCTCTACCGCGACAATCAGGGGTGGCCACGCCGTCACGCTGGTCGGATGGCTCGACATGGATGGGCTCAAGGCCGCCTTCCCCGATCTTATCAACCCCCAGGCAACGTCGATCACGATCGAAGATCCTTTCATCGAGGAGCAGCTCTTTGATCTGGACGAATACAAGTGGGAGGCCACCGAGTTCTGGGTAATCAAGAACAGCTGGAGCGAAGACTGGGGCTGGAAAGGTTACTACGTTGTTCCTATGATTTCCGAGGAACTGTACAACTTCCTCATCGAAGAGTTTTACGCCCTTCCAAAATGGATGATCGAGTGCGACGATATGTACGTCCCGCTCTTCGAAGAAAGCTACGAAACGAGTGAAGATATAGACTTCAACGGAGACGGCATCGTTGATAGGGCCGACTTCGAGCTCCTTCTGGCAAACATGTTCACCACCAGCGAGAAGTACGACATCTCCATTCCCAAAGACGGCCGGGTCGATCAGGAAGATGCCTCGCGCTTCTTTGTGATCTTCAACTCCATGCTCGACTGATATTCCACAAAAAGCAGGGCTTTGAGCCCTGCTTTTTTTCGATTCGATCAGAAGGCGCTGAAGAGGGGGGAGTGCCCATCGGCGATGATCCCGATTCCTTCACTCATCAGGACTTTGAAAGCGATCCTCCTGCCCGGATCGTTGTCGTACTCTACGTAGCCGGCCATCATGACGTCCTTCCCTTCAAAAAATCCCTCCATCCCACCGTACGGCACGACCGAATAACTGTAATGGCCAGGAGAGGCCAAATCCGGGAGCGTAAAAGCTCCTCCGTCATAGGATACAGTAGAAGAAAACTCCTCGCCGGTGAAGGCGTTGATCGCGGTCACGATGAACTGCAGGAGTGTTATCT
>Ga0116141_10005798_pt1 | contig 10302 bp, 9 predicted proteins | sample AD_UKC097_MetaG_FD_89744 | JGI IMG/M metagenome (GOLD analysis project Ga0116141, IMG submission 89744) | Active sludge microbial communities of municipal wastewater-treating anaerobic digesters from USA - AD_UKC097_MetaG | ecosystem: Engineered > Bioreactor > Anaerobic > Digestate | place: USA... | reverse complement strand
GATTTCCAGTACGCCTGATTCGGAAAAAGATAAACCCCAATCACCAAGCACAATAGCTCCCCGAACTAATATTACGGAAATAATCTACTCTGCTGATCATACCAATCCTTCTACCCTTTTAGGCGTTTATGTGCGCACTCCTCTTTTGCCTACCGAATATAATAAGGCAGTTAGATTCAACGGCAAAGAAATGAAAATTCAGCTTCCCGTGAGGGTTGACAATACTACCTACAATTATGAATTTACTTTTAAAGTAATTGGAGTTCGCCAGGTAGAGGCAAAAAGCAATTCCCTGTTTGGATAGCCATTTAACCCTTTTTCTCTATTGAAAAGCAGCTTAGCTTTCCTGCTGAACTAGGAATCCAGATGGATTTTAGCCCTATCGCCACCTTTTCTATATAGTTATCAGAGCATTTCTTATCTGATGTTCTCCGGGTCTTTCCTGAGAAAGCTGAATTCAGGCAGTTTGGAAATGATAACTGGATCGGCAAAGGGGAAACCGCACAAGCTAATTATTCCAATACTTATTCGGATTTGTAACTGCGAAGTTCCTTTCGTGAACCACACTTTTATCTACCATTAAAAATTGTTTAACGCTTCTTTAGCAAAGTTAAGGCATCGTTAAAGGATCGTTAAAGCAGTGTTAAAGGAGCGTTAAACAACTGATTAAGGAACAAGTAATTGCATCCTTCAGATTATAGCGTTAAGCTGGAAATAATAACTGCCAAAATAACCGTTCTCTATCTACGAACATTTTGGGCAGGAAAAGTTATATGGTTTGTTTCACACAGATTGCGCAGATAATATTGCAAGATGTATTTCAGCTGCGTAACTTATTGGAAAAGATAAAAATGAAAAAGGGTAAAGAACATAAGACCTGGAGAAAGATTAATGTTATTTATAACTTGTCCATAAAAAAAAGGATTGCGCCGCAATTAGCGCAATCCTGTAGTTTTTAAGCCATAGTTTTTTTATTCTATGGTGATTTCTTTTTTGGGAGTAGGTTCTTTTTTCGGAATCGTAAGTTTCAGCACCCCGTCCTCCATCTTGGCTGAGATTTTATTTGCCTCAACATTTTCAGGAAGCAAGAGGTTACGGCGATAGCTGCCACTGTATCTTTCACAGCGGTATACTGTGCCCTTGGTCTCTTCTTTGGTTACATCTTTTGCGGCTTCAATCATTAATTGATTGTCATGCATACTGATTTTGACATCGTCTTTCTTAAATCCGGGCAGATTTGCCAGAATTTGGTAATCTTTATCATGCTCCATAATATCAATAGCCATTGCCCGGAAATTATCTTCCTCTCCTTCTTCTTCGTAAAAACGATTGAAGAATTCGTCAAATAAGCTGAGCATATTGCTCATCGGTCTCAATTCGTTTGTTTTGCGATATGGTACGACTTTCATTTTGAACCTCCTGTTCATTTTATCGTTCACTAGATATAATAATCTGGGTTTTAAAAAAAGCAAGAAAAAAATTAGCAGTCAAAACAGATGAGTGCTAATTTCGGTTTGTAGCAAAGAAAAGAGCTGTGTTTTAGCCACCGAAGCCACCGAGGACACCGAAAACACTAAAGATTTTTTTACAAAGAGAAAAAGAGAAAAAGAGAAAAATAATAGCCACCGAAGACACCGAAAACACCAATTATTATATACTGATTTGCCAAAGAGACCGTATGGTTCTAAATAAATCTTATCTTTTAGGATATGTTAGCATCTACAGCTGTGGGGTTTGTTAAACAGGATGTTCTTAAATGTTCTTAAAAAAGGATAATTGACAAAAAGACAAGGCAGGTATTTTTGGAATCCAGTTTTTAGTTGCACGGAGATGCAGTTTAATTTGATGCAAATTAAGGAAATAGAATGAAAGAAGAGTTTATCCGCAATTTCTGCATTGTGGCTCATATTGATCACGGAAAATCTACTTTGGCAGATAGATTTCTGGAAGAGACACATATTATCGGCAAAGGAACTGAGGTCGCTCAGGTTTTGGATAGTATGGATTTGGAACGCGAAAAAGGCATCACGATTAAAAGCCATGCCGTCCGGATGGTGCATAACTATCAGGGTCAGGATTATGTTTTGAATCTGATTGATACTCCCGGGCATGTGGATTTTTCTTATGAGGTCTCGCGGGCTTTGGCATCCTGTGAAGGAGCTGTTCTGTTAGTGGATGCTTCTCAAGGAATTGAAGCACAAACAATGAGCAATCTCTATTTAGCTTTAGATAACAACCTGGAAATTCTACCCGTAATCAATAAAATTGACTTGCCCAAAGCAGATATTGAAGGCACGGAAAATGATTTATGCGAAATTTTAGGTTGCCTGCCCGAAGAAATAATCAAAGTTAGCGCCAAAACCGGTGAGGGAGTTAAAGACCTTTTAGATGCTGTCATCCTCCGTTTACCTGCTCCAAAAGGTAATCCTGAAACTGCACCCAGAGCACTGATTTTTGATTCCTATTTTGATATGTATAGAGGAGTGGTGGTCTTAGTGCGTATATTTGAGGGAAGATTACAAAAAGGCGATAAAATAAAGCTCTTTTCCACGGCAAGGGAATATGAAATTGAGGAAATCGGCTATTTGGGCTTAAAATTCTCTCCGCAAAATGAACTTACCTGTGGAGAAGCAGGTTATATAATTGCTAATATTAAAGGAGTTGCTGATGCCAGAGTAGGTGATACAATAACTTTAGCCAAAGGTGGTTGTGAAAATCCGCTTCCTGGTTTCAGAGAACCCAAACCAATGGTCTATAGCAGTATTTTTCCGATCAATGGAGAGGACTATGAAAATTTGGTGGAATCCATCGCCAAGCTGAAATTGAACGATGCCTCTCTTGTTTATGAAAAGGAAAGTTCTGCCGCTTTGGGCTATGGTTTTCGTTGCGGTTTTTTGGGAATGTTGCATTTGGAAATTGTGAAAGAGCGTCTGCTGCGTGAATATAATCTGCCCATTATGGCTACCACCCCCAGTGTGCGGTTTTTAATAAAACTGAAAAGTGGAGAAGAACTGCAGGTGAATAATCCTATTGATTTTCCCGACCCAAGCATCATTGAAAGCATTATGGAACCTTTTATGGATGCGGAAATAATTTTACCTACAGATTATATTGGCAATGTGCTGAAATTAGTTCAGGAACGCCGAGGTATTCAAAAAGATATTCAGTATATAGATGAAAAAAGGGTTGCCCTGCATTATGAACTGCCGTTAATTGAGATTATCTTTGATTTTTATGATAAACTGAAAACGGTTAGCCGGGGTTATGCTTCTTTGGATTATACTTTTAAGGATTACAGAGAAGCCAATGTGGTGAAAGTGGATATCCTGATAAACGGAGAAAAGGTTGATGCCATGAGCTTTATCTGCCATCAGGATAAGGCATACAATTGGGGAAAAAGTGTAACCGAAACCCTGGCAGAAGTTATTCCGAAACACCTTTTTAAGATTGCTTTGCAGGCAGCAATTGGCGGAAAAATCATTGCCCGCAGCACTATTAATCCTTTACGGAAGGATGTTTTGGCAAAATGCTACGGAGGCGATGTTTCCCGCAAAAGAAAGCTGCTGGATAAACAAAAAGAAGGCAAAAAAAAGATGAAGGAAATTGGTTCGGTTTCCGTTCCCCAAGAGGCATTTCTTGCTGTTTTAAAAGCGGATAGGGAATAAAGGGTGGTCTTTTTTCAGAGTAGGCACTGTTTTTTTACGCTCGTTTTCTGCCTTGCTTTTTTGCCGCTTTTAGCAATAAATATTGGAACTATTAACTTTCAGGGAATTGCCGGAATTGCAGAAACAGAACTTATCCAAGCCAGCGGTTTGCAAAAAGGACAGGAATACAACCCGGAACTTGTTGCCAATGCTACTTCCAAATTGTATAAATATTTGCAGGATAAAGGCAGATACTTTGTTTTGATTCCTTCGCCGGAACTTATTCCAGATGAAACTGGAACTGTTTCCCTGCTTTTCAGTATTCAGGAAAAAGCACCTTCCGATGAGGTTAAAATCCACTTTCAGGGTATGCAGTATTTCAGTGCAGCAAAACTTTTTCAGCTGCTGCTTCTTTCACCGGAACAAAAATACCGCCTGAACCAGATGGGCAAAATTATGCAACAAACCCTCTCACTATATAACAGCAGGGGCTATCTCTTTGCTAAAGTTGAACTGGATTCTTTGGTTTTAGATGAAGCATTGACTGCTTATATTGGAATTGATGAAGGCAAACCCCTGCGCGTAAAAAACTATATCTTCAGGGGCAATAAAGTAACCAAAGATAGAACCCTGCTGCAGCTTTCCGGCTTGGAAAATATAGAAACGGTAACTCCCGAGGTCTTAACCCAAGCGGAAGAAAATATCAGGCGTAAAAGCTATATTCGCAATTGCAATGTAGAACCAATTAATGAAAATACCCTGCTGATAAATATAGAAGAAAGCAAAATGACCTATCTGGAAGGCGTTTTAGGAATGAATCGCCTGAATGAGGAACTGAAATTTTCGGGGCAAATCCGCTTGCGGTTCTTAAATTTATGGGGAACAGACCGGGCGATTTTGCTTTTCTGGAAACAAATTCCCACTTCCAATAGCGAACTTTCCCTGTCCTATCACGAATCAGGCATTTCCGGAATTCCTGTTGCCGGAGATATTGAACTATATAGAGCTCAACAAGATTCCACCTGGATTCAAACCCGCGGGGAATTGAAAATCTATTATCAAATGCTGAAACACAGCTTGGGCACTGAACTGGCTACAGAATCCTTAACTCCCGGTTCCCGGCGTCCTACCGTTATAAATAAAGAAAAAGCACAAAGTATTGGCGCTTTCTGGTATTACAGCAACTATGCGGGTGGCGTAAATCCCTATAAGGGGATGGATATGAAATTACTCTATCGCTTAACCGGAAGCAGTCTGACAAAACATTTATATGGAGCTACCGAAGCCGGTCTTAAAGGTTACATCCCGCTTGGTAACCGCTTTGTTGGTTTTTGCGGAATGGAAATTAGGAACCTGGAAAACAGAAATGCGGAACTTTGGCAACAATATAAGATGGGCGGCTACGGAACTTTGCGTGGTTACTATGAAGACGAATTCAGCTCCTATCGCTTAGCATGGATAAATTATGAACTGCGCTATCGTCTAAGCCCCGATTCGCGTTTCTACCTGCTGTTTGATCAGGGTTTTTTAGGCAGAGAGAAAAATAAATTAAAAACCGATATCTTTGGTTTGGGCTGCGGAATGAAAATTAATACCCGCTTGGGAATTTTAGGTTTGGAATATGCCCTTGGCTATAGAGATAAACGCTTTGCTAACCTGGGTTCCGGGATGATTCACCTAGGCTTGGATGCAGCATTCTAAAAAAATTACTTGCCAAGATTTTGGTATCTTAAAACAATGTCCCCAATAACTAAGTATATAGATGTGACTAAGGACTGTGCGAAGGATAGAAAAGCATTTGAAGCTTTATAATACCTTCGATAGAACCGGCAAATTTTTTTATGTATTGCCAAAAACACACACAAAAAAAAACAAAAAAAACCTAAGTACCCGAAAGGGAATTTGCTTATGGAGGAAACAATGAAGAAAGTTCTCTTAATCACTTTGCTCGCTATGTTGCTGATCAGCACATTGGTTACTGGCTGCAAAAAGAAAGCAGAAGAGCCCCAGACAGAAGAAACTCCTATTGAAGAAGCTGCTCCAGCTACATCTGATACTGCTACTGTAACTCCTGAACAGGGCCAAACACCTACAACTACTACCCCAGTTGGCAAGTAGTTTATCAGCCAAGAAACAATAGCGCAGTCCTTGAAAAAACGGGTGTCCTCGGATACCCGTTTTTTGTTATGGGGAGATTTATTTTAGCCACCGAAGCCACCGGAGCCACCGAAGCCACCGAAGCCACCGAAAAGAAAGAAGCACGCAGATTACGCAGATTACGCAGATTTATTTGAAGAATTATCACGAATTAGTTCATTTCTTGTTGGTAAAGAACTGAATGCCCGTTTCGCAGAAGATACAAAAGAATTTCCCTGCAAAAAAAGATAGTAGGCAATTGATGTTGAACTGGTTTCCATTTCGCTATCTCGCTATTTCGCTAATTTTCTATCTCCCGTCTCGCCATCTCGCTAATTTTCTATATCCCGTCCGCTATCTCACCATCTCACCATCTCGCTAATTTTCTATCTCGCTATCTCGCTATTTCGCAATTTATCTTGACAGATTTAGTGGCACTAATAATTATAGTTTCGGATGTTAAAAATACTTTATTCTAAGTGTAGCTAATATCTGAAGGAGTTAGTTATGATTGGAGAACGACTTAAACAGATTCGGCAGTCATTAGGTCTTAAGCAGATAGATTTGGCAAAGGTTCTAAAGTTAAATCCTTCTGCTATTTCTCAAATGGAAAGCGGGCGCACCAATCCCTCTTTGGAAACCCTGGAGGAGCTGAGTGTGAATTATAATGTGAATTTACATTGGTTAATCACTGGGGCAGGCAAAATGTTTAATACTGCTAATGCAGCAATTTCTCAAGATGTCGGTTCCTGGGATAATTTTCAGAAACTTTTGAATGACCGTTTGGAAGAGATTTTGCAGGCACGTTTAGACCTATTGGATTCCGATACGGTAGAAATTCCTGTCAGCGGAGAAATTGCTGCAGGTGAACCAATGGAAAATTACGGCACCATTCTGGAGGTGGTAACTGTGCGCCGTTCTTTGATTAACGGTTCATTAAATAATTATGTGGCTTTAAGAGTGAACGGACGCAGTATGGAACCTGATATTAGAAATCAGGATGTGGTGTTAATTCGTTATTCTAATGAATGGCGTGAACTGAATGGTAAGATCTGTGCAGTGCGCATTGATGGAGGAATAACTCTTAAAAGATTACTATTGGATGATGCTAAAAGAACGGTGGTTTTAATTCCAATAAATGATGATTACCAACCGATTTTGGTTGATCCAGACAGTCACACCGATGTTACTTTAATTGGGTCAATGTATTTTTTACTAAGGTTTTTGCCTTAAGGGGGAAGCGGGAAAATGGTTTTAGTTTATGTTCTTATTATTGTAGCTATTGTGCTTGCAATCGTAAATTTATTTATCTTGCTATCCCAAAGGCATAAAGGAAAGGAAAACGGAAATATCAGTGAAGTGAAAAGTGCCTTTGAGACCTTTGAACGCTATAACCGAGAAGAAATGGGCAGTTTACGAACTGAGCTTTTAAGCATCAGTGCCGAAAACCGTAAGGAACTTAGTGACTCTATTAAAGCTCAAAATGAGGTATTAATCAAACAAAGCACATCCAGCAGGGAGGAACTGAATAATTCCTTTAATGCTTTAAAACAACAGCTTAATAACGATTCTGCCACAAATCGGGAAGAACTGAAAAAAGCTCTGAATGACCTTTCTGATAATTTCAGCCGCAGAATGACAGACCTTATAGATAAACAACAACAGGAAGCAGAAATATCGCGTAAAAACCTGGAAACCAAAATGGAACAGATTCGTCAAAATAACGAAACCAAACTGGAACAAATGCGTCAAACAGTAGACGAAAAACTGCACGAAACCCTGGAAAAGCGTTTGGGGGAAAGTTTTAAGCAAGTTAGTGAGCGTTTGGAACTGGTGCATAAAAGTATGGGTGAAATGCAAAGTTTGGCAAACGGAGTTGGAGACCTGAAAAAGGTGCTTTCCAGTGTTAAACCGAGAGGGGTTTTAGGGGAAATCCAATTAGCTAATTTACTGGAAGATATCCTTACTCCCGAACAGTATGAAAGGAATTTCCGTCCCAATAAAAACCGTGACGAAAAGGTGGAATTTGCCATTCGCCTGCCGGGGAGTTCGGAAAAGCAAAGTTATGTGTATCTGCCAATTGACTCCAAGTTTCCGATTGAAGATTATCATAGAATTATCAATGCTTATGATGAAGGCAATTTAACGGAAGTGGAAAATTCCCGCAAAAGTATGATTCAAAGGATAAAAAATTGCGCTAAGGATATCCGGGATAAATATATCAATCCCCCCGTTACTACAGATTTTGCTATGCTTTTTCTACCTTTTGAGGGTCTTTATGCAGAAGTTTTACGCAATGTGGGGCTTTTTGAATCCATTATGCGGGATTATCATATTATTATTTGTGGTCCAACAACTACTGCCGCAGTAATAAACAGTTTACAGGTTGGTTTTCGCACTTTGGCAATTCAGAAAAAGACCTCTGAGGTCTGGAAAATCCTTGCCTCCATCAAAAGTGAATTCGGTAAATTTGGAACTATTTTGGAAAAAACCCAAAAGAAATTGCAAGAGGCATCTAATAACATTGAAGAAGCAAGTCACCGTAGCAGGCAAATTGAAAAGCGTCTGGATAAAGTGCAGGAATTACCTGTAGAAGAAGTAGAAATAGAAGAAATCCCTGATGTTTGATTAGCGGAAAAACGATGTCCGCGTTGTTTATATTGGTTGACCGGGAGGTCAACCCTCCAGGACAGCCAGGCAAATACCTTCCGTTTTTAGGATTTCGGCTGTAGATGCAGTGATAATATTACTTATTCCCCTGGATTGATAGTCCCTTATTATCAGTTCATTCAAAGGATATTTCAGGTTTTGAGACCAGGCAAAAACAACTCTTTCCGATAGCGGAATTAGGGAAAGCAGTTTTCCGTAGCAATTGTTAAATTCTATGTTATCGGGCAGAATAAAAACGGACTGGTTTTCACTCTCAATCCGATAGGGAACAGGGTAGGAAATTTTTTCGTCAGCAGGGCTTTTTATTTTCAAAAGGTTAATTGCAATGGCTAAAGCGTGGTCAAAGCGACCCTGCATATCGTTGCAGATAATTATTTCGCTATAGCATTCCTGTTGTAAACACCAATCCAGTGCCAGTTCCGTATCGGTTTCGTTTTTTTCGGTGGGATGCCGATGAAAAGGGATATGGCTATACTTTTCCAGCATTTCGGGTTCTATAGAATCCAGGTCTCCAATCAGGATATAAGGGTCTAAGCCCAAGGCATCAATCTGTTTAATTCCTTTATCCACAGCGATTAGATGGTCTGTTTTTTGGATGTTTGTATAGTGGGAAACAATATCAAGGGGAGCGTGATTAGTAAATATATAAGCGCGTATTTTTTCAGCGCGAAGCATAGAGGGGCTCATCTATGCGATTTAAATAGGCAACAGGATTCACTTTTACATCGCAGTTATGCACTTCATAGTGCAAGTGCGGTCCTGTAGAAATTCCAGAACTGCCAACCAAACCAATAATTTGACCTTTTATAACTTGATCGCCAGAACGCACCAAGTAGCTGTATAGATGTCCATAAAGGGTTTCATATCCATTTCCGTGATTGATTATTATTCGTTTACCATAACTGGTTTCATAATCGGTAGTTTTAACAGTTCCCGCAGCAGTAGCATAAACAGGAGTTCCTGCTTCATTGGCAATATCCAAACCATAATGAAATTCAATTTCATTGCGAATAGGATGAATGCGTAATCCCCAGCCGTCGGAAATTCTGCCGAAAGCAGGATAGATGGAAGGGATATAATCGGCGGCATTTTCGCCTGCAGGCAAAACGGGAACAGCATCTTTGGGTTCTGAGATTAGCACCAGGATTGTAGCCATTTTCGTTTCCAGGTCTTCCATCCGATTGCGTAAAGCAGGTTCAAAAACATATACATTATTTTCCCCCTGCTTAAAATTCAGGGAAGGGTAATTTTCCGCACCCTCATTCACCTTTATTTGCAAATTATCTAATCTGTTATAAATGGAATCCACGGTAGCAGCATAAAAATCAAGCTTGGCGCGCAACTCCTTATTTTCCGTTTCCAAACGCTTCAGCGAGGCATTGCGCTGGGCGTTACTACTTGCAATAGTAAACATAAAGATAGTGGAAATAAGCAAAAATGCCAGGAAAGCAATTAACAAAATCAAGGCATAACGAGGCAGCGTGAAGCTGTGTTTAACTCCATCCATTCCAACTTGATAGCTGATTTTCATTTTCCCTTTGCCGATAAATTCGTTATCCACTTGCACTCTGTTCTCTTCCGTGTTTTATTATTTGTAATGCAAAATATGAACCAATACCAGATATTTGGCATCCCGTAGGGGAATCGAACCCCTGTTGCGTGACTGAGAATCACGAGTCCTAGGCCACTAGACGAACGGGACAGCGATTGGAGCATTAATTTTAACCTGTAAATTGGCGACCCCTAGGGGAATTGAACCCCTCTTGCAAGAATGAAAATCTTGAGTCCTAACCAATAGACGAAGGGGTCGCAAAATGGTGATCCAGGTTGGAATCGAACCAACGACTCTCTG
>Ga0116141_10005797_pt1 | contig 10302 bp, 8 predicted proteins | sample AD_UKC097_MetaG_FD_89744 | JGI IMG/M metagenome (GOLD analysis project Ga0116141, IMG submission 89744) | Active sludge microbial communities of municipal wastewater-treating anaerobic digesters from USA - AD_UKC097_MetaG | ecosystem: Engineered > Bioreactor > Anaerobic > Digestate | place: USA... | reverse complement strand
TTACTGTTTGCTATCGTTTATATAGCATACGGATTCATTCTAAATAGCAAGCTTTCTATACCAGATATAAAAAAGAGGATAGCGGTGTATGTCTATACTGCAATTATTCTCATAGCAAGTTTTTTATCTATACTGAGATTTAACAGTGTTTCTGGATACAGCTTTTGGATAGTACTTATAGGTACATTGCTCTTTATACTCTCTGATTCCATTTTGGCATATAACCTGTTTAAAAAAAGAAGTTCATATGGCTCAGTATGGTTAATGGCAGCTTATGGTGCTGCTCAACTGCTTATTGTTCTTGGGATATTGATTGGATAGAGGATATGACCCTTTATCGATTTTTGAATTTCTCATGGTTGAATGATATACGATAGTAACTTGACAGATTTGTAACTACATTTCTTTTCCCATAAATTGTACATGCTCGCAAATTATGAAGCCATTTTTCTCATAGAGTCTTAGTACTGGTGCATATTTGTTTGTTGCAAGAGTAATACCAGCTAATCTTTTATGCTGAACATACTTCTGAACTTCACCAAGGAGTTTTGTGCCTATACCCTGACTTTGTCTATTGGGAATTACAAATATTTCCTCAATGAAAACCTCATCGTTATACCATCAGATTTTCTCATGAGCAAACAACGCTCCAACTAAAAAATCTTCATCTATGGCAACATATCCTATAAACTTTTTATGTTCAAAAAAATTTTGTAAATAGCGTATAGCCATGTCTTTGCTCCGTCAGCACATTTAGGAATATCCAACGCTTTCATTTCTCTGATAACCATGCATTAGTCTAAAGTTTGGATTATTTTACATACATTAAGCTTGCTGGTTAACTCTTGGTATTAGAGATAATATTTCAGATAGTTATCAATGCATCCTGGTTTAATAAAAAATCTATCACATTTATTTTTCTATATCCCTTTTCCAGGTTACTAAATGGGTCATTATCCATAGTGATAACTATTTTCTTATACCCATCATCAATCTTTTCAAATGAACCTAGCTCTTGTTTTTTCTTTTCCGGATCAGCTATCGAATAGGCAACTTGAATATAATATGTATCCTTTACATCAGATGCCATAAAATCTATTTCTTTCTCTCTGTTCTTGCCTATATCAACTCTGTATCCACGGTGTATTAACTCATTGTATATTACATTTTCCAGAGCATGTGTAGGTTCTATCTGTCTGTAATTCAATCTAGCATTCCTTAGTCCTAAATCTGTAGCATAATATTTATTCTGTGTTTTAAGATATTCCTTCCCCTTAATATCATATCTGTAAACTTTACTAAAAAGGAATGACTCACAAAACCAGGTAAGGTAATTTCCTATTGTATCCGGTGTAATAGTTTTATAGCCATTCAATCTAAGAGTGTCTGATATTTTTTTTGCGCTAATACTACTGCCAATATTGGAACAAAGAAAATTATATACTGCATTAAAAATATCAGGATTCCGTATTCCGTACCGCTCGATAATGTCCTTTGTTGCAACTGTATCCTGTAGCATATTTAGATACCGGACCTTGAATTCGATGTTTGGTTCGGTTGCGACATATGGAAATCCGCCATATAGAAGGTAAGTATTGAACGCCTCGTTTTTGTCTTCGCCAATGAATGAATAATACTCGGAAAAAGAAAGCGTATGCATTCTGATTTCTATACTTCGTCCCCTTAAGGCTGTTGAAATATCTCCTGATAACATCTTGGAGTTTGACCCGGTAATATAAACATCGCAACCTTTGTTTTTCAAACTGTTTAGTAAATCCTCAAAACCATCAACATACTGGATTTCATCTATCATGACATAATATTTACCTTCACCACTTGTGTATTGATGAATGTATTCATAAAGTGAATTCGAATCACGTAATTTGGCATTATCTTTGTTTTCAAGATTAATCTGAATGATATTTTGTTTGGAGATACCGGATTCAACAAGATATCTGGTGAAGATATCAAAAAGAAGAACAGATTTTCCGCATCTTCTGACTCCGGTAATAACCTTTATAAGGTCTTTATCCTTGTATTGTTTTAAAAGATTTAAATAATAAGGTCTCTCAATAATCACAAAACCACCTTCACTTTAATCTTATTCTACTCTAAAAACTTTTAATTATCAAGTGTTTTTCGAGTAAATTGTATGTGATTGCAGGAATGTGCCTATTTCCATCTGAACTGGTGTAAATTATACATTAGACGACTCTTTTCCCAGTTCTTTCTCTTTATGAACATAGGAATGCATCTTGATATTGCAGATTTATCTCTATCAAACAAATTCGTCAGTTGTTACAAAGAAAACAATACAGTATCTTTATAAATTTAAACAGACAAAAAATAGTTTATCCTACGTTTCAAATAAAATGATTTCGTTATTTATAGATTATGCATTTCTGGACATCAATACTGCGAGCTTTACATGCCCCGCGACATCATTATGCATGGTTCAGGTAACTGGGAACATGTAATTCTTTTCAAGTTCAATAACCTGGAATTTTTAAATCTCGCTGCGCTACAACAACTGTATAGGTTTCTGTGTCATATGTAACACCAGTTTCTATAAATCCGTTCTTATGCCAGAAATGCTCTGCTTGCGGATTGCCTTTAACCCACCCTAAGCGAACACTTCCAATGCCAATGCTAATCAGGAAAGTACATAATTCATTAATAATACTGCTGCCTGTTCCTGAATTCTGAACTGATATATCCGTCATAAAGAAGCCAATGAATGCAGTCTTCTCATCTGGGTAAGCCATAATGAGATCCATAACAGCAATCAATTGATCCACATTATAAAAACCAACATAATGCTTATCAGCTGCTTCTTTATTTGGAGGCAAAGCCTTCATGTTGTCAACGATACTTTGCTCTGTAACGAACGGGGGACAGTATTGATAGTACAAGCTGTTGTTGTGACATAGCTCATATATTGCTTTTATATCTATATCATTGAGATATCGCACTAGATACTGACTTGAAAAAAGTGAAACATTCATATTATACCTTCCTCTACATTTCCCATATTGTTTTTCACAAAATAATATGTTGTTACTTCTATGATACTTCCGAAATCTGAAATCCTTCTTTATAGGCTCTGGGATCTTTTTTTCGGAACAAAGTACTCTTATTCATGTATCTGAGATACCCCTTTTTTCTACAGCATATTTACACCACTACACTTGACAATTCGTTCGAGTGTGTATTTATAGCTATCAATCAACACCTGTCAACGGTGTAAAGCAAGTATTGCACCATCGATCCATCGCCTGGGAAAACCAAGTCTGATGAAAGAATCGTTCATGCCGGCATGTGATAAAAAGCAGAATGCTGAATGCGAAGAATGCATCAATATGGTGGGGATCATGACTGGACCCGCTGATCTTAGAATAGCCGTCAATTACACTTTTCCTTTGCTCAGGATTTTGGTAGTTCGAGGTGATCATGCCACATTCTTGCGCTTTATAACCATATCCCGAAAGAGAAAAGTCAATTGCAGTCAGACCTTTTGGCGTCCATAGAACATTACTGAATCCTAAATCAGCATGAATCAGCCCTTTTGAGTTTGGTTGAGCGTCCAAACAGGTCATCACGGAATTAATTTCAACGAGCGCACCCCTGCATATCGAAGCCTGCTTGAGAGTTATATGATTGGCTTGAAAAGCTACATTGATCTCTTCCTGCATTGCTTGTATTAAATCATGCGAATAACTGAGACGGGTACCAGCAAAACCCTTAGCAGCCATATGTATATGTGCTGTCAGTTCTCCTAGTGCATGTGCGTATCTGTCACCATTCTCCGCCGTTAGCGTCTCACCATCAATCCATTTAAGCAAGCATGCTGGAGAGCCATCCGAAAGACTACAAGCAAGATCACCTTTGTTAGTCAAAAGAGGGATCTGTACTGGAAACAGAGCCATATGCTCAAGATGCACCAATAGTTCCATTTCACCATGCATGAGTTGGTACGCATTTGCCTGATTACCGAAGATTTTCAGAGAAAAACCATCTGCTGGACATCGGACTCGTAGAACATAAACATCATTACCGCTACAAACACGGCAAGTAATGTTTTCATTGTGCCTTATAAAATCCACATGCACATTATCCAGGTTATAATTAGCGAGAGCTTCGCGAACTAAAGTATTTTCAAAATCATTCATTGAAATATGATCCTCCTTAATACATCACCTATGATCGCAATCCTTACAGTATCAGGCTTTTCCAGCATCGGTGCTTGTTTCCAATTAGACTGTCTCAACATGGGTCATGTTGTCATTATTGAAGTCTGTTTCTTTGGAATAGGTCAAATGTTTTCTATATTTTTTAGTATATGGAAACATATCAACGCAACTAATTAGTCTTTCAAGCAACCAATAGGAATGACAACTACTCCATCCTCTCTGCGATATCCATACTGTGTTCCTGTAATTATTAGTTTTAAATCCGGCATCCTTATTGGCACTTGTTTCTCTGTTTTATTATGCTCCGCAACCAGTCTCTCAATCTCACAAAGATGTCTTGCTCCGTCATCAATTTCAGATTGTCCTAATTTAAACTCAATCAATGCATATCTGCCATCTTCTAGATGAAGGACGGCATCCGCTTCCAGTCCCAGTCGATCATGATAATATGAGACACTTCCTCCGGAGGAAGCTGAATAAACCTTAAGATCCCGAATACACAGACTTTCAAACAAGAATCCCAATGTTTTATAATCGTTCGAAAAATATTCAGGAGAAATTCCAAGTGCTGCTGTGGCAATAGATGGATCAACAACATTTCTTTTCTTTGATGACCTGATTGATGTTTTAGATCGTATCGCTGGACTCCATGCTTCAATGTCATCAATAATCAGTAACTTTTCAAATCCATTAATATAGTCATAATATGTTTGTTTTGATATATCGCACGTTGCCGTAACATCTGCCAGAATTGTTTTCGCATCTGCAAGCGTACACAAGTTTCTAGCATAAGACTTCAAAATCGTTTTTGCCCAATTTGCATTTCTTTTCACATTATCAATTTTCGATATATCTATTGAACATGTCTGACTAAACAAATCTTTTGCTATCGCTAATTTTGCTTTATCCGCTTTTCCTCTAAGACTAGCCGGCCAACCACCCCGACATATTGCAAACTTTATATCATCAATAGACATATCCGATTTACATGTTGTAAAAGAGTCAGGGTGCTCGAACAATCTAAGAAGTGATACTTCCCCATTAGACTCTTTGCTTTCATAAAGACTCATCGGATACATTTGCATTCGGGATATTCTGAGTGTACCGGTATGAGGAGTATCCATTCCCGCAGAACTTGAACCGGTTAGTATGTACTGACCCACTTCGCCGGAATCATCCACATCCTTTCTAATTGCTCCCCATATTTTAGGAGCATCCTGCCATTCGTCAAACAGGCGCGGTTTTAAACCTTTCAACAAATCTGATGGATGCGTGTTTGCTATAAGCAGATAGTTTTCCCGTTCGTCTTCATCTTGAAATTCAATATAGCTTTTCGCTTGCTGCTTAGCCGTTGTTGTCTTACCACAACCTTTAGGACCAGTTATTAAAACAGCTCCAAAAGCTTCCATTTTCAACCGTAATTGTTCATCTGCTATTCTTTTCAAATAATCCATGTCATATTCTCCATCATTATCTGTTTTCTAATATTATAGCGTACGCTTGACAGATTTGCAATATTATACTTGACACATTTGACGTAATCTGATTGACTAATTTGCAATAGCATGAGTTCGAATGTCCATTTGCCTACGTATTTCACAATTAATTATACTAACATCTAACCTTACCACTCGCCAACCAACGGCATCTAAATCGTTTTGCTAGAAGGGAACTTGCTTGTTTCGATATGTTCCTATGTAGCAAAAAATCCACATTTTGATGCTCCTGTTTTAAGCTCAAAAACACACAAAAACTTATATACTGGGTTTACATACCTCTACTCATTTACCCGTGACATCAATACTACAGTCTCCACGTGAAACGAGCTCTGAATATTGATGTCTCAATCACATGTTTATTGCTTGGTCATTTAAAAGAAATTCCTTTATACCAATATACAGAATTCCATTATCATCATGCCAGGGCATAATATCATCTTTTATAACTACTATTTTCTTAAATGAGTCCGGGATACGTATTAGGGGGTTTATTTCCTTAATATGTTTATCCTCATCATCTATATGGAGAGCAGATTGAATGTAATATGTTTTCCCCCCACTATTGGCAACAAAATCAACTTCAAGCTGTGTTCTTATATCCTTACCGTTTTTATCCAGATGCCGGTATTCGACAACCCCGACATCAACGTTATATCCTCTTGCTTTCAATTCAACAAAAAGGATGTTCTCCATAATATGGTTTTCCTCTTGTTGTCTGAAATTCAAACGTGCATTTCTAAGACCTATATCTGTAAAGTAGTATTTTACAGGTGTACCAATGTAGTTTTTCCCTTTTATATCATATCTGTGGGAAATATCGATGATAAAAGCTTCTTCGAAATACTCCAGATATAGTGCAATCGTTGTGGAATTGATGGAAGTATTGCTTTTTGATTTAAAAGTGTCTGACAGTTTTTTAGGATTCGTCAGAGATCCTACAGCTGACGATATGATATTGATAAGATCGTCCAAAATTTGTTTGTCATTTCTTATTCTATACCGCTCGATAACATCTTTCATGTATGTATTCTTGAAAAGATTCTGTAAGTAATCACTTTTTTCTTTGTGGGTACTAAAAGACATGATTCTTGGTAAACCGCCGTATGTATAGTACTCTTTCCATGCATTTTCCTTGTTAGTGGGAAAAGCGTTATAGAATTCTCTGAATGAAAGCGGATACAATCTGATTTCGTCTCCACGGTCCCTGAACTGTGTTACGATATCAGAAGACAGCATTTTTGAATTACTTCCGGTGACATAGATATCTGCATTTTTAATCTTCATTAATCCGAGGAGTACATCTACGAAACCGATTTTTTCATTCTGGCCATCAAGCCATGGATTCTTTATATCTTTTACGTGCTGGATTTCATCAAGGAAGACGTAATATTCTTTATCTTCTTCAATAATCATGCTTCTGATGTATTTACCAAGCTCCAGGGGATTTCTATATTTTGCATTGACTTCGTCATCCAGTGTAAGCTCAATGATGTATTTATCTTCAATACCAATTGAGTTAAGATGCGCATGAAACAGATTAAATAAAAGATAAGATTTTCCGCATCTTCTTATTCCAGTTATGATTTTTATCAGACCATTCCACTTTTTATGAATCAGCTGGTTCAAATATTTGTCTCTATTTATAACCATAATATTCTCCAAGGAATAATATTTGCCGTATACGGCACTTTTTCTTTGATAAAATCTTACCATACATGTATATCAAATACAACGTTAAAGAAGGATTATGCGCCGTATATGGGTATTTTTCTTCCTTCAGTCCTTGTTTCTGGTTACGATTTAAGTCAATAAACTGATTTGATGAGAGAACAATTGAACTGTTGTATCGTCTCCTTGTAAAAATCCTGACCCTTCGATTTAATCATCTTTTCTTGACATCAATACTATCGCCTCAACATTGCTTGAGTGCTCATTATTGATGTCTGCATTCTTGGGAACATGTCAACCGTTTTTAGTGTTTTCAAGGTTTGTGGAAACATATCAACAGTTTTAAGGTTTTAGGGAATATATCGTTATTACTATGTTTATAATGAAAATTTATTCTATGCCTGCAATAGCATCGAATATTAGTTTCTAAAAAAATTAAAATCATCAATATTCTTTTTAAACGGGATATGCACAAAAACCATTTTTGTATTTAATTGTTTTTCATAGATATACTTTAAACAATTTAGATACAATTCATTACAAAAAGACGTACCGGCATTGTATGAAATATTTAAGACAATCTGGCTTTGTTTAAATAGCAGCTCTAATTATTTACAATCAAAATTTGTACATATGTGAATATCTTTATTAAGAGCTTTAGTTTCGATATGGACTTTATTATTTATATTTGGTTTTTGTCCGAAACTGATAATATAGTCACATTTCTCTTTAGAAATCATATCTATCAGTTTTACGGAGTCATTAATTTTGTCGTTTGGCAGAATAAGAGTTTCATAAATTTCTGTACTCTTAAGCAACACTTCCGAAGAACTCCCCCGAAAAGCCGTCAACAAAATGTTTTTACCATTTACCACTTGTCTTCCCCTCCTACTGTAGCATTTTTAAATACATATCTAAACGCTCATTAACATATCTTGCAAATAGTTTTTCCATAGCAGAGAGATTATGTTTTATATGATACTCATCGAAAGCATTATAATAAGCAATACGGTCGGTAAATTTGATGTCAATAGGGGGAAAGCTAGCTTTCATTAATTCTAAATTAACAAGCAGACGTCCTGTTCTACCGTTTCCGTCAATGAAAGGATGGATACCTTCAAATTCAATGTGAAAACGAGCTAGTTTTGTTACAATATGCTCATTACTTTCAGCAAAGTCAATCAATAGCTGCTCCATCTTAGGTTGAATTAGATACGGCTGCACAGGTTCATGCTGTGCACCCATAATACGAACAGGCACTCGGCGGTATACACCACGGTCATCCTTCTTATCTGCAAGCACCAGATAATGTATCTGCTTAATGATGCTTTCATTCATCGGAACTTTATCCTTTACCAATTCACTGACGAATTCAAAAGCTTCTTTGTGACCAACTGCCTCCATATGGTCTTTCAGTGGTTTTTGGTCAATCGTAAGACCTCTCAGAACCAAATCGGTTTCACGAAGCGTCAGCGTATTACCCTCAATCGCATTTGAATTGTATGTGTATTCTACAACAAACTGCTCCCTAAGTCGTTCAACTTCACCCTCTGTCAAGGGACGTCTGGTCTCTAGTTCCTTCTTTTTTCGGTCAATCATATCAAGCAGACTTTCGGTAGATTTATATCTTCCATCGACCGGCTTAATTGCATCAATTGGAATTTTCCAACCTCGTCCTTCTTGATAAGCTCCGGGAATTTTTTCTTCTGAACAAAGCACTCTTATTCTTCTATCTGAGATACCCCATTTTTCTGCAGCTTGTTTTACACTCATAAACATAAATATACCTCCAATCCCTTGTATTATACCAAATTATCGGAATAATACCAACGATTACGGAACAATATTCAAACAATTATCGGAATAACAAAAAGCATATTAGCAGCTAATAATTATTTCCTCAAATGCTTTTTTCAGTATGATGCTACCAACACTTTAACCACAAAATCAATTACAAATATTCTCTTTTTCAATTTGATTTTCAAAAATAACATCAAAATCATCCTGACTATTTAAGCAAATAATGGCAACAGTTCTATAGTCTCAACCTATCCAAAAAACAGTAGTTCCATAGTCTCGCAAGGCAAAAAGCAGTTCTGTAGTCTCAACCCTGACTTACATTTTATGTTCCAAGCCTCACTCGGAGAATAAAAAACAAGGTTCCCAGCAATCGGTTATTATTACCGAAAATCTGAAAACCTTTGATTTCTAGCCCTTTATAGCCATTTTATTTATCTTTGCGTGACATCAATACTGCCGTCTCAACATGGAACGATAGCATCAGATTGATGTCTGGTATGTTTTTTACCCTTTAACCGTTCTCGGGAACAGTTCGATAGGGGTTTTTAGGGGGACTGTCTGTTCGTGGAGACAGTTCAACGGTTTTTATCGGTTATCGGGAACAGGTCTATGGCAGAATCTACGGGCTTTTCTATTTCCCAACTGTCTTTTCGTGCTTCTTCTTTAAGTTGGAGTTAATATTTCCTTCTGTAGAATATCGGTTAACTCAGGCTGTTATTGCTTTTCTGCTTTGGGTTCATATCAACCGCTATTACGCTATTTACAAATCTATGCGCCCTAAAGTGGGTAGCCACATTTGTTAAGATGAGCATAGCAATCAAATAACCCACAAGTATCCATGAAAACGCAACCACTCGGAATCCCATACTGGCTGCAGTTAATACGAACATAGTAATTGTTGTCGTGTACAAATCACGGGTTAAGAGGTAATCACGGTGTGCGGTTTTGACTCTTGGGTCATCCTCGTGTATTCGGGATAGAGAGTACCATTTTGTATTTTCGTACCTTTCTTTTTCCTTTTTATTGGAGGGGAGACCGTCGATTACATCCTTATATTTTTCTTGTGCCTTTTCGACATCAATGCGCATATCATTAATCTTCCCCTTAGATATGCGAGTAAAAACTGTCTTGCCTGGCAATGTGGT
>Ga0116141_10005795_pt1 | contig 10304 bp, 15 predicted proteins | sample AD_UKC097_MetaG_FD_89744 | JGI IMG/M metagenome (GOLD analysis project Ga0116141, IMG submission 89744) | Active sludge microbial communities of municipal wastewater-treating anaerobic digesters from USA - AD_UKC097_MetaG | ecosystem: Engineered > Bioreactor > Anaerobic > Digestate | place: USA... | reverse complement strand
TCACTATTTCATTATACTTCATGTAATGTCACCTCAATTTCTACTAAGTACATATAGTACTTACTATAATATATAACTTACGGTTGAACAACCAACCAAAAACTATTTATTCTCGGAAGTACTATATGTACTTGTTAAAAAGTGAGGTGACATAAGTTGGAAAGAGTTTGGGCACAATATGGCCGGAAATCTAGAATTCCTGCTCATATCAAAGAAGAGTTACGACTCGCTGGATTCAAGATTAGGTCCAGAAGGACGTGGCTTAACAGAACTCAGATAAGTGAATGTTGCGAACACATAACAATTAAGGGGTGATTAAACATGGTACTCGGAAATAGAAAAGACATAATAGAATTGGATGAGCTGTCAGACGACTGCTTGAAAGCCAATTTCGGCTACACTGTAGCTGGAATTGAGAATCTGAGAGACCAAGCGAATGAGGTTAGAAAAGAAGAGGCGATCTGAAATGGAAACCTTTGAGGCATTCGCAGCAAAACGGGAATTTAACCCTCCATCACATAGCACCGAGATGCTCATGCTGGCCATCATGCGGTGTTTCCACCGCAAAGAAGAGATCCCGGAAAAGGCGCTTACTCGCCTCTGCACTCCGGAAGCATGGCAGAGGTTGAGGGCATGTGAGTTCATATCCTCATCCAACGGGATATGCACAATCACTGAGGAGGGGCGCAAGGCACTCACCCGAATGGAACGGACGGAGATGCATCTGGCATCGCTAAATGCACTCCGTCACCGGGACAGGGAGTTGTACGAAAAATACAGAAACAGCTTAATGTCGAGGAGGTGGCCTGGGATGATCGCTGATATCCGTGTCGTCCGTGATTGCGGGCAATACGCGGAAGGACCGAGTGGCCTCTCAGTGAGGGTGTGGGACTATGGCGAAGAAATAAATGAAATCTTCGTTTATGATCAAGAGGTACCAGTCTTCTTGGCGGAGATATACCATGCTCTGACCACGGAGCAACGAGCATCTCTGAATCAGATCATCGACGCGGAGGAGGTCGCTCCCTGATGCCCACTTGATCCGTCGTTTCCATCCACCTTTTTTATGTTAACCAAAAAGTATTTAAACTCCTAAAACTAAACTATAACTATGAAAACAATAATGAACCTAAGCGAAATATTTTATAGCCTACAAGGAGAAGGCCCTGCTGTAGGAAGGCCAGCTATATTCGTTCGATTCTCAAAATGTAATAGATCCTGCAAGGGATGCGATTCTCCACAGAAAGATAGGGTCGAAGAAGTTGAAACATCTTCTGTGATAAGTCGTATCCAAAACTACCTGAAAACTTATCCGAACAGCCGAATAATCTTTACAGGCGGCGAGCCATTGCTACAACCCACTGCCATTTCTGAAATCATGAACGGTTTACCCGGTCAACTATTCGACATCGAAACCAACGGTACCATAAACAACCAGGAAGAACTATTTAAACGCTTCAATATTATGGTTATTAGTCCCAAGAAGGATTGTTTTACTTCCTCCAAGGACCGCAATGAGTTTATAACCAATTGGCTAAAAATTTCGGATAGTGGCCGCAAAAACATTTACTTTAAGTTCGTTGTTGGTAATTTACCGTGGGCCTTCTTGGAAGCTGAAATCAAAGATATGTTTGAGAACACGGATCTAAATCCTTCTAGGACCTGGTTAATGCCTGCTGGAGATAACAACCAAAAACTATCGATTTCTGGCAAAAACACCTGGAAGGTAGCATGTCGTCTTGGATGCAATTATTCCGACCGTCTTCATATCAGAACAAACTCAAAATAAAAATTACATATTTTTTTAATATAAACACGCCACCAAAACCTTTAAATACATGTAACCCTTTTTGTAATATAAAAAACCATACTTGGAGATTTATATGAAAATAAATGCTAAAACACTTGCTAACTTTTTAAGTAAAGTTACCATAAATGGTAGTATGACCGACGCACTATTAAAATTCGGACCTGACGGATTATCGGTATCTGTAAAAGATATCAGTAATACAGGATTTGCTACTGGATTACTAAAACCAACTGCTGGATTTATTGACTATCAGCAAATGGACGCTCCGGTGAAGAGTATCCCAAAGTTACTCAGTTTCTTGAAGTCTCTTAATGGTACAATTGAATTAACAGTAATAGATAATAATTTGATAATCAAATCCGAAGAAAATAATGGTAAATTCAAATTGGCAGAAGTTCAATATTTAGAATGTAACCTCAATACATTTCCAGCCTTTGAAAAACATGACGGAGGATTTGAAGTAGATAGTAAAATCTTGGATATGGCAAAAAAGAATGCTTCAACGTTAGGCTTCAAACATGTTTTTGCCGAAGTAACTAACGGAGATTTTTGCATAACTGCTGGTGAAGATGAGTTCGATCAATTACAGGCCCATGTCAAGGTAGACTATAAAGAAGTTATGCGTACAATGTATGCAGCAACCTTGTTAGAATTCATATCTGTAATAGATGGTAAAGCCGTTATTACGTTTAATGAAGATTATCCATTATTAATCACATCAACTAATCCAGATTCAATTTATAAATGGGTTGTTGCACCAATGGTAAAACCATCGGATGAAGAATAAATCAATTTATTTTTTTATTTTTGGAGGAATACTATTTGCCACTATTAGTCGAAAAATATAGGCCTCGAGTCATAGAAGATGTTGCTGGATTCATTCCTACATTTGACATTGATGAAGATATGCCACATCTATTATTATATGGACCTCCCGGTACAGGAAAAACTACATTAGCTCGTATAATAATAAAAATGCTTGATGCAGATAGTATAACACTTAATGCTAGTTCTGAACGTGGTATCGAAACAGTTCGACAAAAAATAACAGAATTCGCAGGAACAAAAAGTAGTAATGAAGGAATAAAGATAGTATTCTTGGATGAAGCCGATCATCTTACCCAAGAAGCACAAACAGCTTTGCGTAATATTATGGAAACACATTGCCGGAATACTAGGTTCATAATGACATGTAATTATTTCTCAAAAATTATAGATCCAATCAAATCACGTTGTCTTTCAATAAAGTTTGATAATATACCAATCGATATAATCATAGCCCGCATGAAATTCATATGTGACAATGAAAAAATTCCGTATGAAGTAGAAGCACTTCAAAAAATTGTGGAACGAACGGGTTCAGACATGCGTTCTGCGATAAATAAATTGGAATCAATGAAAGATGGAGTATTTCTATCAAAAATTGTCAACGAAACAAAACTAGCACAAACTGTATTTGACAAAATTAAATCAAAGAACTTCAACGAAGCTAGGCAACTTTATCTTGACTCTGTACCGGATAATGAGCAGTTCCTAAAAGATATATATAAAATTATTTTTGATAGTTCCGAAACACAAGAATACAAATTAAATGCACTATTAAAAATACGTGATGCCTATATAGGATTACCTGCTGGATCATGGCCACAAATTGTTGTTGAAACTATGATACTTGAACTAATTCAACTTCGGGGATAGTTGTTCTATGATGAATAATTTCAAAGCCCTGAAAAGCGGAAACTTAGAAAACGTTAATCCTTCTATGCTGTTTCCATTACTCAGATGGTGTAGTGGATCCGTTGTAGATTTGAAGTGGTGCAACGAAGTCAATAAAAACTTTTTTAATATTCCGCCAGAAATACAAAAAGGTCTAATTCATATAGGACTTAAAGATAAAAATCCATATATGAAATATCCAAAAAGTACTAAGCTAAAAGAAAATAAAATATTTGAACTAAAAAAATTACTATCGATGAAATATTATTTTTGGTCCGAACAAGAATTCAATCGAAATATTCAAAACTTGGACTATATCAATTGGGCAGAGATTTTGAAAGCACTAGGTTGTGACAGTAAAGACTATAAAACTTTAGGAATTGAAGAAGTAAAAACAAAAATTACTAAGCATCCTAAAGAACAAAAAAAGAAGCCATTAAAAACATTATTTGACTTCTGAGGAATTACCATGACATTATTATCTAACTGCGCGAATTGTATTAATCATTGTTGTAGACGTCCTTTAATATCCGAACAAGAAATTCAAAACATAGAAAATAAATATAATATTACTCTAGAATTATCTAACAATGAAACACAGCATTTAACTAAAATTTATAAAAATAGGATTAAAGGACCGATTTGTCAACTACTCGGAGAACACGGATGTATACTCAATTATGAAGATAAGCCAGTTATATGCAAAATATATCCATGGATACCATATCAATTTGTTCCTCCCGTCTGGGAACTATTATTAGATGTTACCAGATGCGATAAAGCATCCCAAGACTGGACATTAACTTATTTGACCGTGAAAAAAGAATTTAACAAAATTATTGATTTGGATCCAGCCTGGCAATTATGAAAACCGCGTATGACCTTGATGGAACACTAATATTAAGTCCGTATAACCATTGGTTTACAAAAAAATTTTTTTGGGTTCCAAACCAAAAAGTATATAAACATGACGTTGAAACAATCATTACTGCCAGAACAAAAAATTGGGCGGAACTCACTTGGATTACATGCAAAATAATTGGATTAAATAATGTAAGTACAATTATTTTTAATCCAAAACCTATATGGGATCATATATATATATCGTCTTGGAAGTATTCCGTATTGGATAATTTTGGGTTTGATGCATACATAGATAATAATTCAAATATATTATCCACTATCAGAAATTTAGGATTCAAAGGTGTATTAAAAAATGTCTGACGTTATTTTATTCAGTGGAGGTATGGACTCATTTTGTCTTCTTAAAAACCATACTTATGATAAAATTCTATTTTTCATAACAGGAACAAAAGATAATCTCATGGAACTTCGGCAACTATACAACATGGAAATTGATGGTATAATAGATTCAAATATTGTTCATATTATTAATTTACCAATATCAATTTTTGAATTACCAAACAAAATTATACCTCATCGAAATGCCGTGTTTTGTTTGATGGCATCAAATTATGGAAACAATATTTTCATTGGTACCACCAAAGGCGATACTACCAAGGACAAAGACTATGTTTTTAAATCACAAATCGAAGGTATTCTCAATTACTTCGGCCAGGATTCAGAAAAAGTGGTACCGGTCGGTTATCCCTACAGTATTCAAATGCCATTCAAAGATATGACCAAAACCGAAATCATATCAAATTATATCAATAATAGCAATAATATCAATGAACTTCTGAAATATAGCCGTAGTTGCTATACAAATACTGACAAAGAATGCGGAAAATGCCGGTCTTGTTTGCGTAAGGCCGTAGCCCTTCGTAATAATAATATAGATTATTCTAATGTATTTGAAATGGATCCACTTAGTGTTATATTATCTGAACGTGATATCAAAAAAATGCAATCAAGACCATTAGAATGGCAAGAATATCAAAAAGCATTAGGTTGAATATCTATGAAGGAAACTATTTTTGATAATGTTATATTAAAGGATACTTGGTTCACACATACTGAAGACACAACCCGGTTCTATACATCTATCGAAGTTATGTCAAATACAATGAACCAAACCTATATTGGTTATGCGACATTTCCAAAAATGACGATAGATAATAAAATCTGGGAACTTTGGCTTACCTGCGTTTATTTACATCTATTGAATTTTCAGCCATTCACAAATTCTAAAATATTACCTCCAAACGGATTGAATGATTATTCAATTTTATTTTGCAATGATCTGTATAGTCATAATTACCAAATTTGGAACAAAATCTTTGGACGAAATATAGATATATCTGAATATATATCAAATTATCCAGAATTTGACCCAAAAAAATATAACATTGAAAATTATAGTAAAGTAGCCGTAGCCATGAGTGGCGGAAAAGAATCTAGTTTGGCTTATCATATTTCTGTATCATATGGTCTTAATACATCTGGAATATTCATTGACTATATTGGTAAGTCCAAACGCAGAGAAGGACAAAGAATGTCAGAATACCTGAAACAAGTAGTAGATAATCCTGTTGTTATTACCAGCAACTTAATTGATTTTTTATGTTTATTGCCTTCACAATACGGCAAACATAGCATGTATTTATCTCCAACTATCATGCTACTTTTGATGCAATGTTATTGTTCAAAAAAAGATACATTATTAGTAGGTAATGAATATGACAATACTTGTCCAAAACTAGAAAATGGAACATCATACTTCGGTGATAATTACGAACAATCAACTGTATTTGAAAGAAAGTTGACACAATACCTTCACGATATTGGTATTGATATACAGGTTTTCAGTCCGCTATATAACTTAACTGAAACATGTATACAGTCTTTATTAGTAGATACGTCATATTTCAACTATCAGGAAAGTTGTCTTGTTCCAATCAAAGATAATTCAAATAACTATGTTTCATGCGGCAATTGTTCAAAATGTAAAAGAATTGCTGCAATAATTCAAAGTATAGGAATCAATACATACTACTTTGATCCTGCTATATTCAAAAATAGTTCTGAAAGTATATTCAATAGTTTGAATGGTACGGATGAAGCAGAAACACTTGTATATTTATTGAACCAACAAGGAATATATTTTGATACTTCTATTGAATCCACTTACCATAAAAATGTGTTCCAATATAATATTGATGACATGCATCCAAGGATTTGTCCATTATTATCTAACTATGTTATTAGTATGGTCCAAACAATACCTTTAAATAGGATGAAGTAAAACACTATAGTATGGTTAAAGGTAAAGTTGAGTTAGAACAATGGCGCGAAAGTCATATTGCATTGTCAAGAAAAGGCGCAATAAGGGCATTCTGCTATGACTGCATGGGAGAATATAACGACAAAGAAAAAGACTGCAAAAACATAAATTGTCCATTATATCCTTTTCAGCCATATAGTTCATATGTGTCACCAAAAAAAGAATAAATAATACAATTTTTCAGATATTTTTATGGTGTAATTATGATAAAACTTCCAAATGATTCTGCTACATATTTTCCAGCAGCTGGTCCTCAATTCGAATCAACATATTGGAAAACAAAATATAAAGATTTTGGATTCAAATGGTTCTTAAAAGGACAATCTTTTTTTCATTATCCCTATATGCTTACAAATGCATTCAATAATATATCATATAAAAATTATAGAGATAGTCAAGAATTTCCAAGAAACCCTAATCATATTCTGATTGGAGATTCTGGAGGATTTCAAATTGTATCTTATGCCAAAAAGGGAATTAATGTTAATGTAGAACCAATATCAATATTAAGATGGCTAGAAAATAATTGTGATATTGGGATGAACCTAGATTTTCCACTGCTGGATAACTTCAATCACTCTTTGAGTCATAGTGTAGAAAATTTTGGTGTCTTTGAATCATCACGAAATAACTATGATATAATGCTATGTAATGTATTGCATGGAAGAAATAAAAAAGAACTTGAAACATGGTATAAATCAGTTTGTAATTTTGATTTCGATGGATGGGCTATTGGTGTCAAGCCAGCAGATAATATTTACCTGCAGTTGTATGCGTACTTATTATTGCATTCAAATGGCGCTAAAGGACTTGAAAACTACTGCCACTTTTTTGGAGTAGCAAGTATAAGAAATATGGTAATTCTTGCCATATTAACAAAAAAACTTGGATATCCGGTAGGATTTGATGCATCAAGTTACAACGTAGGGAGTACGGCTAGAGAATTTTTCATGCCGGAAAATATCGGAGGACACTATTATCTTGGTAGTAAAAATAGTGAAAGATTCTTAACAGGTATGTTATGCGATTGTCCAGTATGTCGAAATATTAATATCAATGATATTTATGAAGATAGTGGCGGATCAGGTGTTTTAATATGTCTACATAATCTATATGTCACAATTGAAACAAATAGAGTCATTAATTGCCTAGCCAAAGATCATAAAAATTTACTGCGTTATACAAACACAATGATCAGAAAAGATATTAATATTGTACAAAATATTAATAATATACTCAACGATTATATAGAATCGGGACATGACATGGATATGATATATACACGTTATGAAGAACTTTTTATACTTGGCGGCGATAAGATTCCTGCTTCTAATCTTAACGGCATAAAATAGTACCAAAACCCTTAAATAGGTATAATTACTAAACATACTATTATGAGAATGTGGAATGTTTCTCCTAGATGTCCAGAATGTAGAGAAAGGATAACACAGAATAACAAAAAATATATAAAATTATAAATTTTTTTGGTGAAAATTATGATATTAACACAAAAAATAACTTTTGATGCCGCACATCGTCTATTAGGATATGATGGAAATTGTAAGAACTTACATGGCCACACATGGATCGTTGAAATAGAAATTGAATCAAACCGAGAAATGGACCAATGCGGAATGCTACTAGACTATAGAACAATCAAAAATTACTTCAAGGATACCTGGGACCATAGAACTATTTTAAACATGGATGATCCATTAATAGAAATATTAAATGTCATGAATTTGAAGGTAACCATAATGGCTAATAATCCAACTGCTGAAAACTTAGCAAAAAAGATACTCGCTGATATGGTTTTACTTGCAGACCTGAATGATCCGAATGACCATGCTACTGTAGTTGTCCACGAATCCAGTGATAATAGTGCGAAAGAAAATATCTAAATATATAATAATAACGTTTTATTTTGGAGCAAAGTTCAATGACAAATCATAATGATTTCCCCCACGAAGCTAAAAAAACCAAATGCGAAGTTTGCGGAAAAGAATTTTGGAGAATAACAAGTACCCATTTATGGCATGCCCATAGAATGACAATCGAAAAATATAAAGAAAAATATCCTGAATCTATGATAGAGGATCCAATATTATCACAATGGAAAAGTCGAAATACTATAAGCGATAATAGTAATGATAGAAATAGGGCTTTGGAATACTACGGTCAAGAATGCATGAGATGTGGCGAAACCGAAAACTTGGTTGTTCATCATTTGGATTTTCAAAATATTCGTTCTCCTTTGGGAAATCATTCCATAGAAAATTTGATGGTGTTATGCAAATCATGTCATGCTAGAATTCATGCAGATTTTAAAAAAGGAAAATTTGTTGGCATAGATAATATAGAAAAAGGAGTTCATTATATACTCAAAGGCCTTAGTGATGAATTTGGACTAGACCTCACGGATGAAAATTTTACGGATACCCCAAAAAGAGTTGCTCGTGCATATTATGAAATGTGTTGCGGTATAAATTGTCAAGAAGATATTGATTCTATAGTATCTACTTCATTTCCGTCTGATTATGACGGTATAATAGTTCAACGTGATATAAAATGTTATTCTATGTGTCCGCATCATTTATTACCAGTAGAATATAATATAAATATTGCATATATTCCAAATAAAAAAATGTTGGGCATATCAAAATTAACAAGAATTGTCGAACTTTTAGCAAAGGCTCCAAAATTACAAGAACAGTATACCTATGATATTATTAATGTATTCAAAAAAATGGAATGTAAAGGAGCCATGGTTCAAGTATCAGGCTATCATTTATGCATGGGAGCAAGAGGGGTTAAAATGCCTAATGCTAGAACTATAACAAGCTCACTATTCGGAGCATTTGAAAAACAAGAAGTTAGAAACGAATTCCAGATGATGTTAAACGAATAAAAATAAACATTTTTTTGACAACCACAAACTATTTATTCTTAGAAGTACTAGTAGTATTGGGTGAATAAAGTGTCCAAAAAGATAGTTGACTACGATCATTGCTTAGTTTGTGGAAAACCGGTTGTTTTTGTTAGAGGCGTGAAACCAAATGGTTACGTTGGAATAATTGCGTACCATGAAGAAGATGTTTTAGAAGGATCTGAGATAGTAGAAACAACAAATAGCTACAAAAAGTGGACAATGAGAAAGTTGCATCCAAAGACTGAAGAAATTATAACAGATGATGTTTCTGAAGTCACTTCGGAAGTTCCAGAGATCATTGTCCCGGAAAAACCCGAGGTTGACATTACTGGACTAAAGCACAACATCTTTGTCATCACTGGCAAGGTAATGCAAACTCTAAGAAGTGCTGGTCAAGAAGAAACCGCAAAGTTGGTCAGAGCTAACGTACTGACTAACGGCAAGAATATGTCCGCCGTATTAAAAATCGTGAATGAGTTTGTTGTCATTACAGAAAATGGCAACATACTCATCTAAATTAATTATTTTGATGGTGATTATAATGTATGTTATACAAATAGGCGTACTTGAAAATTCGGAACAAAACTTGGATAATTCAATGAATT
>Ga0116141_10005793_pt1 | contig 10308 bp, 10 predicted proteins | sample AD_UKC097_MetaG_FD_89744 | JGI IMG/M metagenome (GOLD analysis project Ga0116141, IMG submission 89744) | Active sludge microbial communities of municipal wastewater-treating anaerobic digesters from USA - AD_UKC097_MetaG | ecosystem: Engineered > Bioreactor > Anaerobic > Digestate | place: USA... | reverse complement strand
CTTGAACGCCGAATCGTGATTCTTCCGCAGGTTGTTTGCCATGATGCCTTGCCTCCCGTTTGGTCATCTTGGCAACCTTACATGCACCTTATTGCCCTGTCCAGTTTTTGGGGAGTGTTATAGCGTTCTTCAGAATCCAGAATCATGGTTTTACCCCCCTTTCGTTTTCTACTGATGTCTTGGATTTTGGCAAAAACGGGATCCGTCATCGATGGTACGGCGGCATCACTTTTTCCACATAATTTTTGCCGCTGATGGCGGCGGCGCAAAGGAGTCCCGAATATACCGCTGCGTCCATACCGCTTCCCCATGTCTTCGCGCCGTACCCATCACCGGCGAAGAAAACCCCCTCCAAACCAGGCTGTGTCGTGTCGGGACGTCGCTCACCCGGGGGTGGCCAATCACCGAAGCCCTTGTCGGAGCAGGTCCAGATCTCCCAGAGAGTATCTTCTTTCATTTTCGGAAAGGTTTTGTGGAAGATGTTCCGGGAGGTATCGATGACGTGGTGCACCTTGGCCTTGTCTCGAAGTTCCCCCTCTGTCAGGGCGATGGAGTAGCCGATGGTATACATCCCTTCCGGGGCAAGAGACGGTTCGAAATTGCTGGGCATGATCGACACGATGTCGACATCGCCGATGTACCCCTCTTCGGCCTTCAGAATGGATGGCGTCAGAAGCCAGGATTTGCTGTCAATCCCGGCATCCGCCAAGACGTCGCTCTTGAGGCCCACATAGCCCGTCAGCATGCCCACGCTGAAGTAATCCCTGTCCACTCTTTCCGTCAGCGCCGCCGGAAACCGGTTTTTGGGCAGGAATGGCCAGATTTTTCGAATCGGGACCGTGCAGACGATATTGTCTGCATGGACCGTAATCTCGCCTTCGGGGGTTCGTGCCCGTACGCCGATCGCCCGGTTTCCGTTAAAAAGAACCTCTGATACGCCGGTGTCAGTCCGGATGATCCCTCCGCCTTCCGCAACCTTCTCGGCGATCCGCTCACCGATGTACACAAAGCCCGGTGCGGGCACGATTCCGGTAGAGCCGCTGATGAGGTTCATACCGATGTCTACAGCGGTACGCATGAAGCGGATGAAATCCCCTGCCGGAATCATGTCGGGCTCGCCCATGACCATATGGATGGACGCGAGCGCGGCGAGAAACTCGTAGACTTTTCTGTCCTTGGTCCGCTCGTTAAGCCACTGCCCGAAGGAGATCTCATCCCACTGCTCAAGTACCTCTGGGGGAGATATGACCATCTCCCGCAGCAGTTTCTTGGTCGTCCGGTTCGACTCCTCCGACATCCAGCCGTAGGAACCGCCCTTCTCCATGGGATATATCTTGTTCGTATCCGGGTCGATGACGGAAAATCCCTTGTTTCCGGGAAGGGGGATGGTCTTCTGAAGATAATCCAGGAGAAATCCGACCCGACCTCGATTTCCCCAAAAGGTTGCATGGCCTCCCGCCTCGAAGGTGAACCCGTTCAGCAGTCCCTTGTCCAACATGGTTTCCAAGTCCGGTTCTGCAAATGTCACCCAGGCATAGACGGAAGCCATGGTCTGATTGTACTCTTTCACGCCCAGTTCACGCCCCTGGATGAGCAAGCGGTTTCCCTTCCCCTGAAAGGAAACGAGGCGGCCACCGACATACTTTTCTTTCTCAAGGATCAGAACTTTCTGGTGTTCCTCCGCCGCCAGAAGTGCCCCTACCGTGAGGCCCGCCAATCCTGCTCCGATGATGATCGTATCGAATTTTTCCATTGTTCATTCTCCTTTAAGGGTACGCACGGGAGAGGTGGATTCCGCATGGAGTACCGTCGTCATTTCAGCCCCGATGAGTCCGTCAGGTAATCAATCCTGTAATCGGCTCACAAGCTGGCCAGCTGGCGGTACGAAATTTGAAAAATTCCGCCTCTGCAGTTCCGCCGAAGTTTCCTTTGCGGTCAGCACTCGCGGGGTCGCCGGTGCATGAGAAAATTCATGTCCAGAGACATGACCTTCTCATCTCGCTGGTTGCGCACTTCGTAATACCAGACCTGAAGTCCTTGCGTCGGCTTGCCCGTCTCCTTTTTTTCCTTCACGGTGATGTGAACCGTGATCGTATCGCCCATTTTGACGGGGACGAACATCCGCATGTTGTCCGCGCCCATCCAGGCGAGTACGGCCCCACCTTCGATTTTAGCCTGCGCGGCGAGCCCCACCGCGAGCCCGAAAATCAGTGGGCCGTGGGCGATCCGCCCCTTGAATACGGTCTTCTGGGCATAGACCTCGTCGGTGTGAAGAGGATAAAAATCCATTGTGAGGCCCGCCCAGTTCACCACGTGGGTCTCCGTGACCGTGATCGATGGGGTCTGGACATGGAACCCCGGATCAAAATCTTCCCAGTATTTTTCAGGCATTCGCTCTTTCCTTTCCCGGTCCGCTCATTTCGCCATAGGTTGGAACATGGGTAGTTTGAAGTCGCCGCCGCGCTGCTCGAAGATGACCTCCACGGGCATATCGCAGCGGACCTCCTCGGGCTTGCAGCCGACAATGTTGCTCAGCATCTGCACCCCTTCCTCCAGGCGGATGATGGCCACAACGTAAGGAACGTCATCGAGGAAGGGCGAAGGGGGATTGTTGAGGACGACCGTATAGGAATAAACGGTTCCCTTTCCCGAGGCTCGCTCCCAGGTTAGGTTATCCGAATGACAGTGGGGGCAGAAGAGCCGGGGATAAAAAATGAACCGGTCGCAGTCGGTACACTTCTGGAGGACCAGTTGATCCTCCCAGGCGGCGTCCCAGAAAGGGCGGGCAACAGGATTCACGACGGGAGAGGGCTTCTTCGGTTTTTCCATTTTTTTCCTCCTCATTCCTAAGGAATTTCCGTTCCCAGGATGGTCACCTGGGAATCCATGTAGGTGCCGCCCGTTCCTGTTTCCACCGCGAACCGGGCTCGCGGCACCTGCCTCTCACCCGCCTTTCCCATCAGCTGGCGCGCCGCCTCCACCACCAGGGCCACGCCACCGCCGGCGCCCGTGTGGCCCTGGGACAGCATGCCACCATTCGTTGTCGTGGGCATCGGTCCACCGGGCCAGGTGTCTCCCCTAAGGAAGACCTCGCCTCCCTGCCCCCGCTCGGCGAAGCCCAGTTCCTCGAAAGCGATGAGCTGAAATATGGGATAGGAGTCATAGATCTCCGCTACGTCGATATCCTTCGGTGTCAGGCCTGCCTCCGCAAAGGCCTCCCTAGCAGCGTCGGCCCATCCGTAGCGCGTGATGTCAGGTTCCTGGGAGAAAACGAAGTGGGTCACCCTCGCACTTTCCCCGAGGACGTAGACTGGACGCTCCACCAAATCCCTGGCCCGTTCCGCCGAGGTAACGATGAAGGCTGACCCCCCGTCAAAAAGCATGTTGGACTGCTTGGCCCTCAGAGGCGTGGACAGGATCTTCGATTTTAATACCTCTTCGATGTTGAGGGGCTTCCTGAAGAAGGCGTTCGGATTGAGCTCGGCCCACTTGCGGTTTGATACACAGACGGCGGCAAGAGCCTCGTCGGAAGTGCCGGTCTCATGCTGATAGCGGGTAGTCGCCAAGGCAGCGATGGTAGAGTAATGCTGACCGTAAGGGACTTCCCACTCTTGGGAGATCCCGGCCGTAGAGAAGAGATCGATGACTCCCTGGCTGGTAGGAACGCCGGTCCCCAATTTTTCCATATGGGCACAGAGGACGCATTTCGCCACCCCACTGTTGACAAGGCTTGCCGCCGTTTTCAGCATGCAGCTGCCGCTGGCGCCCCCGGCAAAGACAAGTTCATTGGTCTTTACCCCTTTCAAGCCAAGTTCCTCAACAAACCGGCATGTTACCAGATCGTTATTGACGCCGTTGTTGTACACGACACCGGTCGGTATGACAAAATCGATCTCATCCTTTTTCAAACCCGCATCCTGAATGGCCTGACGGGCCGCCATCATGCCGAATGAGATACATGCTTTGTCGGGGTGCCTGCCTGTCGGTACTTCTCCAATCCCGACAATTGCTGCTTTCCCTTTGAGACTGTTCATCGAAACCTCCTCAACCCGATTATTCGGCGAACTCTCACCGGGCTGCTTTCTTCCCGCAAAAGGGAGAGATCTGCGTCCCTTTTGTGAAGATACCCGGGGCGTTTTCACCGTATCGTTTGCTAGGATAGTTGAAGTAAATCTCCAATCCGGCCTTTCAGTCCATCGGATGTTCCTCCCATGAAATTCAGCCCCGCCGCGTCGCGGACATGGCGCTGAGCGTCGTACTCCATGGTGTAACCATAACCACCCAGTACCTGCAAGCCATCCAAGGACGCACTCCTTGCCGTCTCCTGGGCCAGGCATTTGGCCATGGCCGCCTCAAGGACGAAGGATTCTCCATGATCCGCCAGCCATGCTGTTTTCACAACCATGAGCCGAGCCGCCTCGATCATATAAAAATTGCGGGCGAAAAGATGTCGAATGGCCATGAAACGGCCGATGGGCTGACTGAACTGGATGCGCTGCTTTGCATGCTCAAGCGCATAATCGAAGGCGGCACGGGCAATGCCTACCCCTTGGGCAGCAGCCTGCAAGGCCAAGAGCCCAAGAACACATGATCGGTGCTCCCAGCCGTTGCCGAAGGCCCCAGCACCGCCAAGGATATCCTCGTCCGATGCCCTGAAGCTGTAGAGTTTTATCCTGCCGATGGCCGCTCCATGATACCCAAGGCATTCCGTTGGAGTGATGCCAATTCCTTCCTCACCAGATCTGATGCAAAACGTCGTAAGGTGGCCTTCCCCCGTCCGGGCCAAAACGAGGAAGAGATCCGCCTGGCCCGCCACCGGTACGGCAGCTGTTTCACCGGAAATCAGAAATCCTTTGTTCTTCTTCACCGCTTCCGGGCCAATGACGCAGTTCCCCGCTCCGGCGTCGGGGTTGTCCATGACGGGGGCAACCATTAACTCGCCAGCGGCGCAGGCAGGCAGAAAGCGCTTCTTTTGTTCGTCGCTCCCCCAGGCACCGAAGATCTCCCCACCGTAGATCGCGGATCCCGCATAGAGGGCCGCCAAGGCCGGTGATGCATAGGCCAGTTCCTCCGTTACGATGCAGGCCCCCTGCACGTTGCGGCCCTGACCGCCATACGCCTCGGGAACCAGGATTCCGCAGAGCCCCAGTGCAGCCAGTTCCGCGAGCGCACAAGCAGGTACGGCATCCTCCTCGTCCCAGCGACGGGCCACCTCGCGGGAACAATTCTTTTTTGCCCATCCCTGGACCGCATCGCGGATCATCGCATTCTCAGCATTGTTCTCCCGTTCCATTTTTCTCTCCTCGTCCAGCGACTGCTCAGAGGCCAAGAGTCTTGGCCACGATGTTCTTCTGGACCTGTGTCGTTCCTCCGCCTATGGTCAGGATCAAGACATCTCGCAGATGCCGCTGAACTTCGCACTCCATTGAGTATCCAGAACTTCCCAAAACATCCAAGGCCGTGACGGCTATTTTCTTGGCCGTCTCGGTGCAGAAGTACTTCGACATGGAGGTCTCACGCACACATTCGATGTGCTGGGTCTCCATCCAGGCGGCATGGTAGGCGAGCTGTCTGGCGGCCTCCAACTCCGTGGCCATTTCGACGACTCGGTGCTTCACGTCCTGGAGGCTGCTGTCCGATACTCCGCCGGCCTCCCGTTCCTTGAGAGCAGCAATGACGTTCTCCATGGTCGCCTCGGCAATGCCGATCGCACAGGCCGAGAGGGCCAGCCGTTCACCATTCAGAAGGCGCACCATCTGCGCCCAACCCTGATTCAGTCCTTCCTCGCCACCAAGGATGCTGGATGGGGGCACCCGGACATCGTCGAAGTAGATCTCGGCGGTGTCGGAGCCGTGGTAACCCAGCTTGTGGATTGCCCGGGTACTGAATCCGGGGCTTCTGGTATCCACGACAAAGCTCGTAATCCCCTTGAATCGGGACGGTGCCGTGCGCGTGAAAGTGATCATGTAGTCCGCAACAGTACCGCCCGTTATGAACATCTTGCTGCCGTTGATGACGTAGGCGTCTCCCTTGAGCTCGGCCCGTGTCTTGATATTGGCGGCATCCGATCCAGCCTCCGGTTCGGTCAGGCCAAATGCAAACAGGAGTTCCCCTTTCGCCAACCGGGGCAAAAAATTTCGTCGTTGTTCGTCATTGCCGTTGGCCCAGATGATGTTGCTCCCATATAGAAGGATGTTTCCGAAGGCCCAGGTCAGAGCCGGGCAGGCTCGGGACAGCTCCTCGCAGAGGATCATCACCTCGATTTCCCCTCCCCCCTCGCCTCCATACTTTTTCGGGACGTTGACCGCCGTGAACCCCTGTTCCGCCAGTTTGCGGATGATTTTGAAGGGAAATTCGTCCTTCCGGTCGATCTCCCTAGCCACCTCCCGGGAAACTTCCGTCCTCACAAAGAAACGGATCCGCTCGCGCAACTCGCACTGGTCCTTTGTCAATTTGTGATCCATGTTTTCCTCTCTTCGATAACCTGAGCGGCATCCAGCCGGCCATGGATGCCGATTCCCCGCAGGGGTTCCGCGACAGCCAATTTTTCCATCGCTCTCAGAAGAATGCCCCGCCGTTCATGACCAAGATATGGCCGGTCATGTAATTTGCAGCTCCAGACGCGAGGAAGAGGGCCGTCTGGGCAATCTCTCTGGCCGTAGCCACGCGCTTCAGGGGGACATTCCGGTACTCCTGTTCCATGAGTTCTTCATTCGACCACAAGGCCCTGCTGAATCCCGTCGACACGATCCTCGGGGCGATGGCATTTACGCGGATGTTGTACGGCCCCAGCTCCATGGCGAGCGTCTTGGTCAGCATATTGATTCCGGCCTTGCTGATGCAGTAGGGACCGAGTCCCTCCGCGGGGCTGACACCGGCCGCAGACGAAACGTTGATGATAACGCCGTTTTCCTGCGTCATCATGATCCGGCCAACAAGCTGACTCAGCAGGAAATATCCCTTCAGGTTCGTTTCCATGATCTGGTCGAACAGCTTTTCGTCCGCTTCTATTAGGGGGCCCATGCCCGGATTGGTGGCAGCGTTGTTGACGAGGATGTCGATCCGACCGAAGGTTTCCATGACTTTTTCAACCAGTACCCTCAGGTCTTCCGGCCGCCGTGCGTGGGCCGAAACGGTTAAGGCAGGCCTCCCTAGCGCCCGGATTTTATTCGCCACCGCTTCAAGGTCCAGAAGCTTCCGACTGGCAATGGCGACGGCCGCACCCGCATCGGCAAATGTCAGGGCGGTTTCCATTCCGATGCCCCGGCTCCCACCCGTGATCAGGGCGACTTTACCTTCTAATGAAAGAAATGATGCATCCATTGCCGATTTCCTTTTCCCCGGATGTTGCCGTCATGTCTCGGCCAGTTCTTCCGCCAGCTTCTTGCAGTCGGCGATCACCCTGCGCCCTTCCATGAAAATGGTCATCCTCTCCGCCATGGGTGACCCTTCCCCGTGGAGACAAACGGTTTCCCGCTCCGCTTCTAGCAGACGGCGGATGAGATCCAGAATTCGCAGGCGCTTTTCAGCTTTGATGCCCTTCTTGCCCACCAAGTATTTGTCGATGGCACCCTTTAATTCGGGAAGCATATAATCCCGGTGGGTCGGGGCCGTCACCAGTATCCCCCCTGCCAGATCCTGGATGTTCTTTACGATCTCGTGATAGCCGTGGGCAAAATGGTATTTAGCGATGTTCGTGGTCACCGGGTTTGGAACGGCCATATCACCGTGCATGATGAAGTCTAAGCAAGCCGTCTTTGACAGGGACTTGAGGGTCTCCAAGTAGATGAGGATGTCCGTCAGCTTCTCCCGGATATGCGGCGTGTCAGCAACACCGTTGTACTCCGCTATGGCGGCGGCCACTCCCAGGAGCTGCTCACTCATTGGGATTCTGTACGCACAGCCCGTCCGTCGGTGCATCAGGGCGAAGTTGTAAACCATGGTTGCCGCGAGTTTCCACTCGCCGCACAGGAAGACACGCTCCCACGGAACGAAGACATCGTCAAAAATTATAAATGAATCGGTGTGTATCCGGTAGGGTCGGGACTTTGGGAACTCCAGGTTGCTATATCGGGACGGAAACGGCCGGCAGACCTGCGTCAGGCCCCTCGAACTGGCAGGGATGGCAAAGGCTACCGCATAGTCGCGGTCAGCCTCCGACATGGCACGGCACGGAACGACGAGGATCTCATTGGCATAGGCTGCCCCGGTAATGTGCATTTTAGCTCCCCGGACAATGATCCCCTTCTCGTTTTTCTCCACCACCCGGAGGTAGAAGTCGGGGTGCTCCTGGCCCGGATCAGAGGGACGTAGCAACCTGTCCCCCTTGACATCTGTCACGGCCGCACAGGTAGCAAGATCGTTCTTTTTCAGATATGTGCGGTAATTTTCGACCCGCTCGACATAATCCCGGTTCCCCGTCATCCCGGCGGTGATGCTGTAGGCGTTGAGAGCGTCCGCGCCGATGTCATGTGAAAAGGGAATCATGCCATCGCCCAGGCTGGTGGAGGTGACGATCAGTTCGTGGGCCTTGAGAAGATCTTCGGCATTCCTGGGTTTATAGTAGTAACGGCTGATCCGTTCCCCCAAGTCCGGATCATGCACTGTAGCCAAATCATGGAATTTCGGTTCGTCTGCAATCTGGAAATCGATCGCCATGGTTTCGGCGCATACCTTGAGGTCAGGGTGGGTTGCCACGTTCTCCACCCGCTCCCCTTTGTAATATACGACCCGACCGTCGTTGAGACTTTCCAGATATTGTTCAGCTGTCATCAGGCCCATCCTGTCCGTCTCCTTCCATTCATTGATGAAAAGCAATCCCCGTCGGCGGGCTCAAGCATCCGCTATCACCCCGTTGAAATATCATGAACTACTGGCAAAGGAGGGTTTGCTTATTGATTGTACTTCTGCAATTGGGGTGCCAGAGTTTCTTTTCTAATTAACTAAATAATATTGAGTTCTTAAAAATATTAAAACATATCGAACAGACTTTCCTCACGAAATATTGCGATCGCCTCGCAATATTTCGTGAGCTTGGCTTGACAAAGTCGGGGGTCAGGCTATATGGAGGGTACGAATGATCTTCCTCAACAATAGAAATGCATTTTCAAGGATGCTGCCATGATCTCGCCCACGGATTCTCCCCTATTTTCAAAATCGAATGAGTTGATCCGAGACCACATTCTAGGTGGCCTCCCTCTTCGAGGGCGAATTTAACCTGGACTGGCTGGTGGAGCTGACCGAGCTCAAGGCCCATCGAATCCTGGTTGAGCTGCAGCAGGAGCTAAAGAAAAAGACTCTGGCTTCCCCCAGCCCCGGGATTTATTTCTTCCCGTCGGCGTCGGATCGGGAGCACTTCCAGAAGCACCTTTCCACGACGGAAACCAACGTATTGCATGGCCGAATCGCCAACCTCCTTATCCGAGATCTTCCGGAAGAAGACGGCAAGCTTCTTTCCGTCTCTCGCCACCTGCTCCATATCCTGAATGACGTCGAATCCTGTAGGATCCTGACACGGGCCGGCAATATCTACCGTAATTCTTTCCGTAACGAGCAGGCGCTGCATTGCTATACGAAAGTTCTGAAAGATCTGGCGCAATGTGACGGCGAAGAGGCGGACCGCTTGTTTACCGAAACGGCCATTCAGTATTCCAAGATCTCCACGGCAAGGCATGAAACAACCCTCGTTCTCGACACCCTCCATGATGCCCTAAAGAGAGCCAAACGTCGTGATGACAGAAATTCCCAGTCTCTTTTGGAGATGCACATCGCCAAAAACGAATGGCTCCGGTCGCGGTACAGCCAGGCCCTGTCGCATTTCAAACGCGGCTGGGCCATTACAAAAACCCTGGACGACCCCAAGGTCCTGCGCTCCGCCTCATCGTTCGGGACTATCTTTCTCTACTGGCAGGGGCGGTTCCGTGAAGCCGTCGAAAGCTATGTCAAGGCCCTGCCTGAGGTGGAGAGATTCCCCCATGCCCAATTCCCCCTCCTGGCGGCCATCACAGTGGGGTACTGTTATGCCCAGACCGGCCAGACGACCCAGGGGCTCGGCATGCTGGACGCCATCCGGACCCACTGCCTGGAAAGGGGCGACCGCTACCTGGCCTGCCAAGCCATCGGCAACATCGGCGAGGTCATGCTTATTATGCGACGCATCGACGAGGCCCAGTACTACCTGGAACATGCCGTGGAGATGGCCGCGGAGGCCCAAAACCGCTGGGTCTGGATCATGTGCCATGCAGCCCTGGCGTTCGTATGTCTCTGCAACGGTGAATCGGATCGTGCCACTGAATATTTCCGTGAATT